>Ga0316622_100002459_pt1 | contig 12830 bp, 11 predicted proteins | sample OWC_Aug_OW2_C1_D_FD_207646 | JGI IMG/M metagenome (GOLD analysis project Ga0316622, IMG submission 207646) | Wetland soil microbial communities from Old Woman Creek delta, Ohio, United States - OWC_Aug_OW2_C1_D5_C | ecosystem: Environmental > Terrestrial > Soil > Wetlands | place: USA: Ohio... | reverse complement strand
ACGGAAGTGGTTCTTTTTCGTTGTGATAACTTCAGAAAAGGCAAAATAGGACCTGTTATCGTAAATAGCCCGTTATTCAGGATTCTTACTGCGGCAATAATGGTTACGTTCAATCGATATTTAATTGCCCGTAAATCCAGGTGGGAAATCATTGCAGTGATCGGATCCATTGGTTGAGAATGCATCGAGAAGACCTGTCGTTATCCGTGCGCCAAGGGCCGGCTGCAGGGTTTCAAGCCACAGGAAAAAACCAACTTTGGGAGGAGTAAAACGTTCGAATTTAAAGTTACCATCTCCGTTCTGGACCATCTTAAGGTATTCCTGCTTTCTGCGGTTCCGCAAATAAATGATCGGATCGAAACCAGGGAGATCGGTCGCAAAGACTGCTTTTGAGTACCGGGTCATGATATCCTTGTAGCCGATCCGCTCACCACGGATAATGAATTCATGGTTCTTACAGAGTGAACGGATCGCTGAGGGATACAGGGCGCCGTAGAGGATCTTCTTGACGAGTCTTCCTGTATCGTCATCCGGGACTGGACAATTGCTTTCTCTGTTTCCGGAGGATAACCATGTAAAGATTCGTGTTTTTTCATTTTCATGATAGCGCTCGTAGTCAAAAGGATGCGAGAGAGAAATATCCCGGACGAGAATAAATTTTTCATGCGTGGGAGGCCGTATATAGCGCTGTATCATTGTCCGATCGACGATCTTTGATTTTATCTCCTCACAGGAAGCGGTCTGGATGTTAAGGGTATGCGGGGTCCTGACAAGCCGTCTTCCAACCATAAAGTTGGTAACATCAAAAGAGGAAATCAGGAGGAACGTGACCTTTTTCTGATCGAAGAGGTAGCCGAGGAGGGTCCGTTTGTATGCGATCTCCTGCTCAAATTCCTTCATGTCAGAGGCAGAGGTAACCACCTCCGCAAATCCGATGTGTTTATTGTTATCAATAAAAAGGAGATCAAACTCTGCGAGATCCTGACCATTACCTCTGACTGTAATATCTCCGCATCGTGAATAGAAAAGTCCGTTCTGCCCAAGCTTTATGCGCTGCCTGCTGCCATGCGGGACGTCAACCCCTTTTAAGACAAGCGCTTGGATCTCATCCGATTCGAGTGCCATTTTGAGAAACATCTCGTACATTATGGCCTCGTACCACCTCCCTTCGGCGGTTCTCATCTTCTCAATTTCTGGAGAAAAGAGTTTTGCCTGCTCTAATTTACCAAGGTGCCTTGTGGCATTGAGTGCGAGAACCTCATCAATCTCAAAGGATGCGAGGTTCTTTTTAAGCCACGAGGTAAGTTCTGCCATGGAATTGTTACGATTATTTATTCCTTTTGGTTAAATAAGTACCCTAACGGGAATTCGCGTCGACTCCTCCCTCAAAACTGCACAATTAAAAGGAAACCTGGATTGAATTGTTATCCCCGGTCTGGCTCCTGATGCGGGAACAGATATGTTATAAAAATATATTTATATAGTTTTCTCGCATTGTAATAATGCTGTACGGTGCGACAGGGTGGGCTCGTAGCTCAGTTAGGTAGAGCGCCTGGCTTTTAACCAGGTGGTCGGGGGTTCAAATCCCTCCGGGCCCGCTGCCGCATAGCGGGCGGATTTTTCAGAAATGAGGTATCTGACGAAGATGAATGTATTTACAATCAGGGGGGGTTTACTTTGAGCACACGATTAAATGTGCTGGATCATGCGATGGTGCCTGATCACCAGATCATGACAGAGGAAGAGCTGACCGGGCTGCTCTCCTTGTATAACATTACCAGCGAACAATTGCCAAGAATTTACCATGATGATCCTGCTGTGAAAACAATCGGGGCTAAACCCGGGGATGTCATCCGGATCATCCGAACCAGTCATACTGCCGGAAGAGCCGAATCGTACAGACTTGTCATCAGGCGACCAAAAAAATAATGGCGGGGCTGATATCTCTGATAGACCGGAGTGTATTATCAAAGGCGTATTTTTCACGTGAGCATGTTGCGCGCCACCAGCTTGACTCATTCAACAATTTTCTCCAGGCTAATCTACAGAAAGTGGTCAATGAGCAAAGGATCATCGAGACAGACATTGAGATCCGTGGCAAAAGCAGCGAACCCGTCTGGGTTGAACTGGGAAAGATCGAAGTCAAAAAACCACTGGTGAGAGAAGCGGATGGGTCACAAGGTGACCTTTTCCCTAGTGAGGCACGACTGAGAAATCTGACTTATGCAGCACCAATCATGCTCGAGCTGACCCTTGTGCAGGGTGAGGAACGGCAGGAACCGGTAATCACCACCATTGGTCAACTTCCGATCATGGTCGGATCTGCTTCATGCAATCTTTACGGAATGAGCGATGCGGAGCGGGTATCGCACGGTGAAGATCCATTCGATCCAGGTGGATACTTTATTGTGAACGGTACTGAGCGTGTCCTGATGACGCTTGAAGATCTTGCGTCGAACAAGATCATGACAGAATTCACCGAACGGTATAATGAACGCATCTATGTTGCGAAGGTATTTTCCCAGTTCCGGGGTTACCGTGCACTTGTCGTGGTCGAAAGGAACAGGAAAAACCTGCTCGAGGTCTCATTTCCATCGGTTGCCGGGCATCTCAGGTTTGTGGACCTGATGCGTTCACTCGGGCTCGTGAGTGATCATGAAATCGTGAATGCAGTTTCGACTGATGAGGACATTCTCACTTTCATGATGCAGAATCTCGAAGAGAGCGAATGCGACAGCCTCGAGGGAGGTATTATGTATGTCGGCAAGAAGCTTGCCCCTAACCAAACGAGAGATTACCAGCGGAAACGGGCCGAGTTTGTTCTCGATAACTACCTCCTTCCGCATCTCAATTACCTGATGCCGGCTACCCTGAAAGAAGGTGATGAGGGATATCTTGAAGCGGTCGCAGAAGTAAGGCTGGCAAAGGCCCATTTCCTTGGACGAATGGCAGAAGCTTGTTTCGACCTTGTCCTTACCAAGCGAAGGATTGACGACAAGGACCATTACTCTAACAAGCGGTTGAAGTTGGCAGGCGATCTTATGGAAGATCTCTTCAGGATCTCATTGAACCGCCTCACTCGTGACATCAAGTACCAGCTCGAGCGGGCAAGCATGCGTCACCGTGATCTTTCGATCGGGACTGCAGTAAGAGCTGATGTATTAACAGAGCGCCTGCTCCATCCCCTTGCGACAGGGAACTGGGTTGGAGGAAGAACAGGGGTATCCCAGCTTCTTGATCGGATCGACCATATGAGCGTCCTTTCCCACCTGCGCCGGGTTATATCGCCGCTCTCACGATCACAGCCTCACTTCGAAGCGCGTGATCTCCACCCTACTCAGTGGGGGAGGATTTGTCCGAGCGAGACGCCGGAAGGACCGAACTGTGGGCTCGTTAAGAACTTTGCGCAGATGGTCGAGATCAGTCGTGGAGTCCCTGACGAGGATGAAGTGGTACGCATGCTCTACACCCTTGGGGTTGAGCACATCCGGGGGGATGTCCCATGAAAAAGGCACGCGTTTTTGTCGATGGAGCTCTTATAGGTCTCATCGATGATCCAAAATTATTTGTTACCCAGATCAGGAACATGCGGAGGCAGGGAGCTATCTCAACTGAGGTGAACATCTCCCACAAGGAATTCAACAATGATGTTGTGATCCATACTGATCGAGGCAGGGCAAGGCGCCCTCTCATTGTGCTCCAGAATGGAAAGCCCTTGATGAGTTCCGACGAGATCGAGAAGCTCAGTCGGAAAGAGATCGACTTTTATTATTTCATCCGGAAAGGAATGATAGAGCTGATCGATGCCGAGGAAGAGGAAGATCTTTTTATCGCCATGGATCCCGGGCAGATCACACCAGAGCACACGCACCTTGAAATCGATCCCTCCCTCATACTTGGTATCGGTGCCGCGCATGTACCGTTCCCTGAGCACAACGCAAGCCCTCGTGTCACGATGGGCGCAGGAATGGTGAAGCAGGCACTGGGCTTTGGTACATCGAACATGAAACTCAGGCCGGATACCCGGGGTCACCTGCTTCATTATGTCCAGCGGCCTATCGTCCATACCCAGACCTCAGATCTGATCGGTTCAGATGATCGTCCCGGCGGACAGAACTTCGTGGTTGCGATCCTGAGCTTCGAAGGATACAATATTGAAGATGCCCTGATTTTCAACAAGGCCTCAATCGATCGGGGTCTGGGCCGATCTCACTTCTTCCGGACCTATGAGGGGGAGGAGCGGAGATATCCTGGAGGGCAGGTTGACCGGATCGAGATTCCTGATGAGGAAGTAACAGGGGCTCATGGTGCGGAGAGTTATAAAAACCTCGATGATGATGGGGTAATCAATCCTGAAACCATTGTGAATGAAAAGGATGTCCTGATCGGGAAGACCTCCCCCCCAAGATTCCTCGAAGAGCCTACGAGTGACCTCATAACGGTTGAGAAAAGGCGGGATACCTCTGTCACGATGAGGAGCAATGAGAGGGGTATCGTTGATACTGTTATCATTACTGAAGGTGAGAACAGCTCGCGGCTTGTCAAGGTAAGGACTCGTGACCTGCGCATTCCTGAAGTAGGAGACAAGTTCGCTTCCAGACACGGACAGAAAGGGGTCATCGGCCTCATTGCTTCCCAGGAAGATATGCCATTCACTGAATCAGGTCTGACCCCTGACCTGGTCATCAATCCTCACGCTATCCCGAGTCGTATGACTATTGGGCATATGCTTGAAATGATAGGGGGTAAAGTTGGGTCCCTCGAAGGACATCGGATCAATGCCACGGCATTCTCAGGAGCACAGGAGTCCGCTCTTCGGGCCTCTCTGAAGGAACTCGGGTTCTCCCATACCGGTCGCGAAGTGATGTATGATGGTATCACTGGCAAGCGGTTCAAGGCTGATATCTACATCGGGGTCATCTATTACCAGAAGCTCTACCATATGGTTTCAAGCAAAATGCATGCCCGATCGAGAGGACCTGTCCAGGTGCTCACCCGGCAGCCCACTGAGGGCAGGGCACGGGAAGGAGGGCTCCGTTTCGGTGAGATGGAGCGTGATGTTATGATCGGCCACGGAGCGGCAATGGCACTTAAGGAGCGGCTTCTTGATGAATCAGATAAGGTCCAGGAATACGTGTGTGCACATTGCGGCATGGTAGCAATGCTCGATCGAAAGGCCAATACCACCCGCTGCCTCTCCTGTGGTGGTGAGACCGATATCTACCCGGTCGAGATGTCGTATGCATTCAAACTCCTGCTTGACGAGATGAAGAGTATGGGTATAGCTCCCAGAATGAAGCTTGAAGATGTGGTATAGGAGGAACAGGTCGTATGCCAAGTCCAAAACGTATTGGAAAGATAGAATTTGGCCTGCTTTCGCCAAAAGAGATCCGTACCATGAGCGTGCGGAAGATCATCTGGGCAGATACCTACGATGACGATGGCTTTCCCTATCCTCAGGGACTAATGGATCTCAATCTGGGTGTCATTGATCCGGGCCTGAGGTGCAAGACTTGTGATCAGAAGGCAAGCGAGTGCCCCGGTCATTTCGGCCATATTGAACTTGCCAAACCCGTTATCCATGTCGGGTACACGAGGCTGATACGAAAACTCCTACGTGTGACCTGCCGGAGTTGCAGTAAGCTGCTCCTGTCCCCTGAAGAGATCGAGAAAGTTGTAGGGACCGAGGATGATCTCACGGGGGATGTCCTTTCTGAAAAGGATATCAAAAAGGAACGTGTCTGTCCTCATTGCGGTGAACAGCAGCTCAAGATCAATTTCGAGAAACCGACAACTTTTTCCGAGATCCTGCTTGAGGATGGCAAGAAGGTGGAGCATAAACTCACCCCTGCTGATATCAGAGCACGGCTTGAGAAGATCCCTGATGAAGACCTCAAGCATCTCGGGATAAATCCCGAGGTTGCCCGTCCGGAGTGGACTATTCTTACCGTACTGCCGGTTCCACCCGTCACCATGAGGCCGTCTATTATCCTTGAAAACGGCCAACGTTCGGAGGACGACCTCACTCACAAACTGGTTGACATTATCCGTATCAACCAGCGCTTTAAAGAGAACCAGGATGCCGGTGCACCCCAGCTTATCATCGAGGATCTCTGGGAGCTGCTCCAATATCATGTCACCACCTACCTTGATAACGAGGTCGCCGGATGTCCCCCAGCCCGTCATAGGAGCGGAAGACCCTTAAAAACCCTCTCGCAGCGCCTCAAAGGAAAAGATGGACGGTTCAGGGGATCACTCTCTGGAAAACGTGTCAACTTCTCAGCCCGCACAGTCATCTCCCCGGATCCGAACCTGAGCGTCATCGAGGTTGGTATCCCCCTGGCCGTAGCAAACGAGATGTCCATACCAGTACAGGTCACCCCTTACAATATCGAAGAGCTGAAACAGATGGTCCTGAACGGCCCTGTCAGGACGAACCTTGACCAGCCCTGCGGTGCCAATTATGTGATAAGACCAGATAAACGACGTCTTCGGCTCGCGGAGGGGAACCTTGAAACCGTTGCCGAGCAGCTTGAACCTGGATGGACCGTAGAGCGGCAGATCAGGGACTGGGATATCGTCCTCTTCAACCGGCAGCCTTCTCTTCATAGGATGAGCATCATGGCCCACCGTGTGAAGGTGATGGACGGGAGGACGTTCCGTCTCAATCCTGCGGTCTGCCCACCGTATAATGCTGATTTTGACGGGGATGAGATGAACCTTCACATCCCTCAGACCGAGGAAGCGAGAGCGGAGGCTGCAATTCTTGTTGCAGTGGAAGAGAATATCCTCTCCCCACGGTTCGGAGGTCCGATCATCGGCGGGATTCATGACCATATATCTGGGATCTTCCTTCTCACAAATCAGAAGCGATGGTTTACAAAAAGCGAGGCCCTCTATCTGCTGAAAAACATAGGGGTGGAAAGGCTGCCGGAAGCAGGAATGGAGAAGGATACTGTTCCTCTGTGGAGCAACAAACAGGTATTCTCTACTATCCTGCCCCAGGAGCTCAACATGGTCTTCAAGGCAAGTTCCTGCCAGAACTGCGAAACCTGTAAAAAAGAACTCTGTGAGCGGGATGCCTATGTTCGGATTATCGATGGGAACATAGAATGTGGAACCATCGATAAGAAAGCAATCGGCGCATTTGATGGCCAGATTGTCCACCGCATTATCCGTCAGTATGGTATGAAAAGGGCAGCCGAGTTCATTGATGATATCACACACCTTGCGATCAGATCAATTATGCTTGACGGATTCTCTTTCGGGATCGATGATGAAGATCTATCCCGTACGGAATACGGCCAGATTGATGAAGTGCTCTCCAATGCAGTGCTAGATGTCCAGCGGCGTATCAATATTTACGAAGACGGGCAACTGGAACCAATGCCGGGAAGAACACCCGATGAGACTCTCGAAATGCAGATAATGCAGGTCCTTGGTAAAGCGCGAGACCGGACTGGAGAGATTGCAGGAAGACACCTCGGGCTCGGCAACAGTGCTGTGGTAATGGCGGTGAGTGGTGCGAGGGGGTCTATGCTCAACCTGACCCAGATGGCCGGTTGCGTTGGGCAACAGTCTGTCCGTGGGGAGCGCATCATGCGAGGATATGATGAACGAACGCTTCCTCACTTCAAGAAAGGGGACCGTGGATCTGATGCCCATGGCTTCATCAAGCACAGTTACAAGGGTGGCCTGAATCCGACTGAGTTCTTCTTCCACGCAATAGGGGGTCGCGAGGGGCTGGTTGATACTGCAGTTCGTACTTCACAGAGTGGATACCTGCAGCGGAGGATGATCAATGCACTCCAGGATCTCAAAGTTGCCTATGATGGTACGGTCAGGACCACCGGTGGACGGATTATCCAGTTCAGATATGGTGAGGACGGGACCGATCCTATGAAGAGTAGTTTTGGCGATCCTGTCGATGTGAAGGGTATTGTCGAGAGCATTCTTAAGGAGGAGGTGTAAGATGCTCCCAGACCAGGATGTAAAGATTGAAGGAGCGGACCTTCCTGTGAAGACAAAGGAGCAGCTGAGAAAATATCTCGAAAATAAAGAGATCAGCTCCACCCAGTTTGACCAGATACTGAACCGTGTCATCAACGAATACCAGAATACCCGGATCGAGGCGTGTGAAGCGGTTGGGATTATAGCTGCGCAATCGATTGGAGAACCTGGCACACAGATGACGATGCGTACATTTCACTATGCCGGAGTGGCCGAGATTAACGTGACACTGGGTCTTCCACGCCTTATCGAGATCATGGACGCAAGGAAGGAACCGAGTACTCCTACCATGACGATCTTCCTTGAACTGGAATATGGTGTAGACAGGGACCGGGCGCGTGAAGTGAGCTGGCAGATTGAGGCCGCGCCCCTCCACGAATTCGGAGATATCACTATAGACATGGAAAACATGCAGATCGTTGTCCATCTCAACACGGCCGTCTGTGAAAAGAGAAAGATCTCCCCGGCATCTATTCTCGAGGTTGCTCCCAAGAAAATCAGGGAACGGCGCCACTATAGGGATTTTGAATTCGAGATGGACGATAAGACCGCTACGATACTGTTTATGCCAAAAGACAGGGAGAGCTATCAGAATCTGTTCCAGCTCGCTGAACATGTCAGGAATGTGATCGTGCAGGGTATCGATGACATTGAACGGGTTGTGGTCAGAAAGGAGAGCGGAGAGTACATCCTATATACTGAAGGATCCAACATTAAAGACGTGTTTGAGGTTGATGGAGTGGATACCACCCGTACCCGCACCAACAACATCAGCGAGATCTCGCAAGTACTCGGGATTGAGGCTGCCAGGAATGCAATCATTCACGAAGCGCTCTCCACTCTCGGAGAACAGGGTATCCTTGTCGATGTACGCCATATCATGCTTGTTGCAGACATGATGTGTATGGAAGGCGAAGTCAAGCAGATCGGGCGTCACGGAATTGCCGGAGAGAAAGAGAGTGTGCTGTCGCGTGCAGCGTTCGAGGTCACCGTTAACCACCTGCTCGATGCCGCAGTAGCAAATGAGATAGATGAATTATCCGGCGTGACTGAGAACGTGATTGTCGGCCAGCCAATCCAGCTCGGTACCGGAGATGTGAAACTTATCGCAAAACCTTTGAACTAGGAGAATTGTAATGGATTTTAATGTATCGTTAAGAAGGGCCATCAAGACCGGGGATGTCATACTCGGTCAGAACAAAACCGAACAATGTATTAACGATGGGAAAGCCCAGATGGTGGTCCTTGCCGGCAACTGCCCCGAAAAATTCAAGAAATTGATATCCTCACGTGAAGGACTGTTCATCTATACGTATGAGGGATCAAGCGTCCAGCTTGGTAAGGCGTGTGGAAAACCGTTCATGGTCAGTGCACTTGCTGTTGTGAACTCTGGGGAGTCTGACCTTCTTAATCTGAAGAGGGCGTGAGATGTCAGAGATCGTACTGACCGAGGACTGCATGCGCCTTATATCCCAGTTTGAACGACTTACGGGCGCTGGAAGCCGGGATTGTGTGATTGACGATCGGAACAACAGACTTATCTTTGTTGTCAATCCTGGTGAGATGGGGCTTGCTATTGGGAAGAAAGGGGCAAGCATCAAGAAAGCAATGGAAGTAATGGGAAAAAAGATCGAGGTGGTTGAGTACTCACCCAGCCCCGAGCAATTCCTTAAGAATTGTTTCCTGCCTGCTCAGGTTGTTGCTGTAGGATTCGAGACAGAAGATGAAGGGCGGATTGCCCATATCGAGGTCAGACAGGAAGACCGGGGTATTGCGATTGGAAAGGAAGGGAAAAATATCTTCAAAGCAAAGAAACTGGCGTTCCGCCAGCACAATATCTCTGATGTGACACTGGTTACAGAAGAAGAAGCCTGATCAACCTTTTTTGAACCATACTCTTAGAACGGGCCTGGAGGGATTCGAACCCTCGACATCCGGGTTAGAAGCCCGGCGCTCTATCCTGGCTAAGCCACAAGCCCAATGAGCTGCCCATACTTTTTGTTATATACCCTTATTAATTCTCGGAATGGTTTTGTTGCTGGAATTATACCTTAACTTCCTGCATACATTCAAGGCCTGGCAGAGTATGAGGGAATTGTAAGATATTGAACTATCCCCTGAAAAAAGAATTTATGCATGTCCTTTTGGTCATCCTGCATGGTAACAGGCTGATTTTACAACATCAACCGAGACCGGGTGTATAATCCCTTCATGGGTAACCGCTTTGACAATGGATGAGCCAATGCACCGGACCTTGATCCGGGCTGACATTCTCTCGCGTTCCTCAAAATGGTATCCCTGGGTGAACTCCATCATCCGTTTCATGGTGATGCTGATTGCTATGATCTCAGCAATAATCCCGGTGTCGCCCGGATCAAGATCTTCCATGTCCACCGATGTCATGAACACTGCCGAACCCGGTTCCAGTCCAGCAAGGGTGACCACATTGTGTGCACTCTGCAGTTCAAGTGTGCGGGGTCTGCCTTTGTGCAGTTCCTGTATGACATCCTGAGAAATCCCTGTTAATGCGAAGCATTTCATCGTGAATCACCCGTACATCGGAAGCTGCTGTTCTTTCTTTGGTGTTGCCTCTGCAGTCTGGACCTGCTCTGCCAGTTTATGCATGGTTGATTCGATCTCTTCAGCCTGATCGAGCAGCGGCTGGACATCAAGGGTAAGACCATACATCTGGTTCAGGACCTCTATCGTAGCGGCCGAAGCCCTCGGGTCAGGGGCATTGATAGTCTCTCCAAGCAAACCGTATGCATCGATATTTCGTATCTTGCATTCTGTAAGAAAACTGCTGGCGATGCCTGAAATACTACCGATGGGGAGTATGATAGTGGTCTCCTGGATCCTCTGAAGCGCCTGTTCTGAAGTAGCCACCCCAAAAACCCGTTTTTCCATTTCGTTTGTAATTATTCCGGCGATGGTGACAACCTCCCGGATTTTGTATGGCATCAGCCATTCCATGATACCGTTCGCCACCTCGTAGCATATATTCGGGTGGATAGGGATATCAGCAACAATGGCCGCGAGGTTCTCTTTTTCATAGACCCTCACCGGGACATTGATCACGCCGCGAGTCATCATTGCAAGCGGGGGGAAGTATTTGCTATTCATACTTCCGATCTGCGTGAACTCAAGCTGATCAACCATATACTGGAGAGCAATACTTCCGACAAGACCGCTGCCAGGAAAGCCCATAAGGACAGAAGATCCTTCCTGGCTCAAAGGTTTTGAAAATATGCTGATATCAGGAGTGTGATCCGGTGACATTAACTTAACATATTTCATCAATGTAAAAAATAGTATGCAAGAGTATCCTGTTAAACGAGGATTAACAAAAGAGCTGAGCACAACAATGGTGGAAGCATTAATGGAATGCTTCGGAACCGAAGTAAAGAAAGAGGGGGATCATTACCAGATACGCTATGGGGCCCTAAGACTTCTGGATGTAACCATTGGAGGAGGAGGAAAAACCCTTATCGTCCGCACTGAATCGGACAAGGACGCATCTGATGAGGTAATCCTAGATACAAACAGGCGCTTTAGAAAATACCTTGATATTGTTACAGGTTTTTCGACGAAGGAACGGGTAAAGAAAGCAAAAAGTGTTGAGGAAGCCTGATCACTCTACTCAATGACGAGTGCCGGTTTGTAGGGGAGAGCCAGGGCTGCTTTTGCATGGCTGCTATCCCCTGCATCACGGACCGTTACAGGAACACCAAATTCTTTCCTGAGAAAATCCTCTGCTTTATGGAAGATTGCCGTTTCATCAGGCATCTCCTCAAGCAGCTGTGAAACGACATGGGGTGGCAACCGGTGGATGAGCATCGTGCACTGTCTCACCGTATCGGTAGCTTCCTTGCCTCTTTTTCTCATCTCCTCCTCTTTCATTATCACCTTTATTACGTTTTCCGTGTTCTCTGCCGCCGCCACAGCACGGAATACTCTGCCTTTCCATTCGGGTGCAGTATAGATGGTGATGGCGGAAGGGGTCATCTGAATGATCTTTACAATTGACTCAATGTCCTCAACAGTCCGAAGAAGCAAATTCTCAGCAAGTTCCAGTCTTTTGTCCACTGCTGTCTGATCTGAGACAGGCCATGCCGAGAATGAAACCAGATTCTCGTTGCCAAGTTTCTTCCACAAATATTCACAGGAGAATGGTATTACCGGTGCGAGAAGCCGTACCCAGACAGAGCAGAATTCCGCAAGGTATCTGCTTCCAGCAGACCCTTCAGGGAGTCTTTTACGATACCATCTGAGGTCGGACTCTATTCCGTAAAATGCTTCCTGGAGTGCCTGCCGGGTCTGGAATCGCTCCAGTGCTTCGGTCATACGCGTGATATGACCCTGAAGCCTGCTTGCCAGCCATCGGTCAAGTTCATCAGGTGTTCCCGTTGCAGTATGGGATTCTTCCACCGTGCTCATGAATCGTTCGATCTGACGCCGAGTGGAAGTGACAAGCTCATTTCTCCAGTCAAAATCCTGCCATGGCTCTGCACTCCCGACTAGGAACATCCGGATGGTATCAGCACCGAATTCATGGAGAGCATCTTCGAGGAGAAAGACATTTCCCTTCGAGGAAGACATCTTTGCCCCGTTCAGGAGCCCCATGCCGAAAACCACCATCCCTTGCGGGAGAAGTGGCTTTGGAAAGATTGCGACATGGTGAAAAAGCTGAAATGTCAGATGATTTGAGATGAGATCCTTTGCGGAGAACCTGAAATCGTAAGGATACCAGAATAAAAATTCCTTCCGCATGGCATCCAGTTTTTCACGCTCCGGGAGTGTGGGGGTCTCTCGTCCGAGAA
>Ga0316622_100002458_pt1 | contig 12831 bp, 9 predicted proteins | sample OWC_Aug_OW2_C1_D_FD_207646 | JGI IMG/M metagenome (GOLD analysis project Ga0316622, IMG submission 207646) | Wetland soil microbial communities from Old Woman Creek delta, Ohio, United States - OWC_Aug_OW2_C1_D5_C | ecosystem: Environmental > Terrestrial > Soil > Wetlands | place: USA: Ohio... | reverse complement strand
CGGAGGACCCGGAACCGTGGCTGTCGGGTGTCGAAGGGCACGGCCCCCCCCGGCGGCGGGACGTGGAAGGGCACCGTGAGTTCATAGACTTCTTCGCCAGTGCCCAAGGTCACCAGGGTTCCCATGAGCTGCCCGGTCTGCGCAACGCTCCGGACCGCGGCGTCCTCGAGTCGCGTGCCCACGAGTCGAGGATTGGAGTGTGCGAGCACGGAGCCGTCCCGATCCATGATGGCCAGGAAGGCCACCTCCCGCCGGTGCTGGTCCGCCACGAGGGCTTGCAGCGCGGCGGCGTCGCGCTCGCCGTGGCTCCGCGCCTCGGCGGCCAGCTCCAGGCTGATGCCGACGCCCTGATTCCGGAGCGTCTCCTCCGCGACACGGACCGCGGTGCGGTAGTTGACCGCCGTCACGAGGACGAGGCCGAGGGAGAGCACGACCACGGTGACGAGCAGGCTACGCACCGGGGGCCGGCGTCGCCCTGCCGCGCCTTGTCCGTCTCGTTTCGCTTCTCGTCCGAGCATCCTCGGGCCTCCCATGCCGCCGCTCGCCACGTCGCACATCATACTCCAGGCCGCCCGATGGGCGCCAGCCGTGTCGAGCGAGTCACGGTTTCCGTGACTGGTCCGCCGTCGGGGAGTTGTGAGGCTCTGCGGATCTCTGGGCGCACACCCCGCCAACGGTCATGACTATGCTCCGGGAGACATATATACACTCGCCCCAGGGAGGGGCGACCATGGAAATAGCTCTGGAGGCGCGGACGGCTGCCCGAAACCGGTATGATCTGCAGGAACTCGCGGGCGCCTTCGGTGATCTCGGTACGCTGATCCCCTTCGTGGTCGGCTACATCACGATCAACCACATGGACCCCGCGGGCATCCTCGTCGGCTTCGGGGTCTTCAAGCTCTGGGCGGGCCTTTATTTCAGGACCCCCGTTCCGATCCAACCCATGAAGGTCATCGGGACGGCGGCGATCACGCAGGGCGGGGCCATCACGCCCGGTGCGATCTTCGCGTCGGGCCTCTTCACCGGCGTGGTCTGGGGGTTCATGGGCCTGTCGGGCGCGGTGAGCTGGATCGAGAAGATCACGCGCCGGCCGGTCGTGCAGGGCATCGTCCTCGGCCTCGGCCTGGGGTTCGTCGTGGAGGGCGTGAAGATAACGCACGGCGACCTCCTCCTCGCCGCCATCGCGGGCGCCATGACGCTTCTGCTGCTCTCGTACCCGCGCCTCCAGGCGATGCTGGCCCTCCTCGCGCTCGGAGCCGGGGTCGCCCTGGTGCGCGAGCCGACCCTGCTGGGCGACCTCGCCCGCATGAGCTTCCATTTCCGGCTGCCGACCACCGGGTTGTCTCAGATCGGGCGGAGCGACCTCGCCACTGGCATCATGATCCTCGGCCTCCCTCAGCTTCCCCTCACGCTCGGCAATGCGATCATTTCCACAGTGGAGGAGAACAACACGCACTTCCCGGACCGCCCCATCACGGTGAAGGCGGTCGCTCTGGACCATGCGGCGCTGAACCTCGTCGGGACCGCCCTCGGGGGCGTTCCCATGTGTCACGGGGCGGGCGGCATGGCCGGCCACATCCGCTTCGGGGCGAAGACCGGCGGCGCGCTCGTGATCCTCGGCGGTCTCGTCTTGTTCGTGGGCCTGTTCCTCGCGGACTCCGTGGCTACCCTCTTCAAGTGTTTCCCGCCCGTGATCCTCGGCGTCATCCTCCTTTTTGGGGGCTTGGAACTGGCAGCCGGGGGGCGGGGCGGGGCGAACAACAGCAAAGAGGACCGCTACATCATCTACTTGATGGCCGGTCTAGCGATGTGGAACATGGGCGTCGCCTATCTGGTTGGCTTGCTGCTCGCCATCGCCTGCGAGCGGAAATGGGTGAGGCTATAGCCAGCCGCACGGGGGACTTCGTGAGGCGGTGTTGATCAAGCAATAAGACCGGATCTCCGACAGGATTCGAGCTCCGCAGCACAGCCCTCCATTCAAATCGAAGCGATGAAAGCCGCCTTCGTCGACAGCTACCAGCCCAGGCGACTGCGGCGGCGCTTCGGTCCAAGCCCTACCTCGCCCCTTCGGGAAAACCCGGGCCGTCTTGACGGTCCGGCCTTGTTTGATATAAGTTACCGCCACTGGTTCGAATAGAACGCATCGCCCCTTCCAATCCCCGTATGCTCCGGACGGACTAGTTCTAATATTTCCAGTGCCAAGACGATTGAAACTTGTCTATTTTTTTCAAATATTTGGAATAGTTTCATGAGGAACTAGTCGAGGTGGTCGGAGTCTCTTCGAATCGTTTTCACAGTTTATGGACCGAACTTCAAGAAGGCCAGGACTCGTGTGGTAGCGGGAGAATGTCATGATAATCTTCCGAATGGGAAAAGCGATCTGGGCGGTGGTCCTACTCAATGTGTTCCTGCTGACGGCGCCGACCGTTTGGGCCGGCGAGCCCCTGGCCCCCGAGCTCAGCCTCTCCGAGGCCGTGAAGACCGCCCTGGAGAAACATCCAGCCCTGCGGGCCGCGGGCCATCAAGCCGCGGCGGCGGCTTCCGGCATCGAGCAGGCGCGGGCCGGTTTCTTCCCGCGGTTGGATTTCTCCGAAGAATTTACGCGGAGCGACAACCCCGTGTACGCGTTCGGTTCCCTGCTCAACCAGGGGCGGTTCACCGCGGCCGATTTCGCGGTCGACAAGCTGAATCATCCGGATCCCATCAACAACTGGCGAACCAATCTGAGCGGCAGCGTGCCGCTCTTCCTCGGGGGCCGGACCGTTCTCGGATACCAACAGGCTCAACTGGGACAACACGCGGCTGAACAAGGTCAGTTGCGCGCAGAGCAGGAGATCATCTTCGGCGTGATCCGCGCCTACTCTGCCGTCCTCCTCTCCCGCGAGGCGCTGGCCACGGTGCGGGCCGCCGTCCGCACCGCGGAGGCGAACCTCGCCGCTGCCGAGAGCCGCTACGAGGCCGGCGTCGTGGTGGCCTCCGACGCCTTGGCTGCACGCGTGAGACTGGCGCGCCTCCGGGAGGAGGCCATCGCCGCGGCGAATCAGGTTCGGCTTTCCCACGCGGCTCTGAACGAGGCCATGGGGCTCCCCTTGAACCACGGTCACAGGGTCATCGGCCAACTGGAACTGGCACCGCCGCTGTACGAGCAATTGGATGGGCTGGAAGCGATGGCCCGGACGCACAGACCCGACTACCGCCAGGTGGATCTGGAAGCCCAGCGACTCGAGAAGGACATCCTTCGCGCCAAGGGCGCCCTCCTGCCCACGATGCACCTGATGGGGAACTACGAGATCAACAACCAAAACGTCGCCTCCAACGGTCAGGACAGCTGGTCCGTGGGCGTCGTCCTGAACCTGAACCTCTTCAACGGCGGCGGGGACCGCGCCCGGATCGTGGAAGCGCAGGCGAATCACCAGCGGGCCGTCGCCCAGCGCGAGCGGGTGGCGAATGCGATCGGGCTCGAAGTGCACGACGCCTTCTTGGCATACCAAACTGCGCGGGAACGGGTCGGGGTGGCACGCGAGGCCGTGACTCAGGCGGAGGAAAGCTTGCGCATCGTGCAGGACCGGTACGACGCCGGCCTCACAACGATCGTCGAACTCCTGGACAGCGAGACGGCCTTGACGGCCGTCCGCACGAATCTGACCCGCGCCCTGTATGACGCGACGGTGAGCCAGGCCCGCTTGGATCTCAGCCTGGGCCGCCTCGACCGCGCGAGGTTTTGAGCCATGGCCATTCCGCGACATGCTCTGCTTGTTGCCCTCGTCACACTGCCCCTCTTGGCGTGCGGGAGAGAGCCGGCGCACCCGGACAAAGCCGTCGAGCCGCCGGTCGTCCGCGACGTGACGATCAGTGCCGTCGCCGAAACCGCGATCGAAGACACGGCCGAGGTGACCGGAACGGTCAAGTCCCGGACGATCACGACCCTCTCAAGCAAGATCGTCGGGCGGATCCTCGCCCTCCACGCGCGTGAGGGAAGCGAGGTCCAGGCCGGCCAGATCCTCATCGAGCTGGATGACCAGGACATCGCCGCCCAGACCCGGCGCGCCGAGGCAGGCCTCCGCGAGGCGGAATCGGGCATGGCGGAGGTAGAGCGCGCGGTCGCCGCCGCCGCGGCCGGTCAGGCCGCGGCCGAAGCGCAGCGGGACCTCGCCGCGTCCACCCTGGCACGCTATCAGCGCTTGCTGGATCGCAAGTCCGTGGCGCCGCAGGAATACGACCAGGTCGCGGCCCAGCAGAAGGCGGCAGCCGCGGCCGTCGAGCGGGCGATCGCGGAGGGCCAGGCAATCCAGGCGAAGCGCCAACAGGTCCTTGCCCGGATGGAATCGGCTCGCGCCGAGATTGCCAGCACCCAGGTCATGCGCGGCTACGCCAGGATTGCGGCGCCTTTCGCTGGCATCGTGACGGTGAAGCACACCGACGTGGGCGGACTCGCGGCGCCCGGTGTCCCCCTCCTCACCGTGGAGGACAATCGTCGCTACTGGCTGGAGATCGCCGTCCCGGACTCTCAGGTTGGGGCTCTCAAAGGGGGCCAGTCGCTACAGGTGTCGCTCGAAGCGACCGGCTTCTCCGGTGCCGCCACTGTCAGCGAGATTGGCCCCACTGCCGACCAGGCCACTCGCACCACCCTGGTTCGGCTGGACCTCCCCGCTAAGAGCGGTCTCCGTTCCGGCCTTTTCGGGCGGGCCACGATTCCCCTCGGACGGCGGCAGGCTATTCAAGTCGCCCGTCAGGCAATCGTCGAGCGTGGCCAGCTCCAGGGCGTCTACGTGGTCGGCCAGGATAACATCGCGCGCTTCCGGCTGATCCGGACAGGCGCGACACGCCAGAATGCGGTCGAAATCCTGTCCGGTTTAGCGAAGGGAGAACAGATCGTTCTCGCGGGCGTCGAGCGGGTCAGCGACGGCGTCCGAATTCAGAGATAAAGAGCGTATGTTCGGCAGTTCGACGGCCCGGAAGTTCGGCAGTTCGAGGGTTCGGCAGTTTGGCTGTACTGTCGAACCGCCGAACAGTCGAACAGTCGAACCCTGTCTTCCTACGTGACGGCAAAACGCGATGACCACCGAAAAATCACACGAACCCATACTATCCGAATCTGAACCCTACGTTGGGCCGTTGGGCATGGCCGGGCGCATGGCGCAGGCCTTCATCGACTCGCGCCTGACGCCGCTCCTCGTCGTCGCGTCACTCCTGCTGGGCCTGTTCGCCATCGTGGCGACGCCGCGCGAGGAAGAGCCCCAGATCATCGTCCCGATGATGGACGTCTTCGTGCAGATGCCCGGGGCCAGCGCGAAGGAGGTCGAGGAGCGCGTCACCATTCCCATGGAAAAGAAGCTGATGGAGATTCCGGGCGTCGAGTACGTCTACTCCATTAGCAGCCCCGGGCTCGGTTTCGCCATCGTGCGCTTCAAGGTTGGTGAGGACGAAGAGAAGAGCATCGTCAAGCTGTACAACAAGATGTACGCCAACTTCGACCTCATCCCGCCCGGCGCCTCGACACCCCTCATCAAGCCCCGCTCCATCGACGACGTGCCGATCCTTGCGCTGACGCTGTGGAGCGACCGTGTGGACGGTTACACGCTGCGCCGGATCGCGGCGCAGCTCGACGATCAGATCAAGGACGTCACCGACGTGTCCGAAACGCGGCTCATCGGCGGGGAGCGTCGCCAGGTCCGGATCCTCCTCGACCCCGCGCGGCTGGCGGCGTACCGCCTAGCGCCGGCGACGGTGGCGGGCGCCCTTACCGCGACGAACCGCGAAGTCCGGGCCGGCAGCTTCAGCCGGGACAATCGAGAGATCCTGGTGGATACCGCGCGCTTTCTGGAGCGCGCCGATGACGTCGGGCGCGTGGTCGTCGGGGCGGCGGATGGGCGGCCGGTGTACCTTCGCGACGTCGCCCAGATCGTTGACGGGCCGGAGGAGCCGCGCTCCTACGTCCTCTTCGCGGTCGGCAAAGGCGCCCACCACACTGCCGGGGCGGCTGCCCGGCCGGTCGGGCAGGACTACCCCGCCGTCACGATCTCCGTCGCCAAACGGAAGGGCACGAACGCGATCGTCATCGCCGACAATGTCCTGGCGAAGGTGGAGTCACTGAAGGGTGTTCTCATCCCGCGCGAGGTCCAGGTCTCCGTCACCCGGAACTACGGCGAGACGGCCCAGGAGAAGTCCAACGAACTCTTGAAGCACCTGATCCTGGCCACGGTGTCGGTGGCGATCCTGATCGCCCTCTTTCTCGGCTGGCGCTCTGCCGTGGTGGTCCTGATGGCCGTGCCGGTGACTCTTGCCCTCACGCTGCTGCTCTATTATCTGTATGGCTACACACTGAACCGCGTCACCCTCTTCGCCCTGATCTTCTCCATCGGCATCCTGGTTGATGACGCCATCGTGGTCGTGGAGAACATCTCGCGCCACTTCCATTTGCCCGAGAATCATGGGCGGCCCCTCGTCCGGGTGGCGGTCGAGGCGGTCGCAGAGGTCGGCAATCCCACCATTCTGGCCACCTGGGGCGTCATAGCGGCCATCCTTCCCATGGCTTTCGTCGGCGGCCTGATGGGTCCGTACATGCGCCCCATTCCGGTCGGGGCCTCGGTGGCCATGCTCTTCTCGCTCTTCATCGCCTTCATCATTTCTCCCTGGGCGGCCTACCGGATGTTAAAGGGAGAAAAGACTGCGCCCCACAAGGAGGGAGAGGAAGACTGGACCACGCGGCTGTACCGGGCAGTGATGATGCCGCTCATCCGCTCCGCATGGAAGCGCTGGGCCTTTCTGGTAGTCGTCGTCGGGCTCTTGGTCGCTTCTGCATCGCTGGTGTATTTCGGGTTTGTCCACGTCAAGATGCTGCCCTTCGACAACAAGAGCGAGTTTCAGGTCATCGTGGACATGCCGGAAGGCACCACGCTGGAGCAAACCGCCCGCGTCACCCGCGAGATCGGACAGTACGTGGCGACGGTCCCCGAGGTGACGGATTATCAGATATACGTGGGCTCCGCCTCGCCGTACAACTTCAACGGGCTGGTCCGCCACTACTTCCTCCGCCAGGCGCCGCACCAGGCCGATCTGCAAGTCAATCTCTTGGCCAAGGATGAGCGCAGCGCCCAGAGCCACGACATCGCGAAGCGCGTACGCCCCGGTATCCAGGCCATCGCCGCCCGCTACGGCGCCCGCGCAAAGGTATCCGAGGTCCCCCCGGGCCCGCCGGTTCTCCAGACACTCGTGGCAGAGGTGTATGGTCCGGATTACGACCGCCAGATCGCCGTGGCGCGGGACATCAAGGCGCTTTTCACCAAGACGCCCGGCGTGGTGGACGTGGACTGGTACGTGGAGGATCCGCAGCCTCGCGTCCGCCTGGTCGTGGACCGCGAGAAGGCCGCGCTGAACGGCGTCACCGTCGACCAGGTGGTACAGACACTCCGAATGGCCGTCGGCGGAACGGAACTGGGCTTGGCCCACATGGAGCGGGAAAAGGAAGACGTGTCCCTCTTCCTCCGGTTGCCCCGGGATGAGCGTTCCGGCGTGACGTCGCTCACCGAACTGCGCGTGGCCGGAACGGGCGGGCGCCTGGTGCCCCTCCGCGAGATCGTCCGCGCCGAGGAGGGCCACGAGGGTTACAGCATCTACCGGAAGAACATGAAGCGGGTGGTGTACGTGACAGGCGACATGGCAGGCGCGGAGGAAAGCCCGGTCTACGCCATCTTCCAGATGAATCGGGGCCTGGATGCCATGCGCCTCCCCGAGGGGTACACACTGGCGCGCTACGCTGCAGCGCAGCCATTCCGCACGGACACGCTGAGCATGAAGTGGGATGGCGAGTGGCACATCACCCTCGAGGTGTTCCGCGACCTGGGCATCGCGTTCGGCGCCGTCCTCGTTCTGATCTACGTGTTGGTGGTCGGCTGGTTCCGGAACTTCGTCACGCCGCTCACCATCATGGCTCCGATTCCCCTGACGCTGGTCGGGATCCTGCCTGCCCATGGCCTGATGGGCGCCTTTTTCACGGCGACCTCCATGATCGGATTCATCGCCGGGGCGGGAATCATCGTGCGGAACTCCATCATACTCGTGGATTTCATCGAGCTGCGGATCGCCCAGGGGATGCCGCTGGAGGAGGCGGTCGTGGATGCGGGCGCCGTCCGGTTCCGTCCGATGCTGCTCACAGCGGCGGCGGTCGTTGTTGGCGCCTTCGTCATTCTCTTCGACCCGATCTTCCAGGGCCTTGCCATCTCCCTGATGGCCGGCGAGGTCGCCTCGACGTTGCTCAGTCGGATGGCCGTTCCGGTGCTATACTACATGGAGAAACGGCACGAAGCGGCGCATGGCGGCGCGGCAAGGACTGCTTGAAGCAGTCAGCTCAGCAATCAGCCATAAGCAATCGGCTATCAGCCATCAGCATTCAGCGTTCAGCTGGAGAGACAACGGATAGGTCGAGGCGGGCAGTTTGCACACATGCCGCAGCAGCTTGTTCTCGCTGAAAGCTGATCGCTGATACCTCGAATCGGCCTTTTGGCTACCATTTCCTTCATAGAGGAGAAACATCATGGAGGTCCTTGGATCTGTCCTGCTGGTCATCGGCATCTGGCTCGTCCTGCAGTTCATCATGCGAAAGGCCGGCCTGCCCACCTGAGGCGTCGCCACAGGGTGCTCGTCGAGCACCGAGGAAGAGGCTCCGAAGTTGGAGAAGAAATCGTAACGGTAGGCTGCTGAAAAAGGCCCGTCTGCGGCGTTGGCGCGCTCGCGCGGCGCTGCGACGTACGGCCACAGTACGCCTCGCGCCTCGCATTCCGCGCCGCCTTGCATCTGGACCTTTTTGAGCAGCCTGGCGGAAAACGAGTTTTTCAGCAACCGGCTGGATACGCTACTGGTGGAAAGGGGTCCTCATGACACTCGAACAGTGGATTCGACTGATCGCCGGGACATTCATCCTGCTTGGTCTGGCGCTGAGCCAAATCCACAGCGTATACTGGCTGTGGTTCACCGCGTTCGTGGGCGCAAACCTCTTCCAGTCGGCGCTCACCGGATGGTGCCTCATGGAGGATTTCCTCCGCAGGCTCGGGGTGCGCGAGGAGCGCGTGTAACGCAGAGGGGAATCGGATGAGTGCGGATCTGCCGCTGATCGAAACGACTTGGAACGCCCTGCATCCCTTCGTGCGCGAGGAGAAGTGCAGCGCGTGCGAATGCCTGCAGGGTGCGCTCGTGGAGTTGAAGCTGGCGCTGGACGAGTTGCCCGAAGGGCCGGAGCAGGTACGGCTGCTCTCGGGCATCGAAAAAGCCATGCGGGTCGGCGCCCCTCACGCGTGCTTGGGGTGCGAACCCTGCAACCCGGGGAACGTTCTCGCCGATTTCTACCGCGAGCAGCTGGCGACCGCCGCTCAGTCATGCTGCGATGGCTGTGTGGCCTAGCAGTGTCCCGAAGAATCCGTTCTAGCACAGGCCGCTCAAAAGGGCCCAGATGCAAGGCGGCGCGGGATGCGAGGCGCGAGGCGTACTCCGCCCGTACGTCGCAGCGCCGCGCGAGCGCGCCAACGCTGCAGATGGGCCTTTTTCAGCGGCCTGCGAGCAGCCGGAGGCTGCCATGACGACAGTGTTGACGGTTCTGGTCGAGAACACGGTCCCAGGTAAAGCGGACGGCCTGATGGGCGAGCATGGGTTCTCGCTCTTGCTGGAGCGCCCAGACCGGCGCATCCTGTTCGACACGGGCGCCGGAGCGGCCCTGCTCCACAATGCACCGCGGCTCGGGAAGGACCTGCGGAGTGTCGATGCGATCGTGCTGAGCCACGGACACAAAGATCACACGGGTGGCCTCGTGGCCGCCTTGGGCGCCATCGGAAAGCCGGTCCCGGTGTACGGTCATCCAGGAATCTTCGCGGACCGTTTTGGGAAGCGCGCCGATGGAACGCTCCGGTATGCCGGATGCCCGTTCAAGCGCGAGGCCCTGGAGGGTATGGGAGCCGCCTTCGATCTCTCGCCGGCCTTTCGCGAGATCGCGCGGGGCGTCCACGTGACGGGCGAGGTGCCGCGTCGGAGTGGTTACGAGACGGGCGATGCGCACCTTTTCGTGCCGCGCGGCGACGGACTCGAGCCGGATCCTTTCCAGGACGATCTGTCCATGGTCCTGGAGGGAGCCCACGGACTGACTCTCATCCTGGGGTGCTGCCACTCCGGACTCATCAACACCATGGACCACGTGCGCGACCGACTGCCAGGAAAGCCCATCCACACCGTCATCGGCGGCACTCACCTGGGTTTCGCGCCGCAGGATCAGCTACGCCGGACGATCGCCATACTCAGAGAGCGCCAGGTCCGGCGCCTGGGGTTGTCCCACTGCACGGGGCTGCAGGCCGGCGCGCGCCTCGCGGCCGAGTTTGGCGACGCCGTCGCCTTCTGCAACGTTGGATACTCGCTCACGATCGACTGAGTGGGAACGTCTTCACCACAAGATGCACAAGAAGCACAAGATGGAGTGACCGACCTCTTCTGCCGCCAGGCGACGGACGGACAGCAGGGTCGCGGATCGTTTTTTTCCAGCAGCCTTTTCGGCCCCTCAATACGGCATGTGTTGTGCGTCTTGTGCCTCTTGTGGCGACGCATCCTTATGGAGATAGGTCGCTGTTGACACGCACCCATGGTCTTGATATAGGTCACCCATCCTGCCTTCGCGCCTCTGTCGACGCCACGGCGGGCCGTCAGGCCCGATGACATACCCTGTAAGCCGCCCGGCATCCGGGGCGGAACGGCAACGCTGCACAGACGGAAAGGGGGAGACGCCATGGCCGAGACGATCCGAGTCGTTGACTACTTCTACACCGAGGTCCCCGACAAGGCCGGGGAGGCCGCCCGGATTCTGGGTCAGTTGCGCGACGCCGGCGTGTACCTGCTCGTGTTCTCGGGATTCCCGAAGGGCCGGCGGGCGCAGCTGGACTTCGTGGCCCCGGACGCGGCCGCGTTCAAGGCAGCTGCGAAGAAGGCCAAGGTAAAGCTCGTCGGACCGAAGAAGGCGTTCGTGATTTACGGCGACGATCGCATCGGCGTCGGGGCCGAGCTGCTCGGCAAGTTGGCCGAGGCAAAGATCAACGTCACGGCCACCCAGGCCATCGTCGCGGGAGCCGACCGGTTCGGGATGATCCTCTGGGTCAAGGCGCGGGATGTGAAGAAGGCCGCCAAGGTCCTCGGAGTAGCTTGACCCGCAGCATTCGCGTAACGAAACTCGCGGAGGCTGCGGGAATGACCCAATCCCAATGCCAAATGACCAATGCGAGGTTGACCGATACGAAAGAGCTAAGAGGGGGTATTCTGCCTGCCTGACTGAAGGATGGGGCGGACCTCTCCCATTTGGTCATTGAGAGTTGGTCATTGGTCATTCGTTGAGGTTTTTTTGCCAAGCTGAGCGTGTACCACACCCCACGTTTGACGCCAAGGGAGGGGCTCCGGACAGAAGCCCCTCCCTTCGTTCGTGGGCTTGGCCAACGGAGGAGAGCCGTCCCATGATCCGGTCCGCCCTTGCCGCCACCAAGGTCACGCCGCTCGCGCCGCACGGGATGGTCGTCGCCGCGCATCCCCTGGGCGCCGAGGTGGGCGCCGCGATCCTGAAGCGCGGCGGCAACGCGGTCGACGCCGCGGTCGCGACGGCCATCGCCATGACCGTGGTGGAGCCATTCATGTCCACGATCGGCGGCGGCGGCACGATGCTGGCGCACCTCGCCAAGCGAGGCGAGACGGTGGCCCTGGATTTCAACGTCCAGGCCCCGGCGGCATGCCACGAGTCGGTGTATCCGTTGGAGGAAGGGCTGGGGGTCGGGCTGTTCACCTGGCGGAAGGTAACCGGTGACGCCAACATGTACGGGCACAGATCGGTGGCCGTCCCGGGCTCGGTTGCGGGCCTCGCGCTTGCCATCGAGCGCTACGGGACCATGGACTGGTCCGACGTGCTGGCGCCGGCCATCGCCCTGGCGCGCCAGGGCATGGAGCCCGACTGGTACGTGGCCCTGACGATGGCCGTCCACGCGGCGGAGATCGCCGCATACCCGGAGACCGCGCGCACGTACCTCAGGCACGGCCACTACATCCACCGTCCGCCCACTCTGGAGCCCGGCGACCGCATGACCTTCCCCGCCTTGGCAGGCAGTCTGGAGTTGCTCGCCAAGGATGGCCCGCAGGCCTTTTATCGCGGCCCCATCGCCGACGCCATCGCGGCGGAGATGCGGGCCGGCGGCGGCTTCCTCAGCAAGGCGGATCTGGCAGCCTACACTGTGAAGACGCACGCCCCGCTCCTTGGCCGCTACCGGAATCTGGAGCTGGCCTTCTCCCCTGGGGCGACCGGCGGCGTCACGGCCCTGGAGACCCTGAACATCCTCTCGGCGTTTCCGTCCGATCAGGTCGGCTGCGACTCGACACACGGCCTTCATCTTCGCGCGGAGGCGGTGCGATACGCCTTCCACGACCGGTTGACATACTTGGGGGACCCGGAGCGGGTGGCCGCGCCCTGGCGCGCACTGGCGTCGACCGCGTACGGCGAGGCCGTTGCCAGCTGCCTCCGGCGGCGCGGGCCGCGGTCGCAGAAGCCTGGTCCCGATCCGTGGCGCTTCGAGGCCAAAACGCGCCGCGCGGTCGACCCCAGCACCGCGGCCGGCCCCAGCGGCGATTGCACGACGCACATCGGCGCCGTGGACCGGCAGCGCAACCTCGTCTCGCTGACGCACACTGCCGTGTCTCTGTTCGGGTCCCGCGTCGTGGTCCCCGGTACGGGCATCCTCCTGTCCAATGGGATGATCTGGTTCGACCCGGAACCGGGCAGGCCCAACTCGATCGCCCCCGGCAAGCGCGCCCTGGTCAACATGG
>Ga0316622_100002457_pt1 | contig 12835 bp, 13 predicted proteins | sample OWC_Aug_OW2_C1_D_FD_207646 | JGI IMG/M metagenome (GOLD analysis project Ga0316622, IMG submission 207646) | Wetland soil microbial communities from Old Woman Creek delta, Ohio, United States - OWC_Aug_OW2_C1_D5_C | ecosystem: Environmental > Terrestrial > Soil > Wetlands | place: USA: Ohio... | reverse complement strand
AATGGCTTAATGATTCCAGGCGGTCTTAGCGGGACTCCTCCTGCCGGGTCTGCGCTTCGACCTGCATCTTCTGTCTGAGCCGCACAACCGCCTGGCTGAGGTGCTCCCGCATCAGGCGTTCACAAGCTGCGCCATCGCGAGCGCGGAGCGCCCGGAGAAACCCGTGATGCTCGGGCACGGATTCGGCGATGGTTCGGGCGATCCCATCCTGATAGGCGAAGATCTGCATGTGGATCGACTGTAGCGCAGCGACAAGCTGCTGATTACCTGAAAGCTCAACGATTCGCCAATGAAACTCGCGATCAAGAGGGGTGTACCGGCGCATGGCTTCCGGGGTGTCATCAATGAGCACGTCCCGAAACATGGCCTCGAGTCGATCGATATCCGGCCCGGTCACCCGGTCGGCGGCCAGGCGAGCGGCCAGACTTTCCAGTGCCACACGGACCTCGTAGAGATCCACCATCTCCTGTGCCGTGAAGCGTCGCACGTAGATACCATAGCGGGGGGCCCACTCCACTAGCCGCTCTGCCGACAGGCGTTTGAGAGCATTGACGAGGGGTGTCCGGCTAACGCCCATCGCGCGACACAGCTCCGTCAGGCGGATTCGGTCCCCGGGTTGGAGCCCCTTATTAATGATCATGGATTTGAGGCGGGCGTATATTTTGTCCTCAAGATTCTCGTGATGAAGCCGGGCAGAAGACGGGGATTCGGCTTCGGCTCTAACTTCAAGACTTAATGAAGGCATTTCAGCGGAGTCCCTCGATATCCCGTTCATTGAATGATCGATGGAACTGGTCGAAAAGCGCATTTTAAATTTAAAACTTTAGTATTTAATTTATGCAAATTCTACCATCTGTCAAGCCAGAAGTCTGGCCATTTCGAGATTCGAGAGCTGATGGGCCTTCCCGCCAGCTGGGCCCCGAGGCAATACTCGGACAGCAAGCAACTGTGTCGTCGATGCCAATGCTCGAATCTGGCCGCTGACGTCTGTGGAAGGGAGATCTTCAAGGAGGGGAATCCGAGAGATGATGGCAGGTCACCTCTCCTCCGTTCTGGCGTACAGGGGAGGCGAAGAGCCGCGGAGTCATCGGCGCTGGGCACGCCAGCTATCTGCCAGGGCAGATGCTGGAGCTCTCGGCTTGTTTGACGCGAAAGCGGAGATGCTTGTGTGGCGCAACTGCGTTATTTCACCCGCCGTGCCTTGGCTTTCAGAACTTCCTCCAGGGATTCCCGGATGAATGGCGGCGTCAGTTGACACTCGGCCTTGACCTGCGCGGCCGTCCCGGAGTCGCCGAAGCGATCTCGGACGCCGACGCGACGGACGAAGACGGGACACCGTTCGGCGGTCAACTCGGCGACCGCCCCGCCCAGGCCGCCGAGGATCGTGGCATCCTCCACGGTCACCAGGGCCCCCGTCTCGCGTGCCGCCTGGAGGATCGCGTCCTCGTCAAGGGGCTTGATCGTGTGCACATCGAGGATCCGCACGGACACGCCGGACCGCTCCATCTCTTCGGCCACCGTCAGGGCGTCGCTGACCAGGATGCCCGCAGCCAGGATGGTTGCATCCTTCCCCTCGCGGAGGCAGATGGCCTTCCCGATCTGGTACGCCAGGTCGTTCGTGTAGATCGTGGTGTGGGCGTCGCCCGTGGACGGCAATCGAAGGATCACCGGCCCGGGGTACTCCGCCGCGGCGTAGGTCGCCTTCTCGCAGGAGACGGCATCGGCCGGGGACAAGATAACGAGCTTTGGTATGGCCCGCAGGGCGGCCAAATCCTCGATCACCTGATGCGACGGGCCCAGGCCTCCCCAGATTACCCCACAATTACAGAGGACGACCTTCACGTTCCGCTCGTCGTACGCCACGTTGTGGCGGATCTGGTTGTAGGCGCGCCCCAGGCCGAAGATGCCGTGGCAATGCGTGAAGGGAATGAATCCCGCGCCGGCCAGGCCTGCCGCGCTGGTGATGAGATGCCCCTCGGCGATCCCAACGTCCAGGAAGCGATCCGGACACTCCTTGGCAAAGACTTCGCCCACTTCACCCGGCGGGAAGTCCCCGTAGCAGGAGACGATCCGCGCATCTCGTCGCGCCAACGCCACCAACGCCCGGTTGTGCGCGGCATACAGGTTCTCGGCGACGTCCCGCTTCGCCCTGAGATACGGCGTCTTCACGGTAGCACCTCCTTCGTTCGCCCAGGGCTTCAGTCTTTCAGGGCCTCCTGGCCGATCCGTAGCACTTCGTCGGTGATCTTCATGAAGTGGCAGTTGGTGTTTTCGTAGGCAGGTATGCCCTTCCCTTTGATCGTGTGCGCGATGATGGCCTGAGGCTTATCCTGGACCGTCACGGCCCAGTCGAGGGCCTCAACGATCGCGCGCATGTCGTTGCCGTCGATCTCTCGCACTTCCCAGCCGAAGCTGCGGAACTTGTCGACGAACGAGAGCATGTCCAGCTTCTTCGAGGTTGCGCCGGTGGACTGGAAGCGGTTATGGTCAAGGATCGCCGTCAGGTTGTCCAGCCGGTGGTGCGATGCGCTGGCCGCCGCCTCCCACACCTGCCCCTCGTTGGATTCGCCGTCCCCCACCACACAGTAGACCCGATACTTGGCGGGGTGCCGTCGGGACGGGGCAGCGAGGTTCGCGTCGGTGGCGTGCATGTACGCCCCGGCCGCCGAGCCGACGGCAAAGGAGAGACCTAGGCCCAGGGATCCTCCGCTGTAGTCAATGCCCGGCGTCTTGATGTTGACGTGCGTCTGGAGCCGCGCTCTCGGATGGCTGTAGGTCTTCAGCTCTTCTTTGGGGATGTAGCCCGCCTCGGCCACCGCGGCATAGACGATCTCGCAAGAGTGCCCCTTCGAGATGATCAGCCGGTCCCGCTCCGGCCATCCTGGTTTGGTGGGGTCATGGCGCATTCGATAGAAGAGAAGCGCCGTGACCACGTCCGCCTCCGAGAGGCTGCCTCCCAGCCAGCCCGCGCCCATCTCTTTCATCACGAGTAGTGATTCTCGCCTGAGTTTTTTGGCCCTCGCCTCGAGCTCTTTCACCAGCGCTTCATTCGCCATGGTCACACTCCCGGTTCCACGCAGCCAATACCGCAGCCCCGGATACGGGCGCAGCATCTCCCCACCCCCCGGGCCATGTCAAGATCGATGTCGCCGAAGGTGTGAAGTCCCGCCCTTTTCTGGTCCGCTTTAGAGCTTCAGGATCTGGACTTCGATGAATTGCCAGGTCTTCAGGAAGTCGCCGCCTCGAATCAGTTTCCGGAACTCCTCCCGATCGATGGCCAGTAAGCGATCCCAGATCTTCCGGCTCATCCGGGTGTTGACCTCGAACGTCCCGCGGATGTCCCAGCGGGTCGGCGACGTATCGGAGGTCAAGAAGTCGCTGTATCCGTACTCCTGGAGGTAATAGATGAACTCCGCGTACTCCAGGAAATTGTGGGTCGCCACCATGTAGTCCCAGTCCCATTTGCCGTTGTTGTCGTTGATGTGGATGTAATAGGGATACCGGCTGTTGGCCAACAGGGCCACCACCTCCGCCGGGTTCTCCTGGCCGTACTTGGAGTGGCCGAAGTCCACGGTCACGCCCAGCCCCTTGACGCCAATATCGTTGAGCAGGCACAGCGTCTTGGCGGCGGTGTCCACGAAGCAGCGCCCACGTGTCTCGCTGGGCTTGTACTCGATGAAGAGGGGGATCTCCGGCTTGTAGCTGCCCGCCTCCCCGAACGTCTCCACCAAGTACTTCCACATCTGGGCGTAGTCGCACTGGAAGGCAAACTCGTAGCCGTCGCCCAGCGGGCAGCATGTGACCTTGTTAGCGCCGGAGGCCTGGGCGAAATCCTTGGCGTCCTTGATGAACTGAACGGCCCGCCTGCGGATGGCGGCATCGGTGGATGTGAGACCGCCGCTCCGGAACTCCGGCTCGGCCTTCACGTTCACGTTGATCGCCGCGATCTCCAGGCCGGTCTTGGCCAGCGCCGTCTTCAACTGTACCGGGTTCTTGACCTCGTAGGGATAGATCACCTCGACCCCGCTCATGCCGTCGATGGTCGCGACCAGCGCGAGGCGCTCCTCGAGCTCGAGCGGTTGGTTGTAGTCGTGAAAGCGATCCTTGGTCCGGCTCACGAACGCCGTGATGAGGGCGCACTTGACGGGGTGACTCATGCAGACTCTCCTCGTGGCATGTTATCCAACGACAGAAGGCGCTCCAGGTGTTGCCGGCGCTGCTGCCCCGAGGCTTGGCTACTTGACAGGCATCATCAGATTCGGCAGCCAGAGGGCCAGCCACGGCATGTACGTGACGAGGAACAACGCAATGATGAGGGCCAGGACGAAAGGCCAGACCTCCCGGGAGAATTCCGCGATGGAGATCCGGCTTAGGGCACAGACGACGTACATGATGGTGCCGACGGGAGGGGTGATGGTCCCGATCATGATGTTCAGCACGAACACGATTCCGAAGTGCACGAGGTCGATTCCGGCGAGATCAAGAATCGGCAAGAGGACCGGGACGGCCATGATCATGACGGCCAATCCCTCCATGAAGCAGCCGAGAATGAGCATGGCAATGTTGATCAGCAGGTACATCTCCCACTGCGCCAGGTTGGCGTTCTCGACGAGGGCCAGGACCTTCTGCGGGGCCAGCTCGTAGGTGAGCACCCAACTGAATGGCTGGGCGGCGGACATGATGATGAGGATGGACGCCGTGCCGACTACCGACTCGGTGATAATGCCGGGGAGGTCGCACCACGAAAGCTCGCGGTACACGAAGAAGCCGAGGCAGAAAGCGTAGGCCGCCCCCGCGGCCGCGGCCTCGGTCGGCGTCATGATTCCGCCGATGATCCCGCCCAAGATGATGACGGGCATCCCCATGGGAGGCAAGGCCCTCAGGGTTGCCCGGAGCAGCTCCTGCCAGCTCGCCCGCGCTTCGCTCGGGTAACCCCGGCGCTTGGCGATGACGTAGACGAACACCATGAGCATGATGCCCATGAGGACGCCGGGCACCGCCCCGCCCAAGAGCAGGCGGCCAATGGAAGCGGACGCGATGGAGCCGTAGATTACGAAGGGGATGCTGGGCGGGATGATCGGCCCGATCGTCCCCGCCGCGCCCACGATGGCCGCCGCGAAGGGCACCCCGTAGCCGGCCTTTTTCATGGCGGGGATCAGGACGGTGCCGCTCCCCGCGGCGTCGGCCACGCCGGACCCGGACATCCCGGCCATGACCATGTTCGTCACCACGACCACGTGAGCCAGCCCGCCCCGGATGTGGCCCACCAGGGTCTTGGCGAAGAGCACCAACCGGTCGGTGATCCCGCCCGTGTTCATGAGATTGCCGGCCAGGATGAAGAAGGGTATGGCCAGCAGGGGGAAGGTGTCGATCCCCCCAATCATCCGCTGCACGAAGCCCTGGAGCGGGATGCCCGGTCCGAAGGCCATGTACGCGGCCGCCGCGATGGCCATCGCCCACCCGATGGGTACGCTCAGCACGAACAAGACCAGCATGACGACGAAGAGCCAGAACATTCGGTCTAGTCCTCCCTGCCTATCGCGGCGCGGCAGTTGCGGACGAAATCGCCCAGCGTGTGGACGAACACCAGCACGGCGGAGACCGGCACGACGATGTACACGGCGGAGTGCGGGATCTGTAGGGTAGCGGTGATCTGGGTCGCCGCCGCGGTTAGCTTCCAGCCGTAGTACCCGATAACGAGGGCGATCCCCAGCGTGCAGAGATCAGCAAGGACTCGGACGCTGGCGGAGGCTCGGCTGGGAAGCGCCTGCATCAGAATGTCGATGGTGATGTGGCGCTTCCGCTTGGTGCATACCACCGCACCGGCGAAAACAACCCAGATGAATGAGTAGCGCGCCAGCTCCTCGGCCCATTGGATGGGGCTATTGAAGAAATACCGAGCCAGGACGTTGGCGAACGTGGTTACGGACATCAAGACCATGAAGACGCCCGCGACGATCTCTTCGAAATACTTCACCGCAAAGCGCAGGACACTCACCGCCGACCCCTCACACAAGAGGGGGGCGGAGCGGATCCAACCGCCCACCCCCCCGTTCGTTCCCCTACTTCGCCGCCTCGACCACCTTCTCGTAGAAGCCCTTGCCGAAGACGGGCTCGAACTCCTTCCAGGCGTCCTTCGTCCGCTCGGCAAACTCGGCCTTGTCCACCACCGTGATGACCATCCCCTTGTCTTTCAGGTCCTGCATGTTCTTCTTGTTCATCCCGATCTGCATCTCGCTCTCGAAGTCCCCCGCATCTTGCATGCTCTTCACGAGGATTTCGCGCAGCTCCGGCGAGAGGCTCTGGTAGAACTTCTCGTTGGTGACGAGGACGAGGTTCATCGCCATATGGCCGGTCAACGCTACGTACTTCTGCACCTCGTAGAACTTGTGCGAGTAGATGGTATTGAGTGGGTTCTCTTGCCCCTCCACCACCCCGAGCTGCAAGGCTGTGTAGAGCTCCGCGACGGCCATGGGAGTCGTCGCGGCCCCCAAGGTGGCCAGGGCGGCTTTCGCCATCGGCGAATCCATCGTTCGGATCTTCAAGCCCTTGACGTCATCCGGCTTCGCCACCTGTTTGGTCTTGGTGGTCAGGTGCCGCTCTCCGTACCACCAGCCCATGTCCAGGATCCGGATGCCGCTCTCCGCGGCGGCACGCTCGTTCAGGTCGGCCATCAGCGGCCCGCGCGCCAGCTTGATCAGCTTGGGACGCAGCTCGTCTTCGGAGTTTCCCTTGAGGACGTACGGCATGCCGAGCACGCCGATTGGCCCCCACCCCTTGAACTGCGCCAGCATGCTGGGGCCGGTCAGCGCGATGTGGATGACGCCGTTCTTGACCTGCTCCACCATATCCTTCTCGCTACCCAACTGATTTGCGGGGAAGACGTGCACGGTGACCGCCCCGCCCGTGCGCTCCTTCATCAGCTCCGCGAATTTGACGCTCCCCTTATGATAGGACATCTCCACCACGCCCGAGTGGCCCAGCTTGATGTCCATCTTCGGGAACGCGGTCCCTGGCAGTGCGGGCGCCGCCCCCCACACCAGGAAGACCCCCATAACGAGCCCGACCGTTGTCAGCCGCTTCAGCCATCGACTCTCCATCGCCCTCCTCCTTTCGTTCAGCAGAGCCCATACGCGCTGCCCAGGTCCTCCAGCAATTCCGCCTGCATCTCGGTGATCGGCAGCCCTGACTCGATCTTCGCCTGGAGGTGCTTCAACATGTCGGCCTTCTTCTTCGGAAGCTCGCCTGCCTCGGCTTTCTTGACCAGTGCCTTCAAGAGTTCGTAGCTGTCGGCCATCGCTCGGCCTCCTTCCAGCTTGGCGACTCACACGGCCGTGAACCCGCCGTCCACCACGAAGACACTACCGGTGCAGTAGCTGGCTTCGTCCGAGGCCAGGAACGCGACGACTTGGGCCGCCTCGTCGAATCGCCCCACTCGGCCCATCGGGATTTTCGGGATCAGTCGCTTCTCGCGCGCCGCGAGATCGATCTCCTCGCCATCCGGAGGCTGCTCCATGGCGCCCGGTGCGACCACGTTCACCCGGATTCCCACCGGCGCGTACTGAACGGCGAGGGCTCGCGCGAAGGCGTGCAGTCCGCCCTTGCTCGAAGTGTAGGCCGGATTGTGAGAGGCGGACCCGATGAGGGCGGTGATTGACCCGGTGATCACCACGGCCCCGCCGCTTCCCTGTGCCAGCATCTGCTTGACTCCAGCGCGGCAGACGAGGAAAGCGCCGCGGAGATTGATGGCGTGCGTCTCCTCCCAGGCAGACAGGTCCTGTTCGTGAATCGGCTTGTCCAGTTTGTGAAGCTGGGTCCCGGCATTCGATACCACGATGTCCAAGCGGCCGAACGCCTTGACCGTCTCTACCACAGCCCGCTCCGCATCCGCTTCCTTGGACACATCTCCAACGATGGCAAACGCTCGCCCCTTCGTCTCCAGCACTTCTTGGACGGTCCGCTTTACCGTCGCAGGCGTGCGCCCCATCACCCCGACCGCCACGCCCTCTTTGGCCATGAGCCGCGCCGATGCGGCGCCGATCCCGCTTCCGGCGCCGGTGATGAGAGCTACTTTGTTGGTGAATCGCATTCCGTTCCTCCCTGCCGTTCGGTTACTTCGCCTCCTCGATCCGCCCCACGCGCTTGATCGCGTCCGCCAACATCTTGGCGTCATTGTCCCAGAACTTCTGGAACTCCGGGGCGTCCAGGTAGGCGATTGGCGTCTCCATCTTGTCCATGGCTGTCTTGAAGTCGGCATCCTGCATCGCGGCTCGCACCGTGTCGCGGAGCTTCTTCATGATCGGCTCCGGCGTCCCCTTGGGCGCAAACATCCCCGCCCAGATGTAAAATTCGGCATTGTAGCCGAGCTCTTTCAGCGTGGGGAGCTCTGGGAGCACCGCGATCCGCTTCTCCCCCCAACCGGCCAAGGGGCGGAGCTTCCCCGCCTTAACTTGCGGCAGGACCACCGCCGGGCCCGCGGCCATGCAATCGACGTGGCCTCCAAGCAAGGCGGTGAGGGCGGGGGCGGCACCGCCGTAAGGTACGTGCTTCAACTTGATCCCGGCCGCGTGAACGAGCATCTCCATCGCCATGTGGAGGGTGCCGTAGATCCCCGAGGACGAGTACGAAATCTCGTCGGGGCGCTTCTTGGCATCCTCCACCAACTCCTTCACGCTCTTCCACGGGCGCTCGGAGCGGCACACCAGGATGGTGGGGTCCGCCGAGACAAGCGCGATGGGAGCGAACTGGTCCATCGTATAGGCGGGCTTCCGGTCGAAGAGCTTGTCCGCCTCGGGAATAATGGAGATGCTGGACAGTGCCATGAGAAGGTTGTAGCCGTCCGGCTTGCTGTTCGCCACAAAGGCCATGCCCACAGCGCCGGCGGCGCCTGTCTTGTTCACCACCACGACGGGACTCTTGAGGATCTTCTCCATGGCAGCCGCCGTCGGCCGGGCCATGAGATCTGCCTGCCCGCCCGGCGGAAATGGCGCCACGATGTTGATGGGGCGCGTGGGGAAATCCTGGGCCGCGACGACGGCGGGCAGGGCCAGGGCGAGCGCCAAGAGCACGACCAATCCTCGAGTTGTCATCGGTTCTCCTCCTTTTCCGCAATCGAATCCCCCTCCAGGCCGAGTTTTCGGCGCCAGTCCGCCCCCTTGGCCAGCAAGGGGCGCAGGCTATACAGGAGGAGGACTAATCCGATGCCGAGCATCGTGGCAGCGATGGGCCGCGTCACGAAGACCGTGTAGCGACCCGACGAGAGCGCCAGCGACTGCCGCAGGCTCATCTCCAGCATGGGCGCGAGGACCACGCCCAGAACGATGGGCGCCGTCTCGAAGTCGAACTTGCGGAGCAGGTACCCCAGCGCCCCCATCGCCGCCATGATCCAGACGTCCACCACGCTCCCGTTGACCGCATACACGCCCACCACCGAGAAGACTAGGATGGCGGGATACATGATCGGGTAGGGGATGCGCAGCAGGTTCACGAACACACCCACGAGGGGCAGGTTCAGGATCAACAGGACGATGTTCCCGACGTACATGCTGGCGATGACGCCCCAGAAGAGCTCCGGCTGCTGCTGGATCAGCATGGGGCCCGGCGACACCCCGTGCACCATCATCGCCGCCATCATCACCGCGGGGATGGGACCCGAGGGGACACCTAGGGCCAGCATGGGGACCAATGCTCCCGAGGTGGCCGAGTTGTTGGCCGACTCGGGGCCCGCCACACCCGCCACAGCTCCCTGCCCGAACCGCTCGGGGTGCTTGGAAAGGCGCCGTTCCACGGCGTAGGAGACGAAGGACGAGATGATATGGGCCGACCCCGGGATGATGCCGATGAGAAACCCCAGGACGGTCCCACGCCCGATGGGCCAGACCGCGTCTTTCCACTCGTCTCGCGACGGTAGAAGATCGCGCAGCTTCGGCTTGATGACCTGCGGCATCTCGGCCTGCCCCGCGGTGAGGAGGATCTCCGAGACGCCGAAGAGCCCCACCGCCACGGGGACGATGCCGATCCCATCCGCCAGTTCGACCACCCCGTAGGAGAAACGGGAATAGCCCGTCATGGGGTCGATCCCGATCATCCCCAGCAGGAGTCCCAGGGCCGCCATGGACAGGGACTTCGGGACGGAGCCGCCGCTCATGTACGCCAGGACCATCAGGCCGAGGAGCAGTAGGGCTACGTATTCCGGCGGGCCGAACGAGAGGGCGAAGGCGGCCAGGGGCGGCGCCAGGAGCATGAGGCCCACCACGCTCAGCGTACCGGCGATGTACGATCCGGTGGCAGCGATGGCCAGCGCCGGGCCCGCGCGGCCCTTGCGCGTCATGGCGTAGCCGTCAATGCAGGTCATCACCGAGGCCGCCTCGCCGGGGATGCGCATCAAGATGGAGGTCGTGGAGCCGCCGTACATGGCTCCGTAATAGATGCCCGCCAGCATGACGATGGCCGTGGTGGCGCTCAGCCCATAACTGGCCGGCAAGAGGAGGCTAATGCCCGCCAGCGGCCCCACACCGGGAAGCATCCCGACCAGCGTCCCGATGACGCAACCGGCGAATGCGTAGACCATCACCGAAGGGGAGAGCGCGATGGCAAAGCCGTGGCCTAAATTCTGAAGCGTTTCGATCATTAAAACTCGCCTGGTCCCAGCGGCAGCGGCACCTGCAGCAGGGTACTGAAGACATAGAACGTGCCCAGGGAGAGGCCGAGGGCCGTCGCGATGACTACGGCCGGCCGTTTCCGTTCTATCACCCAAAGGAGGAAGACGACTAACAGGATCACGGTCAGGCGGTAGCCGATCCGCTCCAGGGCGAGAGCCGTGAAGGCGCAGCCGCCCAGAATGGCGACCGCGTGCTTCTTCTCCAGCCAGTCCAGCGAGCCCAGCGCGGGGGAGCGGCCGCCCACCCAGATCACTAGGAGGGCCATGGCAGCCAGGATGCCCGCCAGGAGCATCGGCATGTAACCCGGCCCAGGCTTCGTGACGGTGCCCAGCGGAAACGCTCGATCTTCCCACATGACCGCCACCGCGAAGAGGAGCAGTGCGACGCCGCCGACCCGATCTCTCGTCAACATGGAACGCTCCGGCTGGGTAAATATGGAAGGGGCGGACGGGGGCGGCGGCTGTCCGGAAGGTAAATCGCAGCTGGATGGACGATCGATGCCCCAGATCCCACGATACTCCAGCGCTCCAAGTCGAAGAAGCGGACGCGACACGTCCGCCAAGAAGCCCGGCGATGTGGAGCCAGACGCTATCATCGCTCGGCTAGGAGTCAAGCGGAAACTCGGGCCGAAAGCGGGGAAGGAACGGTTCGCCACCTCATTCGGCCGGAACTTTCTCAGCGCACCTTTCCCCTGGCCAATGACGCAAAGGTGCCGATCACGCACAGAACGCCGAAGATCGCGAAGGCCACGCGAACCCCTTGTAGGAAGACCACATGGAGCGCGGGGGCGATCTGCTGCCGGCCCAAGAAGAGGCTCAGGACGAGCGTGGCCGTTGCCATGCTCAGGAGATTCCCGGTCAGCCGCATGGTCCCCAGGGTAGCGGAGGCCACCCCGTAGGCGCGCCTGTCCACGCTGCTCATCACCGCATTCGTATTGGGGGAAGAGAACAGGGAATAGCCCACGCCGAGGAGCACGAGGTTCAGGGCGATAAGCGCGATCGGCGTTTCCAGGCCGAGGAAGGCGAAGATCGCCAGGGCGGTGGCCGTCATGGCCATGCCGGTGGAGGCCACGGTCCGAGGCTCCACGCGATCCGACAGCCGACCGGCAAACGGGGAGCAGGTCGCCATGAGGGCCGGTTGGCACAAGAGAACCAGCCCCGCCGCCTGGGGACCGAGGCCCCGCACTTCCTGCAGGTAGAGGCTGAGCAGGAAGGACACACCGAAGGTCGCATTGTAGTGGATGAGCGCCGCCAGGTTCGAGAAGACGAAGACGGGATTCCGCCGGAACAACTCCATGTCCAGCATCGGACTGGGCGTCCGGTATTCCCAGCGGACGAAGGCCACGAAGGCGAGACCAGCCAGGAGGATCAGCCCGACGCTCCAGGCCCCGGAAGCCGCCGAGAGCCCGAAGACGAGTAGGACGAGCCCCAGGCCGGACAGGCAGGCTCCACCGCCGTCGAATCTCTCGCCGCGCGCTCCGGCCCATTCGCCCCGCAGGCACCAACGGATAAGACCGAGGACCATGAGCCCTGCGGGGACGCAGACAAGGAAGATGCTGCGCCACCCGAAATGCCAGGTCAACTGGCCGCCCAACGGCGGTCCCAGGCTGAGCCCGAGGTACACCGCCGCCACGTTGACGCCCAGGACCCACCCCCGCTCACCCGCCGGATATACCGAGGTCAGGATAGCTGTCCCGGTGCCAAACATCATCGTGCTCCCCACCCCCTGGAGGGCGCGGAACGCGATGAGCAGGCCGACGGACGGAGCCAGTCCGCAGAGGAGGGAGGCGAGGGTGAAGAGGGCGACACCCCCGGCGTACACGCGTTTGCGGCCGTGGATGTCGGCCAGGCGACCGAACGGCAAGAGGAAGACGGCGGCGGCCAGAATGAAGGATGTGGCCACCCACCCCAACACGATCGCATCCACGCCGAACTCTCGCCCGATGGTGGGCAGAGCGATCAGGATCGACGACCCCATGAACGGCGTGAGAAAGGAGCTGAGCGTGGATATTAGCAGGGCGGAGCGGCGCGTGGCGACCGCCTCCGCGACCGCGGCCCTCTCCAACTCGACCCGGGGGCCGGACGTCACGCCTAGCGTCCCAGGAAGTCGAGCAGCGCCTTCGTGAACGCCTCCGGCTGTTCGACGTTGGAGAGGTGCGAGGCGGACTTCAGGAT
>Ga0316622_100002456_pt1 | contig 12841 bp, 10 predicted proteins | sample OWC_Aug_OW2_C1_D_FD_207646 | JGI IMG/M metagenome (GOLD analysis project Ga0316622, IMG submission 207646) | Wetland soil microbial communities from Old Woman Creek delta, Ohio, United States - OWC_Aug_OW2_C1_D5_C | ecosystem: Environmental > Terrestrial > Soil > Wetlands | place: USA: Ohio... | reverse complement strand
TTGGCCCTGAGTGTGTGCGGCGCGGCGGAGTTCCGCGAGCACGAGAAGGAGAGGCTCGGCGAGGGCCTGCGTCCGAGGAACTACGACCAACTGAGACTGCTGATCGCGCGGTCGAAGCCGGGCAACACCATCGTGGCGCAGCTTCTGACAGACCGCCCGGGCATCTCGCTCGCCGGCGAGGAGATGAGGGGCGTGCCCGGCAGGGCGGCCCTCGCGATGGCCCGCTCGTCGACGGGCGGCGTCGTGGACCCGGCGGAGCTCGCGGTCGTCGCCGAGGCGGAGTCGTCTTTCGATTGCGAGGTGCGGGGGGCGCGGGACGTTGTCATCGTCGTCGCGCGCGACCGATGAGCGGCCCCGCACACGACGTCTCTCAAGGAGGCACGATGGGGACGATCGCCGCCCTCGGGCAGACAGCCGCTGTGGGAGCGCTCACGCTGTTCCTCTGCTTGCCGGCGGCCGCCGTCTCGACGTCCTTCTGGCGGGTCGACTCGTACGAGGGTTTCACCGAGGGTGACGCGGCTTCCGTGTCGGTGCTCGAGGAGGGCGCGCTCGCCCTGGGGCCGGACTCCGAGCGGACGGAGGTGCCTGACGCGGGGTACGTCTGGGCCGCCGCGCCCGGACCGCGCGGCGCGACGTACCTGGCCGCCGGCACGCCCGGGCGGCTCTACAGGCTGGACGGGGACGAGCTCACGCTCCTCTTCGAGGAGACCACGGCCGATCTCCCGGCGCTGGCCGTCGCCCCCGACGGAGACGTCTTCGTCGGCACCGCGCCCGGGGGGCAGGTGTACCGCATCTCGCCCGGCGGCGAGGCGACGCTCTTCTTCGATACCGGGCAGGGCTACGTGTGGAGCATGGCGTACTCCGAGGAACACGGTCTTCTCGTGGGCACCGGGGCGTCCGCGAAGGTGTACCTCGTCGACACCGATGGAAGCGGCGAGGTGCTCTACGAGTCGGCGGAGTCGAGCATCACGGCCATCGCCGGTTCCGGCAGGACTGTGCTTGCCGGGACCTCGGGCGAGGGGCTCCTCCTGGACATCACGCCGGGGAGCCCTCCCGCGGTCCTGTTCGACTCGGACTTCGAGGAGATCTCAGCGATCGTCCCGGGCGTGCGGGGCGAGACCTACTTCGCGAGCACGCGCGTCTCTCTCGAGGACGCGCTCGACAGGACCGGCGACGAGGACTCCTCGTTCGGCGAGGGCCAGGTCTGGCGCACGACCCCGGCAGGGGGCGCCGTCGGGCTGTGGGAGTCGTCCGACGCCCCGGTGACGTCGCTCGGCCTCGGTCCCGGAGGCACCGTGTGGGCGGGCACCGGCGCGACGGGCCTCATCGTCTCCATCGGCTCGAGGGGCAGGTCCGACCTCATCGCCGACCTCGAGGAGGAGGAGGTCCTCTCGATCGCCGGAACCGGCGAGGGCGTGCTTGCGACCACCGGCGTGCAGGGCGCCCTCTATCGCTTCGGTCCGGGCGTTGCGCCCGTCGGCTCGTACGAGTCTGACGTGCTGAGCGGCGTTGCGACCGCCCGCTGGGGGGAGATGCGGTGGCGCGGGGAGACCCCGGGCGGGTCGAGCGTGACGTTCTCGACGAGATCGGGAAACTCGGACGAACCGGACGAGACCTGGAGCGAGTGGGCGCGGGTCGAGCCCCGCGGCGGCTCCGAGGGGCCGGTCGCCAGCCCCCCCGCCCAGCACCTTCAGTGGCGTGTCGAGCTGACCCGCGGGTCGGACGGCGCGAGCCCCGTGGTCCGCGCCGTCGAGGTCGCGTATCTCCCTGAGAACCTGCCGCCCCGTCTCGTGTCCGTCACCGTCTCGCCTCCGGGAGAGGGTGAACCGCCCCAAGGCGCGTCGGCCGGGAAGGGCGGGACGCAGACGATGCCGGGATGGCTCGCCGAGGCGCTCGGAGCGGAGCCGCCGAGCGTCAAGGCACGCGATCTGCCCGCGGTCCTTCGCGGCATCCGGTCAGCCGAGTGGGAGACCGTCGACCCGAACGATGACGACCTGATCTTCGACGTGTGGCTGAAGAGCGAGAGTGAGGAGCGCTGGAAGGTCATGGAGCGCGGCCTCACCGCCACGACGCACGCCTGGGACACCCAGTCGATGTCGGACGGGATCTATCGGCTCAAGATCGTCGCGACGGACGAGCCGGACAACCCGCGCGAGACCGCAGGGCGGGACTCCATCGTGAGCGCTCCGTTCCTCGTGGACGGCACGCCGCCTGTCATCGAGGCGCTCGATCTCGCGGTGCGGAGCGGCAGGGTCGCCGTCGAGGGCGCCGCCCGCGACGCCGGAAGCCCCATCGACCGCGTTGACGTCGCGGTCGACTACGGGGAGTGGAAGGCCGCGTTCCCTGGCGACGGGATGTTCGACTCGCCCACGGAGTCCTTCCGTCTGGATGCCGGCGCCGTCGCCGCCGGGGAGCACGCCCTCGCGGTCCGAGTCTCCGACACGGCCGGCAACTCGGCGGTCGAGACCAGGATCGTCAGGTAGCGGAGAAGGCGAAACCTCCTTCTGTCTCGGGGAGTCTCAGGAAGTGGCCGGGCCCGAAGGGCCCCGGGGCCGTTCCCACAACATCTGGATGCGTATGGACTGCGTCGGTGCAAGAACACTCATCGAACTGGAGCTCGAGGGGGCCCTCGGTGCCTCTGCGGCACGGGAGCTGGAGGAGCACCTCGTTCAGTGCCGGGGGTGCGCCGCCCTGCGGGCGGAGCTGACGGCGATCGACCGGGTCCTCTTCGATCACCGGTTCGAGCGCGCCCCCGACGGGCTTGCCGCTGCCGTTCAGGCCCTCGTCGCGAGGCGCGGCGCGCGCAGGAGGGTTCCCGAGCCGGTCGTGATTGCCGCGGCGTCGGCGATCGGCGCGGCCGGTGCCGCCTACGGCATCGCCCGCGCGTTCGGCTCAGGGCTGGCCGGGCGTCTCAGCCAGTGGATCAGCGGTCTCCTCGACGGGCTCCGCGTGGGCGCCGAGCCGGTCGCGGCGCGCGTCCCCGGCCTCCACGCCGGTCTGTGGGACAATCCGGCCGCCGCGGGCGTTCTCTTTGCCCTGGCGGCGGCCGCCCTTGCCTTCCTTGTCGTTGTCCTCGTGAGATTTCCGAGACAGATGTCGGTCGAATGGCGCTAGCCGGGGCTCCTCCTCTATTGAAGAGAGCGGAGGAGACCCCGGCCCGCGTGCGGATGGGCTCAGATGCCGCTGGCGCCCGAGGCGCTGCCTGCCGTCGGGATGCGGACGGGCTTCCCGTTAGCCTCCGTCCGGGCCGCCAGCGATTTCCTTACCCTGTGGTAGAGCACAAGGGCGAGGCCCATGAAGAGCGGGATGAGAGCGCCGAGGAGCGCCTCGCCGAGGATGCCCATGACCGCGAACCCGATGAAGAGCGCGAGCCCGATCGCGGTGAAGACAAAGCCCCAGCCGAGCGCCGCTGTGCCGCCCTTCCCGCGCACCTTGCCCAGGAGGGTGGGGTCGTAGTACCCCTTCTCGAGCGCCGCGGTGAAGGCCTCGTGCCTCCTCCTCGACTCGGTGGACGCGTGCTTGAACACCGTGAGCACGATCAGCACGATGACCGCGCCCGTGATGGCGCTGGCGAAGATGCCCATGACGAACGGGGCGACCATGACGACCTCCTCCTCTCGTGGGAGCCGGGCTCCGGCCCCCGGGGGCTTCCGGGCAGGACGACGGCCAGCCCGAACGCCACGCTGCACAGACTGCCCAGACACGGACTCACGCTACTGCACGTTCCATATGACATCGGTTCCAACCGACAGGTTTCGAGCGGCCGGGCCGCCGAAGAGGCATGCGTCGGACGGCCCGTTCTGATATCATCGGAGGCCGCGTTCGGCCGGCCGGCGCGGCGGGCCGGCTGCGGTCCAGGACTGCGGGGGGCCTGATGGCACGGCTGCCGGATCCGTTCGCCCGTTCATCGAGCGACCAGGAGCTGGTCGCCCGGAGCCTGGCCGGTGACGATGCGGCATACGCGGAACTCGTGACGCGCCACGCAGACTTCGTCTACACGATCGCGGCTCGCGTCGTCGGCGAGTCCGACGCGGAAGACGTCGCGCAGGAGACCTTCGTCAGAGCGCACGCCGCGCTCGCGAGCTTCAGGGGCGATTCGAAGTTCACGAGCTGGCTGTACCGGATCGCCGTGAACCGGGCGCTCACACACGCGAAGCGCCGCGGCCGCCGTCCGGAGCCCACGGACTTCGGGCCGGACGGGGAGGGGCCGGCGGCCGCGGTGCGGGACCCCGCGCCGGACCCTTCGCAGCTCGTGCTGGATGAGGAGTTCAGACGGGGCGTGCGGCGCGCGGTGGCGGACCTGCCGCCCAGGTACAGGGCCGCGGTCACGCTGTACTACCTTGAGGAGAGAGACACGAACGAGGTTGCTGAGATCCTCGGGATCCCGGTCGGGACGCTCAAGACGCACCTGCACCGGGCGAGGGCGATGCTCCGGGACGCGCTGGCGCGCGGGAGCGCAGACGGCGGGAGGGACGAGTGAAGAGCTGCATAGACATCATGGTGGACCGGCGAAGCGTGACGCGTTTCAAGGACCAGGACATCCCCCAGGACGTTCTGGACAAGATACTCTGGGCGGGCTTGAGGGCACCGGCGCCCGGCGGCTCGGTGCAGGGCGGGTACCGCGGCGCGCAGCCGTACTCCATCATCGTCGTCCGAGACAAGAAGCGGCGGAAGCAGCTGAACGAGATGCTCTGCGAGGGCCGCAAGAAGTCGATCGAGGAGGCGCCGGTCTCGCTCGTGTTCTGTGCGGACACGCACCGGCTGAACCGGTGGGCCGCATCGCAGGGCGGCGCGGCCCACTACAAGGGCATCGGGGTGCTCTGGGTGGCTCTGCGGGCCGTGTACACGGTGTCTCAGAACGTGCTCATCGCGGCCGAGTCCCTGGGGCTTGGGTCCCAGTACGTTCAGGAGATCGTGTGGCAGCCGTACCAGACGCTCGAGTTCTTCCGGCTGCCGAAGCAGGTGCTCCCGGTGGCGATGCTCACGGTCGGCTACCCTGCGGAGCGCCCGCCGCTCGCCCCGTCGCTCCCTCTCGAGGCGGTGGTGCACCACGAGACGTACAAGGACCCCACGGACGAGGACCTCGTCCGGTTCTTCCAGGCGACGGAGGAGTACTTCCAGGAGTGGTATCGAACCCTCCCGCCGGGGTCGAAGGTCCGTCGGCACCTCGAGGCCTCGGGGGTGAAGACGCTGGCCCAGTACGTGTCGCTCATCACGTACACCGAGAGCTTCTACAAGTGGCGCGACGACATGGTGCGCATGAACCTCACGCTCTCGGAGCTCGAGTAGCGCCGCAGCCGGACGCCTCGGCGGCCGGCTGCCCCTGGACCATCGGGACGCGGCGGGGCAGCCTGCCGCGTCCCCGCACCTCACCCCGTCGGGAGGCGCGCCGCACGAAACGGAGACCGCGTGGAGCGTGAGGTCGTCGCCCTGCTTGCCTCGGTCGTCGCCGTGGTCGTGCTCCTCAGGTTCAGAGCCGACCTCGGACTGACCATGCTCGCCGCGTCCGTGGTCCTCGCCCTGACGGGAGGGAGGACGATCGGCTGGGCGCTTCTCGAGATGGGGCGGTCCTTCATCGACAAGGACACGCTCCTCCTGCTCGCCCGGATCGTCGCCATCATCGCCCTCGGGGACATCGCGAGCCAGCTCGGCTACTTCGACAGACTGGTCACGGGGCTCCGGAAGCTCATCGCCGACAACCGCGTGATCATCGCACTCATGCCGGCCTTCGGCGGGCTCCTTCCCATGCCCGGAGGCGCGATGCTCACCGCCCCGATGGTCGAGTCCTCGGTGACGTCGGGGCGCGTCACGCCCGAGCAGAAGTTCTACGTCAACTACTGGTTCCGGCACGTCTGGGAGTACATCTGGCCGCTCTACCCCGGGGTCGTCGTGGGAGCGGCGCTCATCGGTCATCGCGTGAGCGACATCTTCGTCTCGAACTGGCCGCTCACGGTCGCCGCGGTGGCAGCGGGCGTGTTCTTCGTTCTGCGGCGTCTGGATGCCGGCCGGAACGCCCCGGCCCCCGCGGAAGGGCACGCCGCCAGGCGGGACGTCGCGCTGGGCATGCTGCCGTTCGCCGTCGTGATCGCCGGCGTGCTCGTGCTCAAGATCGAGGTTGCCCTCGTCGTCCTGGCGGTGATCGCGCTCCTCGTGGCCTACAAGCGGCCGAGACCCGCCGTTGTGCTCAAGTCCTTCGCGCACGGCGCGGAGTGTCAGGTCGTCACGCTGATCCTGGGAGTCGCCGCCTACAATCAGGTGCTGACCGCCGCGAAGATCATCGACGCGATCCCCGGGTTCTTCATGAGCCTGCACATGCCCGAGATCGTCGTGATCTGCGCGGTCCCGATGATGCTCGGACTCATCACAGGCGTCACCCTCGCCTTCATCGCGGTCTCCTTCCCGCTCCTGATGCCGCTCATGGGCGGCTCGAACGTCAACATGGAGCTCGTCATGCTCGCGTATGCGTCGGGCTTCGTGGGATGCCTGCTCTCGCCCGCTCACCTCTGCCTCGTCCTTTCGAGGCAGTACTTCAGGGCGGACCTCGGGAAGTCCTACAGGCTTCTCGTTCCCTCCTGCCTCGTCATCATGGCCGTTGCGGTGCTCCTCGTGCTCGTGTAGCATCGGCGCCCCTTGGCTCCTCGGCAGCGGGGCGGCGTCCCGCGGGAGGACCGCGTGCACGGACAGAAGCCGGCCGTTCTCGTCACGCTCGTGGCAGGGCTCCTCTGGGGGTCATCGTTCGTCGTGGTCAAGGTCGGGCTCGCCGACCTCGACCCATACTGGTTCGTGTTCCTTCGCTTCGCGACCGCCGCCGTCATCGCGTTCGTCGTCGCGTGGCACGCGGGGGCGGGCGGAGAGGCGCTCCGGCTCCTCCGGCGTCCGCTCGTGCTCTGGCTCGGCGTGAGCAACGCCGTGGGGTTCGTGCTGCAGTTCAAGGGGCAGACGATCACGACGGCCGGCAAGGCGGCCCTGCTCGTGAACAGCAACACGGTCTTTGTCGCGATCGCGTCGTGCTTCGTCTTCCGCGAGCGGCTCGGCTGGCCGAAGGCCCTCGCGGTCGTCGCCGGCATGGCCGGCGTCGTCCTCGTCACGACCGGCGGCCGCGTTCAGCTCGCCCAGGGACCCGCGCTCGCTGGCGACCTGCTCGTCCTCGGTGCCGCGCTCGTGTGGACGGTCTTCGTGCTCCTCGACAAGAAAGTCGTGGCCACGCACGAGGTCGGCGTGCGCGCGCTGACCGCCGCGATGCTTGCCGTGACGGCCGTGGCGTCGCTTCCCGCCGCGCTCGTCCTGGCACCGGGACGCTTCCCGCGCTCCGGGGCCGCCCTCTGGCCCGTGGGCTACACGGCGGTGTTCTGCACGGTCCTCCCGTTCATGCTCTGGACGTGGGGCCTCAAGTTCATCACGGCCACGACGTCGAGCGTGATCCTCCTCACGGAGATCGTGTTCGCGCTCGCGCTCGCGGCCGTGCTTCTCGACGAGCGCCTTTCGACGGGTGCGCTCTGGGGCAGCCTTCTGATCGTGCTCGCTGTCTTCCTCGCCTCGCGCGAAGCGAAGGAGGAGCTGGCGGCGGGTCCGGACGTCGTGCCGGAATAGAGACAGGCACCGAGCTGGGCGCGCCGCAGCGGAGAACGGAGGGGTCAATGGCCGAGAGCAGGCGTCTGGGGCCGGAGGCGTACGGGGGTGTGTCTGGCGAGGCGTACCGGCCCTACGTGCCGGCCGGGCAGAAGATGGCGGAGTTCACGGTCCGCTCGGTCGTGATCGGCTCGCTCATCGGGATCGTCTTCGGTGCGGCCAACGCCTACCTCGGTCTCAAGGTGAGCATGACCGTCTCGGCCTCGATCCCCGCGGCTATCATCGCCATCGCCGTCGGGCGGGGATGGATCGGCCGCACGACCGTCCTCGAGAACAACATGGCCCAGACGATCGGCTCGTCCGGGGAGGCGCTGGCTGCCGGCGTGATCTTCACCGTGCCGGCCCTGATCGTGCTCGGGTTCATGCCGGAGCTGTCGCGCATCTTCGTGCTGTCGGTCGTGGGAGGCCTGCTCGGCATTCTCCTCATGATCCCGCTCCGGCGGCATCTGATTGTCCGGGAGCACGGGACGCTGTCGTATCCCGAGGGGACCGCGTGCGCGGAGGTGCTCGTCGCGGGGGACGCGGGCGGGCAGGGCGTCCGCCGCGTCATGCTCGGCCTGGGGCTCGGCGGTGTGTACCAGTTCCTCATGGAGGGCTTCGGCCTGTGGGCGACCAAGCCCAGCTGGCGCATCAGAGGCGTGCCGGGCGCAGAGATCGGAGGCGAGGTCTCCCCGGCCCTCCTCGGCGTCGGGTACGTCCTTGGCCCAAGGATCGCGGGGATCATGCTGGCCGGTGGCGCGCTCGGGTGGCTCGTGATCATCCCGATCATCAGGATGATCGGCGAGGGGCGTCCGCTCCCCATGTACCCCGCCTCGGTCCCGATCGATCAGATGGCGCCGTCCGACATCTGGAACAACTACCTGAGATACATCGGCGCAGGGGCCGTCGCGTTCGGAGGGCTCATCTCCCTCGTGCGCGCGATCCCCACGATCGCGCGTTCGTTCGCCGCTGGCTTCCGAGAGGTCGCGCGCTCGGGCCGGGACGAGAGACTCGTCCCGCGCACTGAGCGTGACATCCCGATGAAGATCGTCGTCGTCGGAGCGCTCGCCGTCGCTCTGGCCGCCTGGCTGCTGCCGCAGATCCCCGTGAACGCGGTCGGCGCGCTCCTCATCGTGGTCTTCGGATTCTTCTTCGTGACGGTCTCGTCGCGGCTGGTCGGCGTCGTCGGAAGCTCCTCCAACCCTGCGTCGGGGATGACCATCGCCACGCTCCTTGCGACGAGCCTCGTCTTCCTGGGGATGGGATGGACGGGCCCGGAGGGCATGGTGGCGGCCGTTTCCGTCGGCGCGGTCGTGTGCATCGCGATCTGCATGGCCGCCGACGCCTCGCAGGATCTGAAGACAGGGCACCTGGTCGGCGCGACGCCGTGGCTCCAGCAGATCGGTGAGATCGTCGGGGTGCTCACCGCAGCGCTGTTCATCGGCTGGGTGGTGTTCTTCCTGAACGACGCCTACGGTATCGGGTCGGAGAAGCTCCCGGCGCCGCAGGCTGTCCTCATGTCCATGGTCGTGAAGGGTGTGCTCACGACGTCCCTGCCCTGGACGCTCGTGTTCATCGGGGCGTTCCTCGCGGTCTGCGTGGAGATCCTGGGCGTCTCGTCTCTGCCGTTCGCCGTGGGGCTCTACCTGCCCGTCCACCTGTCGACGCCCATCATGGTGGGAGGGATCGTCCGGCACTTCTACGAGAAGACCAGGGACGCGGAGGCGCGCCACGAGTGCCGCGAGCGGGGCGTCCTCTTCGCGTCGGGGCTCATCGCCGGCGGCGCGCTCGTCGGGATCCTCGTCGCCGTGCTGGTGAACGCCCATCTGCAGGAGCGGATCAACGTCGGGCCCGACTGGGCCGGGCGAGGTGCCGGCCTCGTGTGCGCCGCCGCGTTCCTGGCGCTCACCGCGGCGCTCGCCCTGAGCGCCAGAAGCGGCGGGGCGCGGCCCAACAATACCTGATGGAAACCTCTTGACGATTGCGGCTCGCGCTCATAGATTCGTGGTGCGTCGCACAAAAGCAGACCGGTGTTGCTGGAGACGAAGACCATGGCGAGACGCATCATCAAGTACTCGAACAGGCGGCTCTACGACGCCACGCAGGCGAGGACCATCACGCTCGTCGAGCTCTCCGAGCTGGTCGCGCGCGGGGAAAGCGTACGGGTCGAGCGGAAGGGAAGTGGGGAGGACATCACGGGCGTGACGCTCCTCCAGTCGGTGCTCGAGCGGCTGAAGCGGAGCCCTGGCGATCCCATGGGCGCCGCCGTCCTCGAGCGGCTCCTGGCCGCAGCGCGGTCGGCGATCGAACAGGCGGCACAGCGCGCCGAGCAGTTCGACCAGGGCGTGGGCAAGCTCAGTCCGGAGCCGACCCCGCTGGACTGACGGTTTCTCCCCCGGCGATCGGCAGCGACCGACCGGTCCGGGGAGGGGGCAAGAGCGGTGGGACGCCTTGAGGGCATGAAGGCCAGAGCCGGGTTCCTCGACCTGTTCCGGAGCAGGGGCTTCTCGCTCCTGTGGGTCGGGAACCTCACGTCACAGCTTGGCGACCACCTGAACCTCATGGCGCTCACGGCCGTCGTGTTCTCCATGAGCACGGGAGACGCGAAGGGTCTCGAGTTCTCGAAGATCCTCCTTCTGGCAAGCGCGCCCGTGCTTCTGTTCGCTCCGATCTCCGGTGTCTACGCGGACAGGCTCGACCGCAAGCGCGTGATGATCGTGTGCGACGTGCTCCGCGCGCTCCTCGTCGCGTCGATCCCGCTCGTGGTCCGCGAGTCCATGATCCCCCTCTACGTGGTCGTCTTCCTCGTCTTCACGATCAATCGGCTCTTCCTCTCCGCGAGGTCCGCCGCGCTCCCTCAGATCGTCCCGGACGCCCAGCTCATGCGCGCCAACTCGCTCCTGAGCGCCGCGATGACCGCGGCGCTCGTGCTCGGCCCACTGGGTGGAGGCATCCTGGTCGAGAAGCTGGGGTTCAAGATCGGGTTTCTCGCGGATTCGGCCACCTACATCGTCTCCGCAGTCTGCGTGTCGTTCGTCGCAATGCGCAGCGTGGAGGAGGTGGCGACGGCCAGGGCGCGAAGGCAGGCAGCATCCAGGAGGCTCCGGGGCGCGGCTGCCGTTCGGCTCGGCAGCCCGGCGCGCATCGCCGAGGAGGCCGCGAAGCTGGGACGCGAGATAGCGGCTCCCATCGAAGACGAGGTCGAGGTCATCGGCACAGCCTACCACAGCCTGGCGGCCGACCTCAGGCAGGGCGTCGCCATCATGCGAGGCTCTCGTCCGGTGGTCTTCTCGACCGTGTCGCTCTCGGCCACCATGTTCGTCATCGGCTTCGTGCTTGTCGTCTGCCCGGTCTTCGTGCGGAACGAGTTCAGGGTCGGCACGGCGGGCGTGGGCATGCTCCTGTCGGTGGCGGGCGTGGGCATGCTCGTCGGATCCCTCATCGTCGGGCGATTCTTCCACGCGACGACGAGGCGCCTGCTCATCATCGTCTCGTTCGTGCTCGCGGGCCTCGTGATCGCGGCGCTCTCGGGCGCGCACTCGATCCAGGCGATGGCCGTCGGGGTGTTCCTGCTCGGCGCGTTCGTGGCGCCTCCGATCGTCACGGCGGACACCGTGCTCCAGGAGACGATGCCCGGTGAGGCCGTGGGCAAGGCGTTCGGCTTCCGGGACATGATCGCCCGTGCCGCCTTCGGGGTGGCGGGCATCCTGTCCGGTGTCATCGTCGACGTCGTGGGGCCGCGTCCCCTCCTCCTCGCCCTCTCGGCCGGATGCCTTGCGTACTCGGTCGTCGCGGTCTTCCTGCTTGCCGACACGTCCAAGCTCAACCTTCTGAACGCGTACCCGCTCATGCGGGCAGGCGCGCTCCTCGCGGCGAGCCTCCCGAGACGCGTGAGCTACTCCATCGCGGCCGTGCTCGCGGATGCCGCCTACTTCCTCATGCCAGACAAAAGGCGGACGGCGGCCGCGAACGTCTCCCGCGTCATCGGCCGGGCGGCGGACAGCGCCGAGGCGAAGGCGCTCGCTCGCCGCGTCTTCAGGAGCTATGCTCTCTACTGGGCGGACTTCCTGGGGCTCTCAGGCGAGCGCGGTCGTCCCATAGAGGAGCTCGTGCGTTTCGAAGGCATCGACCATCTGAGGAGCGCGCTCAGCCTCGGGAAGGGAGCCATCTTCGTGACGGCGCACCTCGGAAGCTGGGACGTGGGCGGCGCCGCGCTCGCGACTGCCGACGGGTTCCCGGCGCTCTCCGCCATCGTCGAGCCTGTGAGCCGGGAGAACTCGAACTCGACCGTCACGATGATCCGCGAGCGCCGCGGCATCCGAGTGATACGTCTCGGGAGTCCGCTCGCCGTGGGACGCGCGCTCAGACGGAACGAGATCGTGTTCGTGGTCGGCGAACGACTCGTCGGGGCCGACGGGGTGGACGTCTGCTTCTTCGGTGAGCGCACGCTCCTTCCGCGGGGCGCGGCGTACTGGTCCGTGCGCAGCGGCGCGCCCATCGTACCGGGCTTCTGCATCCGCCAGCCGGACGGGACGTACGTGGCCCACATCGAGAGGCCCATCGTCCCCGACTGCCGCGACGGCAGTGACGCGGCCGTGCAGAGGCACACGCAGCGCATCGCCGAGATCATGGAGTCGTACATCGCGAGGTACCCGGAGCAGTGGTGCATGCTTCAGCCGGTTTGGGAGTGAGGCTCGGCACATGAAGATCGGCATCGTGACACCGACGTACTACCCGTATCCCGGCGGCGTCACCGAGCACGTCTACCACACGCGCTGCGTCCTCGAGCGCCAGGGCCACGACGTGCGCGTCATCACGACCTCGTTCGGACGGGGGGACGGAAGCGGCGATCGCGGCGTGATACGGATCGGCAGGTCCGTTCCTATCCCCGCGAACGGCTCCCTGTGTCCCGTGGCGCTCGATCTCAAAATGGCCCGGCGGGTGAGGGACGTTCTCGAGCGGGAGCGCTTCGACGTGCTGCACATCCACGAGCCGTTCATGCCGGCCCTCTGTCTCGCGGCGCTCCGCGAGGCCGGCGTTCCTGTTGTCGGCACCTTCCACGCGAGCAACGAGTCGCCGATCGGGTACCGCATGTTCAGGTCGGTGCTCTCGAGGTATGCGGTGAAGCTGTCGGCGAGGATCGCCGTTTCGGAGGTCGCTCGGCGCACCGTCGCTGCCCACTTCCCGGGCGACTACAGGGTCATACCCAACGGCGTCGACGTGCAGAGGTTCG
>Ga0316622_100002454_pt1 | contig 12842 bp, 6 predicted proteins | sample OWC_Aug_OW2_C1_D_FD_207646 | JGI IMG/M metagenome (GOLD analysis project Ga0316622, IMG submission 207646) | Wetland soil microbial communities from Old Woman Creek delta, Ohio, United States - OWC_Aug_OW2_C1_D5_C | ecosystem: Environmental > Terrestrial > Soil > Wetlands | place: USA: Ohio... | reverse complement strand
GATCGGCCTCGCTGATCACCCGCAACACGAACGACGTCCAGCAGGTCCAGATGGTGGTCCTGATGGGCCTCACGGTGATGGTCACGGCGCCGATCATGGTGGTCGGCGGGGTCATCATGGCCCTTCGACAGGACGTCCCGCTGAGCGGCATCCTGCTCATCATCGTCCCGATCATGCTCGTCATCATCGCGCTGGTCGTCAGGCGGGCAATGCCCCTCTTCCGGACGATGCAGGTGCGGATCGACCGGATCAACCAGGTGATGCGCGAGACCCTGGCGGGGATCCGGGTGATCCGCGCCTTCGTCCGAACCGACTACGAGGAGCGGCGTTTCGACGGGGCGAACCGGGACCTCTTCGACACCTCGCTCTCGGTGAACCGGCTCTTCGCCCTGATGATGCCGATCCTCATGGTGATCATGAACCTCTCGACGGTCGCCATCCTCTGGTTCGGGGCCTTCCGGGTCGACAGCGGCGAGATGCCGATCGGCAACCTGACGGCTTTCCTCCAGTACATCATCCAGATCCTGTTCGCGATCATGATGGCCACCTTCATGTTCGTGATCGTCCCGCGAGCAGCGGTCTCGAGCGACCGGATCCGAGAGGTGCTTGAGACCGAGCCCACGATCCACGACCCTGACGAGCCGGTCAGCCCGCCGCGGACCGGCCGGGTCGAGTTCCGCGACGTCGAGTTCCGCTACCCGGGGGCCGAGGACCCGGTCCTGCGGCGGATCTCCTTCACGGCCGGGCCCGGTGAGACGACCGCCATCGTCGGCAGCACGGGGAGCGGCAAGTCCACGCTCATCAGCCTCCTGCCCCGCTTCTACGACGTGACCGGCGGCACGGTCCTCGTGGACGGGGTGGACGTCCGGGCGATGGACCAGGCCGACCTGTGGAGCCGGATCGGGCTCATTCCGCAGCGCCCGTTCCTGTTCGGCGGCACGATCGCCTCGAATCTCCGCTTTGGCGACGCCAAGGCGACCGACGAGGACATGTGGCGGGCGCTCGAGATCGCCCAGGCACGCGACTTCGTCGAGGAGCTGCCCGACCGTCTCGATGCGCCGATCGCCCAGGGAGGGACGAACGTGTCGGGCGGCCAGCGCCAGCGCCTGGCCATCGCCCGTGCCCTGGTCAAGCGCCCTGAGATCTACGTCTTCGACGACAGCTTCTCGTCGCTCGACTTCCGCACCGATGCCCGCCTGCGGGCTGCCCTCCAGCACGACCTCGCCGAGGCGACCGTGCTCATCGTCGCCCAGCGTGTGGGGACGATCCTCCACGCCGACCGGATCGTGGTCCTCGAGAGCGGCAGCGTGGTCGGGATCGGCACCCACGCCCAGCTCATGGACACCTGCGACACCTACCGTGAGATCGTCTACTCGCAGCTCAGCGAGGAGGAGGCCGCGTGAGCGGGTCGGGCACGGGCGCCGCCCGCTCCGAACCCCCGCGCCGCGGACCCGCCGGGCCGGGTGGGGGCCACATGGGCTTCGGGGCCATGCCGCCCGCCAAGCCACGCAACTTCCGGGGCTCCTTCGGGCGGCTGCTGGGCGAGCTGCGCCCGGAGGCGCTCCTCGTCGCGGTGGTCATCGGGCTCGCGGTCGTCAGCGTCGTCCTGGCGATCCTTGGTCCCAAGATCCTCGGTGAGGCCACCAACATCCTGTTCGAGGGTGCCGTCGGCAACCAGCTTCCGGCCGGCCTGACCCAGGGGGAGGCCGTCGAGGCGCTTAGGAAAGATGGGCAGGACAACCTCGCGGACATGCTGGCGAGCATGGATGTCGTGCCCGGCCAGGGTGTGGACTTCGGCGCGCTGGGCCAGGTGCTCGGCCTGGCGGCCCTCGTGTACACCGTCAGCTCGCTGTTCGCCTGGGGGCAGGGCTACATCATGGCCGGCGTGACCCAGCGGACCGTGTACCGGTTGCGCCGCCGGGTCGACGCGAAGCTCGGCCGCCTCCCACTCGCCTATTTCGACCGCGAATCCCGCGGCGACATCCTCAGCCGGGTGACCAACGACATCGACAACATCGGCCAAACGCTCCAGCAGAGCCTGACCCAGCTGATCACCGCTCTGCTCACCGTCGTGGGCGTGCTGATCATGATGTTCTCGATCAGCCCGCTCCTGGCGGTCATCTCGATCCTCGTCGTCCCGGCCTCGATCGTCGTCACGATCCTCATCGCGACCCGCTCGCAGAAGCAGTTCGCCGCCCAGTGGGAACGCACCGGGACCCTCAACGGCCACGTCGAGGAGATGCACACCGGCCACGCCATCGTCAAGGCCTTCGGTCGCCAGAGCGAAGCGATCGCGCGCTTCGACGAGGAGAACGCGGCCCTCTACCAGGCCTCCTGGAAGGCCCAGTTCATCAGCGGCACGATCCAGCCGGCCATGAACGTGCTGGCCAACCTGAACTACGTCGCCATCTGCGTGATCGGCGGGGTCAACGTGGCCACCGGGCAGATGTCGCTCGGCGACGTGCAGGCGTTCATCCAGTACTCGCGGCAGTTCACGATGCCGATCGTCCAGACCGCCAGCATCATGAACGTCCTCCAGTCGGCGGTCGCATCCGCCGAGCGGGTCTTCGAGCTCCTCGACGAAGCTGAGGAGGTCCCCGACACGGCTGCGCCGACCGTCCTCGCGCACGTCGGCGGACGCGTCGCCTTCGAGGGCATCAGCTTCCGCTACCTGCCCGACAAGCCGCTCATCGAGAACCTGAGCCTCCTCGCCGAGCCGGGCCACACGATCGCGATCGTCGGGCCGACGGGAGCCGGCAAGACGACGCTCGTCAACCTGCTGATGCGATTCTACGAGATCGACGGCGGGCGCATCACCGTTGACGGCGTCGACACCCGCGAGCTGACCCGCGACGGCTTGCGCGCTCGCTTCGGGATGGTGCTGCAGGACGCATGGCTCTTCGGGGGCACGATCCGGGACAACATCGCCTACGGCCGCGAGGGCGCCAGCGAGGAGGAGATCCGGGGGGCCGCCCGCGCCGCCCACGTCGACCACTTCGTGCGGACCCTCCCCGACGGATACGACACCGTCCTCGATGACGACGCGACCAGCGTCTCGCAGGGCGAGAAGCAGCTCCTGACGATCGCCCGGGCCTTCCTCGCGGATCCGGACGTGCTGATCCTCGACGAGGCCACCAGCTCGGTGGACACGCGGACCGAGATCCTCATCCAGCGGGCCATGGCGCGGCTGATGCGCGGCCGGACAAGCTTCGTGATCGCTCACCGCCTTTCCACGATCCGCGACGCCGAGCTGATCCTGGTGATGAACCACGGGGCGATCGTCGAGCAGGGGGCCCACGCCGAGCTGCTGGCGCGGCGCGGCTTCTACTTCGACCTCTACAGCAGCCAGTTCGAGGAGGCACTTGACCAGGAGCTCCAGCCCGCCGTCTGAGCGACCCGGGCGGCGCCAACGAAGCAGCGCGAGCGCCGCCAGGACGGAGCGTCGGCCCGCCCGGAGCCGGCCGCTGGTGCCTGCCAGCGGGCGCGCGGGCCGTCAGGGTGTCAGGGTGGCCCGATCTGCTGCGCGAGGTCGACCAGCGGCTGCTGGCTCACCTGGAGGAAGCCCTCGCGTGGCCGGTCGAGGTCGACGATCAGGGTGATCACGGCGCTGAGGATCAGGATCAGCGCGAGCGCCCCGACCATGCTCCGCCGTCGGCTCAGTCCCGCGTTGAAGCCGACCATCCCGATCGCGCCGACCGCACCCAGGATCAGCAGCAGGAGCACTGTTTCCGGCACCCGCGCATAGACGATCGCCGCCACCCGTGTCTCGTGCAGGTCAATCGTCTGGTTGAGCGATTCGATGAAGATTGCCAGCGCGTCCGACTCCGGCGCTCCGCGCGCGAGCTCCTCGGCCACCAGCCACAGCTGATCGAGGAGCTGCGCCGAACGCTCGAAGTTCGCCTCAAGCTGGTCGCGATCGGCCACGTTGATCCGCAGCGGCACGTACTCGCGCAGCGCGGTGCGGATCTGGGTCGAGGCCGGCTCGGGCAGATAGCCGGCGCGCAGGTAGGTCGTCCCGATCGAGTTCGTCTCTTCGAGGACCAGTGCCCGGCGAGCATCGAAGCGGTCCGAGGCCATCCCGGTGGTCACCGCCAGCAGGAAGGCCATCAGGGCGAGGATCGAGCCCACGAGCATGGCCGTCGGGCCGTCCTTCTCATCCGGCGTCCGATCCTGCCACCAGCGCCCGCTGCGGAACCCGATCTCGTAGGCCGCCAGCGAGACCAGGACGATGAGCAGGAAGACGGCGGCGATCGGGAGCGGGTCGAGGAGCTGGCTCGTGCCCATGGTCCTCCTGGTCCTCGTGATCGGCGGCGAGCTCACCGTCTGGGTGCGCCGACGCCCGATGGCGACGAAGCGTAGCGCCTACGACGGAGCCATGGAGCGCGCTCGTGGGCGCCTGGCCGGGAGCAGTGCCGGGAGCCGTGCCGGGAGCGCCAGCACGCGATGTCCGGTCGCGTGGGCTATGGCGTTGGCGATGGCCGGCGCGGCGACCATGTTGGAGCACTCGGCCACGCCCTTGGCCTCGGGCTCCTCGGTCCCCTCGCCGTCGCCGACCAGGATCGTGATCATCTCGGGCATGTCACGCGTGCGCGGGATCCGGTACTGCCTGAACCCGCTGGTCTCGCCAGGGACGAATTCCTCGTGCAGGGCAAAGCCGATGCCCATCGCGATGCCGCCCTCGATCTGGCCAACGACGCCGGGCACGAAGACGGGCCGGCCCACGTCATGGGCGGCGACTACCCGGAGCACCCGCACCGAGCCCGAGTCGGTGTCAACCTCGACCTCGGCCAGCTGGGTGCCGCTCACGTACATCGCGTACGGCTCGCCCCGTTCGATGCTCGGCTGGTAGGCCGGGACGCCGGCGTCGAAGACGCCGTCGAAGCTCGTGGCGTGGCCTGCGCGGGCGCGGGCGTTGGCGACGTCGGCGAGCGAGACGCGGCGGTCCGGCTCGTCGCGCAGGGTGACGTCCCCATCATGGATCTCGAGGGCGCCAACGGGGCGTTCGAGCAGCGCGGCCGCGGTGCCGAGGATCGCCTCGCGGAGATCTGCGGCCGCCATGCGCACGGCGTTGCCGACGAAGAACGTCACCCGGCTCCCGACGGCCGGTCCGGCATCGGGGCAGGTCGCGGTGTCGCCCATCTCGACGCTGACCTGGTCAAGCGGCACGCCGAGCTCTTCTGCCGCGACGGTGCCCATGGCGACCGCCGTCCCCTGCCCGAGGTCCATCGCGCCCGTGCGAACCCGGAGCGACCCGTCGGGCAGGAGGTCCAGGATGGCCCGCCCGGGGCCGCGCCCCACGGTCAACGCCGGGTCCTGGCCCGGAGCGGGTCCGCCCCCGCCCCCGCCGATCCCGTACCAGACGGACGCGACGCCGACCCCACGCCTCCGGGGTCCGGGCCGGGCGTTGTGCGCCGCGCAGCGCGCGAGGGCGTCCCGCCAGTGCGGCTCGACGGCCTCGATCGTCGCCGCGTATGCGGGATCGCGCTCGAGAACCTGGCCGGACGGCAGCCGGTCGCCGGCTCGCAGGCGGTTGCGCCGCCTGAGCTCGAGCGGGTCGATGCCCAGCCGCTCGGCCAGCTGGTCGAGCTGCGACTCGATGGCGAAGGCGACCTGGGTCGTGCCCGGACCGCGCATGCATCCGGCAGTCGGGTTGTTGGTGAGCACGACGCGTCCGTGCAGCTCGGCGTGCGGCCAGCGATACGGCCCCGCGGCCGACGCGAAGGTCTTGACCATCAGCCCGGGTCCGAAGGAGGCGTAGGCGCCGGTGTCGGCCACCATGTGGACCGCGAGCGCGGTCAGCTGGCCGTCGCTCGTGACGCCGCTGCGAACCGTGATCCGGTAGGGGTGCCGCTTCGTCGTGGAGACGAACGACTCGGCCCGGGTGTAGACGATCCGGACGGGACGGCCGGTCCGGACGGCGCCGAGCGCGGCCAGGCACTGGCACGAGATCTCCGTCTTGCCGCCGAACGCACCGCCCACGACGGTGGGCATGACCCGGACCCGCTCCACCGGCATACCCATCGTGCGGGCTACCTCGGCGCGCTGGTAGTGCGAGTACTGGGTAGCCGTGCGCACGACGAGGGTCTCGCCGTCCCAGAACGCCAGCGCCGCCTCCGGCTCGAGGTAGGCGTGCTCGTTCCAGGGCGTGGTGTACGTGCGCTCGAGCACGAGGTCGGCCGCCGCGAGCCCCTCGCTGAGATCGCCCCACCGGAGGGTGTTCTCGGCCAGCAGGTTGCCTCCCGGCTGGACGGCTGGGGCCCCCTCGGCGAGGGCGTCCTCGGGTGTGAAGACGGCGGGGACCTCGCGGTACTCGACGTCAATGGCCGCGAGCGCCACCTCGGCGGCCTCGGGCGTGGTCGCCACGACCAGGGCGACCGGGTCGCCCACCTGCCGAGCGCGGGTCTCGACGAGCACCGGCTGGTCCTTGACCTTCCGCCCGTATCGGTTGACCCCGGGCACGTCGGCCGCGACGAGGATCGCCTCGACCCCGGGCAGCCGGCGGGCGCGCTCGAGGTCGATCCGGACGACGTCGGCGTGGGCGTGCGGGCTGCGCAGCACCCGGGCGTGGAGCATGCCGTCGGCCACCAGGTCGGCTGCATACAGGGCTCGTCCGGTCGCCTTCTCGAGCGCGTCGGGTCTGGTCGGCGTTGCCGCGCGCGCCCCCTCCAGCGCATCCGTGGAGGCCCGGTCCGCCCACCGTGCGGAGGGCCACCGGCGTGGCACGCCAGGCTGCCCGGCGGCTGCCCACTCGATCGCGTCGACGATGCCCTGGTAGCCCGTGCAGCGGCAGAGGTTGCTGCCCAGCCAGCGCACGACCTCGTCGCGCGTCGGCCGCGGATTTCGCTCGAGCAGCGCTGCGGCGGCCATGATCATCCCGGGCGTGCAGAATCCGCACTGGACGGCGTCGGCAGCCACCATGGCCTGCTGAAGGGGATGGGGCTGTTCGGGGCTGCCGAGGCCCTCGATGGTGAGGACAGCCCTCCCGTCCAGGTCGCCGGCCGACACCTGGCACGCCCGGAGTGCCCGACCGTCGACCAGCACCACGCAGGTGCCGCAGGTGCCGTCGTCGCAGCCCTCCTTGGTCCCCGTCAGGCCGAGGCCGTCGCGCAGCACGTCCAGCAGCCTCCAGTGCGCCGGGTGCTCGATCCTGCGAAGCTCGCCATTGATCTGCAGCGTCACGTGTCGTCGGGCGGGCTCGGCCCGGCCGACGATCCCGACGTGAGAGGTCCGTCGCGTCACGTCACGAAGACCGCGGGGCATTTGAGGACAGCCGGGCCCGCGTCCAGCAGCTGCGTCGTCATCCTCACACCCCGCCTGTCGACCGCACGATCCACGAGCACGCCTGTTTCGTGTAGCGGAATCCGGGCCACTTGGTCGGCGCCAGCTCGTGCCTCGTCATCATCGTCCAGCTGTGGTGGACCGTGCTTGCTGTCCCAGCCGCCGATGATGCATGCGCTGCGCTGCGCGATACGCCACGTGCGATGTCACCGGCGCGACGCGAGGCGCCCGCGCCCGGGCACCGCCGGTGTACCGTGCTGCATGGCGGCTGCTCGCTCCCCTGCGGCCGGCCGGGTCTCACCGCCCCGGCCCCGGTGTCTGGCCGGGTCACCACCACCGCCGACGGCGGTCGGCGAGCAGCAAGGAGGGCAAGGTGCCGTTCATCCCGCGCGCCGAGATCGTGCGCCGGCTTCGAGCCCAGATCGCCGCCGGTGTCCCCGTCGTCGGCTGCGGTGCGGGCACCGGGCTGTCGGCCAAGATGGCCGAGGCCGGCGGTGCCGACATGGCGATCGTCTACAACTCGGGCCGCTACCGGATGGCCGGGCGCGGCTCGCTCGCCGGGATGCTGGCCTATGGCGACGCGAATGCGATCGTCATCGAGATGGGGGCCGAGATCCTGTCGGTCGTCCAGGACATGCCCGTTCTTGCGGGCGTGAACGGCACCGACCCGTTCCGGATCATGAGCGTGTTCCTCCGTGAGCTCCGGCAGATGGGCTTCGACGGCGTCCAGAACTACCCGACGGTCGGCCTGATCGACGGCGACTTTCGCCGAAACCTCGAGGCCACGGGGATGGGCTACGACCGCGAGATCGAGGCCATCCGCGCTGCCCACGCGATCGACCTCTTCACCTCGCCCTACGTGTTCGATCCCGACCAGGCGGTCGAGATGGCGAGGGCGGGGGCCGACCAGCTCGTCGCCCACCTCGGACTCACGACCGCCGGCACGATCGGCGCCGGCGTCGCGCTCACGCTGGACCAGGCGATCGAGCGGGTCATGGCGATCGCCGAGGCCGGCCGCCGGGTTCGCCGGGACATCATCGTCCTCTGCCACGGCGGCCCCTTCGACGAGCCCGAGCAGGTCGGGAAGGCGCTGCTGCGGATGCCCGGGGTGCACGGCTTCTTCGGCGCCTCGAGCATCGAGCGGCTCCCTACGGAGCGCGCGATCCGGGCCCAGGTCGAGGACTTCAAGCGGCTGACCGTCGCCGGGTAGTGCCCGTCTCCCGGTGGTCCCGGCGGCCAACCGGGACGACTGCCCACGCCGCTGCCGTCCGGAGGCCCGGCTTGCCGCGAGGCGGCCGGCCCGCAGCATGACGAGGCCGGTCACCAGAATCCCGGTCCCGGGGGCCAGGATGCCAAAGGTGCGGCTGGGGCGCCAAGTCCATACCATGGACGTACGCTCAGGCGTCCGGGATGCCTGCCTCGCGATCCCGCGGAATGCGGAGCCAGGCGGGGCTGCGGGCAAGGCCGGACCGGAAGGCGCTCGGATCCGATGCGGTGGAGGAGGTGGGGCGTGGACTCCCAGGAGCGGATCGACCGGGCGGTGGCTCTCAAGCCGGCAGCGCCCGGCGAGGTTCCCGTCGCCCCGCTGATCATCCACTTCACGGCGAAGCTCGCCGGCCTCAAGCAGGCCGACATCTTCCGCAGCGTCGGGACCTGGCGGGACGCCGTCGACGCAGCCGCCGACCGGATCGGCGCCTTCGACATGGGCTTCTCGCTATGGCCGACCGACGTTCCCTTCTCCGAGGCCATGAAGCACAAGCTGCCCGGGCGCGAGCTCGGCGACGACGAGATGTTCCAGGTGCTTGAAGAGGAGGTGATGACCCGGGACGACTACAAGCTGCTCGTCGACCAGGGCTACGGCCGGTGGTCGATGGACTACTACGTCCGCTTGCAGCCACACCTCAGACCCGGCCGGATCTCCCGCGGACGGACGACGTTCCGGTTCATCAGGATGGGCCTGCGGATCCGCGGCAACGCCAAGCGGCTGGAGAAGCGCGGTGTCCTGCCCGCCTTCTACAGCGGCGGCTACCCACCGTTCGACTTCTTCAGCTTGGCGCGCTCCTTCCCGGCGTTCGCGGAGGACCTCCACGACATCCCCGATCTGGTCGCCAAGGCGTGCGACGCCAGCGTGGAGCCGATCATCGCGACGATGCTCCAGCCGCTGGCGATAAGCAGGGGCAAGCGAGTCTGCATCTACCCGATGCGCTGCAGCTCGACGTTCATCTCACCCAAGATGTTCGAGGAGCGAGCCCTCAAGCACCTGGTCCAGATGGTGGACACGTTCGTCGCCAAGGGCATCACGCCCTTGCTCCACTGCGACGCGAACTGGACTCCGATCCTCCAGCACTTCCGGGAGATGCCGCGGGCGAGCTGCATCCTCGAGCTCGACAACGACACCGACATCTACAAGGCCAAGGAGATCGTCGGCGACTGGATGTGCATCCGCGGGAACCTCGCGCCCACCCTGCTGGCCTTCGGCGGGGTGGACGAGGTCGAAGTCGAGTGTGAGCGCCTCATCCGCGAGGTCGGCCGCGGCGGCGGCTTCATCCTCGGGTCCGGCTGCGAGGTGCCGCTCAACGCGAAGGTCGAGAACGTCGCGGCCATCCGCCGGGTCGCTCGTGGCCTCGGCCGCACCGCGACCCCGGCCTGAGCGCAGCCCCAGCGATCTGCCAGCCCGTCGGGCTCGGCCTCCGAGGTCGCGCCGCGATCAGCGCATCGGGCACAAGACCGGGTCGACACCGGGCGTGATGGCCAGGGCGAGGGCCTCGTCATGGACGGGCGCTATCTCCACGCCATACGAGTCACGGATGCGCAGGACGTCGGCACCTGGCCGCATCGGCCCGTGCAACCCGGAGGGCGAGAGCCACCGCGCGCATTACCATCCGGCCAGGTCGCGTGCCTGCGCGGCTCGTCGCATCAAGACCGGGAGCGTGCGCCGTGACCGCAGAGACCGACTCGGCGCCGGGGGGCGCGGCCGCGGGGGGTCCGGATCAGCTCCCCGAGCGCGCGCGGGTCGTCATCGTGGGCGGCGGTGTGATCGGCGCGAGCATCGCCTACCACCTTGCGAAGCTCGGCTGGCGCGACGTCGTGCTGCTGGAGCGGCGCCAGCTCACGTCTGGGACGACGTGGCACGCCGCCGGCCTCATCACCGGGGCCGGCATGCCCACCGAAACCCTCGTCTGGATGACCCGCTACACCCGCGATCTGTGCGCGACGCTCGAGTCGGAGACCGGCCAGGCGACCGGCTTCCGCCCGATCGGCCACCTCCACCTGGCCACCACGCCCCAGCGCCTCGAGACGCTTCGGCGAGAGGCCGCCTTCGTGCGCGGCTTCGGTGTCGACAGCCAGGAGCTCTCCGCGGCCGAGTTCGGGCGGCTCTGGCCCGCGGCGAAGACGGACGACGTCCTGGGCGCCTTCTACGTGCCCGACGAGGGGCGGGTCAACCCGGCCGACCTCACGATGGCCTACGCGAAGGGCGCCCGGCTGGGTGGCGTCCGGATCGTCGAGCACGTCGCTGTCACCGGGATCACCTCGGCCCGCGGTCGGGTCACCGGCGTGGTCACGGAGCGTGGCGCGGTCGCGGCCGAGTACGTGGTCAACGCCGCCGGGATGTGGGCCCGCGAGGTCGGCGCGATGGCCGGCGTCTCCGTGCCTCTCCAGGCCGCCGAGCACTACTACCTGATCACGGACACGGTCGAGTGGGCCCATCCGGACCTCCCGATCGTCGAGGAGCCCGACCGCTACAGCTACTACCGCGAGGAGGGCGGCGGGATCCTGGTCGGGCTGTTCGAGCCGGTCGCGGCGCCGTGGTCGCTGGACCAGGTCCCCTCCGACATCGCGTTCGCCAGCCTGGCGCCGGACTGGGAACGGGTCGGGCCGTACCTCACGCGGGCCCTTGACCGCTTCCCGCCTCTCCATGACGCCGGCGTCCGGACGATGTTCTGCGGTCCCGAGAGCTTCACGCCCGACCTGAGCCCCCAGCTCGGCGAGTCACCCGAGCTGCGCGGGCTCTTCGTCGCGGCCGGGATGAACTCGCTGGGGATCCTGCTCAGCGGCGGCGTCGGCAGCCTGACGGCCCAGTGGATCGCCGACGGCGTTGCGCCCGTGGACGTCGTCGGGATGACGGTGGACCGCACGCAGACGTTCGAGACGAGCCGGCGCTTCCGCGCCGACCGGACGGTGGAGCAGCTGGGCGCTTCCTTCGGCGCCGCGGCGTTTCCCAACTGGCACCCGCGGACCGCGCGCAACGTGCGACGCTCCGTCATCCACGACCGCCTGGCCGAGGCCGGTGCCCACTTCGCCGTGTCGTCGGGGTGGGAATACCCGGAGTGGTTCGCCGTGGCCCGTTCGCACCACAAGATCGTGCCCGGCTGGGGGCGCGACGCGTCGTTCCCCATCCAGGCGGCCGAGCACGGCGCCGTGCGCGAGGCCGTGGGCGTGCTCGACATGTCCGTCATGGCCAAGCTCCTGGTCCAGGGCCGCGACGCTGAGCAGATCCTCAACCTCGTCTCGGCCAACGACGTGGCCGTGCCGGTCGGCCGCGTGGTCTACACCCCGTGGCTCAACGAGCGCGGCGGCATCGAGGCCGACCTCACGGTGACTCGCCTGGCCGAGGATCGCTTCCTCGTCGTCGTCACCGACCTCGTCCACCGCCGCATCGCCCCGTGGATCGAGCGCCACGCCCCGGACGGGTCGCACGTCACGGTCACCGATGTGACCTCCGGCACCACCCTGATGACGGTCCAGGGGCCTCGGTCCCGGGAGCTGCTGGGTCGCCTCTCGAGCGCAGACCTGTCCAACGCCGCCTTCCCGTACCTGTCGGCGCGGGAGATCGACGTTCACTACGCTCGGGTCCTGGCGCTGCGGGTCACCTACGTCGGCGAGCTGGGCTGGGAGCTCCACGTCCCGGCGGACCTGGCCCTGACCGTCTACGACGCCCTCCTGGAGGCCGGCGCCGACCTCGGGTACCGCAATGTCGGCCTGGGCGCGATGGGCAGCCTGCGCCTGGAGAAGGCATACCGGGACTACGGCCTCGACGTCGACAACACCGACACCCCGCTCGACGTCGGGCTCTGCTTCACCGTGGCCTGGGACAAGCCCGGCGGATTCGTCGGTCGCGAGGCGCTCCTTGCCGCGCGCGTCCCCGGCCCGCCGCGCCGACGGCTCGTCCAGGTCCTTGTCGAGGATCCAGAGCCGCTCCTGTACGGCGGCGAGCCGGTCCTGCGCGACGGCCGCCGGCTGGGCCACGTCCGCGCCGGCGCCTACGGCCACACGCTGGGAGGCGCCGTGGGGCTCGCGATGCTCGAGGACGAGGCAGGCCTGCCGGCCGAGGTGGTGAACGCGCTCCGGCTCGAGGTCGACATCGCCGGGGTCCGCTACCCGGCCCGGGCCTCAGCCCGCCCCCTCTATGACCCCGACAGGCTGCGCATCACGGCCTGAGCACCGTTCAGGCCCTCCGCCTCTAGACCGATGCGTTCCACGGCCGGCACCCTTGTCGCCATAGCGGGGCGGTGACCTGTTCCTGCCCAGCCCGCCTCCGCGGTGAGGCGTTCGGGGGGAGTCGG
>Ga0316622_100002453_pt1 | contig 12843 bp, 11 predicted proteins | sample OWC_Aug_OW2_C1_D_FD_207646 | JGI IMG/M metagenome (GOLD analysis project Ga0316622, IMG submission 207646) | Wetland soil microbial communities from Old Woman Creek delta, Ohio, United States - OWC_Aug_OW2_C1_D5_C | ecosystem: Environmental > Terrestrial > Soil > Wetlands | place: USA: Ohio... | reverse complement strand
GCCGCGCCTTCGACGAGGACGGCCTGGGGGTCCAGGAGTTCGCCGACTTCGGCCCGCTCATTTTCTTCAAGACCATGTTCCTGAACGGGTACGCCCGGCTGCTCGACGAGGTGGCCGAGTGCCGCGCGCGGAGCGGGCAGTGTGGTTGAACCGGTCGTGGCGAGAGCCATCCCAGCGCACCAGGGTCTCGCCGCGGTCCCGATCCGTTACGGTTACGACTCCGGCGCCTCTATTCACGCGAAGCCGGATGACTGCGCTCAGCGCTCTCGTGATCATGGCAGGCATCCTGAATTTGGTTCGAGGTGAGGGTGCGGCGGGGAGTCGGACATTGCGTATGGTCGGCTGTTCCTTTCACATTCCACCTAAACGAGGAGTTGTCCATGGACAAACGTGCCGAAGCAACAATAACTAATAGCATTGGCGAGAATCTTGACAGACTCATCACTCTTGATTGGCGAGGTCAGGGTCACATCCAACCTCTCTATAACGCCTTGCGCGCCAAATCGGACGGTCCACTGACAATGCACGCCGCTAAGTGTTTCGTTGAGAAAGTCAAAGAGGGGGATACCGTTTTCATTTTAACCGGATTCCCAGTTGGCCCTTTCGATGTTTTCAGGGACGGCAAGGTCGCGAAAGAACATACCTTCAGTAGCGACATGGTCGCTCCGGAAACCGACGGTGTCGTGGCTGCTGCGCTGATTGCGCGTGCCGTTGATCTCGGCTTCAAAGGGAAGCCGGTGATCTTGTGTGAAGCCGAATGTGTGAGAATTGCCGAAGCTTGCTGTAACGCGGCGGGGCTCCGCGCTTTTTCCGATTATAAGAAGAGCCAACTCATGCCGCATACGGTAACTGTGCTGCCATTTACGAAGGACGCGCTCCGTGCATCTGATGATGCCAGGTTGCTGCTAGATCAATTCAAGCCCGCAGCCGTTGTCTCCATTGAACGACCTGGAGGAAATGAAAAGGGCGCATACCATATGGCTAATGGGCGATCGATTACGGATTTCGTTGCCAAGCTTGACAAAGTCTATGACGGGGTCAGAGAGCGAGGCGGGGTGGCCATCGGGATCGGCGATTTGGGTAACGAACTCGGGATGGGGGCGCTGAAAGAAGCCACCCGAAAAATCATATTTTACGGGGAGCGATGCCGGTGTGGTTGCGGTGGCGGAATCGGTAACGTTACGAAGTCTGACGCGACCATTTTCGGAGCCGTGTCGGAGGATGCCAGCTACGCGTTCTTGGCGTCCTTGGCCTACCTCCAATCGAATCCCGATCTACTTCAGACGGCTGAAATGGAAACCCGCGTGCTCGGGGCTGCCTGCAGCCAGGGCGCGATCGATGGTCCGTCCGGTGTCACGGTCCCGCGCATCGACTACTTGGACGTACAGAATCACATCCACCAAATCGAGCTGATGCGAGAAATCATTCAGTCTCCCGGTCGCTTCTTCAAGCTCCAACCCTTCTTTTATGGAGAGCTTATTACCGGCTAAGTCGGGTCGTGTGTTCGGATTGGCCTATCTCTCACCACCACCGAGGAGGTTCTGTGATGTCACCCAAGAACGTTCCCTACGCATCCCTGGATACGCCGGCAATCCTGATAGACATGGTCAAACTGGAAGCGAACATCAAGGAGATGTTTCAGGCGGCGACAGAGGCCGGCGTCAAGGTGAGGCCACACGTCAAGATCCACCAGTGCCCGGAAATCGCCAAGATGCAAATTGCCGCGGGCGCGCACGGCGTCGAGGTGGGACTTATCGACCAAGCCATGATCATGGCGGATGCGGGGATCGACGACATCGTCATCGCCCATCCCTTCTACGGGGATCGCAAGTTCGAGAAGATCAAGAACCTCCTCGTCAAGCATCCCAAGCTCAAGCTGGCGGCCGTCGTGGACATGGCGGAGCAAGCGGAGGGCTTGTCGAGAGTAGGCGCGGCACTCAACAGGAAGATCCCCGTACATATCAAGATAGACACTGGAATCAAGCGTTATGGCGTCCTCCCGGGGGCGCCGGTGCTGAGGTTGGCCAAACAGATCCAGCAGTTTCCCGGCGTCGAACTAGTCGGGGTGTACGCGCACGAGTCCGGCGCGCCGCCCACCGAGGAAGGCGTCACCAGAGTCGCCCTCGAGTGTGGCGCCGTCACCGCGGAAATCGCCCGAGTACTGAGACGAGAGGGGTTCGCCATCCAACACGTCTCTGTGGGTGCCTCGCCGACGCATTTCGTGACCTGCCGCTTTATCAAGGAAGGCATCCTCAAGGACATCACGGAGCTGCATCCGGGACAGCGCTTCATCGGCGATATCACCTACATGATGGGGCGTGGCAACACCCGAGAGCGGTGCGCCCTGACCATGCTCACGACCGTGGTGAGCACATCGCATCACGAGTACGTGGTCATTGACGCTGGCTTCAAGGCATTCGGCTCTGAGTCAATGATCGGCCGGCGGGACACGCCCGGTTTCTACTGGAACAACATGGCCAGCTTTGGCTCCGTGCAGGGGCAGAACGATCTGTGGCTGGGCCGTCTTGGCGCGGAAAGCGGCTGGCTGTACTACAAGGACTCCGCCACGCAGGACAGGCTGCACCTGGGCGACCGGCTGGAGATCGTGCCGAACAGCGCCTCGCTAGTCCTCAACATCCACGACGTGGCGTACGGGGTTCGCAACGGCGCAATCGAGCGGGAATTCCGGATCGCCGGCAGGGGACAAGGGTCCTGAGCCGCGAATCGTGCCACTGCGACCAACACCGAACAGGGAAGACGGGAAGGAGGCTCACCGCAAACCATGGGCCCGCAGGGTATCGTCAACCCGTTACACTCTATCGTCGAGAACAGCCTCAGAGGGACGTGACCATTCATTCAGAAGGAGGGGCGAGATGACACGGAAGAGCTTTCCCAGGGTCATGGTGGCGACTGGAGTAATCCTGCTGACGGCCTTTGTCTTGATGGGGTACGCGCAGCCGGCGGCCGCCAGCGCGAGCCTGCCCCAGGTCAACTGGGTCTTGCAGACCTCGGAGACCACGATCACCAATCCCTTCTCCATCGAGTATGTCGAAATGACCCGCAGGATCGGAGCACGGACCGACGGGAAGTTTAACATCCGTATTCTGGTGGCCAAAGAGATCGGCATCGACCGCGATGAGTTTCCGCAGGCCCTCGCCAGGGGCACGCTCGATATGGCCTGGCTGTACTCCCCGGTGATGAGCGGGGTGTACTCCTTCCTCGGTGTCTTCGATTTGCCGTATCTGACCACCGACCAGGACAGTGTGTTCAAGGTGAACGAGGTGATCTGGCCGATGCTCAGCGAGGCCACCAAGGATGCCGGCTACGTCTTTGTGCCCAACGGTCTGTTCGCCTGGTTGCCCCAGGACATCCTCATGAAGGACAAGGTTGCCGACCTCGGCAACCTCCGCGGCCTTAAGATACGGGTGTGGCGCGCCGCCGATGCCACCTTGATCAAGGCGTTAGGAGGCGAACCGGTGTACATGCCGGTCGCCGAAGTGTACTTGGCAATGCAGCGCGGCGTAGTGCAGGGTCTCAACACCGGCCCGCAGGCGATGGTGGAGAACTCGATGTGGGAGATCGGCAAACACTACTATGCCGTCCGTCTCGAGCCGAGCTGCGCCTGGACCGCGGTCAACAAGAGGAAGTGGGACGCTCTACCCGAAGAGTACAAGAAGGTGCTCCAGGAAGAAGTCGCCGCTGCGACGAAGAGAATTCGGGATAAGTACGATAAGGAAGTGAACAAGCAAAAGGCCACCCTGAGCGATAAGGGCATCATTATCAACGAGCCCTCCAAGGCCGAAATCGACGCCTGGCGCAAGGCAGCCCAGAATATCTGGAACCCCTGGGCCGAGAAGAACCCCAAGAACAAGGAGGCGCTGGAGCTTTCCAGGAAGGCCCTCGGGTTCTAGGTTCGGAGCAGCCGGCGGAGCGACGTGGGGGGCGGATCGGCCCGGGTTCCATCCCATGGGCGGGGTCGGTTTGCCCCCAAACGTGCGAGGGAGAGAGGAGGGCAAGTTGAGCCATTGGGTGAACGTATTCGTCAGGTCTTTCTACCTTTTCTCGCTGGTATCGGCAGAGATCCTGCTCCTTATCATGACCGGGCTCATCGCCTTAGATGTGTTTACCCGTGCCCTGTTCGGCAAATCGACCATGATCTCCCAAGAGATGGCCGGGTACCTCCTTGTAGCGATAACCTTTCTCGGGTTGTCGCACACGCTCCGGGAAGGCCGGCACATCACGGTTGAGCTTTTGACCAGCAAGCTCTCCCCCCACCGACAGCGGCAGCTCGAGATCCTCGTCTTTCTCGTGTGCATTGTCTTCATGGCTTGGCTCACGTGGACCACCTGGTCGCCGTTCGCGGACACGTTTGCCACGGGGCAGCGTTCGGTCACCCCTCTCCAGACGCCCATGTGGGCTGTCTATTTGTTCGTTCCCCTCGGCTCTGGGATGCTCACCCTGGCGTTCGTGATCGAGCTCATTCGCAAAGCCGGAAGACTCGGAGCCCCAGGGTCTACCGATCTTGGTTCGAAACCCGGTCCGAGTCCCAAACCGGGGGAGGGGTGGGGCGTATGACACTCACGGATCCAGTAGCGCTGCTGATTCTGTCGTTCGCAGTAATGTTCACCCTAATGCTTATTGGCATACCGATTGCCATATCGCTGGCAATGGTTGGCGCCATCGGCCTGTTCGTTTTCCACGGCGACGCCAGCTTAGTCGGCCTGATCCCTCTTCGAACCCTGGACAGCTTTGTACTAACGGCCGTCCCGCTCTACATTTTCATGGGTGAGATCCTGGTGAAGTGCGGCGCCTCGGAGCTGATCTATCGAGGCGCCTCGCGTCTTCTCGCCTGGCTCCCAGGGGGCTTGCTACATGCCAACATCGCCGCCTGCGCGATGTTTGCCGCGATCTCGGGCTCCAGTCCGGCCACCGCGGCTACCATCGGCACGGTGGCCATTCCCGCGCTGAAAGTCCGCAGGTACGAGCAGACTCTCACCCTTGGCTCGCTCGCTGCCGGGGGTACGCTGGGCATCCTCATCCCTCCCAGCATCAACATGATTGTCTACGGCGTTGTGGCGGATGCGTCGATTGGGCGACTGTTTGCCGGCGGAGTGGTGCCCGGTCTTATCCTCACGGGCCTGTTCATGATCTACGTTGCCATGCGAGTGCAATGGAATCCGAGCCTCGTCCCCAAGGAGGCGCCCTTTAGCTTCAAGAGCGCGGGAATGAGCCTGCTGACGGACCTCTGGCCCCTGTACGTTTTGCTTGTCGTCGTCCTTGGCGGCATCTTCGGCGGTTTCATGACGCCCACGGAAGCGGCCGCGGTGGGCGCCGTCGCCGGCATAGTCCTGGCCGTCGTGTTGCGGCGGCTCAATTGGAAGCTGGTTGGCGAGTCGCTTTTCGCTGCCGTGACGACTAGCTGTATGGTGCTCTTCATTATTGTGGGCTCCAGTATCTTGGCCGCCTTTTTCTCCCGGGCGGGGATACCGCATGCGGTTTCGGGGATGATTGTCCGTTCCGGCATGTCCCCGTGGATGGTCTTCGCCTTGGTCGTGATCATCTATCTCATCCTGGGCTGCTTCATCGATCCGGTGTCGATTATCCTGTTGACCGCCGCCACGGTCATCCCGATCATGAAGGGGCTGGGGTTTGACCTCGTCTGGTTCGGCGTCATGTACGTGATAACGGCCGAGATAGGTATGCTCACACCACCGATGGGCTTGAACCTCTTCGTCATCCAGGGCATTTCCGGCGACACCCTGCAAAGGGTGGTCAAAGGTTCCATGCCGTTCTTCATCATCATGACCGCGTCGATTGTGTTGTTCTGCGTCTTCCCTAAACTGGTCTTGTGGTTTCCGGATCTGCTCTTCGGTGCTCGACCATAGACGCATAAAGGAGGGACACAATCATGGAATGGAACATCCCCAAAATCTCAGGCCCGGAAGCGACGGGCTGGAACGTCGACCGACTGGTCACCGTGGAAGTCAAGACCGGCGGCCGTCCCGGGCGCTGCATTATTTTTCCCTTGTATGAAGCGGCCGTAGAGACCGTCGGCAACAGACCCATCAGTCTGGTCGCGGCGGAGCAACTGGTGGAGCGGGTCAAGCCCGGCGACACCGTCGTCTTGATGACCGGCATGGGCGCCATGCCGTTCATGCCCCGCGGGGAAACCGACGGCCCTCCGGGCGTCGCCAGCCTGGCCAGAGCCGTCAGCTACGGCCTGAAGGCATTGCCCATCGTGCTGGCGCCGCCGCGCGATTTCGACGCGGTCTGTGGGGCCGTTCGAGCTGCGGGGTTGGGCATCCTGGACTACCCCGAAGCGAAGGTGACGACGACGCGCTGTGCCGTGGTCATGCGCTTCACGCACACCGGGGATGAGGCAAAGACGGCGGCGGCCGAGATCATGGACAAGTACGCTCCCAAAGCCGTCGCCGCGGTGGAAATGTTCGGCCCAAACAAACGAGGAGTAAAACACTTCGGTGCGGGGCTTCCCGTGGAAGGCTCTGGCGAGAAGTTCCCCGGCGTGGAGCATATCTTTCATGAGGCGTCTGCCAGAGGGGTACTGACCATCGGCTGCCTGGATGTCGGCAACGAGATGGGAGCCGGGGCAATCGAAGAGACGGTGAGGAAGTGCGTCCCGTTCGCCGACGTCTGCCGCTGCCCCTGCGGGGCCGGGTTCGCGTGCGCCGTGAAGGTTGATGTCACCTTCCCGGCCTCGGTGTCCAACTGGGCCGCCTATGCCATTACCGCCATGGTGGGCTACCTGCTGCAGCGGCCCGACATCTTGCAGGATATTCATATGGAGCGGCGGATGCTGGAAGCCACGGCGATGGCCGGCTCGATCGACGGCATCCTGGGCGCGCCGATTCCAGCTGCCGATGGCATGTACTTTGAGACGCACCAATGTTTCGTCAGGATACTGCGCAACATCGTGGACAGTGCGCTCTCGGGCCATGGTATCTCCGGACAACTGGAGAGGAAGTAGCCGTAAGGGTCGCGGTCCGAGGTGGGGACCACCCCAACGCGGCGCAGGGCGATGCCTGTCCACAGATGGGGCAGCACGTCACGGCTAGTAAAGGGGATACGGCATAGCGCCAGCCGCATGAACCGCCGTCGATGCGTTCCAAGGTCGGCCGGGTGCCTTGGAGCGCTTTCGATGCTTCATTGGCAGCATCGAGCCGAACGTCCATTGGAGCAAGCGCTTGCCCTGGGCCGATTCAACCTCCTCACGTTTCCGGCGGCTGATGTGCGGGTTTGGTAGCGCGACACGGGCACGTCCGGGTGTCGCGCTGCGGAGTCTCCTGGGATGGCCGGGGGCGAGGCGTCGTTGTCGGGACGCTTCCTGACCACGAAACCCCCGGCCTGACGGGCGGTCATCCGTGGCGGCGGCGTATCTCCAAGTGACGAAAGGCAGGGCTCATAGATGAACAGCAAGGCGATTAGCGTGGCGGGCGCCGTCGAGATGATTCCCGATGGTGCCCGTCTTATGATCGGCGGATTCCTCGGCGTCGGTTCGCCCCACCGGATCATAGACGGGCTCGTACGACAGGGGCGCACTCAACTAACGGTCATCGCCAACGACACGGCTCGCCCGGGGGTAGGCATCGGGAAGCTCATCGAGGCGAAACTGGTGCGCAAAGCCGTGGTAAGCCACATTGGGACCAACCCCGAGACCCAGCGGCAAATGATCGCCGGCGATCTCGAGGTCGAACTTGTGCCGCAGGGCACTCTGGCCGAATGTATCCGGGCCGCCGGCCATGGCCTTGGGGGTGTTTTGACCCCGACTGGTATCGGGACGATCGTCGCCGAAGGCAAGCGCACCGTGGAGATCGACGGGCAACCGTATCTGCTGGAGTTGCCGGTGAAGGCGGATTTTGCGCTGCTCGCGGCGCAGCGCGCGGATTACCAGGGCAACCTCGAATATGCATTGACCGCACGGAACTTCAACCCGGTCATGGCCATGGCCGCCACTACCGTGATTGCCGAGCCGAAGGAAATTGTCCCGGTCGGTATGATCCCGCCGGACGCGGTAGTCACCCCCTACGTGCTTGTGGACTACTTGATCGAGAGGGAGCGGATGCATGGACGCTAAGGGGCTCATCGCAAGGCGCGTGGCTCTGGAACTTCGGAGCGGCGACCTGGTGAATCTCGGCATAGGCCTGCCAACCACGGTTGCCAACTACTTGCCGCCGGGTGTGAAAGTATGGTTTCAGTCGGAGAACGGCCTCATCGGCATGCAGGCGCTGCCGGCAGAGGGTCTGGAAGACGAGTCGCTGACGGATGCCGGGGCCGGTTACGTCGGCGCGATTCCCGGCGCCTGTAGCTTCGACAGCTGCATCTCCTTTGGCCTGATCCGCGGCGGGCATCTCGACGTGACGGTGCTGGGGGGCCTACAAGTGGACGAGGCTGGCCGTCTCGCCAACTGGATGGTGCCGGGCAAATTGGTGCCCGGCATGGGCGGAGCCATGGATCTCGTTACCGGCGCTCGGCGAGTCATCGTGGCCATGACCCACACGGCCAAGGGGGACCCGAAAATTCTCAAGCGGTGCACGTTGCCGCTGACCTCCGTGCGCCGGGTCAGCCTGGTGGTCACCGAGCTTGCCGTGATCGAGCCAACGGCCGAGGGTCTTGTTCTTCGGGAGGTAGCGCCCGGTGTGACGACGGAGCAAGTGATAGCGGTCACCGAGGCGACGCTGACCATTCCGGCGTCCGTGCCGGAGATGCCCATCGTTGAGGCCGTTCTACGGGAGCCCGCCTGAGAAGATACCCCGCTCACAAGATACCAGCGACAGGCGAGAGGTCGTGGGCGACGGTTCACGCCTTTCCGACACTGAGGACCAGAACTTGGCCGCGACAGTCGCCAGTGAGGGGAAGGAGGCGGAGAATGCAAGACGCCTTTCTCATTGATGGAGCGCGCACAGCGATCGGCAATTTTCGGGGGAGCCTCGCACCCTTGAGTGCGATCGACCTCGGCAGCGCCGTGGTTCGTGAACTTCCGAAGCGCAACGGACTCTCGGGCAAAGAGATTGACGAGGTCGTGCTAGGCTGCGTCCTGCAAGCTGGCCTGGGACAGAACGTGGCACGGCAAGTCGCGCTTTGCGCTGGCATTCCGAAGGAAAAGACCGCGCTGGCGGTCAACATGGTCTGCGGCTCCGGGCTCCGGTCGGTCAGCCTGGCGGTCCAATCCATTCGGTGCGGCGATGCCGAACTGGTGGTGGCCGGTGGTACGGAAAGCATGTCAAATGCTCCATATCTGCTCCCAAAGGCCCGCGCAGGCTATGGCATGGGCCATGCCCAACTTATGGACTCCATGGTGTACGATGGGCTCTGGGATATTTTCAATGACTATCACATGGGCGTCACCGCCGAAAACTTGGCCCAGCAGTACGGTCTCAGCCGATCCACGCAAGACGAGTTCGCCGCCCGATCGCAACGAAAGGCCGAAATAGCCATACAGGCCGGGCGCTTCAAGGACGAAATCGTTCCGGTCTCGGTCTCACAGAAGAAGGGGCAAGCTACCGTCTTTGCCGTGGACGAGTTCCCGAGGCCAGGCACGACGGTGGAAACACTCGCCAAGCTGCGGCCAGCCTTCAAGGAGGATGGCACAGTGACAGCTGGCAACGCGTCTGGAATTAATGATGGCGCAGCGGCCGTGCTCGTCGGTTCCGGCAAAGCCGCCACGCGGTACGGGCTCCGGCCCATGGCACGAGTGGTCTCGTATGCGTGTGCAGGGGTAGACCCGTCTATCATGGGGATTGGCCCTGCATACGCTGTCAGGCAAGCGCTCGGGAGCGCGGGCTGGGAATTGGCGGAAGTTGACCTCATTGAGGCCAACGAAGCGTTCGCAGCCCAGTCCTTGGCGGTGGCACGAGAACTCGGACTCGATATGCAAAGGGTTAACGTAAATGGCGGCGCGATTGCACTGGGCCACCCCATCGGCGCGAGCGGATCCCGAATCCTCGTAACGCTGCTTCATGAAATGAGAAAGCGGAACGCACGGAAGGGATTGGCCACACTGTGCGTCGGCGGAGGGATGGGGGTCGCGATGTGCATCGAGCGCGTGTAGTGGCGCACGGTCGTCGTGCTCGCGCTCATGCGGACAAACCCGTCGGAATCCGGCAATGGAAGCTCCCGTGGTGGGAATATCCGGTGTCAGCGGTGTTGCCCTGTTACTCACCCACATGCTGACCAGGCCTGCCACGAGACCCGCGAGACGGGACACCACGTTCATCCAATGACTCTCGCTGTGGGCGACTTTCTGGTGGGCAGACATCACGTGGGGAGGGTGCGGCGTTATGAAAATCCTGGTCACAGGGAGCAACGGTTTTCTCGGCAGCATCTTCTGTCTCCTGGCCCTGAAGCAAGGAGACGAGGTCCTGGGGACGTCCTTTCATTCCCGATTTCCCCTTCGGGGTTGTGAAACCACGCGACTGGAAATCCGGGACCAGCAAGCCTGCGTCGAGCTTTGCGAGGCTTTCAGGCCGGATGCGGTGATTCACTGTGCAAGATACGTAGTCGGAATCGGTCAGTGCGAAAAGGAACGGGAGGCCTCGTTTCAAATCAACTGTACCGGAACCCGGAATATGGCTCGCTGCGCAGAGAAAGTGGGGGCTTTTTTCGTCTACATCTCCACGGACTGGATCTTCAGCGGAAATAAGCCCGTGGGAGAGAAGTACCGGGAGGAGGACGATGCGTGTCCCCTCAATTACTACGGCGTGACCAAGTGGGCTGGAGAGCAAGAAGTGGTTAAGGCAAAAGGCCGCTGGCTGATTGCGAGACCAGCAAATATCTACGGCGTCCATGGACTTTTCCTCCAGCCTTCTGCCGAACGGGGGAACGATGTCCTGGCGAGGAGCAGTTGGCTTCACAAGACGGTCGTAAACCTTCAGCAGGGGCAAAAGGTCATCCTGCCCGATGCGATGTATCAAACCCCAGTTCTCGCGAATCACTTGGCTGAGGTCAGCCTGCGACTGATGAAGGAAGGGAAGACCGGGATCTACAACGTCGCCGGCCGCGACGGTGTGACCCGGTATGAGTTCATGCGGAGGGTTGCCGATATTCTTGGCCTGGATCCGACCCTTGTAGCCAAGGGAACGCTGAAAGAATTAGAGGAGAGCTGGGGAATTCCAAAAGATCTTCCGGGGCTCTTGCCGGCCAATGCCTGCCTGGACGTCGAGAAGGTTGAAAAGGCTTTAGGAACAAGAATGCTGACCATCGCAGAGGGCATCACCCGGATAAAGCATCACCTCTTAGGTGCTCAGCAAACGACGTGATCGTATCGGTGCTCCGCGTCCGCCATCGATGTCAAAGCGGGTGGCGGGCTCGCCCTTTTGCTCCTGACATCCCTTCAACACCGCGCTTTAAAGGAGGGACGCATGCTTTCCAGGGACTCGTTGCGATACCAGGTCATCGCCCGGACCGCTGACCAGTTCATGACTCTCGATCTGACCGGAGTCGGCTCGATCAAGAACCTCTACGAGGCTACGCTCAGGCGACAGCCCGGACCGATGTGCATGACGGCGGCGGAGTTGGTCGTCGACACACTGAGGGAGAAGGGTGGGCCGGCCGTCATCGCCAGCGGGTTTCCAGAGGGCGGTGGCGTCCCAGAGACCGACGGCCCGATCGGGGCGGCGTTGCTTGCGCGCGCACTCTTTATGGCCTTCAACGTCGAGACCGTCATCATCACCGACGAGGATTGGAAGGAGATGCAGGAAGCGACCTGCCGCGGCGCCGGCCTCGTGCCGATGCCGTTCCCCGAAACGGGAAGGATCGAGCCGGTCGCCTACCTCCGCCCCGTTTACATCCGTACCGTGCCCAAGGATTGGACCGAATGCCACCGGGTCAGCGACGAGCTGCTCGCGAAGACGAAGCCACGCATTCTGTTTGCCATCGAACGGCCGGGAAAGAACCAAAAGGGCGTCTATCACGGCCTCGGCGGGCGGGTCCTGGACGACCTGGTCGGAGACCTCGACTACCTCTTCATCAAGGCTAAGGAGAGGAAGATCCCAACCATCGCCTTCGGCGACGGCGGCAACGAGCTCGGCATGGGCGTCATCAAGGAGGACCTACCCGAGTTCCAGCCCAAGGCCCGCGACTGCGGCTGCCCCTGCAAGGCCGGGATCGCCGCCGATTTTGCAGCGGATCGCATCATCACTACCAACGTCTCCAATTGGGGCGCCACCGGCTTGATCGCGGCGTTGGCGGGACTCCTCGAGAACCCCGTGGTCTTCCACGACGCGGAGCTCGAGGCGCGCTGCATCGAGATCTGCGCCGCCGCCGGCGCCGTCGACGGTATGACCATGGCCCCGGAACCAGCGGTCGACGGCATCGTCGTAAAGGAGTGGGAGGGTACCATCCGCGCCCTGCGGGGGAGCATCATGCGGACCCTCGGCCACACCGTCGACTGGAAGGGGAGGAGCGGCGACTGGCGGCAGTTGAAGTAGCGAGACCCCGCGGCCCCTTTTTGCCGAAAGGTCGCTTGACTGGCGCTCGACCGTCCCTTCCGGTGACCGGGACGGCGATGCCTGTACGCGGCAATTGCTCCCGAACGATTTTGTGACGTCTTCTCCGTACCTGGTACCGAGCGACTCCTAACTGCCCGACAACACGGGGGCGGCTCTTGAATTCTTCGGCTGCGGGGATGCTGTTGCCGGCGAGTATCCCCATCGTGCGTCCATCGCGGACGCCTCACTCGCCCCGCCATAGGACCTTGAGTCGTGCCGGCCACTGGCGGGGGCTGCGCACTCGCCGCCAGGCCGATGCGACCTTGGCCATCCGTTCGGCCGGCAGGACTGCCTCGCGATAGACCTCCTCGTTGAAGGCCTCCACGATCGAACCGATCTC
>Ga0316622_100002452_pt1 | contig 12846 bp, 12 predicted proteins | sample OWC_Aug_OW2_C1_D_FD_207646 | JGI IMG/M metagenome (GOLD analysis project Ga0316622, IMG submission 207646) | Wetland soil microbial communities from Old Woman Creek delta, Ohio, United States - OWC_Aug_OW2_C1_D5_C | ecosystem: Environmental > Terrestrial > Soil > Wetlands | place: USA: Ohio... | reverse complement strand
GGGGCCGCAGATCGGGGCGGAGGTCGCGGGCGTATTCTTCCAGCCTGCATGTAGCTGAAACACCGCCGAACCCACACTCCACATGAACCGTCCCATGAGACAAATCGGTGCCTTCGAGGCAAAAAGCCGGCTCAGCGAACTCCTGGTCGCCGTCGAGAATGGCGAGGAAGTGATCATCACCAGGCACGGTCGCCCCGTGGCAAAGCTCGTGCCCGTCAACGCCCTCGACCAGGCCCGCGTCGCAGCGGCGATCTCGGAGCTGCGCCGGCTGCGCGGCCAGGTGCGTCTCGGCGACAACGAGACCGTCAAGGACCTCGTCGACGAGGGGCGCAGGTATTGAGCATCGAAATCGATGCCTCCGTGGCTCTCGCGTGGGTGTTCGGGGACGAACGCCACGATGCGGCGTGGTCCATCATCGATCGCCTCACCCAAGGCGCTGCGTCCGCTCCAGCCCTTTTCCCGCTCGAGGTCGCCAATGGCCTGCTCGTGGCACACAGGCGCGGCCGGCTCTCGCCGGAACAGACACGGACCGCGATCGTGCTGCTGGAGGCGTTGCCCGTCGAAGTCGATCTCGAGACGCCACAGCGGGCGTTCGGCGCGACCTGGGCGCTGGCCTCCCGCCACCGGCTCAGCAGCTACGACGCCGCGTACCTCGAACTCGCGGTTCGACGAGCGCTGCCGCTCGCAACGCTCGACGGCCGGCTGGCGCGTGCAGCCCGTGCGGAGGGGCTGGCCCTGGCGCTCGCGGCGCCGTAACCCTTTCAGCGCATCACCGCCCCGCGCGCCGCCTGAGCGCCGCCACGCAGCGCTCCGCCGTGTGGCCGTCCCACAGCGCCGGGCGTCGGCCCGTGGGCCAGCGGCCGTCGAGCACCTCCTGGACCTGCGCACGCAGCTCGGCGGGCTTCACGAGGCGGTTGGAGCCTTCCGTCACGGTGACCGGCCGCTCGGTGTTCTCCCGCAGCGTCAGGCACGGGATGCCGAGGTAGGTGCTCTCCTCCTGCACGCCGCCCGAGTCCGTGATCACGGCGCGGGCGCTGCGCACGAGGTTCATGAACTGGATGTAGCCGAGCGGCTCGGTGAGGCGGACGCCGGCCGCCGAGAGCGCAGACAGCAGCCCGAACTCCTCGAGCTTGCGCCGCGTGCGGGGGTGCACGGCGAACACCAGCGGCAGCTCGCGCAACACCGCCACGAGCTGTTGGACCAGCGGCTCGAGCGCATCGCGGGTGTCCACGTTCGACGGCCGGTGCAGGGTGACCACCGCGTAGCCGCCGGGCTCGAGACCCATGCCCGAGCGCGTACCGTCGCCCTCGATCGCCCCGCGCATCATCTCGAACGAGTCGATCATGATGTTGCCGACGCGGTCGATCTTCGCGGCCGGCACGCCCTCGCGGGCCAGGTTCTCGTCGGCGTCCGGCGACGGCGTCCACAGCACGTCGCAGATCGCGTCGGTGACAAGGCGGTTGATCTCCTCCGGCATGCGGCGGTCGCCGCTGCGCAGGCCCGCCTCGAGGTGCACCACCGGGATCCAGAGCTTGGTGCCCACCATGGCGCAGGCGGCGGTCGAATTGACGTCGCCGACCACCACGATCCAGTCGGGCCGCTCGGCGACCGCGACCTTCTCGTAGGCGATCATCACGCCGCCGGTCTGCTCGGCGTGCGTGCCGCTGCCCACCTCGAGGTGGAAGTGCGGGCGCGGCAGGCCGAGGTCGCGGAAGAACGCGTCGGACATGTTCGCGTCGTAGTGCTGGCCCGTGTGCACGATCTGCGGGCGGCACCAGTCCTCGGCCGCGAGCGCGTGGTACAGCGGCGCGATCTTCATGAAGTTCGGGCGCGCCGCGGCGATGAGGTGGATCCTTGCAGGACCTGAACTAATCAATAATCGACTCCCAACGTGTCATCGCGGCCTCGGAACCGGTGGCAGTTTAGCCTGCGCCGGAATTCAGCGCGTGCAAGCATGCCGTGCATGCTCAGCGTCAAACCGGACGCACCTCACATATGTGATTCGGGCCGCGCCTTAGTATAAAGTGATAAAGGGAGGCATTTCTCGCACTCCGGATGTGAATTCTCTATGACTTGCCAGCCACGCAACACTATCCTTCCTTTGCTATTGGCCTTCGTGACCTCCGCTGGAGCGGTGGCGCCAGCGCACGCGCAGGCCCTGCGCATCAACGAAGTGCAGGTTGCCGGCAACCTGACGCCAGATAGCGGCTCCGAGCCTTGGGTTGAGTTCGTCAACATCGGCAAGTCAGAGGTCAGGCTGGATGAATTCGTGCTCCGCACGGATGGCAAGTCCTGGCAGTTGCCCGCCGAGGTGGTGGCCCCGGGCGAAGTTCGCGTCGTCCACTCGCCCGTGGCGATCGACGCCCCGGGAGCACGGTTCCTCGACGGCGACGTTACCGAGTTGGCGCTCCTCACCACGCAGCAGCACGTGATCTCCGCGGTCGTGGACAGGGTCACGCTGCCGATGGCTGCCCCGAACGAGTCTTTTGGCCGGTTTCCTAACGGCACCGGGCAATTCCGGGTTTATACGGCCGGGGACATTTCCTACGCCATCCCGAATCGGGACATCGGGTTCGTCAGAAAGCTGGCTTCCAGGACCGCATTTAGGCCTAGGGATTCGTCGCCCAATGCCATAGTGCGGCACAACGGCCAGTTCTGGATTCTCGGCGGATGGAGCAATTTTGCACACGACGTCTGGTATTCGGTTGCGGACGTGTGGCGATCGAGCGACCTTATCCGTTGGCAACTGGTCAATAAGTCGCCTCCCTACAGCCCATACAATTGCTTCGTGTCGTGGCAGGGACGCATCTGGGCGCTCGGCGGGGAGTCGTACAGTTCTTCCAATGGCCTGACCTGGCGGAGGGAAACAAGTACACCCTGCGATCGCGCTGTCACGTTCCGGAACGGCATCGTGGTGATTGCGGGCACCACTGTCAGAATGACCCTCGACGGCACAAACTGGACGACGCTCACGACCTCGGCACCCTGGGGCCCCGGTCGCGTCGAGCCCTTCGTCGTTGTGCACCGGAACCAGCTGTGGCTGATTGGCGGCACCACCAATTACGGCAGGCCCGACGAAGTACTCCACAACGATGTCTGGTCGTCTCTGGACGGCGTGACGTGGCAGCTGGTGAACGCCAAATCGGAGTGGAACCCACGTCGCTGGTCGACGGCCACCAGCTACGACGACAAGATTTTCCTCGTCGGCGGCGCGAATTTCGCCTACTGGCCAGACGACTACGGTAATACCTCCGAAGTTTGGTTCACCAGCGACGGGACCACGTGGATGGAACTCAAGTCGGAAAGGCAGTGGCCTGCCCGTCACGCAGCTTTCGTGACGAACGGCATCCAGAAGGACTTGGTCGTAATCGCCGGCTACGGCCATGGCGGCGTCAGCCGGATCTATAATGATGCCTGGTCGCTACGGAGCCGAATCTACTTCTCGAAGCCTACTGGGGATCTGCACAGTCTCAGTTCGTGGGGTCGCAATATGGATGGCAGCGGGCCTCCCCCCACGTCATTCAGCGCCGACCACCAGGTGTTCGTGCTCAGGAACCGCGACAGCTTCAAGGCAGACGAGCGCCTGTCGGTGAACGGCGCCGGCTCAAGGATCCTTGTGGGCGACGGCGACGCAAATCGGCCAGTGCAGCTGGACTTGCGCAACGCGATCGCGGTGCACCAGCCGCTATACCTCTACGGAAACAGCACGACCATCGTCCGCGGACACCTGCCAGAAATTCTGTACCAGGATGACGGAGCGAAGCTGGTCGTCGAGTGAGCCACCGCAGGTCGAGCTAGCTGACGTGATGCTTCACTTCGGGTCGGCCGACCCTGCTGACTCGCAGCGCGGTGGTACCCGCCGCGACCCGATGCTGGTGACCTTGGACGACAGGCCGCGCCCGCTCTCACGGCGGCACCACACAGCATCCACGATCTCGCCCGTGGGGCGGTACTCCACGACCGCCCGGCACAGCAGTTCGCAGGCGCTACGGACGTCGAACTGCCCCATCGAGATGAGCAGGTCGTTAAGGATCTGCTGCACCTGCTCCCAAGGCAGCGAGTGCTCCATGGCGCGCATGATCATGGGGTGCCCGGTGCCAGAGACGTTGTTGCCGATCAGGAGCTCCTCGTAGAGCTTCTCCGCGGGCCGCAGGCCGGTGAAGCGGATCTCGATGTCCCCGTCCGGACGGTAGTCGTCCCGCACGGTGAGGCCGGCGAGCTTGACCATGCGACGCGCGAGGTCCGCGATGCGGATCGGTTTGCCCATATCGAGCACGAACACGTCGCCACCGTTGGCCATGGCGCCTGCCTGCAGCACGAGCTGCGAGGCCTCCGGGATGGTCATGAAGTAGCGGATGACGTCCGGGTGCGTGACCGTCACGGGCCCACCACGACGGATTTGCTCGCGGAAGAGCGGCACCACCGAGCCAGAGGACTCGAGCACGTTTCCGAAGCGCACCATGCAGAACTTCGTACGGCCACCCCGCTGCTGCAGTCCCTGAAGGACGATCTCCGCCAGGCGCTTGGTGGCGCCCATTACGTTGGTCGGGTTGACCGCCTTGTCGGTCGAGACCAGCACGAAGTTCTCGATGCCGCACTCGAGCGCCGCCTCAGCTGTGTACCAGGTACTGATGACGTTGTTGTGGATGCCCTCGATGACGTTTTGTTCGACGATCGGCACGTGCTTGTAGGCCGCGGCGTGGTACACGGTCTGCACGCCGTAGACCTGCAGGATCTCGCGCACGCGGTACTTGTGGTGAGCGTTGCCGAGCAGGCTGATCAGCTCGAGCCCGAGGCGCTCGCGCTCCATGATCGCCCGCAGCTCGCGGTCTACCTGGTACAGGGCGAGCTCTGACATCTCGAACAGCACGATGCGACGCGGTCCGAGGCGCGCGATCTGCCGGCACAGCTCGGACCCGATCGAGCCGCCGGCGCCCGTCACCATGACGACCTTGTCTCGGATGCAGGCCTCGAACAGCCGCTCGTCCGGGGGCACGCTGTCGCGGCCGAGCAGGTCGGCCGCTTCCACCTCGCGCACGTCCTCAACCCGGGCCGATCCCGCGACGATGTCGGCGATGTTGGGCACGGTCATGACGCGCACTGAGTACGGCTCGAGCGACTTCAATATCTCCTGCCGGCGCCGACGCGACTGCGAAGGCAGCGCAAGCAGGACTCCCCGCACGGATTCCTCCTCGATCAGCATCTGCAGCGACCCGGGGTCGTACACCTCAATGCCCGCCACCACGCTGCGGTGTAGGGCCGGATCGTCGTCGAGGAAGGCGACTGGATCGTACGCGGTCCCGCTGCGCAGGGCGGCGACGGCCTGCGCGCCGGCGGCCCCCGCCCCGTATACGACCACACGCTCCGCCCCCACCAGACGGAGATTCATCAAGTTGCGGGCGAGGATCCGGGTACCGCCCACGTACACCAGGGCGAGAGCCCAGTAGATGAGCAGGGCTTTCAGGGGAATTCCTTGGCCCGGCAACACGGCATTGATCACCGCGAGGGCCACAACCGAGGCCGTGACGCCGGCCGTCACCGCCACGATGGCCTGAGCGCCGATAAAGCGGACCACTGCCCTGTAGAGGCCCAAGCGAATGAAGATCGGGATGCTGGTGACGAGCGCCGCGAAATACAGCCACGGCGACGCCCCAAGACCCTCGGGCAGGCCCTCGAGCTTCAGGGCGAGCGCGCTCCACAGCGCGGCCGGCACGAACAGGACGTCGGCGGCAAGCATGATCTCCCGCTTGCGCGCGCGGGGCAGGCGAGCGAGGCGTTCTCCGAGGCGCTTGGCCTCTGTCAGGATTCTCACTCTGGGCAAGGTCCATCTCCGTGGACGGGGCGCACGGGACATGTGCGCCCGTCGATGCACCGGACGTTCTGCAATCGTGCCACGTCCCGCACGATCGACTCACCCGGCATTCTGAGTCATTCCCAATCAGTGCGCCAGACCGCGCAGCGTCGCCTCGTCGCCAGGAACCGGCGATACGTGCCCCCGATGCCGTCCTCGAGCCGTTACCTCGCTGCCGCGGACGCGGATCATCATCGTCCACTCCGGACAGCGACGCGTCGCACCCAGGCACCGTCCGGTCAGGGCCCGAACAGGTAGTTCCAGGGCTCGAACCCCCGGGGGCTGCGACGGTTTCAGGTCGAGAGCGGCGAGCGCCCGAGTGACCACGTCGCGTAATGGATCCATCGGCGCCTCAACCAGCAGGTGCGGGCGGCACGCACCCAGAAGTTCGCCGGCACCCGCGATCACCTCGGGCTCGACTCCCTGGACATCGATCTTCACTAACGACACATCCGGTCGGCCGCCGGCCCGCCAGATCGCCTCCAGGTTCTGCAGCGGCACCTCGTCCTGCCCTCCGGCCATGGAGGCCGCCCGGCCGCGCAACGAAGCGTACGCGGGCCTCCGCCGGAGTGAATCGCCACCAAGCCGGGCCGGGCGCCAGCGGCCGCGCGCAAGGCATCAACGTGATGGACCCCGTTGCGCGCGACGTTATCGACCAGGCGAACGTGATTGCGTTCGAGAGGTTCGAAGGCAATGACTCGACCCGAGGGCCCCACGGCCTGGGCAAGCATAAGCGTGGATATGCCTGCGTTGGCGCCCCCATCAAGCGCCGTCGTTCCTGGCCGCGCGAGGCGCGAGCAGGCCAGGAGCTCGGCGGTCTCGAATTCGCCGCGAATGGCGAGGTTCTTACCGATCACCTCTCCGGTGCCGATCTCGAGGAGTGCGCCGCACGGCAGCCGCACGTCGAGTGCCTACGGCTCGCGCAATGCCGTACGTATCACGATGGCGTGTGCGATACCTTTGTCCCGCTTGATCGGGAAGCTGCGCACGTGGAGACGCAACGGTGCGGTCATGGCCCACTGGGCGGCGCGGATCTTGGGGTCCTTCCTGGCAACCCAGTAGCAGGCCGAGGCGAAGCGCCCGCGGAAGCCCTGAACGTCGTTCATCGGTGGAATGCTCTGGAGTGGTGCAAAGTCGCGACGACCACCGAGGCATACGCCAGCATGGCCAGGATCAGCGGGAGCACCGCGACCGACGCGCCGCCGGGCCGCAGCGTGGGACCCACGAATGCCGCGGCTGCCGCAATCGAGACAGCGATGAGCAGCAGCTCAGGGCCGTGCACCCAGCGACGCACGTCGACTTCCGAGCGCCGCGCCGCGACGATCGTGACTGTGCTCCCGACGGCAACAGCGGTCGAAAGCGCCGCCACGACGCCCTGGTCGCCGAACCATCGACCCAGCAGGGCGACCGGCGCCACGTTGACCTCGGCCATCACTGCAGAACTCAGCCAAAGGGCCGCGACGCGACGCTTCGCCACGAAACTGAGGAAGAATGGCGCACTCACGGCGTTCACGCACCAGCCGGCACAGAGCGTCACGAAGAAGCTTATGCCGAGCGGCGGCACCGAGCCCAGCACGAGCTCGTATGCGAACGGCCCCACCATCAGTGCCATCCTCAATGCCGAAACCGCGATCGACAGGCCGGCCCTTTAGCTTTGGGGCACCAACCCGCCGCGCGCTGCTGCCGTCGACTGCGGCGAGCTTGACCAGTCGCGGCAGGCCCGCCTGAAAGCCCGCCACGATCACCGTGCGAAGCTGGAGCACCAGGCGTGAGGCGACTTCGTAGTGACCCGCACTCACGGTACCCCCGAAGTAGGTCACGGCCACCCGCGTCAGCGGATCGAGCAGCACGGCCGTCAGGCCAGTCGCCAGCATCGGTAGGCCGATCCTGACCAGTTCGCGGAGCACGGCCAGTGACGGGCGCCGATCCGCAGCGCCGCCCCGCGTGGGTCGCTTCAACCTCCAGCAGACCGCCCCGGATACCGCCAGCAGCGTGACCGCCTGCGCCAAGTGGGCCCATACCACCCCCTGCAGGCCGGCCACCGGCACGACCACGAGAATCGCGGCGACAAATACGACCGTCGCAGCGACGCCGGCGAAAAGGCGGGGACAATACCGCTACAGCCCATCGAGCACGGCCTGGCAGGATAGGCCGATGGCGTTCACGCATGCCACCAGGAGCGCAGGCGCGAGCACCGAGAGCGTCGTGGCCAGTGCCGCCGGGTCCGTTAGCAGCCTCGCAACTGGGAGCGCGCGATCGCAGCTGACCAGTGCGCCAGCCAGACAACCGGCCCCGCAAGAGGCAAGCCCCGTCACCAGAACCTGCCTCAAACCGTCGCGGTCCGGTCCCACCGCGCGTTGCGCTACCGTCCGGGCCATTCCCTCGGATGCACCGAGGTCGGCGAGCGTCGCCACGGCACCAAGCGCAAGGCACAGGCTCCATGCACCTATGACCCCGATGCCCAATGTCAAACTCATGACCCGGTAGGCGAAGAGGTAGCCGATGCCGGTCGTACTGCCTGCACGGCGGCGAGAAGGCCGTTGCGCACGAGCAACCGCATCCCTCCCTGGACCCGCTCGGGTGCGCTGGCAGGCGCAGCCGGCCGCACCTCGCGTGCGGTCATTCCATCCGTACGCCGGCGTCCTGTTCACACGAACTGGCGTGCATGAGCACCTCGCCGACCACGTGGCGCATCGCCTCGACCTCGTCGTCAGTCAGCGTCGGATGCACCAGGAACGCGAGGCTGGTCTCGCCGAGTTCACGCGCCACCGGCAGGCGCTCCGCCGGACGCCACCCGGTGCCGTCGAACGCCCTCTCGAGGTAGATCTCCGGGCAGGACCCCTGAAGACACGGCACGCCCCGGATGCGGAGCGCGTCGATGATACGGTCTCGGGTCCAACCTTCCGCCAGCCGCTCAGGACGCACGAAGGCATACAGCCGGTAGTAGGCGTGCGTGGCCCAAGCAGGCACCTCGGGAACCCGCACCGCGCCCGAGGCCCGCAGGACCTCGGCGAGCCGCGCCGCGATCGCCGTGCGGCGCGTCGACCACTGCGCCATGCGCCCGAGCTGGATGCGCCCGATCACGGCCTGCATCTCGAGCATGCGCCAGTTGGTGCCGAAGGAATCGTGCACCCAGCGGAAGCCCGGCGGGTGGCGCCTCTCGTAGACCGCCTCCCAGCTCTTGCCGTGGTCCTTGTAGGACCACATACGCGACCAGAGCGCGCGGTCGTTGGTCGTGACCATGCCGCCCTCTCCGCCCGTGGTCATGATCTTGTCCTGGCAGAAAGACCACGCCCCCACATCACCGATAGTGCCGACGCTGCGCCCCCTGTACCGCGCACCATGCGCCTGGGCACAGTCCTCGATCACCTTCAGGCCGCGCCCGCGCGCGAGTGCCATGATCGGGTCCATGTCGCAGGGCATGCCCGCGAGGTGCACGCAGACGACCGCGCGGGTGCGTGGCGTGAGCACGCGCTCGATGGTCGCGGCCGAGAGATTCTGCGTTTCTCGTTCGACATCGGCGAACACCGGCGTCGCGCCGGCCGTGACGACGCACGATACCGACGCCATGAACGAACGGGGCGTCACGATCACCTCGTCGCCGGGCCCGATGCCGAGTGCCCGCAGCGCCACGTCAAGAGCCAGCGTGCCGTTGGCGAGCGCAACCGCGTTACGGATGCCACACCACGCGGCGAACTCCCGCTCGAACTCGCGGCACTCGTTGCCGGTCCAGTAGTTCACGCGGTTCGACGCAAGCACGCGCGCCACCGCCTGAGCCTCCTCGGGCGAGTACGACGGCCAGGGAGAGAGCCCTGTATCGAGCATGGAAGCTACCTCTCGAGCGGACGGGACTGGCAGCAGGCTACGGTGGCCATCAACGCGGTGCCGAATGCAGGAATCCGTACAAGCTTCCAAGCAGTGCGGGCACGGCTCCACGCCGGAGCGGGCTGCCCGGCGAACCGCTCGCACAGCACTCCTATCGGCTTGCCGCTTGCTTCCAGCACCGACGCAGCCCGGCCGAGCAAGCCCGTTGGAGACCCTGGCCGCGCAGAGAGCCACGATAGGAGGACGTCTTGGGTACCTCGCAGCGACGACTCGCCGGAGACAGTGACACGGATGGCTTTCAAGTGATGCGGCAGCTTGAACAGCCGTGCATCATATAATGAAACAGCGGCTGGAGCCATCGCGAGCGCCGGGAATGCGCGGACAGGAACGTGACCGGGGCTCTGTCACGTCAGGCTGAGATGAGCGACGGGAAACGCCGGATCTCTTTCAGTGAGCCATCAGATCTCGCATGATCGAATCCCATCCCATACCGTCGCGGCCCTGACTCCCGAACACTGGGATTCGCTGCTCGACGCTGATGGCATAATCGACGCCCACGTGAGCTCCGGTTGGATAGGGTCGGAGGCGCTGCTGGAAGATGACGCCCGCTCCTGGCACCTGCCGTTCCAGAAGGGTCCCGGGCGTGGAGGCATCCTGCTGGCGCTGCTCGTTCGACCTGTGCCTGGTGCAAAGGGCTTCCTCGCTGCTCCTACTCCGTATGGCTACGGCGAACTGCTGACTTACGGGGTCGCCCCCAGATCCTCTGCCCGTCGGACACGCGCCGAGCGCATGGATTTGTCAGCAGGGCATCGTCGCCAGCTTCCTGCGATTCAACCCCGCTGGTTCGCAGCGCGTCTCTGGTCGAGGCGATAGGCATTGAAGTCGTGCCACTTGATCAGACGATCGCACGGGACCGGGGAGGCAACCGTGACCTCGAGGCCGCGATGCAGCTGCACCACCACCGCGCGGTATGGAAGTCGCGACGGGACGGAGCTGCCGTCGACGTCCACGCGGGGCCATACCCCTTGGATAGAGCTCACTACGGTGCATCGGATACGAGCTGAAGTGGATTCCTGTCCGGGCACGACCGTGACCGGAGGGCAGGAGTTCATGAGGAAGACGAGACGGAATCACTCGGCGGCCATCAAGGCGCGGGTCGCGCTGGCGGCAATCCGCGACGAGAAGACGTTCGCGGAGATCGCGACGCACCACGAGGTGCATCCGATCCAGGTAACGAGCTGGAAGGCGCGGCTGCTGCAGAACGCGGCGGGCGTGATCGGCGGTGAGTGGCGGGTGGCGACCAGCGGGAGAAGATCCGGGAGCGGCAGGCCGGGATGCTGGGGCCGTCGCTGGCTAGCGTGTACGTGGCACGACCGCTACCCGAGCGAGAGCTGGTGCTGATGCACCGACTTGACGAACTGCGCCTGGCGCATGCATTCCTAGGCTCGAGGAAGCTCACGGAGCAGCCCCAGCCGGAGGGCCACGCGGTCGGTCGGCGGCACGTGCGAACGCTGCGGCGGCGCATGGGGATCGAGCCGATCTTCAGACGACCGCGGACGAGCCTGCCCGCGCGCGATGCTACGGTGTACCCGTATCGGCTGGGCCAAGTGATGATCGAGCGTCCGAACCAGCTGCGGGCGTTCGATGTCACGTACCTGCCGATGGCGCACGGGTTCCTATACGTGATACAGATCCTCGACGTATACAGCCGCAAGGTGCTGGCTTGGCGACTGTCGAACTCGCTGACGGCGGACCTCTGCGTGGAGGCGCCGTCGGAGGCGTTGAGGACGTACGGCGCACCCGAGCTCCTCAACAACAAGCAGAGCGCGCAGTTCACGAGCGACGAAAGGACCGGGACGCTGAGGGCGGCCCGCGTCGAGATCAGCATGGACGGCAAGGGCCGCTGGATAGACAACGTGTTCCTCGAGCGGCTGTGGCGCGACGTGAAGTGCGAGGAGGTCTGCCTGCACGGCTACGGGAACGGCACCGCGGCGCGCGCGGAGCTAGCCAAGTACTCGCGTGCTACAACGCGAAGCGGATTCATCAGTCGCATGAGTATCGGACCCCTGACGAGGTGGACTTCCGGCTCCAGCCGAAGCGCCTCGTGAAGACTGCATGAACCAAGAGCTTCTGGCGCCTGCGGCGGCAGACCGCAGTATTGGGTAAAATAGTAATGGAAGGGACGAGCAGAGCATCATGAAGCCGCCCGGTAGGATGCAGTCAACTCGAAAGGAAATCTGTCCGAACAAGCGGAGCCAGCGTTGTCGCCTGAGGAGCGAAGGATGTCAGGAGAGCATGGCCTCGATGCGGCACGCACCCGCTTCAGTCGGCTTCAGTCGTAAGGAACTGGTTGGCCGGGTAGAAGCTGCACTCCATGCAGCGGCCTTGCGTCAGTAATGGGATGAAGTATGTACAAGCGGGGCGGCAAGCGCGCATTTGACCTACTTCTGGCGGCTCTAGCTTTGGTGATACTGATGCCCGTTATCGGGATCATTAGCGTGTTGGTGCGCGTCAAGTTGGGATCGCCTGTGCTTTTCCGCCAACAGCGCCCAGGACTACACGGCCGTCCGTTTGCCATTTATAAGTTCCGCACGATGTTCGATGCTCGAGATGCGCAGGGCAATCTCCTTCCAGACAAAGATCGGTTGTCCCCATTTGGTCGATTCCTCCGCAGCACCAGCCTGGACGAATTGCCCGAGCTATGGAACGTATTCCGAGGCGACATGAGTCTTGTGGGACCGCGTCCACTGTTGATCCGCTATATGCCGTATTTCACGGCGGATGAGCGGCTTCGCTTTCAGGCGCGCCCGGGAATCACGGGCTTGGCGCAAGTGTCGGGGCGGAACGATCTGGATTGGGACGCTCGGGTTGCTGCGGATGTGCGCTATGTGCAAGACTGTTCACTGAGTTTGGATTTGCGCATCCTTTTCCTTACCATCGTGCACACCGTGATGCGACGAGGGGTGCAGGCCGACCCTAGTGCGGTAATGCTCGACTTCGACGAAGAACGCCGGCAGCGCGGCACCTACACTGGCCGCGAGACAGAGGGAGTTTGAGCAAGGACCTGGCCGACATCGCCGGCTCTCCGACTATCCACCGGGCTCGGCCTGAGCAGGCGCCAGCGATCTATGACCTCTTGGTTAAGGGTTTCGGTGGCAACTATTTGCCGT
>Ga0316622_100002451_pt1 | contig 12848 bp, 7 predicted proteins | sample OWC_Aug_OW2_C1_D_FD_207646 | JGI IMG/M metagenome (GOLD analysis project Ga0316622, IMG submission 207646) | Wetland soil microbial communities from Old Woman Creek delta, Ohio, United States - OWC_Aug_OW2_C1_D5_C | ecosystem: Environmental > Terrestrial > Soil > Wetlands | place: USA: Ohio... | reverse complement strand
CGCTGACCGTCTGAGGTTCCGAATCGAAGGGCGCTCCTCGGAGCGCCCTTTTCGTTCGTGCAGCTCGGCGCGTGGGCCGTGACTGCGCGGGCCCCTGCTAGAATCGGCCCATGCAACCCGTGGATCCCGAGGCCGGGGCCGTCCCGCCCGCCCCCATGCCCGAGAATATCTTTCTGGTCGGCATGATGGGCGCGGGCAAGACATCGGCCGGCAAGATGCTGGCGCGAGATCTGGGCAAGGCGTTCTTCGACTCCGACCACGTGATCGAGGCGCGTACCGGTGTGAAGATTCCCATCATCTTCGAACTCGAGGGCGAGGCCGGTTTCCGTGCGCGCGAATCGAGCGTGATAGACGAGTTGACCTCGATGCACGGGGTAGTAGTGGCCACCGGCGGCGGCGCGGTAGTGAGCGAAGCCAACCGGCAGGCGCTGCGCTCGCGCGGCGTGGTGGTGTACCTGCGCGCTGCCGTCACCGAGCTGTGGCATCGCACCCGCCACGACCGCAACCGGCCGCTGCTGCAGACTGCCGATCCGCTTGCGCGCCTGACCGAATTGCACGCCCAGCGCGACGCGCTGTACCGCGCGACCGCGCATATCGTCATGGACACCGGTAGCCAGAGCCTGCGCACGCTGGTCACGCGCCTGCGTCAGCGCCTGGAGGAGTTCGCGGCGGGCGGTGCCGAGGCCGAGCATGGCGAAGCCGTACCGCGCCCACAGGAGAACTGAATGCAAACCTTAGAGGTGCGACTGGGCGCACGTAGCTATCCGATTCACATCGGTGAGGGTTTGATCGACCGCGGGGAGCTCATTCTCCCGCACCTCGATCAGAAGCGGGTGGCGATCGTGACCAACGACGTGGTCGGCCCGCTCTACCTCAAGCGCCTGGAGCGCACGCTCGAGGCCGCCGGCGTGTCGAGCCTGACCATCACACTCCCCGATGGCGAGGCGAATAAGAACTGGGACAGCATGGCGATCATCCTCGACACCATGCTGCGAAACCGCTGCGAGCGCAAGACCACTGTGATCGCGCTGGGCGGCGGCGTGATCGGCGACATGACGGGTTTTGCCGCGGCTATCTACCTACGCGGCGTACCGTTCATCCAGATCCCGACCACGCTGCTGGCCCAAGTGGATTCCTCGGTCGGCGGGAAGACCGGCATCAACCATCCGCTGGGCAAGAATATGATCGGCGCCTTCTACCAGCCCAGGCTGGTGCTCGCCGATACCGCCCTCCTGCGCACCCTCCCGCCGCGCGAACTCTCGGCCGGCATTGCCGAAGTGGTCAAGCACGGGCTGATCCTCGACGCGGCATTCTTCGAATGGCTCGAGCGCGACATGGAACGGTTGGTTGCGGGTGACACGCATGCGCTTACGCACGCGGTGCGTCGCTCCTGCGAGATCAAGTCGGAGGTGGTCGCTGGCGATGAGCGCGAGAGCGCGGCACGGGCCCTGCTCAACCTCGGCCACACCTTTGGGCACGCGATCGAAGCCGGCTTGTCCTATGGCACCTGGCTGCACGGAGAGGCCGTCTCTGCCGGCATGGTGCTCGCGGCTCGGCTGTCCCAGCGCATGGGCCTGCTCGCCGAGCGCGACGTGGCCCGCACCGTACGCCTGCTGGAGCGTGCGAACCTTCCGGTTCGCCACCCCGCGTTCGGCGCGGAGCGCTACCTGGATCTCATGGGCCTGGACAAGAAGGTGGAGGGCGGCAAGCTGCGCCTGATACTGCTCGAGCGCATCGGCAAAGCATTCGTGACCTCGGAATTCCCTTCGCAGGCCCTGCGCGAGGTGCTCGAGGACAATTGTGAGGATGTCTGAACTAGCTGCCTACGCGGTGCAACCGGAGCGCTCGCGCGGGCGCCGCTGGCCGGAGCCGGCGGCGGAGACACGCAGCGAATTCCAGCGCGACCGCGACCGCATCGTCCACTCCACCTCGTTCAGGCGGCTGGAGTACAAGACCCAGGTCTTCGTCAATCACGAAGGGGATCACTTCCGCACCCGCCTAACGCACAGTCTCGAGGTCGCGCAAATCGCCCGTTCGATCGCACGCAGCCTGCGCCTGAACGAGGATCTGGTGGAAGCGATCGCACTGGCGCACGACCTCGGCCACACGCCCTTCGGGCACGCCGGGCAGGATGCCCTCAACCATTGCATGCGGGAGCACGGCGGCTTCGAGCACAACCTGCAGTCCCTGCGCGTGGTGGACCGGTTGGAGCAGCGCTACGCGGAGTTCGATGGCCTGAACCTGACGTTCGAGACGCGCGAGGGCGTCGTGAAGCACTGCTCTGCGCGCAACGCCCGTGACCTGGGCGATGTCGGTGAGCGCTTCCTGACCGGGCAAAGCCCCTCATTGGAAGCTCAGGTCACCAACCTGGCGGATGAGATCGCCTACAACAACCATGATGTGGACGACGGGCTGCGCTCCGGCGTGCTGTCCCTCTACCAACTCGAGGAGGTCTCCCTGTTCATGCGGCACCGGCGGGTGGTGGTCGATCGCTATCCAGATCTGGCCGGGCGTCGGCTGGTCAATGAGACCGTCCGCCGCATGATCGACACGCTCGTAGCCGATCTCATCCACTGTAGCCAGGCCAACATCGCCGCACAGGCGCCGCAAAGCGTGGAGGACGTGCGCAGCCGCCCCGTGTTGATCAGGTTTGGCTCCGACTTGGTGGCCGAACAGCAAGCGCTGAAGGATTTCCTACGCCAGCACCTTTACCGGGACTACCGGGTTAACCGTATGATGGCCAAGGCCAAGCGGATCATTCACGAGCTTTTTCAGGCATTTAGTGCCGAACCGAACCTGCTGCCACCTGAGTACCAGGTACGCCAGGAACGGGAAGGTGTGCGGGCAGTAGCCGATTACATCGCCGGGATGACTGACCGATACGCCGTCAAGGAGCACCGCCGGCTGTACAGCATCGACGAGTAATGACCGGATCTGCCCGGCCGCCGGCCTTCGACAAAACAATGTTGCGGCGCTTCCAAGTTATTGAAGGAGGGTGGCGTCGGATGTAGACTAAATCACTTGCGCCTTACCACCGCGGCCCCGGCGGCACACAGCCCCCGGGGCCGCAGGCTCTGTGGGGTAGGCTTTTCACCGGTTTAGCTACGTTCGCCGATACTGCCGGCGGCGTAGAGGAGGAAAACAACATGACGGACGCGAGTCTGCCACGCCGTTCCACGGCCACTGAGCCCTTGACCTCGAGCGGCCTGCCCGCCCGCCAGGGTCTGTACGACCCTGCCAACGAGCACGATGCCTGCGGCGTCGGCTTCGTCGCGCACATCAAGGCACGCAAGTCGCACGACATCGTCCAGCACGGGTTGCTGATCCTCAAGAATCTCACCCACCGCGGTGCGGTCGGTGCGGATCCGCTTGCGGGCGACGGTGCCGGGATCCTGCTGCAGATTCCCGACCAGTTCTTCCGCGATGAGATGGGAAAGCAGAACGTGAACTTGCCGCCCGCGGGCGAGTACGGAGTCGGCATGGTGTTTCTGCCGAAGGAGCCGGCGTCCCGGCTTGCCTGCGAGTACGAGATCGAGCGCGCGATCAAGGACGAGGGGCAGGTGCTGCTCGGCTGGCGCGACGTGCCGCGCGACAACTCCGGCCTGGGCGAATCAGTCAAGAAGATCGAACCGGTGATTCGCCAGGTCTTCATCGGCCGCGGTGCCGACGTCACCGTGACCGACTCGCTCGAGCGCAAACTCTATGTCATCCGCAAGGCTTCCGGCCACGCCATCCAGGCGCTGCGCCTGGCGCACGGCCAGGAATTCTACGTTCCGTCGATGTCCGCGCGTACCATCGTATACAAGGGCATGCTGCTGGCCGGACAGGTCGGCGCCTACTACCTCGACCTGCAGGATCCGCGCCTCGTCTCGGCGCTCGCGCTGGTGCACCAGCGCTTCTCCACCAACACCTTTCCGACCTGGGATCTGTCGCATCCCTTCCGTTTGATCGCACACAACGGCGAGATCAACACGCTGCGCGGCAACGTGAACTGGATCCGCGCGCGCCAGGGCGCGATTTCCAGTCCGGTCCTGGGCGAAGACCTGAGCAAGCTGTGGCCGCTGATCTACAACGGCCAGTCCGATTCGGCCTCGTTCGACAATGCCCTCGAACTGCTGGTGATGAGCGGCTATTCGATGGCGCACGCGATGATGATGCTCATCCCCGAGGCCTGGGAAGGGCACACGATGATGGACGCGAACCGCCGCGCCTTCTACGAATACCACGCGGCGATGATGGAGCCATGGGACGGTCCGGCCGCCATCGCCTTCACCGACGGACGCCAGATCGGCGCAACGCTTGACCGCAATGGCCTGCGCCCCGCGCGCTACATCGTCACCGACGACGACCTCGTGGTGATGGCCTCGGAGACCGGCGTGCTGCCTATACCCGAGGACCGCATCGTCAAGAAGTGGCGCCTCCAGCCGGGCAAGATGTTCCTGGTCGATCTCGAATCCGGCCGCATCATCGACGACAAGGAACTGAAGGACGCGCTCGCCTCGGGCAAACCCTACCGCGAGTGGATCGACCGCATCCGCATCAAGCTCGACGACCTGCCCGAACCGGAAGAGCAGCGCGCACCCGCGCTCGAGAACCTGCTCGACCGTCAGCAGGCATTCGCCTATACCCAGGAGGACATCAAGTTCATCCTGACGCCGATGGGTGCGAACGGCGAGGAGCCGATCGGATCCATGGGCAACGACTCGCCGCTGGCGGTGCTTTCGAACAAGAACAAGACGATCTATCACTACTTCAAGCAGCTGTTCGCGCAGGTGACCAACCCGCCGATCGATCCGATCCGCGAAGAGCTGGTGATGTCGCTCGTCTCCTTCATCGGACCGAAGCCGAATCTTCTCGGCATCGACGAGAAGAACCCACCCCTGCGTCTGGAAGTAAGCCAGCCCGTGCTCGACTTCAATCAGATGGAGACAGTGCGCAACATCGCCAAGTACACCGACGGCAAGTTCAGCGCCTGTGAACTGGACATTACCTATCCGGCCAAGTGGGGCAAGCAGGCAATCGAGGCGCGCTTGGCCAGCCTCTGCGCGCAGGCCGAGGATGCGGTGCGTTCGGGCTACACCATCCTGATCATCTCGGATCGCAGGATGGACCGCGAGCACGTCGCGATTCCAGCGCTGCTCGCGCTCTCGGCGGTGCATCAGCATCTGGTGAACAAGGGTCTGCGCACCAGCACCGGCCTGGTGGTGGAGACCGCCTCCGCGCGCGAGGTACATCACTTCGCGCTTCTGGGCGGGTTCGGGGCCGAAGCGATCCATCCCTACCTCGCGCTTGAAACCCTGTGCGAACTGGCGCGCTCGGGTGCGCTCCCCGGGGTGGACGGGAGGAAGGCCTGCAAGAATTTCGTCAAGGCAGTGGGCAAGGGCCTGCGCAAGGTGATGTCCAAGATGGGCATCTCCACCTACATGTCCTACACCGGCGCGCAGATCTTCGAGGCTGTGGGCCTTTCGCATGCATTGGTGGACAAGTATTTCACCGGCACCACCACCAACGTCGAAGGCATCGGCCTGTTCGAGGTGGCGGAGGAGGCGCTCCGCGTGCACAGCGCTGCTTTTAGCGGTGATCCCACCCTCGAGGGCATGCTCGACGCCGGCGGCGAGTACGCATTCCGAGTGCGCGGCGAGGAACACATGTGGACGCCGGACGCGATCGCCAAGCTGCAGCATTCCACGCGCAACAAGAGCTATGCGACGTACAAGGAGTACGCGCAGATTATCAACGACCAGAGCAAGCGCCACATGACCTTCCGTGGCTTGTTCGAGTTCCGCTTAGATCAGCGCAAGCCGGTCCCAATCGAGGAAGTCGAACCGGCTGCGCAGATCGTCAAGCGCTTCGCCACGGGTGCGATGTCCCTCGGCTCGATCTCGACCGAGGCGCACACGACGTTGGCCATCGCGATGAATCGCATCGGCGGCAAGTCCAATACCGGCGAAGGTGGTGAGGATCGCCGTCGCTACGCGCCCATCCAGCAGGGCGAGACGCTCAAGAGCCGTATCGGCGCCGACCGCATCGAGCACGACCTCATGTTGCAGCAGGGCGATTCGCTCAAGTCGAAGATCAAGCAGGTGGCTTCGGGCCGCTTCGGCGTGACCGCAGAATACCTCTCCTCCGCCGAGCAGATCCAGATCAAGATCGCGCAGGGCGCCAAGCCGGGCGAGGGTGGGCAGCTTCCGGGCAAAAAGGTGTCTGAGTACATCGCCGAGCTGCGTTTCTCCACGCCCGGCGTTGAATTGATCTCACCGCCGCCGCACCACGACATTTACTCGATCGAGGATCTGGCGCAACTGATCCACGACCTGAAGAATGCGAACCGCAACGCCTCCATCAGCGTGAAGCTGGTGTCGGAGGTCGGCGTCGGTACCGTCGCCGCGGGTGTGTCCAAGGCAAAGGCCGATCACGTCACCATCGCCGGACACGACGGCGGCACCGGGGCGAGCCCGTGGTCGTCGATCAAGCACGCGGGCACGCCGTGGGAACTTGGCTTGGCGGAGACTCAGCAGACGCTGGTGCTCAACCGCCTGCGCAGCCGCATCGCGGTGCAGGTCGACGGGCAGATCAAGACCGGGCGTGACGTGGTGGTCGGCGCCATCCTCGGCGCCGACGAGTTCGGTTTCGCCACCGCGCCTCTGGTGGTGACCGGCTGCATCATGATGCGCAAGTGCCACCTGAACACATGTCCCGTCGGCGTCGCCACGCAGGACGAGGCGCTGCGCAAGAAATTCCGCGGCCAGCCCGAGCACGTCATCAACTACTTCTTCTTCGTCGCGGAGGAAGTGCGTGAATTGATGGCCCAGCTGGGCGTGCGAAGGTTCGACGACCTGATTGGGCACACTGAACTGCTCGACATGAAACAGGGCATCGAGCACTGGAAGGCGCGCGGGCTCGACTTCGGGCGCATCTTCTACATGCCGCGCATGCCGAGCGAAGTCGCGGTGCATCACACCGAAACGCAGGACCACGGGCTGGACAAGGCCCTCGATCTGCGGCTCATCGAGTTGGCCATGCCGGCGCTCGAGCGCAAGGAAAGAGTCACCATCGAGGTGCCCATCCGCAACATCAATCGCACGGTGGGCACCATGCTCTCCGGCGAAGTGGCTAAGCGCTACGGTCACGACGGACTGCCGGAGGACACCATCCACGTGCGCCTCGCCGGTTCCGCCGGGCAGAGCTTCGGCGCCTTCCTCGCGCGCGGCATCGCGCTCGATCTCATCGGCGAGACCAACGACTACTGCGGCAAGGGTTTATCCGGTGGGCGCGTGTCGGTGCAGCCCTCGCCGAAGTTCCGCGGCGAGCCGACCGAAAACATGATCACCGGCAACGTCGTGCTATATGGCGCCATCGCGGGCGAGGCCTACTTTCGGGGTGTCGCGGGTGAGCGCTTCGCTGTGCGCAATTCTGGCGCCCAGGCGGTGGTCGAAGGCGTAGGCGACCACGGCTGCGAATACATGACCGGCGGGACGGTCGTCGTGCTCGGCATGACCGGCCGCAACTTCGCCGCCGGGATGTCGGGTGGACTGGCCTTCGTGCTGGACGTAGACGGTCAGTTTGCCAAGCGCTGCAACCCGGCAATGGTGGATCTGGAGCCGCTTCTCAGCGAAAGCGAGCAGGACGCCAAGGTCTCGCGCGACATCTGGCACTACGGGCAGTCCGACGATGCAATCCTGCGCCACTTGCTCGAGAACCACGTGCGCTATACCGGCAGTGCGCGCGGCAGGGAACTCCTCGACAACTGGAGCGCCGCACGCGCCAGGTTCGTGAAGGTGTTCCCGAAGGAATACCGACGCGCGCTGGGGGAATTGGCCGCGAAGCATCGCAAGCTGGCCGCCTGAGGCCAGCGCAACGCAATGAAACGGGTGGGACGGCGGCGCCGGGCTTGGGATTGCCCATCGCCGCTGCCACGTGGATTGGAAGGCAATCTTCTGGATTCGGAATCATGGGAAAGGTAACCGGGTTTCTCGAGCATCAACGCCTGCAGGAAGCCGCCGAACCGACGCAGCAGCGGGTCAAGCACTATCGCGAATTCGTCCTGCATCTGAAGGACGACGAGGCGGGCGTGCAGGGTGCACGCTGCATGGACTGCGGCATCCCGTTCTGCATGAGCGGCTGCCCAGTGAACAACATCATTCCGGACTGGAACGACCTGGTCTACAAGCAGAACTGGCGGCAGGCGCTGGACACGCTGCACCAGACCAACAACTTTCCGGAGTTCACCGGCCGAATTTGCCCGGCGCCGTGCGAGGAAGCGTGCACACTGAACATCAACAACGATCCCGTGGGGATCAAGTCGATCGAGCACGCCATCATCGACAAGGGCTGGGAGATGGGTTGGGTTCTGCCGCAGCCCGCCGCTCACAAGAGCGGCAAGCGTGTCGCGGTGATCGGCTCTGGTCCGGCGGGGCTCGCCAGCGCGCAGCAACTGGCCCGGTCCGGCCATGACGTGGTGGTGTTCGAGAAGAACGACCGCGTCGGCGGGCTGCTTCGCTACGGCATTCCCGACTTCAAGATGGAGAAGTGGCTGATCGACCGGCGCGTCGAACAGATGCAGGCCGAGGGTGTTCAGTTTCGCACGCGTACGCGCGTCGGGAGCGCATCTACCCTGGCAGGGGTGAACAGCGACGCTATCGAACAGGTGGCGGTGGAAAAGCTGCTCGAGGAATTCGATGCGGTGGTGGTCGCGGGCGGCTCGGAGCAGCCGCGAGATCTGCCGATTCCCGGCCGCGAATTTGCCGGGATCCATTTCGCGATGGAGTTCCTGCCGTTGCAGAATCGGCGCGTGGCCGGTGATCAGGGCGTGCACGAGCTGTGGGCGAGCGGCAAGCACGTCGTCGTCATCGGCGGTGGCGACACCGGCTCCGATTGCGTCGGCACCTCCAATCGACACGGCGCGAAGTCCGTGACGCAGTTCGAACTGCTGCCAATGCCGCCACAGATCGGGCAGGGCAATCCGGTCTGGCCGTACTGGCCGTCGAAGCTGCGTACCTCCTCCTCGCACGAGGAGGGTGCCAAGCGCGATTGGGCGGTGACGACCAAGCGCTTCAAGGGCGAGAACGGCAAGGTGACCGCGCTGGTGGCGGCGCGCGTGGAGTGGAAGAAGGATCCCGCCAGCGGACAGATGAAGATGGAGGAAGTGCCCGGATCGGAGTTCGAGTTGCCCGCGGATCTGGTTCTGCTGGCGATGGGTTTCGTCAATCCCGTGCACCAAGGTCTGCTCGACGAGATCGGGGTCGCCTATGATCCGCGCGGCAACGTCTCCGCTGCCACCGAGGGTGCGGGCGCATACCAGACTTCCGTCGCCAAGGTGTTTGCCGCGGGCGACATGCGCCGCGGGCAGTCACTGGTGGTGTGGGCGATCCGCGAGGGCAGGCAGTGCGCGCGCTCCGTAGACGAGTTCCTCATGGGTACGTCGACGCTCCCGCGTTGACCGGCATAGGGCGCACGCAGCGATGTCCCGACCGAGGAACGACACCTTCTTGCGCGCCCTGCTGAAGCAGCCCACGCCCTATACGCCAATTTGGATCATGCGCCAGGCCGGACGCTATCTGGCCGAGTACAACCAGACGCGCACGCGCGCAGGCAGCTTCCTCGAACTGTGCAAGAGCCCTGATCTCGCTACGGAAGTGACGCTGCAGCCGCTCGCGCGCTTCCCGCTCGACGCGGCGATCCTGTTCTCCGACATCCTCACCATCCCCGACGCGATGGGTCTGGGCCTGTACTTCGCCGAGGGCGAGGGCCCGCGCTTCGAGCGCCCGCTGCGCGAGGAGTGGGAGATCCGCGACCTCACCGTGCCCGATCCGGCGTCGCATCTGCGCTACGTGCTCGACGCCGTGTCCCAGATCCGCCGCGCGCTCGACGGCGAGGTGCCGCTCATCGGCTTCTCCGGCAGCCCGTTCACCCTCGCCTGCTACATGATCGAGGGTCGCGGCAAGACCGAGTTCATGGAAACCAAGCGCATGCTGTATGCGCGCCCCGACCTGCTACATCGCATTCTCGACGTCAACGCACGTGCGGTCATCGCTTATCTGAACGCGCAGATCGAGGCAGGCGCGCAGGCCGTCATGGTGTTCGACACCTGGGGCGGCATATTGTCACACGCTGCCTATCGCGAGTTCTCCCTGCACTACATGCATCAGATTATGAGCGGTCTGACGCGAAGCAAGGACGGCGAGGTGGTGCCGCGTATCGTGTTCACCAAGGGCGGCGGCCTGTGGCTGGAGAGCTTGGCCGAGATCGGCGCCGATGCGCTCGGGCTGGATTGGACCGTGGACATCGGTGCGGCGCGCCGCCGCGTTGGCGATCGCGTCGCGCTGCAGGGCAACTTGGATCCCTCGGTACTGTTCGCACCGCCGGACGTGGTGCGTGCAGAAGCGGGCAAGATACTGCAGGCTTTCGGCGCTGGGTCGGGGCACGTGTTCAATCTCGGGCACGGCGTGTCCCAGTTCACTCCACCCGAGCACGTGGCTGTCCTGGTCGATGCCGTGCATGAGCTGAGTCGGCCGCTGCACACCGCGTGAGTGCCGGCGCACAGCCAGGCAGCGCCTTTGCCGTGGCAGGCGGCCCGGAACTCACCGAGCGCGGCGATGCTCACGGCAATCAGGGGCGCAGCGCGGCGTCTCCGGTCGTGCGCGTTGCGCTCGACGTTCCCCTGCCGACGCTGTTCGACTACTTGCTTCCCTTGCCAGCGGAACAGCGCGTGCCACCTCTGGTCGGGCGGCGCGTGCGCGTGCCCTTCGGCCGCGGCAGCCGGATCGGCGTGATCGTCGAGGTCGCGGCGCAATCCCAACTGCCTGCCAATCGCCTCAAGGCCGTGCTCGAAATCTTCGCGGACGAGCCGGCACTGGACGGCGACGTACTCGAACTGCTGCAGTTCGCCACGCGTTACTACCACCATCCGATCGGGGGCACCGTGTTCACCGCCCTGCCTCAGCGCCTGCGAGACGTCAGCGCGCAGGACACGCGGAAGACTCGGTCGCTGCGGCTTACGGCGACCGGGCGCGAGCGCGCGGCTGCCGGGATGAACGCCCGTGCCACGCTGCAGCGCCGCCTCCTCGATACGCTCGCCGCTGCGTCCCACGTGCCAGTCGAAGCGCTGGCCGCCCTGGGTGGCAGCGCGCGCCGCGTCCTGCGCGAGTGGACGCGGGAGGGCTGGATCGAGCCCTGCGCGGAGGACACGCCGCAAAGCGGAGCGGCCGACCAGCGCATGCCCCAGGCGCCTCCGGCGCTCACCGTCGCGCAAGCGCTCGCGGTGAATGCGGTCATGGGCGCGGGCGATACGTTCACGCCTTTTCTGCTGCGCGGGGTGACCGGCAGCGGCAAGACCGAGGTCTATCTGCACCTGGTGGCTGCCTGCCTGGGCACGCAACGGCAGGCGCTGGTGCTGGTGCCCGAGATCGGGCTCACGCCGCAGCTGCTGCAACGCTTCCAGGCGCGCTTCCCCGCCACCCAGTTGATCGTGTTGCACAGCGACCTGTCCGAGGGCGAGCGCCTGACGCGCTGGCGCGCTGCGCAGCGCGGGCAAGCCGGTGTGGTCATCGGGACGAGGCTGTCGGTGTTCACGCCTCTGCCTGCACTGGGTCTGATCGTGGTCGATGAAGAGCACGATACCTCGTACAAGCAGCAAGAGGGGCTGCGCTATTCCGCGCGTGATCTGGCCCTGCTTCGCGCGAAGATTCGCGACGTTCCCATATTGCTCGGTTCGGCCACGCCGTCGCTGGAGTCTTACGCCAACGTCCAGGCCGGCCGCTACCGCTTGCTCGAGCTGCCCGAACGCGCTGACGCGCATATGCCGCGGATCGAATGCGTCGACACGCGCCGCATGCGTATGCCGCACGGCCTGTCGCCCGTACTGATCTCGGCGATTCACACACGGCTCGAGCGCGGCGAGCAGAGCCTGGTATTCGTCAACCGGCGCGGATTCGCCCCCGCGCTGCTGTGCTCGGCTTGCGGATGGACCTGTCCGTGCACGCGCTGTTCCGCGCGGCTCGTGCTGCATCTCGATGCGCAGCAACTGCGCTGCCACTACTGCGGACACGTGCAGCCGGTGACCCGTGCCTGCCCTGATTGCGGCAACCAGGATCTGCTGCCCGCGGGCCATGGCACGCAGCGCGTCGAGCAGGCATTGCTGGAAGCCTTGCCGGGTGCGCGCGTGCTGCGCGTGGACCGCGACAGCACGCGCGGACGCGCCGCCTTCGCCGCGATGCACGAGCGCATCCGCGCGCACGAGGTGGACGTGCTGGTAGGAACGCAGATGCTCGCCAAGGGCCACGACTTCCCGCGGCTGACCCTAGTCGGCGTGATCAACGCCGACAGCAGTCTGTACAGCAGCGATTTCCGTGCGGCAGAGCGCCTGTATGCGCAGCTGACCCAGGTGGCCGGGCGCGCGGGCCGTGCCGAACTTCCGGGCGAAGTGCTGATCCAGACGCAGTTTCCGGAGCATCCGCTATATGCTGCGGTATGCCGGCAGGACTACCATGCATTCGCGCGCGAGGCCCTGCAAGAACGCCGCGACATGCGCTTCCCGCCCTTTGTCCATCAGGCCTTGCTTCGCGCGGAGGCCTCCCGCCGTGAAGTGGTGGATGCCTACCTGGAGCGAGTAGCGGCCAGCGGGGCTGCGCTCGGTTTCGAGGTGGAGATCTACGATCCGGTGGCCCCGGCAATCGCGCGCGTAGCCGGCCGGGAACGGGCACACCTGCTGGTGCAGGCCGATTCGCGAGTGCAACTGCAGCGTTTTCTGGATGCCTGGATGCCGCAGCTCGCCGAACGCAGCGTGCGCTGGTCGCTGGACGTGGATCCGCTCGAGTTCTGAGGCTCTAGCGGCTTGCAAGCCGCCCTCT
>Ga0316622_100002450_pt1 | contig 12849 bp, 11 predicted proteins | sample OWC_Aug_OW2_C1_D_FD_207646 | JGI IMG/M metagenome (GOLD analysis project Ga0316622, IMG submission 207646) | Wetland soil microbial communities from Old Woman Creek delta, Ohio, United States - OWC_Aug_OW2_C1_D5_C | ecosystem: Environmental > Terrestrial > Soil > Wetlands | place: USA: Ohio... | reverse complement strand
GGTCATGGGAGGATCTCAGTTGAGAATCAAGGTCAAGCTGTTTGCCTCTTTCAGAGAAATCGTGGGAACCAAGGAGGAGGACTTGGAACTGCGCGAGGGAACGACTGTCCAGCAACTCCTCGAGGAGTACATCGGACGGTTCCCCCAGATGGCCAAGTTCAGGGAGCACATCATCCTGTCGGTCAACAAGGAATACGGAGCCCCCGCCAGGATCCTCAAGAACGGTGACGAAGTCTCTTTTCTGCCGCCTGTGAGTGGTGGGTGATCGGCCGCGTCAAGGAGCTGGCCCGCTTCTGCAATAATCGTCTTCTCGGCCTTCGTATTGATTCTCCCGGTGTCCTCCGTCCAGCCCGTCGAACATTCCGCTGCCAGCAGCGTCCCTGAGGAGAGAGTAGTTGCCCTGGCGTCCGGCAACTATACCTACCACGACTACGCCCAGGTGGAGTCAGCCCTCCTCGATCTAGAGTCCCGGAATCCCGGGATTGCGGAGGTGCAAGACATCGGTGATTCCTGGGAGAAGGCCCAAGGCCTCGCAGATCGAGATGTGCTCGCAATCAAAGTCTCCGACAACGTCGTCGAAGACGAGGACGAGCCCGAGGTCCTAATCACCGCCCTTCATCATGCGCGCGAATGGATCTCTACGGAAATCGCGGTAGCTCTGGCGGAGAACCTCACTGACAACTATGGGTCAGACCCCCGAGTAAGCTGGCTCGTTGACAACCGCGAGGTATGGATCGTTCCGGTCGTCAACCCAGACGGACTCGACTATTCGCTCGCGAATGACAGCATGTGGCGGAAGAATCGCAGGCTCAACGCTGATCTCACGTACGGAGTTGACCTCAACAGGAACTACGATGGTTCATCGAACGGCGACCCGCTCGGAGAGTGGGGTGGTGCGGGATCATCGAGCACTCCATCGAGCGATGTCTACAGGGGCGAGAGCCCATTCTCAGAGCCAGAGACGCAAGCTGTTCGTGACCTCGTTCTGAGCCGCAACTTCACGCTCGCGCTCGATATCCACTCGTACGGCAACCAAGTCCTGTGGCCCTGGGGTTACACGACCAACCAGACGCCCAATCACGTCGACTTTCAAAGGATCGGATCAGAACTCGCCGAAGTCAACGGATATGTGTCCGAACAGTCCGTGACTCTCTACCCCACGACCGGGGATTCAATCGATTGGATGTACGGATTCGCCGGGATCTACGCGTTCTGTTTCGAGGTAGGAGACGAATTCCATCCGCTCGACCCATCAGTGGTCCGCGCGAGCATCGAGGTCAACCTCAACGCGAGCATCCTCGCCATGGAGTTAGCAGGCGATAGAGAAGACAGGGGATTCTCGATAGTGCACTCCCCTATCACAGTTGCGAACTACACGCCTGCAGGATACGACGTCTCCGCCAACATAACGGCGGATAGAGGCATCAATGATTCTGCGGTGTCTCTTCACTACATTCTGGAAGGATATGACTGGACAGAGGTGCCGATGACAAAGTCCACTGGCAACAACACCTATTCAGCCCATATCCCCTCAGCGCCGGCATGGCATAGCATCGGCTACTACATCTCCGCAAGAGACATGGGCGGAGTCTTCGCCGTGACACCGACCTACGCCCCTTATGCGAGGTTCGAATTCCTGGTCACGCCACCATCATCGGAGATTGGCGAGATCAGCTTCTCGATTCCAGACGTGGTCGACGGATCAGATGCGTGGCAAGTAAACGCGACTGTGATCAACTGCACCCAGGTTCTGAACCTTACTCTCGGCCTCCGCCAGACGACAGGCCTCCCGCCCGGATGGCCGCCCCTTCCGGTCGCGTACCCAATGCTCCGGATCAACGCAACCCACTACCGAGCGAGGTTCGATCCAGGGATGATTACGGGCAACTATTCAGCGGTTCTCCTCGCGTCAGTCGGCAGTCTCTATGCTTGGAACTCCTCTGAAGTGAGCTTCGAGATCCAGGACCGCACGCCCCCGCTCGTGACGGAGGTCACAAGCACGCTCGTCCAGAATTCAACAGACCCCGGTCGTCACGTGGAGGTCAGGGTCTCGGGATACGACGTGTACGGGATCGTGGAAATCCGTCTGATGTACCGCCTTGCTGCCGGGCCGTGGACGACGATGAGTCATCTGGCTATCCAGAAGGAAACCTCACTCAGCCACCTGTTCGAGATTACAGTCGGTGAGCGAGGAGGGGTCCTTGAGTTCCGAGCGGAGGTCTTGGACTCCGTAAGCTCTGGACAGTTCCCATCTGATTCCTCACCCCTGAGCCTCAGATTCGGATCGGCAGACTCGCACATCCAGCTGGTGACCATTGGAGCGGGGGTCGCGGCAGTCGCTCTCGCGTGTGCGGCCGCATATCTGCTCATTCGAGTGAGACGACGGCAAGCGTCCGGCCCCTAGGACACTCGATCTCGCCTTCGACAGATGCGATCCTGAAACGCATGCCCTCGAACGCCCCGAGTGGCCTGCAGACCATGAAGTTCGGGCACCCGCGCCTGTTGCAGTCGGTCTCGACGAAGGTTATCATCGAGCCCTCGTGGGCGGAGTCCTTCGGTAGCGCTGCACGCGTCGGGACCCGCTCAACCTCGACTACGCGCACTCCCCCCTCGTGTATCTTGCACTCGTGGTGCACCTCCCGGACCTCGGTCACGCGGTACCATCTGTTCTGTTCCAGGTGGAAGCACACGTTCTTCACTTTGCAGTCCCGGCAGTCCGCGAGGGGGCCGCCAAACACGAACTCAAATCCTTTCTTGCACTGGGATTCCCCGACGACAGTCACTAGCACCATGTTCCAACACCTTGCGTTCAGATCACGTTCGTAATCTTCGCCAGGCGTTCTGCCGCGTCGGGAGCGAGCCCCCTGTCCCCGAGGATGGTGTATCTGTCCTTCCGGATCTCGTGCGCATGCACAAGCGCCTCCGTCAGTTGCTCGTTTGACACACCCAGCTCCTCGGCAGTCGTGGGCGCACCTATCAGCGCGAGGGCGTTTCGCAGCTTCTTCCAGTCCCCCCCGTGAAGGTACATCATCATGATCGACCCGACGCCGCAAAGCTCCCCGTGGAGAGCCTTGCCTGGCGCGATTTTTGAGAGGTAGTGAGAGAACATGTGCTCAGAGCCGCTCGTCGGCCGCGAGGATCCGGCAACGGCCATCGAGATGCCGGAGATGATGATCGGGCGAATGCAGACCCAGACGCTCTCCTCCAGGTTCGGCTTTATCAGCGCGGCCTGCTCGATGATTGACTCCGCCGCGTACTTCGCGAGGTTGGCCGCACTGGAACTGAAGTCGTCCGACCTGAGCCTCTGAGCCAGCTGCCAGTCCATGATCGCAGTGGTGTTCGAGATCACGTCTGCGCACCCGGACGCCAGGAGTCTGTACGGGGCCTTTACGATGAGCTCGGTGTCCGCGATGATCCCCATGGGGACGCTCGCGTTCAACGAGAGCGAGTTGCCGCCGTCCTTGATCGACGCCCTGGGGCTCGCGATCCCGTCGTGCGACGCGGATGTCGGAACGCTGATGAACGGTATCTTCAGGTTGGCGGAGCCGAGCTTCGCGAGGTCGATCTTGCTGCCGCCGCCGACCCCGAGCAGGAAAGAGGCCTTGACATCCTTCGCCACCTCCTCGACCTTCACGAGGTTCTGCTGCGTTGCCTCGCCCACCTCGACCTGCTGGACCTCGAACTGCTTCTGCTCGAGCGAGTCGCGGACCGCCTTCGAGGCGAGAGCGCCCGTGGTCGGTCCCGTGACTATCAGGCCCGTCCCCTTCAACTCGAAATCCGCGCATATGGTCCCGAGCTGGCTGACGCAGCCGTGGCCCGCCATGACCTGACGGGGGAAATTCATTGACCTGGCCTTGGTAAAACTCTCGAGCATCTGTCCGCACTAGTCCGGAGGCCAATATGCCCCCTAGCTTTTTTAACTTATCGGTTTGTATCAGAATGGATGTATATAATTGCCAGACCACAACGAAACGGGCTCACGACGAGGATATCCTCTTCATCTTGTCGATCAGGTCGTCCATCCTGAACGGCTTAGGCAGGAACTCGATCGCGCCCGCGTCCCGAGCCTCCTTCTCGACGAGGACGTCCGCACTGACGAAGATGACCTTCTGCTTGGGGTTCATCTTCAAGATCTCCTTCGTCGCCTGGACCCCGTTCATGACGGGCATCCTGTGGTCCATTATGATGACGTCGGGCTTGTCGCTGGTGGTGCTGTACTTCCTGAGTGCCTCCTCACCGTCGAAAGCCGTCCCGACCACCTTGTATCCCCTCAGCTGAAGGATGTCCCTGTACAACTCGACTATGAACATCTCGTCGTCGACAATCAACACGCTCGTCATCGGCTCCCTGCCCTCCTGAGCTTCAGGACGAAGATCGCTCCTCTCGCGGCATCGCCGTCGCCACTTGGCTGGACGTCGAAGTCCCCGCCAAGCGCATCCGCGGCCATCTTCGCGAAAAGCAACCCGGAAACCTTAGATGCCAGAGAACTGTCCTTCGTGTGGACGCTGTCGATGTCGGTCTCCTTGACCATCGCGGGCAGCTTGACGTGGGGGTCCTCTATCGCTACGGTCCAACCCCGGTTCCCGTAGCCGGCCTCTTCCGCCACCTCCACTCTCAGCTGGACGTCCTTCTCAGGGTCGAGCTTGACTACGCTGGCCATGACCGTGACCAGGAGTTCCTTCACGAGGCCTCCACCCGTGACCGTCGCTCCTTCCGGCAGAGTGGACATCTTCGCCTTGATCGCTTTGCTCGGGAACATGTGCTGAAGGTCATCGCAGGCCTCTTTCACGGCCTCTGCGAGGTCAGCCCTTCCTAACGTGGCGGCCGAAGCCTTCCTCGCGGTCACAATTGTCTTGACGTTCTCGATGCGCATCGTGGAAGAGCGCACGTGCGAAACGGCCTTTCTCGCGTAGTCTGCGGCCCTGCTGTCCAGGCCTTGGATGGCCAAAATCAATTCAAGGTAGCTCTGGACTGCCTGATTGTCGTTCAGCATATCGTGCGATACGAGGTCCATGTAGAATCGAAGGCGTTCCGCCCCGTTACCTTGGCCTTTCGCTTTCGTGCGATACCGTCCCCTAGGTGATGCCGAGTTATCAATGCACATGCATGGATATCTAAGTTTGCGGTCCATCGCCCCTCTCGATATGTCCAGCTGGGCATGTCGGGTCCAGAATAGGATCGGCGGGACGCTATGCCTCGCTGAAATCGTCGAGAGTGACCTTCGGCACCGTGCCGAAGGTCTGCGCGCCGTCCGCGACCCACTTCCAATAGTTCCGGGGCAACGGCACGTCGGGGTAGTCCTGGTCCATCTTCGATTCGAGGTGCTTCAGGTCCGTCATCAGCATCCAGTACCTTGAGGCGTCCTTTTTGCCCGGCCGGTCCGGGAACCGGCGTCTCGAGTCGATCAGTATCCTGTCCTTGTGCCAGATGTGCGCGTGCTCTTCGTCCAGGACCACTATCGAATAGCCGGGGCTCCTCCGCGCGAAGTGTCTCAGCACCATGTCCACGATCCGGTGCTCGAAGCTGCCCTTGCCGATGAGGGCCTTGTCCTTCTCGTCGGGGATGAACGTGATGAACTGCTTGGCGCGCCTGAACTCCCCTGTGACCCTCCTCACCCGGTCCTTCATCTCGCGAGCCTCTGCGTACTCCTGCGCGAGGTACCGCTTCGTGCCGCTCTTCTCGATCTGACCCAGGACGGAGAATATCAGCTGATACCTGTCGGGCGAGTTGAACCTGGAGGCCCAGAATATCTCGTCCTCCATGATCTCCCACAGCTTGTCGTCCTCGAGGAAATCAAGTCCGCCGTGGGTCTCCTTGAACTGCCCATAGAGCGAGTCGTAGTCCAGCTTGTCCGCGTCCATCGATTCCTCGAAGTAGAACTTCCTGGCCTCCAGGTCCTCGACGGGCTTCGCGTTGTGGATCCTGCTCGCCAGGAAGGCCTTGATAAGGGCCGTCGGAGAGGGTCGGAAGAGGATGAGCATCTGGTGTCTTACCCCTTTGAATTATCCTGGTATGCGGATATAAACCTTTGCTGGGCGGGCGGGGCCGCTGAAAAGAAATATCTACTATTCCCACGATTGTTAGGCCGTTGAACGAACCGGATTTCGACAGACCAGTCCTCGCCACGCCTGGCCAAAAGGTGTTCTCGGACGCGAACGAGGAGTACGACTCGGGGAACTTCCAGACCGCGCTCGAGCTCTTCGACCGCGCGATCGACCAGGGCGTCGGGAACGAGGTGGTCTGGAACAACAGGGGCGCCGCCCTTGACGCGCTCGCGAGACACGAGGAGGCCACGGAGTCGTACAAGAAGGCCTCGCTGATCAACCCCTCGTACGAGCTTGCCTGGCACAACCTCGGCAACTCGCTCTTCATTCAGGAACAGTTCGAACAGGCGGCCCGGGCATATCTAAAGGCCGCCTCCGAGAACCCCGGCAGGAAGGAGAACTGGTCCGGGCTCGCTGCGTCCTACTCGAGCGCGGGAAAGCCCAGGAAGGCCCGCGCGGCCATCGCTGAGATGGACCGCTTCGTCAAGTCGGATCACTCGACTCTGCTCCTTCAGGCCGACCTCTATCTGGAGGCTGGCTTCTCGGAGCTTGCCGCGGCCAAGTCCCGCGCATACGTCTCGCGGAACCCAGCAGCCGTCGAGGGCTACGCCCACCTCGGCGCCGCGGAGCACGAGATGGGCGACTACAACCACGCGATAGAGACATTCGAGCAAGCCCTGAAGCTCGCCCCTGGCGACAAGGAGATCTGGAACAACCTGGGCTACACGTACTTCTGTGCGGGACACCTGACGCGGGCGGTCGAGTGCTTCGACAAGGCCCTCGAGATAGACCCGCGCTACAAGAACGCGTGGTACAACAAGGGGTACGCCTACCACGGCGCGGACATGCTCGAGGACGCCGTCATGTGCTACGAGAAGGCGCTCCAGGAGGACTCCATGGACCGCGTGCTCTGGAACAACCTGGGCAACGCCCTCTACAACCTGGGGAGATATGTGGAATCCATCCCTAAGTTTGTAGAAGCCATAGGGGTCGACCCCGACTACGAGATCGCATGGAACAACATAGGGAACGCCCTCGAGAAGATCGGCCTGTACGCAGAAGCCATCCCGTTCCATGAGCGGTCGCTCGACATCAGCCCCGAGTTCGACTACGCCCTCTATGCGAAGGGGGTCTGCAAGGCCCACACAGGGGAGCTCGAGAACGGGTACGACCTGGTGCTCGAGTCCATCGCCCTGAACCCGTCGTACGACGAGGCGTGGAAGGCCAGGTCCACAATCGCAGGCCAGATGGGCAGACTCGACGAGGCCCTCTGGTCCATCGAGGAGGCGCTGACGCTCAATCCGGAGTTCGACCAAGGTTGGACGCAGAGGGGCGAGATCCTGTTATCGATCGGCGACGCGGAGGGCGCGCACGCGTCTTTCGAGATGGCCCTCAGATGCCTCGAGAACGTCCGTCTGGAGGTCGCCAGTGGGCTCACAACGCTCGTCCGCAGAGGGGAGCTGCTGGCGAGACTGGGGCGGTTCGACGAGGCACTCGTGAATTATGAGACTGCGGCGCTGACCGGCAAGAACGCGCCTAGCGTGTACAAGGTGCTTGAGCTGAGCATGTTTCTCGATCGGCGCGAACTCCCGCGCGGTCTCAAGGAGGTCATCTCAAGGCTCGCGGTTCCGGCTCTGGACCTCGCATACGCCTCCTTCCTGCTCGACGCCGGGAAACCCTCAGATGCAGAGAAGGTGCTGTCTCGGATCAAGGCCGACGCGGTCATCGAGCCCAGGCTGGCGTTCATGAAAGCGCGCGCACGTGCGCTCCAGACGGATGCGGATGGAGCCGCCGAGGCGCTTCAGTCCGGGAAGGCAGATGACGCAAGCACCCATCTTCTTAAGGCGGAGCTCTCCGAGGGGCTCGGGGACTACGCCAGGGCGGCAAGAGACTACGCGATGGCACTCGACCATTCCCCCTCGAACGCGCTCGCAGCCACGGCCTTGGCCTGGACCCATCTTAGGCTCAAGAGATACCGCGCCGCGATCGAGGCCGCGGACCTCGCGATCGGAATCGACCCGGTGAACTGGGAACCCCACAAGATCAAGTCCGAGGCCTTCGCCGCTCTCAAGGATCCGGAGAGGGCAACCGAGGAGCGGGCCAAGGCGACGTCGCTCCTCTCCGCGGCTGGGCTCAAGTCCGAGGATGTCTGGAGATCGGTAGAGTGACAGAGCTCAAGTTCAGGAAGAGGCACAGGCTCAGGCAGAAGGAGGTCTCGTCGCTCGCCGCCGAGCTGGACTCCGCCCTCGGCACGAAGACTTTCTCCGAGGGGGATGTCGTGGACATGGCGGAGGGCCCGGGGTATGACGCTGTCTTCGCGGACGGGAAGGTGCTGGCGTTCGTGGTCGGCGGCAAGCCATTCCTCACCGTGCGCGGACTCCTGAGGTTCGGGGCGCAGAAGAGGTACGTGACCGTCGACATGGGCGCCGTCAAGTTCGTCTACAACGGGGCCGACGTGATGGGTCCCGGGATAGTCGACCAGGACCCCGGGATCGTCCCTGGGGACATGGTCTGGATCCGCGACATGAAGAACAAGCAGCCGCTCGCGATCGGCCGGGCCATAGTCGACGCCGCGACAATGGCGAGGAAGGAGAAGGGGAAAGCGGTGGAGGCTGTCCATCACGTCGGTGACAAGCTCTGGCTGTCGGACGAACAGAAGGACTGAAAGACCAATCACGTAGTGATTGACGGCAGTCTGGCCTCCCTGATAGTTTTATATGATGTCAGGACGATTACATCGGCAGAGGGATGCACAATGACGATTCTCAAGAAGAAGTCATTTCCGAGCGACAGTGGCGCACTTCCCCGGGAAGGCGCGGCGGCCGAGCAGTACATAGACCTCACGGATATGGTGTTCGAGGACGAGGGCCTCGCAGGGCTCGAGAACGCCAAGACCGTGGTCAAGGTCGGCGAGATGTTCAGGTATGAGGACCTGTCCCCGCTGACCAACGAGGTCTACAACGGCAACATCGTGGTGGTGGACTACACCTCGATCGCGAACGACGACCTCACGATGAAGCGCGTCACCGCAGAGCTGAAGAACGTCTCGCGGGACGTCGACGGCGATGTGGCCGGCGTCGGGAAGAACCTGCTCATGCTGACCCCCAGGGGAGTCAAGATAGACAGGAACAAGCTCAGGGGCGGTTTCTAGAAACCTGTCCATTTGCCCGGAGTTCTCGCTGCTCTCTCAGCCTGCGCCCTACTCCGCGATCGGGTTCGTCGCCATGAACTGGCCGTCCCTGAAGAGGAGCGTGAGGTATCCGTGGTGGATCTTGGAGTGTCTCATCTTCACGGCCCTTATCCTCAGTTGGACATCGGATTCGCCAACGTCCACGAATTTCAGTAGGATAGTCCCGTCCGCGAGGAAGTCCTCGTGGTACGGCCCATACAGGCCTCCGTTCGTCTGGGTCTCCGATATGAGGAAGGTCGTGACCCCGAGCCTCTTAAGGAACCCGAAGAAATGGAAGAGCTCCTGCCGGGGGTTCTGGATGGTCGCGAGGGCGTAGACTGCGGTCAGAGAATCGATGACGACTATCTCGACGCCTTCGTTCTCCACCTTCTTCCTCAGATACTCCTTCAGGATCTTGAACCAGTCCCGCCCGACGTCCGCATCGGTGTGCTCCAGCCTGAGCCGGCCGATGTCAACGATGAAGAACTTGGTCTCATCGATAGTGCCGAACCCCAGCTGCTCCATCGCAGTGAGGAGGCTCTCCTTGCTCTCCTCGATGCTCACATAGAGGACGTTCACGCCCTTCCGCTTCACGTTGTTGACCAGCATGCTGAGCGCCACGGAGGACTTCATCGTACCCGGGGTTCCCGCGAGCAGGACGACATGCCCCTTCTTGACGCCGCCGCCTATCTTGTTGTCAAAACCGTCAATGAACAGCTGTATCCTGTCGTCTGAACGTGATTCTGCGGACTCCATCTAAGGGTCCTCCTGAAGGAAGGGGGGGACGAGCGACTATTGACTTGGCCTCTTAAAAAGCCTTTCCGCGGTATTCTCAATTCAGATAATGACTCTGGGAGTCCCGGTTTTTGCTCCCGGGCCCGATTCATCGGCGCAATACCCTTATTATCCACGAAACGCGTGCGACAGGCATTGGCAGATCACAAGGTCGTCCACGACGCGGTACACGGGAGCATAGAGCTCGAGGGGGTCGCACTGGCCCTTCTCGAGGTCCCTGAGCTGCAGAGGCTGAACAGCATCCACCAGCTCGGTCTCGCGTACCTGGTCTACCCGGGGGCCAACCACACCAGGTTCGAACACTCTCTGGGCGTGTTCTCCGTCGCCAGGAAGATATGCACATCCCTCCGCATGGACGAGGACGAAGCGCTCCTGGTCGAGTGCGCAGGGCTTCTGCACGACGTAGGACACCTGCCTTTCTCCCACACATTCGAGTTCGTCCTGCACGACCAGTTCGGCATCGACCACGCCGAGGTCTCCCGGCGGCTCATACGCGGCGAAGAGAGCGCGCTGTCCGAACAGGACAAGAAGATCCTGGGCAAGTACCAGACCATACCGGAAGCCCTCGAGAAGAATTCGATCGACCCCAAGGCAGTGGCGGGCCTCCTGGAGGGGACCGCGCCCTCGTCAACAGGCCAGAGGACTCTCCACAGGGTCAAGGGGCAGGCTCATTTCAACGGCAAACGGTACCTGGCGCAGCTAGTGAACGGCCCTGTGGACGCGGACCAACTGGACTATCTCAAGCGGGACGCACACTACACGGGGGTCGCATACGGTGTCATCGACCTTGACAGGCTGCTCGCCACGCTGGAGATATTCAACGGAGACCTTGTCATAGACCGCAGGGGCCTGAGCGCCATCGAGGGGATGCTTGTGGCGCGCGCCCTGATGTTCTCCTCAGTCTACTTCCACAAGACGGTCCGCATCTCCGAGCTCATGTTGGCGAAGGCGGTGGAGGAGCTCGGGAAGAAGGAGATAGTGAACATCCACTCGATGACCGACGCCGGGCTGCTCGGATATCTGGTGTCCAAGGGCGGCTACCAAGAGGAGGTGGCCACGCTGATCAAGTACCGGAGGCTCTTCAAGAAAGCGTTCGGAGTCCCGGTCTCGGATGTCAGCGAGGAGGCCTGGGAGCTAGTCGATTCCCTGGGCGCGATGAGGCAGAGGCGCAAGATGGAGGCGGAGATTGCGCACAGGGCAGGGGTCGACCCGCGTCACGTCGTGATCGACATCCCATCGAGCGAGCTGGGCGTGTCCGAGCCCAGGATCTCACTGACGAACATTCGGGTCGTTGACCGGGGCAGAGTTCACATGCTGCCGAGGATCAGTTCGATCGCGGCCTCTCTTCAGTTCAAGCGCGTCCACGAGTTCGCGGTCATGGTGGCATGCCCGGCGAAGCACCGGCAGAAAGTCGCGCGAGCGTCGGAGAGGATCCTTGGGCGCTAGCCCTTCATGACGCCCAGAGGGACCATCCTGGCGACCATTCTTGAAATGCCGGCTCCGTGGGCGACCCCGACGACCTCGTCCACGTCCTTGTATGCCCCGGGCGCCTCCTCGACGATGCCTTCCTTCGAGGCCGCGCGGACGTAGATTCCCCTGGCATGCATCATCGCGAGGACGTCCTTGTGGGAGAAGCGCCTCATGGCCGATGTGCGAGACATCATCCTCCCGGCACCGTGACAAGTCGAACCGTAGGTCTCCGCCATCGCCCCTGCCGTTCCCACGAGCACGTAGCTTGCCGAGCCCATGTCTCCCGGTATCAGGACCGGTTGGCCGATGCCGCGGTATCTCTGGGGGACCTCGCTTCGGGTCGAGTCGAACGCCCTGGTCGCCCCCTTGCGATGGACATACAGCTTCCGGCGCTTGCCATCGACCACGTGCTCCTCCTGCTTGCAGATGTTGTGACAGACATCATACACGACGTCGAGCCCGAGCTCCTCGGATGGCCTCCCGAAGGTGCGCTCGAAGGATTCCCTTACCCAGTGGAGTATCATTTGCCTGTTCGCCCACGCGTAGTTGGCCCCTGAGCTCATAGCCGCGAAGCAGTCCTGGCCCTCGGGCGAGTTCACGGGCGCGCATGCGAGCTGCCGGTCCGGGACCTTGATGTTGTATGTCCGCAGAGCGCCCTCCATGATCCGGATGTAGTCACTCGCGATTTGATGCCCGCACCCACGCGAACCTGTGTGTATCATGACCGTGATCTGGTCGATCGCGTCTATTCCCATCGTCTTGGCCGCGACGGGGTCGAATATCTTGTCCACCCTCTGGACCTCAAGAAAGTGGTTCCCCCCGCCCAGGGTGCCGAGCTGGGGCACGCCCCGCTGCTTCGCCCTGTCCTGGACCTTGGAGGAATCCGCGGTCGTCATGCACCCGCTCTCCTCGCACGCCTCCAGATCCTTCTCCCAACCATACCCCTGGGACACCGCCCAGCGCGCCCCACCCTCGAGGACCTCGTCGATTTGGCCCTGCGTGAGGCGTATCTTCCCTTTCTCGCCCACACCGGACGGGACGTTCTCGAAGACCGTGTCGACGAGAGTCTTCATCTTCTTGCTCACATCAGCCACCGTGAGGTTCGTCCTTACGAGCTTGACGCCGCAGTTGATGTCATAGCCGATGCCTCCAGGGGAGATGACCCCCTTCTCAGAATCGAATGCAGCGACGCCCCCTATCGGGAATCCGTACCCCCAGTGTATGTCGGGCATCGCAAGCGAACGTCCGACGATGCCGGGCATGCACGCGACATTGGCGGCCTGCTCGGGCGCGTTGTCCTCCTTCACCGACTGGATCATCTTGTCGTCGGAGTAGATCAGCGCTGAAGTCGACATGCAGGAGCGATACGAC
>Ga0316622_100002449_pt1 | contig 12853 bp, 8 predicted proteins | sample OWC_Aug_OW2_C1_D_FD_207646 | JGI IMG/M metagenome (GOLD analysis project Ga0316622, IMG submission 207646) | Wetland soil microbial communities from Old Woman Creek delta, Ohio, United States - OWC_Aug_OW2_C1_D5_C | ecosystem: Environmental > Terrestrial > Soil > Wetlands | place: USA: Ohio... | reverse complement strand
CCCCGGCCGCGCCCGCGCCCGCCGCCGCCCCCGCCGCCGCGCCCGCGCCCGCGCCGGCGACCGTGCCCGCGGCCCCCCCGGCACGGACCCCGGCACCCGCATCGGCGGTCGCCGTCCCGGCCGAGATCTCCGCCGAGGAGCAACAGATGAACGGGCTGCTGGCCGACTTGCAGCGGTATGGCAGCCTGCCGGTCGAGGACGCCCGGCGCGAGCTGACCGCGATGACGCAGGCGCTGGCCCGGCAGCGCACCGACCCCAATCGCGTTCGCCTGGCGATGCTCTACTCGGTGACGCGCACCAGTCCGCAGGACGACCTGCGGGCGCTGCAATTGCTGGACAACGTCGCCAAGAGCGGCCCGGGCATCCTCGCCGTCAAGCAGCTGGCGATCGTGCTGCAGGTGCAGATCGCCGAGCGCGTGCGGGCGGTCCGCGACGAGCAGCAAAAGGCTGACGTCGCGATCCAGAAGCTCGAGGCCCTCCGCGCGATGGAGCGCAGCCTCCTCCGCGACCGGGTCCGAGGCGGCGGCGGGGGTGGCGCCGGCGGTGGCGGCGGTGGCGGCGGCGGCGGTGGTGGCGGTGGTGGCGGCGGCTAGCCGCCGGGTTCGCGGGCGAGGTGACGACGATGCACATGGGTGAGATTCTGCTGGTCGACGACGACCCCGACCTGCTCAAGCTGATCAGCTTGCGCCTGACGTCGGCGGGCTACCGCGTGCGCACCGCGGACAGCGGCGAGACCGCGCTGGCCGCGCTCGCGGTCGCGCGGCCGTCGGCGGTGATCACCGACCTGCGCATGCCGGGGATCGACGGCCTGCAGCTGTTCGACGCCATCCATCGCCAGCACCCGGCGCTGCCGGTGATCATTCTCACCGCCCACGGCACCATTCCCGACGCCGTCTCGGCCACGCAGCGCGGCGTGTTCGGCTTCCTGACCAAGCCGTTCGACAGCCAGGATCTGCTGCAGAAGGTCGCCGCCGCGGTCAAGGTCGCGGGCGACGCGCCGGCGCCGGGTCAGGAAGACTCCGGCGAATGGCGCGCGGGCATCATCACCCGCAGCCCCAGGATGGATGACCTGCTGCGGCAGGCGCGGCTGGTCGCGGATTCCGACGCGAGCGTGCTGATCTACGGGGAATCGGGCACCGGCAAGGAGCTGCTCGCCCGCGCGATCCATCGGGCGAGCCCGCGTCGCGACCAGCCGTTCATCGGGGTGAACTGCGGCGCCATACCCGAGCCGCTGCTCGAGTCCGAGCTCTTCGGCCACGCCCGCGGCGCGTTCAGCGGGGCGGTCCAGGCGCACAAGGGCCTGTTCCAGGCGGCCGACGGCGGGACGATCTTCCTGGACGAGATCGGCGACATGCCGCTCGCGCTGCAGGTCAAGCTGCTGCGCGTGCTGCAGGAAGGCGAAGTGCGCCCGGTCGGCGCCACGCAGTCGATTCCGATCGACGTGCGCGTCATCTCGGCGACGCACCGCGATCTCGACGCCCACATGGCGACGGGCCAGTTCCGCGAAGACCTCTACTACCGGCTCAACGTCGTCTCGCTCCGGCTGCCGTCGCTCGCCAACCGGCGTGAAGACATCCCGCTGCTGGCAACGCATTTCCTGCGCAAGCTCGCCGAACGCTACAAGAAGCCCGTGCCCTCGCTCGCGCCCGACGCGATGGCGATGCTGGTCGCGGCGCCGTGGCCGGGCAACGTGCGCCAGCTTCTGAACCTGCTGGAACAGTCGGTGGCGCTGGCGACGACCGGCGTGATTCCCGCGTCGCTCGTCCAGAGCGCGCTGCGCGAGGACGAGAGCGCGCTCGTCCCGTTCGAGGAGGCGCGCAAGCAGTTCGAGCGCGACTACCTCGTGCGGCTGCTGAAGATCACCGGGGGCAACGTCACCCAGGCGGCGCTGCTGGCCAAGCGCAACCGCACCGAGTTCTACAAGCTGCTGCAGCGGCACCGGCTCGAGCCGGCGATGTTCAAGGAAGCGAAGGCCCCCTGACCCCGCGGCGGGCCGATCCGCCGTCGGTGGGCGGCGCGTCATGGACCCGGGCACGCTCCCAGGCCGCCCGGCTTCGGCGGCGATCGCCTGGTCTGTCGCCGGTTGCGCTGGCCGAAGCGGCGACTGTCGGGCATGGGCGACAGCGTATCGCTTGCGAATTCAACGACTTGAGATATCGCGTCCGGGAGTTGTCGGCGGCGTGCGACAAGTTGGCACCGTTGCCTTGCGCGGTGCAGCAAGCGCCGGACGGCACGCTCAGCACGCTGTCATAGGGGGAAAGCACGATTCCGCGCCTGATCCCGGCCCGTAGCCAGCGCTTGGCACACGGATTGCTTCGGGTAACGTGCAGACCGGCCCCGACGACCATGGAAACCTTCTCTCCCGAATTCGCGCAGTACTGGCTTGCCGGCCAGGGCGAAGCCGCGAGCGAAGCCCCGGCGTCCGGTCGCGGCGAGGAATCGCCCTCGGCGTCGCAGCGCGAAGCGTTCGAGGCTTTGGCCGATCGCGTCGTCGCCGCGCGGAGCATCCTCTAGGACAGCGCTATCGCGACCACGAACACCTGATCGGGGTTGGCCCCAAGCCAGCCGCCGAAGCACCCCGAAGGGCAGCATGGCCCCGGGGTTACCGAATCCCCCTTGCCCGCTAAATTCCTCCCGGCGGGCTTTTTTTTTGGGAAATCGGACCTGACCCCGTTTCAGACGGCGACGTCGGCCTTGATCCCCGGATGGCACTGGTAGCCGGCGATCTCGAAGTCCTCGTAGCGGTAGTCGAACAGCGAAGCCGGCTTGCGGTGGATGACGAGGCGGGGGAGCGGGAACGGCTCGCGGCCGAGCTGCAGGTCGACCTGCGCCAGGTGGTTGACGTAGAGGTGGCAGTCGCCGCCGGTCCAGACGAAATCGCCGACGCCGAGACCGGTCTGCTGCGCCACCAGGTGCGTGAGCAGCGCGTAGGAGGCGATGTTGAAGGGCACGCCGAGGAAGATGTCGCAGCTGCGCTGATAGAGCTGGCACGACAGCTTCCCGCCGGCCACGTAGAACTGGAAGAACGCGTGGCAGGGCGGCAGCCGCATCTGCGGGATGTCGCCGACGTTCCAGGCCGAAACGATCAGCCGGCGGGAATCGGGGTTGCGCCGGATCTCGGCGACCACGTTCGCCATCTGGTCGATGTGGCGCCCGTCGGGCGCCGGCCAGCTCCGCCACTGATAGCCGTAGACCGGGCCCAGCTCGCCGTGCGCATCCGCCCACTCGTCCCAGATGGTGACGCCGGCCGCCTGCAGCGAGCGGACGTTGGTCTCGCCGCGCAGGAACCAGAGCAGCTCGTGGATGATCGACTTGGTGTGGACCTTCTTGGTCGTGACCAGCGGAAAGCCCGCGCCGAGATCGAAGCGCATCTGGTGGCCGAACACCGACACGGTGCCGGTGCCCGTGCGATCCTGCTTGGCGACGCCGTGGTCGCGGACATGACGCATGAAGTCGAGATACTGGCGCATCGGGCGGGGGCCGAAGGACGGGGAAACAGGGCGGCGCGTTCGCGCGGCCGGGCGGCGGCATTGTAGCGTGCCGGACGGCGGGCCGCCGCGCCGGCGCTCCCGCGGTGTCGGTCCGCGCATCCGTGCGCCCACGCGCGCGCGCCGGCACGCCTCCCGCTGACGTAACATCCGCACATCGGCGCAACTTTCCGCGGCGCCTCCGGACCACGCATGCACACGCCCAACCAGTTCGATCTCCTGAAGCAACGCCGTTTCGCGCCGTTCTTCTGGACGCAGTTCCTGGGCGCCGCCAACGACAACATCTACAAGAACGCGCTGGTCATCTTCGCGGCGTTCCACGCGGCGAGCATGACGAGCCTCGATGCGAACGCGCTGGTCAACCTCGCCGGCGCGGTGTTCATCGCCCCGTTCATGCTCTTTTCGGCGACGTCCGGGCAGCTCGCCGACAAGTTCGAGAAGTCGCGGCTCATCCGCTGGGTCAAGCTGTTCGAGATCGCGATCATGACCATCGGCCTCGCCGGCTTCTGGCAGCGGAATCTCACGCTGCTGCTGACCGCGCTGGCGCTGATGGGCGTGCACTCGACGCTGTTCGGACCGGTCAAGTACGCGATCCTGCCGCAGCACCTGAAGCCCGAGGAGCTCGTCGGCGGCAACGGGCTGGTCGAGATGGGCACGTTCGTCGCCATATTGCTGGGCACCATCCTCGGTGGACTCGTCGTCGCGATCCCCGGAACGGGCCCGGTCATCGCCGGCGGCGTCGCCGTCGCCGTGGCGCTGGCCGGCTATCTCGTGAGCCGCGGCGTGCCGTTCACGCCGGCGGTCGCCCCCGATCTGCGCATCAACTGGAACCCGTTCACCGAGACCTGGAAGAACCTGCGCTTCGCCCAGGGCAACCGCGTCGTCTGGCTGTCGATGCTCGGGATCTCGTGGTTCTGGTACTACGGCGCCATCTTCCTCGCGCAGTTTCCGGGCTTCAGCAAGGACGTTCTCGGCGGCGACGAGCACGTCGTCACGCTGCTGCTCGCGCTGTTCTCGGTCGGCATCGGCGTGGGGTCGCTGCTGTGCGAGCGCCTCTCCGGGCGCAGGGTCGAGCTCGGGCTGGTGCCCTTCGGCTCGATCGGGCTGACGGTGTTCGCGCTCGACCTGTGGCTCGCGAGCCGCCAGCTCCACGCGACCGGGGTCGCGGGCGTCGGCGTCTTTTTCGCCGACCCGGCGCACTGGCGCGTGGCCTTCGACCTGGTGATGATCGGAATGTTCGGCGGCTTCTACATCGTACCGTTGTATGCGCTGATCCAGGAGCGCTCCGAGCCGGCGTACCGCTCGCGGATCATCGCCGCCAACAACATTCTCAACGCGGTGTTCATGGTGGCCTCGGCCGGCGTCGCGATCGGCCTGCTGGAGGCCGGGCTGTCGATTCCGCAGCTCTTCCTCGTGACGGCGCTGATGAACGCCGCGGTCGCCGTCTTCATCTACGGGCTGGTCCCCGAGTTCCTGATGCGGTTCCTGGCGTGGTTGCTGGTCCACACCATGTACCGGGTGCGCGAGGAGGGGCTCGAGAACATCCCGGAGGAGGGGCCCTGCATCGTCGTCTGCAACCACGTGAGTTACGTCGACGCGATGGTCATCGCGGCGAGCGTGCGCCGCCCCATCCGCTTCGTCATGGATCACCGCATCTTCGCGATACCGGTGCTGTCGTTCGTCTTCCGCGCCATGCGCACGATACCGATCGCGCCGGCGAAGGAGGACCCCGCGATGAAGGACCGCGCGTTCGCCGAGGCGGCGGCGGCGCTGGCGGCCGGCGAGATCGTCGGCATCTTTCCCGAGGGCAGGCTCACCGAAACCGGCGAATTGAGTCCGTTCCGGCCGGGCGTGCAGCAGATGATCGCCACCACACCGGTCCCGGTGGTGCCGCTGGCGCTGTCCGGGCTGTGGGGCAGCTTCTTCAGCCGGTCGCACCGCGGCCAGGCGATGCGCCGGCTGCGCGGGATCTTCTCGCGCATCGCGCTGATCGCCGGGCCGCCGATACCGCCCGAGCACGTCGCGCCGGAAGAGCTGCAGGCGATCGTCCTCGCGCTGCGCGGCGAGCGTCGATGAACCGGAAGCCCTGCGCCGCGAAGCCATGGCCGCGTTGATCGGTCTGCTCGCCGGCGCGCTGGCCGGCCACGCGCTGTGGGGAGAGTGGGGCGCGATCGTGGGCGGGCTCGTCGGGTTTTTCGCCGGCGCGGCGATCATCGGCAAGCGAGCGCGCGACGCGCACCGGAAGCCCGGGTCGGTGGCCGCGGCCGCGCCTCTGTTTGCGACGGCGGCGCAGGACGCGGCGTTGATCGAACGCGTGGCGAAGCTCGAAGCGCGCATCGCGGCGCTGGAGCGCGCGCAGGGCGGCGCCGCGTGGCCCGAACCGGTGGCGGAGCAGGTGGCGGAACCGGTGGCGGAACCGGTGGCGGAGCCGGCGGCGGAGGCGGTCGTACTGCCGGGCGCGCCGACCGGCCTCATCGAGCCGATGCCGGCGCCCGAATCGGCCCCGGCCACGGCGGCACCCGCGCCCCGCGCCAATCCGGTATGGGCGTGGCTCACCGGCGGCAATGCGCTCACCCGGATCGGCGTCGTCGTGCTGTTCTTCGGCGTCGCGTTCCTGCTGCGCTACTTCGCCGAGCACTTCACCCTGCCGATCGAATGGCGGCTGGCGGCGGTCGCCGTGGCCGGGACGGCGCTCATTGCGCTCGGGATTCGGCTGGCCAGCGCGCGGCCCGGCTACGGTCTGTCGCTGCAGGGCGCCGGCGCCGGCATCCTGTACCTCACGACCTACGCTGCCTTCCGCTTGTACGCGGTGCTGCCGAACGAGGCGGCGATCGCGCTGCTCGTCGCCGTTGCCGCCCTTACCGTCGGGCTGGCGCTGCGCGCCGACTCACAGGCGCTGGCCGGCCTCGCGCTCGCCGGCGGCTTCCTGGCGCCGATGCTGGCGGCGACGCGCGGCGCGCCGCTGCCGCTGTTCGGCTACTTCGCGATCCTCAACGGCGCGATCTTCGCGCTTGCCTGGCGCCGGGCGTGGCGCTCGCTCAACGTGCTGGGCTTCGTGTTCACCTTCGCGCTGGGCCTGTTCTGGGGCCGGCGCTATTACGCGAGCGAGCATTTCGCGACGGTCGAGCCGTTCCTGGCGCTCTTCTTCGCCTTCTACGTGGCCATTGCGATCCTCGAGGCGCGGCGCGGCGCCCTCGAGGTCAGGCGTCCCGTCGACGGCCTGCTGGTGTTCGGCGTGCCGCTGGCCGGCTTCGTGCTGCAGGCCGCGCTGGTGAGCGATTACCGCTACGGCGCCGCCTGGAGCGCGGTGGCCGTGGCCGGCGTCTACGGCGTGCTGCATCTCGCGCTGCGCCGGCGCCCGGAGCCGGCGCTCGCGCTGCTGGCGCAGGCGTTTTTCGCGCTGGCGGTGATCTTCGCCACGCTGGCGATCCCGTTCGCGTTCGACGACCAATGGACGGCCGCGCTGTGGGCGGTCGAGGCCGCGGGCGTCTACTGGCTGGGCGTCCGCCAGGCGTCGCCGCTGGCGCGCGGGTTCGCGCTGCTGGTCGAGCTCGCCGCGGGCGCCGCATTCGCGTGGTCGGGCGGCGTCACCGCCGACGAACCGCTGTTCGCCAACGGCTACTTCATCGGCGCGATGCTCATCGCGTTGTCGGGACTGGTGACCGCCTGGCTGGCCGATCGCGCGGGCGACGCGTTGCCGGCGCGCGAGCGGCCGGTGACGCCGCTGGTGTTCGGCTGGGGCGCTGCGTGGTGGCTCGCCGCCGGCGGCATGGAGGTCGTCCGCCACCTCGACCGGGCGGAAGAGGTGCACGCGGCGCTCGGCTGGGTCGTCGCGAGCGTCGCGCTGGCGCTGGTGGTCGGCCGCGCGGCGCGCTGGCCGCGGCTCGCCACCGTGGGCGTCGCCCTGCTGCCGGTGATGCTCGTCGCCGCGGTCGCCGATTTCGAGCGCGCGCGGACGACCCTGACGATGGTCGGCTGGCTGGTGTGGCCGGCGGCGTGGGTCGTGCACGCGTTCGCGCTGCGCGCGGCGGATGCGCGCGCGCCGGCGGAGGTCCCTGCCGGGAGCGGCCCGCGGGGCGCCGCCGGATGGCCGCGCTTCGTCCACGCGTTTTCCGTGTTCGCGCTGACCGCGCAACTGGCGTGGGAAGCGAGCGAATGGGTCGGCCGCTGGACGCCGGAGCAGACCGTGTGGGTGGCGTGCGCGGCCGCCCTGCCCGCGGCCGCGTGCCTGTGGGTCGTCACCCGGTGGCGCGACGATCCGCGCTGGCCCTTCGCGGCGCACGGCGACGCCTATGCCGTCGGCGCGGGCACGCCGCTGGCCGCGCTGCTCGCGCTGTGGTTCTTCGCGGTCAACGCACTCTCGCCCGGCGACGCCTCGCCGCTGCCTTACCTGCCGCTCGCCAACCCGCTCGATCTCACGCTGGCGGCCGTGGGCATCGCGGCCTTCGTCTGGGCGCGGCGTTTCTCGGGCCTGCGCGTTTCATCCCTCTACGCCTGGCTCGGGGCGGGGCTGTTCGTCGCGCTCAACGGCGTCGTGCTGCGCACCGCGCACCACTGGGGCGACGTGCCCTGGCGGCTGCCGGCGCTGATGGCGTCCAAGCCGCTGCAGGCCGCGCTCACGCTGACGTGGAGCGCGACCGCGCTGGCGGTGATGTTCACCGCGACGCGGCGGGGGCTGCGCCCGCTGTGGATGGTCGGCGCGGGCCTGCTGGCCGTGGTCGTCGGCAAGCTGTTCCTGGTCGACCTCAACGCGCTGTCCGGCCTGTCGCGGGTCGTCGCGTTCCTGGGCGTGGGCGTCCTGCTGCTGGCGATCGGCTACCTGTCGCCGCTCCCGCCGACCGGTGGCGACGGTGAAAAGGGGTCAGATACGTAACACAGCGATTCGCAGCGCGGATTCCGCGCTGCGAATCGCTTTGTTACGTATCTGACCCCTTTTCACACGTATCTGACCCCCCGTTTCACGGCGATGGCCAGACGGCGGCGACCAGCGCCGGCAGCACGATGCCGGCCGGCCCGCGCAGGACGTGGTCGGCGTCCGCGGACAGCGCGGTGGGTTGCGGATTGATCTCGACCACCATGGCCCCGTGCCGCCGCGCGGCGTCCGGCAGCGCCGCGGCGGGATAGACCTCGGCGGACGTCCCGACGACCAGCAGCACGTCGCAACGGGAGGCGGCGTCCTCGGCCCGGTCGAGGGCCGCCGGCGGCAGCATCTCCTCGAACCACACGACGTCGGGTCGCAGGAACGCCCCGCAGGCGGCGCAGCGCGGGGGCTCGTCCGGTGCCGCGTCTTCCCACGTCGCGACGACGCCGCAGCCGCGCGAGCATTTCACGCGGCGGATGTTGCCGTGCAGTTCGACGACGCTCACGCTGCCCGCGGCTTGATGCAGGCCGTCGACGTTCTGCGTGATCAGCACGAACTCGGGGACGCGCCGCTCGATCGCGGCCAGCGCGAAGTGACCGGGGTTGGGCTTCGCCTCGCCGACCTTCTCGCGCCGCCACGCGTACCAGTCCCACACGAACTTCGGCCGGCGCGCGAAGGCGGACGGGGTCGCGAGCTGCTGCGGATCGAAGCTCGCCCACAGCCCGGTCTGCGCGTCGCGGAAGGTCGGGACGCCGGATTCCGCCGACACGCCGGCCCCGGTGAGCGCGGCCACGGAGCGCGCGCGGCGCAGGCGATCGATCAGCGTGGCGGGCAGGGCGGGAGCGGCGGGAATCGTCATCGGAGCGTCGGCGGCGGCGAAGGGAAACGCGGGGGGTGCGCGGCACCGCCGAGTGCGCCGGCGGCGACCCGGGACGGCCCGGCCCCCATGCTAAACTCGAATGCAGATCTTTTCCCGCATTTTCGCCAACGTCTCCCATGTCCGGCAACACGCTCGGCACGCTCTATCGCGTCACCTCGTTCGGCGAGTCGCACGGTCCGGCGATCGGTTGCGTGGTCGACGGCTGCCCGCCCGGACTGGCGCTGGCCGAGGCCGACATTCAGCGCGAGCTCGACCGGCGCAAGCCCGGCACCTCGCGCCACGTGACGCAGCGGCGCGAGAGCGATACCGTGGAGATCCTCTCCGGCGTGTTCGAGGGCACGACGACGGGCACCCCGATCGCGCTCCTGATCCGCAACGAGGACCCGCGCAGCAAGGATTACGCGACCATCGCCAACACCTTCCGGCCGGGCCACGCCGATTACGCGTACTGGCAGAAGTACGGCATCCGCGATTACCGCGGCGGCGGCCGGTCGTCGGCGCGCGAGACGGCGGTCCGCGTCGCCGCCGGTGCGATCGCGAAAAAGTGGCTGGCCGAGCGGCACGGCGTCGCGATCCGCGGCCACCTGGTCCAGCTCGGCCCGATCGCGATCCCGTTCGAGGACTGGGCACACGTGGGCGCCAACCCGTTTTCCGTCGCCAGCGCGGCCATCGTGCCGGAGCTCGAGGCGTTCATGGACCGGCTGCGCAAGGCCGGTGATTCCTGCGGCGCGAAGATCGCTGTCGTCGCCAGCGGCGTCCCCGTGGGCTGGGGCGAGCCGGTCTACAGCCGGCTCGATGCCGATCTCGCCGGCGCGCTGATGGGGATCAATGCGGTCAAGGGGGTCGAGATCGGCGCCGGCTTCGCCAGCGTCGCGCAGCGCGGCACCGAGCACTCCGACGAGATGACGCCGCAGGGCTTCGTGACCAACCACGCCGGCGGCATCCTCGGCGGCATCTCGACCGGGCAGGACGTGGTCGTCACCATCGGCGTGAAGCCGACGTCGTCGATCCGGCTCGACCGGCACTCGATCGACAAGGCGGGCAATCCCGTCGTCGTCAACACCCACGGCCGGCACGACCCCTGCGTGGGAATCCGCGCGACGCCGATCGCCGAGGCGATGGTCGCGCTGGTGCTGATGGATCACGCGCTGCGCCACCGCGCCCAGAATGCCGACGTCGTCACCACGACGCCCAGGATTCCGGCGCAGGCGCCGGCCGATGCGGTCGCGCGCCTGCGCCGCGGCGCCGCGATCGACGATCCCGATCCTGACGAGGCGTAACGCGGACGAAGCTACGGATTGCGCCGCGTGATCGTCGCGCCGGCGCCCCCGCGCGCGAACGTCAGCGCGACCTCGTCGCCGGGCGCGACCTTCGCCGCATCGCTGACGATGGCGCCTTCGGCCGTCGCGACGATCGCATAGCCGCGCTCGAGGACCGCCCGCGGGTTGAGGTGCGCGAGATTCTGCGCCAGCGCCGCCAGCCGGCCGCGGGTGCGGTCCAGCGATGCCGGCAGCGCCCGCCGCAGCGCCGCGTTCGCAGCCGCGAGCGGCGCCCGCTGCGCCAGCGGCTGGTGCAGGCGCCATGCCAGGCGCCGGGCGGGGCTGACCAGCGCCATCCGGCGGATCCCGAGCTGATGGCGCGTCGCGCGCGCGAGCCGGCCGGCCAGCGCCCGCGCGTCGCGGCGCTGCTGCGCGAGCTTCGCCGCCGGGTGGACGAGGCGGCGCGCGAGGCCGTCCACGCGCTGCATCCGCGCTTCCAGCAAGCGTTCGCGCGCGCGCTGCCATCGCGCGGCCAATCCCGCCACGTCGCGCAGCACCGCGTGGCGATCCGGCACCACCAGCGTGGCCGCGCCGGTGGGCGTGGCGGCGCGGGCATCGGCGACGAAATCGCAGATGGTGAAGTCGGTCTCGTGGCCGACGGCCGAGACGACCGGCAGCGCCGACGCGTAGACCGCTTCGGCGACGGCCTCCTCGTTGAACGCCCACAGGTCCTCGATCGAGCCGCCGCCGCGGCCGACGATCAGCACGTCGACTTCGGCGCGCGCATTGGCGAGGCCGATCGCGGCGGCGATCTCGGCGGCCGCCCCGTCGCCCTGCACCGCGGTCGGGTAGACGACGACCCGCACCGCCGGCCAGCGGCGGCGCAGCGTCGTCAGGAGGTCGGACAGCGCGGCGGCACGGGTCGAGGTGACGATGCCCACGGCGCGCGGGTGGCGGGGCAGCTCGCGCTTGCGCTCGGGCGCGAACCAGCCGGCGGCGTCGAGGCGGGCCTTGAGCCGGGCATACCGCTCGTAGAGCGCCCCCTGGCCTGCCAGCCGCACCGTCTCGACGTTGAGCTGGAATTCGCCGCGCGCCTCGTAGATCGACGCGGTCGCCCGCAGCTCGACCTGCTGGCCGTCCTTCAGCGCGAAACTGATGAACTGCGCCTTGTGCTTGAAGAACACGCAGCGCACCTGCGCCTGCGCGTCCTTGAGGTTGAAGTAGCAGTGCCCCGATGCCGCCCGAGTGAAGTTCGACACCTCGCCCGACACCCAGACGAGGCCCAGGTGCCGCTCGATGAGCAGCCGCGCGGAGCTGACGAGGAGCGAGACCGGCAGGACGATCGGGCCGGTCCCGGCCGGCGCCAGCGCGTCGCCGGTGGCGGGCGCGAGGGGGGGCGTGGTGTCGGTCTGCCGGTCAGCGGCGGGGCGTTGCGGGCGTTTCATCGACATCTCCAGCGACCTCGCTCTTGGACAAATTGCAGCCGCACGGGAATCTGTCCAGGACGATAGACCACGATGGCCGGACCTTGCTGCGCTGCGCGCGGGAGGCCGCGACCCCCCGCAAGCGTCCGGCAAGGCCATCCCAAGTATATGAAAACAAATGGAAAAAAGTCGGCGTGAAATTGGGCACCACAACGTTTTTTCCGGCCGGCCGACCACTTAGCGATCAAATTTACAAGATATGCACACAATTATCCACAGCATTTGTGGAAAACCCTCCCGGCCGGCCGCCGCGGGGGCCGCCGAAAGCCTTGACTGGCGCGGGTTTGCGGGGCGTTCCGAGGAGGAAATCGAATCCCGCCCCATGACGCCGGCCGGAGGGACGGTTAGAATGCCGAATCACCGGCAATTGTTCATGAACAAACGATGGCGGATGCTGCAGTGCGGAAAGCTCTGATGTCGACCTCGCCGGCGACGGTGACCCCGCGGCCGGCACCCGGCGCCGCCCACGACAGCGCGGCCGCGAGCGCCCCGGCCTCGAATTTCCTGCGCGTCATCATCGCCGATGACCGCCGCACCAACAAGTACGGCGGGCGGGTCGTCACGCGTTTCCCCCCGGAGCCTAACGGCTATCTGCATTACGGGCATGCCAAGTCGATCTGCCTCAATTTCGGGCTGGCGGCGGAGAACAACGGCGTCTGCCACCTCCGGTACGACGATACCAATCCGACCAAGGAGGACGTCGAGTACGAGGAGTCGATCGCCGATTCGGTGCGCTGGCTCGGGTTCGACTGGGGCCCGCACCGCTATCACGCATCGGATTACTACGACCGGCTCTACGACTTCGCCGAGTGGTTCATCGGGCAGGGCCTCGCCTACGTCGACAGCCAGTCGGCCGCGGAAGTGCGCGCCTCGCGTGGCAC
>Ga0316622_100002447_pt1 | contig 12854 bp, 9 predicted proteins | sample OWC_Aug_OW2_C1_D_FD_207646 | JGI IMG/M metagenome (GOLD analysis project Ga0316622, IMG submission 207646) | Wetland soil microbial communities from Old Woman Creek delta, Ohio, United States - OWC_Aug_OW2_C1_D5_C | ecosystem: Environmental > Terrestrial > Soil > Wetlands | place: USA: Ohio... | reverse complement strand
GCCCGTCTCCGTGCCCGCAGCGTCGTTCACGCCCCGTGCGTCTCCTTCGGAGACGGAGACGGAGACGGAGACGGGCACGGGCATGGAGACGGAGACGGGCGCGGGCACGGGCACCCTTCGACTCGCAGCGCTGGAGCCTGCCCGCCCGCCAGGGCTCCGAGTCGAATGAGCGCCGCTCGCTCAGGGCAGGCTCCTCGGGCGCGGAAGCGGGGGCTGATCGGCGGTCTCGAGGAAAGGGCCGGACCTGCTAGACTTCCGGCGATGTCGACCGCCGATCTTCCGGTCCTGCGCAACGCCGCGATCGAGCCGCTCAACCCGATCCGCGACATCCGCGACCTCGCCCAGTACTGGAACCTGATCGCCAACCTGGTGCAGCGCGACCTCACGGTGCGCTACAAGCGGTCGGTCTTCGGGTTCCTGTGGACCATGCTCAACCCGCTGCTGCTGATGATCATCCTCACCGTGGTCTTCTCGACGATGTTCCGGTTCGAGGGCATCGAGCACTACCCGACCTACTTCCTGTCCGAGTACCTGGTGTTCGGTTTCTTCGCGCAGACCACGGTCCAGTCGATGACTTCGCTGTCCTGGCACGGCTCGCTGATGAAGCGGGTGCGGGTGCCGAAGTCGATCTTCGCGGTCTCGACCACCCTGTCGGGCCTGGCCAACCTCTGCCTGGCCTACGTGCCGCTGTTCCTGATCATGATCGCGACCGGCTCGCCGATCAGGTGGACCGTGCTGTTCCTGCCGGTGGCGTTCCTGATCATCGCCGCCTTCGCCCTCGGCGTGTCGCTGCTGCTGTCGGCGCTCGCCATCTACTTCGAGGACGTGTCGCACATGTACCAGGTGGCGACGATCGGCCTCATGTACATGACCCCGATCATCTACCCGATCTCGATCGTGCCCTACAAGTGGCTGTGGCTGATCCGCATTAACCCGCTGACCCACCTCTTCAAGCTGGCGCGCGACCCGGTCTACCTGGGCACACTGCCCGGCCTGCACGTGGTCGGCGCCTCGGTCGCCTCGGCGGCGATCGCGCTCGTCGTCGGCTGGGTCGTGTTCCACCGCCTCGCGCGCGGCTTCTACCTGCACCTGTGATGGGCGAGCCGGCGATCGAGTTCCGCGACGTCTCGCTGCGCTACCGGCTGGCGGCCGAGCGCGGCATCGTCACCCTCAAGGAGTGGGTGATCCGCCGCCTGACGACCGGGATGAGCTACCAGGAGCTGGTGGCCCTGTCGAGGGTCAGCTTCGCGATCCAGCCGGGGCGCGCCCTCGGCATCGTCGGCCACAACGGCGCCGGCAAGTCGACCTTGCTGAGGATCGCGGGGGGGATCCTGGCGCCGACCGAGGGCGAGGCCATCGTCCGCGGCCGGATCGCCCCGATCATCGAGCTCGGCCTCGGCTTCGAGGGCGAGCTGTCCGGCCGCGAGAACATCTTCTTCAACGGCGCGCTGCTCGGCCGCTCGCGCCTCGAGATGCAACGGCGCTTCGACGAGATCGTCGACTTCTCGGAGCTCGGCGACTTCATCGAGCAGCCGATCCGGACCTACTCGACCGGGATGGTCGCCCGCCTGGCCTTCGCGATCGCGACCACGGTCGACGCGCACATCCTGCTGCTCGACGAGGTGATGTCGGTCGGCGACGAGCACTTCCGCCGCAAGTGCCAGGCGCGGATCGACAGCTTCCGGCGCGCCGGCGTGACTATCGTGGTGGTGTCGCACGACCTCGCCGCCGTCGAGGCGCTGTGCGACGACGGGATCTGGCTCGAGCACGGCTACATCCGGGAGGGCGGCCTGGCGCGGGACGTGGTGCCGGCCTACCGGGCCTCGATGGAGCAGGCGAACGCCGATCCCGGCGTCGGCGGGACGGTCCGGCCGGCGGCTCCATGAGCGCCGGCCCCTGCCTGTCGGTGGTCATCCCGACTCGCGACCGGCGCCGCCTGCTCGAGCAGACGCTGGCGGCACTCGATCGCCAGCGCGGCCTCGACGAGCCGTTCGAGGTCATCGTGGCCGACGACGGCTCGACCGACGGCACCGCCGACTGGCTCCACCTCGCGCAGTTCGGGGGCTTCGCCCTGCAGCAGGTGACGACCCGGCCGGGCGGCCCGGCCCGGGCCCGCAACCTCGCGATCCGGCGCGCCGCGGCGCCGCGGATCTTGCTGCTGGGCGACGACACGATCCCCGTCCGGGACCTGCTGGCGGCCCACCTGCGGGCGGCGGCGGGCCGGGAGGTCGCGGTCCAGGGGCGGATCGACTGGGACCCGTCGCGGCCGGTCACCGACGTCATGCGCTTCCTGGCGCCGGCCGGGCCGCAGTTCTGGTTCGAGGGCCTGGTTGACGGCGGGCCGGTGCCGTTCACCGCGATGCTCGCCTCGAACCTGTCGGCGCCGACCCGCTGGTTTCGCGAGGAGCCGTTCGACGAGCGCTTCACCGACGCCTGCCTCGAGGACACCGAGCTCGCGTGGCGCTGGCAGCAACGGGGCTGGGGCGCGGTGTACAGCGCCGGCGCGGTGTGCTGGCACCGGCACCACTACGACCGGATCGAGCCCTTCCTGGACCGCCAGCGCCGTGCCGGCCGGTGGGCTCGTCTCGCGATCGCCGCCCACCCCGAGCTGCGGTGGCGCCTCGTGCTGCAGCCGGTCGCGTTCGCCGTGGTGTCGGCGGCGCGGCTCGCCCTGCGCTGGCGGCGTCGCGACCTTTGGGACCTGCAGTGGCGGCTCGCGCGCGCCCGCGGCTACCTTGCCGGGCCGCCGGTCGCCGGTGGCGCCCCCGTATGACGCCGGCGGTTCGCCGCGCCGCTGCTCCCAGGCGGTGTCGTTGTAGGTGTACTTGAGGCGGCCGGCGAGCCGCAGCGCGAGGCCGCGGTTGGCCGCCGGTGCGTAGGTCCACGCCCGCTCCGGCACCCGCGCCGGCGCACCGTCGATGAGGTGGAGCAGCGACACACCGTCGTCGCCGAGACCGGCCTCGAGGCCGGCGGCATCGACGATGGTCGGTGCGAGGTCGGTCAGGCGGACCTGACGGTCGATGACAGAGCCGGACCCGCGGCCGGCCGGCAGCCCGACCATCAGCGGAACGAGCACGTTCTAGTCGTCGAGATAGGTGTGGCCGGCGCGGTCGTCCTCGCGGAGCGCCTCGCCGTGGTCCGAGGTCACGATCAACACGGTCTGGCCGGCGAGCCGCAGCTCGATCCGGTCGACGTCGTCGGCGTCGAAGCGCACCGGACGCTCGAGGCTGGCGGCCGGCCCGGTCGCCTCGAGGACCAGCCGGCCCTCCGTGCCCGTCTCCGTGCCCGTGCCCGAGGTACTGGCTGCCACGGGATCGTCCAGTTCGGAGACGGGCATGGAGACGGAGACGGGCACGGGCAAGGCCATGAGCAACATCTCACTGCCGGGAGTGCACCGCACCAGCCTGGTGTACCCTGTCGCCGTGGTCCAGGATCGCGACCTTCGGCCGGCGCGGGCCCGCGCCAGGGAGCGGGTGCTGCGCGAGGCCGTGGACGACCTGACGACCGAGATCCGCGACCTGCGGGCGCAGCGCGAGGCCCTCGCCGAGGCCTGCGAGCGGCTGCGCGGCGGCAGTGCGGTCGCGCCCGCGACGGCCGGCCGCGCGCTCGCACCGCCGCCCGAGACTGCCGGGCCGGCGGCGGCGCTGCGGCGGCTCGGCAAGCTCGCCATCCGGAGCAGCCTCGGCGGGTTGCGCCGGATCTGGCGGCTGGCTGACCCGGCCCAGCGCTTTATCGTGGCGACCTTGCCGACCGGAGAGCCGGCTTCCGCGCCGCCCACGATCAGCGTGATCGTCGAGGTGGTGGCGGGCGGCGCTGCCGGCGTCGATCGACTCGGCGAGCTGGCGCGCCAGACCGCGCCGCGGCTGGAGGTCGCGCTGTGGGACCGCGGCCAGGGCACGGTCGAGGTGCGGAGCGCGCGCGGCGAGGTGACGCGGCGCGGCCCGGCCGCCTCGCGCGACGAGCTGGTGGCGGCGCTGGGCGGGAGCTGGCTGGCGACGCTGCCCGCCGGGGCGACCAGCCTGCCCACCACTCTGCTCGAGACCCTGCAGTGGCTGGTCAGCTCCGAGGACCTCGGCTACCTGCGGGTGTTTCCGAGCCCGGTCGAGGACGACGGCGAGCGGCCCCCGGAGCTGCTGCTGTGCCGGCGCGAGCTCTGGCAGCCGGACGGGATCGATCTCGCGCGGCTCGCAGCCAGAGCGGCGACGCGGCCGGTGCTCGGGAAGACGGTCGGGCTGGCCGGCCGGCTCGACGCTGCGGTGCCCAGGCTCGCCCCGTTGGGGCCGGGGAGCCGCACGCTGGTCTGCCGCACCGGCCGCTACGACGTCTGGGCCGGCAATCGAGCCGGGCCGGTGCCGCACCTGTTGCGGCCGTTGCCGGCTGCGGAACCGGGCGGGCCGGCGGCCCTTCCGGCGGTGCTCATCGTCGTCGCCTCCCCGCTCGAAGGCGGCGCCGCCGGCGTCGTCGCGGCGATAGTGCGCGAGCTGCGCGGGGAGGCCCGCATCGTGGTCGCCGCGACCGCCGCTGACCACGCGCTCGGCGTGAGGAGGGCGCTCGAGCTCGAGCGGCTCGGCGCCACGGTCTACGAGCTCGGCTCGGCCCTCCAGCCCGAGATCTGGCCGTCCGCCCTCGATCGCATCGCGTCCCGCTGGGCGCCGCTGGCAGCGCTCACCGTCGGCCACGACCCGCGGCTGGCCGGGGCCGTGGCCTCGCTGCAGGCCCAGGGCGCCCGGATCGTCGCGTTGCCGGTCGGCGACGGAGCGGCCTTCGGCAATGCCGATGTCCGCCTCGACGCCGACGCCGGGCCCGGTGCGACCGGTGTGGGCGCGGGCGCTCTCGAGCAGCGAGCGCCGGTCCCGGTCGGCTGGCTGCTGCCGGAGGCGGTCGCGGACGCCTCGCCGCGCCAGCGCGAGCAGACCCGCGCCGAGCTCGGCGTGGCGGCCGGCGGCCGGCTGGTGGTGACGGCCGTCGATCTGGTGGCGAGCGCGCGGCCCGAGGACGTGGTGGTGGTCGCCGACCGGCTGCGCCGGGAGCCCGGGATCACCTACGCCGTGGTCGGCGACGGCCCGCTCGCGGGCAGTCTGCTCGACCTGGCCGGTTTCCTGGGCGTCAACACGGTCCGGCTGCTGCGGCCGCGGCACGCGCTCCAGGAGCTGGCGGCCGCCGCCGATCTGGTGCTCGATCCGTCGTGCGAGCCGGTGGTCCGCCCGCTGCTCGCCGCCGCGCTGGCGGCAGGCACGCCGGTGGTGACGGCCCCCGGCGGCGGCGCCGAGCGCCTCCTCGCCGAGATCGGGGGCGGGGTCGTGGTCGGATCGATCGGCGCCCCGGATGAGCTCGCAGCCGCGGTGCGCGAGATGCTGGCGGACGGGCGGCGGCCGGCAGCGGCTGCCGCGCGCGCGGTCCTCGCCCGTCAGCGCCTGGCCGGGGCGGAGGTCGTCCGGTGCGCCCTGCTCGGGGCCGCTGAGGCCGCTGCGGGGTGAGCAGGTGGCCGAGCCGCTGTTCTCGGTGGTCATGCCGACCTGCAACCGGCGGCAGGCGCTGGCCCTCGCCCTCGACGCCTGGGAGCGGCAGCTGCCGGCCGAACTGCCCTTCGAGCTGGTGGTGGTCGACGACGGCTCGAGCGACGGCACCGCGGCCATGCTCGAAGCCCGCCGCGGCGGCCGCTACCGCTTGCGCGCGGTCCGCCAGGACAACGCCGGGCCGGCGGCGGCTCGCAATCGCGCCCTGTCCCTGGCGGCGGGCGAGCTGGTCCTGTTCACGGGCGACGACATCGAGCCGGATCCCCGGCTGCTCGCCGAGCACCGCGCCGGCCACGCTGAGGCCGGCGACCCCCGGGTCGCGATTCTCGGGCTGACCCACTGGCCCGCCGGGGCTGAGCTCACCGCCACCATGCGCCACGTCGACGGGGTTGGCGCCCAGCAGTTCAGCTACCACTATTTTCGCGACGGCGCCGAGTACGACTTCCGCCACTTCTACACCTCCAACGTGTCCCTCCACCGCTCCCTGCTCGCGCTCGAGCCCGCGGGGTTCTGCACCGAGTTTCCGGCGGCGGCGTTCGAGGATGCGGAGCTCGCCTACCGGCTGTCGATGCACGGCCTCGTCATCCGCTACCGCGCGGGTGCGCGCGCTGCGCACCACCACACGTACGATGCGGCGTCGTTCTTCGCCCGGCAGCGGCGCTGCGGCGAGATGGCCGCAGTCCTCTACCGAGTGCAGCCGGCGCTCAAGAAGTGGCTCGACATCCGGCGGCTGGAGTGGTGTCGGATCGAGCGGCTGGCCGCGGCGCCGAGCGAGCTCGAGGCGGCGCTCGAGCGCGACCTCGATCTCTGGGAGCGACGGGCGCTGAGCCTCGCGCAGGTCTACGACTGCGGCCCGGCGACCGACGCGGTGGACGCGCTGCTGCACCCGCTCTTCGAGTACGCCTACCTGTCCGGCCTGGCCGGCGCGCTGTTCGAGCCGGCAGCCGCCCGCGCCGTCTGCGCCGCCGAGTACCGGCGGCTGCTGCCGCCGGCGGTCCGTGAGCTCGAGCGGCGGGCGGCGCTCGCCGGCGTCCCCGTGCCGCGCTGCGACGCCGAGCCGATCGCGGGCCTTGTCGCAGCGGGCTGAGGGGCGTCGGCCGCCTCCGCGCCCGGGCTGAACGCGATCGTGGCCCCCCACGCCGGGACATCACCGCTGAGGCGGATGCTGACGGGGGAGCGAGGCCCTTTCCGCCGACAGCTCTCGCCGCAGCAGGCCCACATCCGGGCGCGGAAGCGGAGGCGGAAGCGGAAGAGGGGGCGGCGTCCGAGGTCGCTCGGCGCGCCCGTGGACTGTGACGTGCGCCACGTCACACGCCGCCAGTCCGAAATACCCTGGCTCGTGGTACGTAGCGGTGAGAGGCAGCGCACCGGGAGGGATGAGCTTGTGAGCTGGCGAGCGGCTGCGGCACTGATCGTCGTCGGAGTGGCGCTGCCGGCGTGGGCCGGTGAGCTGATCCGGGTCCCGGACGACGTGCCGAGCCTGACCGTCGCGATCGACGAGATCGACGACGGCGGTGTCATCGAGATGGCTTCCGGGACGTACACCGCGCCCAGTGGCGGCTTCATCATCTCCAACCCCTTCAAGAGCTTCACGATTCGCCCGATGCCCGGCGCCGCGGTCACCCTCAGCGGGTCGGGCTCGCGACCGGTGGTCCGCTTCATCAACTCGGTGCCGGACACCGACAGCACCGTGGTCTTCGAGGACCTGGTGTTCGCCGACGGCTACTCGACGCTGAACGGCGCGGCCGGCGGCGTGACCCTGGAGGGGGCAGCCGCGACCTTCGTCCGCTGCACGTTCCGTGGTAATGAAAGCCAGGCCACCATCACCGGCGGCGGCGGAACGGCGGTCTTCCTCGGTTCGGTGGCCCACTTCACCGACTGCGAGTGGCGGGACAACATCGCGAAGAACGAGGGTGCCGGCCTTCGAGTCGGAGGCGATTCGGCGGCGTACGTGCACCGTGGGCGGTTCATCGATAATCTCGCCAATCCGGCCGGCCATCGCCCCTCGGCGGCCGGCGGCGGCCTCCACGTCACCGACTCGGTGGTGTGGGTCACCAACAGCCGTTTCGAGGGTAACCAGGCCGGTTACGCCGGCGGCGGCGCCTGTGTCCTCGGCACCTGGCACGCGCCCTACACCACGCCGAGCGCCCAGTTGGTTCTCGCCAACTGCACCTTCGTAGACAACCACTGCGTCAAGCACGTCTCGGCGCCCTCGAACGGACCGACCGAGGGCGGGGCCCTCAGCATCGAGGACCAGACGGTGGCAACCATACTCAACTCGAGGTTCATCGAGAACTCGGCTGATCTCGGGGGTTGCATCACCGTCTACCGATCCGACGTGAACATCGGTGACTCAGTGTTCCTCGGCAATCGTGCGGTGGGAGTCGGTCCGGACAACGGCTTCGGCGGCTGTTTCAAGATCTCTGCCACCGACCTCCCGTCGGATCCCGCGAACTACCCGTCCGCCGGGCTCACGTTAGCTGACTCCTACGTGCAATGCCGCTACGGCGCGACCGGAACCGCCGCCCAGGTGGCCGGAGGGCTGTCAGCAAGCGGAGACCTCTGTCGAGAGTACGGCCTCAACGGTTGTGCGACGATGGGGGATACGTCGACCAACCGCACCGTCGTCGAGATCGGGAACGTGGTTTTTGCCGACTGTGACGTCGATTGGGGCGGTTACTCGCTGCGAGGTTTTGGGGGTGCCGTCAGCGGATCTCTGGTCAGCCTCGAGGTCGCAGACTCACTCGTCGAGGCCTGCGACGCGACAGGAGAGGGATCGAACGGGGGCGCGATGCGAGTGGCGTTCGAGTCGATCGTCTGGGTCACCGGTACTACCCTCGCCGGCAACACCGCTGGCGATTTCGGTGGCGGTTTTTTTGTGTCCGGCTCGACGATCAACTTCGAGGGGTTGCAGTTTTTCGACAACGAAGTCAGCCCGGGCACTAGCGAACCCGAGGTCGAGAGCTTCGGTGCAGCAGTCTTTGCCGTTCCGTTCGCAGGGACCTTCGGAAACACGAGCGACATCGCGGTGACAGGCACGCTATCGAACTCGGTGCTGAGCCGCAATGTTGGCATGCCGCTCTACGACGGCGATTACAACCCGCAGCCGATCAACGCGGTGCGGTACCTCGACAACCAGTTCTACAACACCACCTTCGGCAGCCGCGTCTATCGCCACAGCATCGCCCAGTCCAAGACGCCGTCAGAGCTCAACACGCTGGTGATCGCGCACAGCGGCGTCGACAAGGGCTCGGGCAACAGCTCGCTGTCGAGCGCGCCGGTGCTGGGGGCGCTGATCGCGGCGCCGACGCGCATCCTGCCGGTGACCGCGGCCGGCGACAGCGAGCCGTCGACTGCCGCCTACCTCGGCTACGCCTGGGACGGTGGCAGCGCGACGCTCGACGGCGTCACCGTGAGCGGCGGACGTGGGTGGGGACCGACCACGGCCGGCAGCCACACCCTGAGCGTCGCGGGGACGCCGTTCCAGGCCACGGTCGGGACCGGCCCGGCGCCGGCCGCCGCGCTGACGGCGAGCCCGCAGCACATCAGCAGCGGCGAGCCGGTGCTGCTGAGCTGGTCCACCCAGGCGGGCACCTTCTCCGGTGCGTTCATCGACCACGGCGTCGGCCGGCGCTCGACGCCGTCCGGCCAGGTGCAGGTGTTCCCGACCGCCACCACGACCTACCGGCTGCACGTCGCGACCGCCGAGGGCGGCGCCGTCGCCGAGGTCACGGTGTGGGTCGACGAGCTGCCGGACGGCCTGTTCGCCGACGGCTTCGAGTCGGGCGACCTCGGCGCGTGGTCGGCTGCTGTCGGCGACTGACGGCCGGTCTACAATCCCCGCGATGCCGCTGATCCGCCGCCCCAGGGCGGGCCCTGCCGTGCTCCTCTGGCTGCTGGCGATGGTCCTGCAGCTGCTGCTATGGTTTCCCTGGCACCCACAGGTGCTCAAGCCCGGCCTCGACAGCTCGTACGAGTACGCGCTCAACGAGATGTTCGTCAATCGAGCCCAGTTCGCCGGCAGCGTCCATCCGTACGGCCCATACGGCTTCCTGAAGAACGACGTCTACCACCCGCAGACCTTCCGCCTCCTGATCGCGGCCCGCCTCGCGCTGTTCGCGGTGTTCGCGCTGCTCGCGGCGCGCCTCGCAACACGGTGGACCGCCGGCCCGGTCTGGGGGGCGCTCTGGATCGTGCTGCTGATGGTGGTGGCGAGGTACGGCGAACCGTACTTTCTCAGCCTGGCGATGCTCGCCTTCCTGGCATGCTGGTCGGCGGTCACGGTCGAGGATCGCACCAGGTGGGCGCCGGTCGTGGTGGCGCTGTCCGCCGCCAGCCTGATGCACTTCACCTACGCCCTGATGATCGCCGCGCTGGTCGCCCTGATGGTGCTGGCAGGCGTGCTCGAGGGACGGCCCTGGCGGAGCCCGGGGGCGACCGCCGGGAGGTGGTCGCGGATCGCGGCCATCCTGGCGTGGCCGTCGCTCTACCTCGTGGGTGTGATCCTGCTGTGGATGGCCGCCGGTCAGGAGCCGGCGCGGCTGGTCGAGTACGTGGCGAGCCGCCTGCGGCTGAGCACGGGCCATGGTGAGAGCGCCGCGCTGGCCGGTCCGGCCTACCGGCTCGTCGCCTTCACGATCGCGGGGTGCGCGTTCTGGATGGTGTTCGCGGCGCGGGAGCTCCGGCGATCCGGCCGCCGCGCCCTCGCACCCGCCCTCGGCCTCGGGCTGTGGCTCGCGCTCGCGGCCAAGCATTCCTTCTACCGGCACGACGCCGCCCACGCCGCGTATGGCGCCTTTCAGGGTCTGTGCATGGCAGTGATCTTCGGCCTCATGATGTTGCGCCCACGCGAGCCGGGCGCGCGGCCGCAGCGACGCGCGCCGGCGCTGGCGGCGACCGCCGTGATGGTGGCGGCGAGCCTGACGCTGATCACCTACGACCGCGCGCACTGGTACGGCGCCCGCTTCTTCCGCCACCTCGACCTGCGCACAACGGCCGCCCGTATCGTGCGCTTCGCCAGCGAGCCCTCCCACATCCGCGACCGGCACGAGCTGTCCCTGGCGAGGATCCGCGCCGCCCACCCGCTGCCGCCAATCGACGGCACCGTCGACGTCTACCCGTGGGAGCTGTCGTTGGCCTTCGCGCACCGCCTCGAGCTGGACTCGCGGCCCGCGCTCCTGAGCTTCCTGGCGGGCGATGCGAAGCTGCTCGCGGCCGACGCCGCCCACCTTGCCGCGGCCGACGGACCTGGCCACGTGCTGTTCCGGGTCGACTCCCTCGACCACCAGTACCCAGCGACGGGGGAGAGCCTGTCATGGCCGGTGCTGCTCTCGGGCTTCCGGCTCCGCTCCGCGACGGGCAGCCACCTGGTGCTCGACCGGGCCGAGAGCCGGCGGACGGTCGAGCTGGGAGAGCCGACGGCGCGCGAGGTCGCCTTCGGGGAGCGGCTCGAGGTGGCACGCGGGCCGGGTCGCCTGCTCTGGCTGCGCGCCGACCCCGTCCGGACCACGGCGGGCGACCTCGTTTCCCTCGCCTGGCGGGGGCCGATCGTCTACCTCCGCGTCGATCTTGCCGGCGGTGGTGATCGCTGGTACCGGATGGCGCCGGGCGCGGCTCGCGCCGGCTTCCTGCTGTCGCCGCTGGTGGTCGACAACGCTGGCTTCGTCGCGCTGCTCGACGGCAGCTGGTCCCAGCGGCTGGCCGGGCAGCAGGTCCACGCGCTGTCGCTGCACACCGAGTTCGGCGACGGCTGGTACTGGAAGCCGAGGGTTCGCGTCGAGCTCCGTGAGCTGACGATCCACTAGGGCGCGATCCGGCCTTTCGCCCGCTTCCGCGCCCGCTTCCGCTTCCGCGCTCGAACGGCACCTCGGTCGCAGAGACCCTCGGCTCGGACATGGGGGGCGACGGCTGTCGCGCACATCCGCTGCTGCCACCTGCGGCGTTGCCTATGGCTCCGCCGCGAGCGCCGCGACTGCGGCGTGGCGGAACGGATGGCCGGCCTGGAGCAGGGCGTCGTAGGCGGCCGGCGGGGCGGGGTCGAGCCCGCGCAGGGCGAGCAGCTCGTCGAGCAACGCCTCGCAGCCGAAGCGCGGCAGCGAGCGCCACAGCCGGCGCGCCAGGTCGTCTGCGTCGCGGCCGCGGGCGGCGGCCTCGGCGCAGAGGGCGGCGGCGTGGCGGCAGACCGTCCACATGACCTCGAAGCGCATCTCGCCGGCCGCCTGCGCGGCCCCCTCGCGGATCGTGTTGGCGCCGTGGACGCGGTAGCGCACCAGCGGCTCCTCGACCAGGGCGAGGCGGCCGTGGCGGCAGGCGGCCAGAATGAACTCCCAGTCGTGGGTGTAGCGCAGCGGCAGGAAGTCGAGCCCGGCCTCGTCGAGCAGCGAGCGCCGGAAGGCGACGTTCGAGGTGGTGGAGATGAAGTTGGTCTCCAGCAGCGCGAGCTCGAGCACTCCCAGCGCTGACAGGAAGGGGCCAGCGCTCGGGGGCGGCCACGGCGGCAGGTTGAGGGGGCCGCGCTTGATGCCGAGCACGCCGTCATCCGCGTCCATGATCTCGATCCACGACGCCGCCAGCACCACTCCCGGATCCTCCTGGAAGCGTTCGACGAGCCGGGGCACGCGGTCCGGGTGGAAGGCGTCATCGGAGTTGAGCACGAACAGCAGCTCGCCCCGGGCCAGCGACAGGCCGAGGTTGAGCGCGGCGTGGGCGCCCCGGTTCTCCTGGGTCCGGACCTTGACCTGCGGGTGGGTGCGGTAGGGGCGCAGGACCTGCAGCGTGTCGTCGGTCGAGCCGTCGTCCACGATCACCAGCTCGAGGTCGGTGAAGGACGAGGCGAGCACGCTGTCGACGGCCCGGGCGAAGAACCGCCCGTGGTTGTAGGAGGGGATGACGACGCTGACTTCCGGGGGCGGCATCTCGGCATGACGATAGCAGCGAATCTCGAGTTTTGCGTCGCGCCCAGCTGCCGGGGCCTCCCTGCGCAGCGGTTCAGCAACGGAGATCGAAGAACGAAGAACGAAGAGCAGGAAGCGAGGAATTCAAGGATCGATCTGGACGACCGTGTCATGTGCGCGGTGGGAAGAGCGCGGCCTCGTACTCGCGGACGTAGCGGTCGAGGCCGAAGTGCGCGACCACGCGGGCGCGGGCGCGTGCCCCCTCCTCGCTGCGCAGGCGGTCGTCGAGCAGCGCCTCGATCGCGCGCTCGAGACCGGCGAGGTCGCCCGGCGGGCCGGCCGCCACCCCGCCGCCGTCGCCCAGCAGGTAGGGGATGTCGCCGACTGCGGTCGCCACGCACGGGATGCTGCGCGCCATGCCCTCGAGCAGGAAGACCGGCAGGCC
>Ga0316622_100002446_pt1 | contig 12859 bp, 10 predicted proteins | sample OWC_Aug_OW2_C1_D_FD_207646 | JGI IMG/M metagenome (GOLD analysis project Ga0316622, IMG submission 207646) | Wetland soil microbial communities from Old Woman Creek delta, Ohio, United States - OWC_Aug_OW2_C1_D5_C | ecosystem: Environmental > Terrestrial > Soil > Wetlands | place: USA: Ohio... | reverse complement strand
CGGAGCCGCGCTCGATGTGTTCAGCCAGGAACCGCCCCCGGCCGAGCACCCGCTGCTGAAGCTCGACCAGGTCATCTGCACGCCCCATCTCGGGGCGGCTACCGACGAGGCGCAGGTGAACGTCGCCGTCGCGATTGCCCACCAGGTCGTCAATTTTTTGCGCGCCGGCGTCATCCAGGATGCGGTGAACGTTCCGTCGATGACCACCGAGCTTCTGGAGGCCCTGGCACCTTACCTCAGCTTGGCCGAGAAGCTCGGCAGCATGCAGGCGCAATTGTTGGGCGCCGCGCCGCGCGAACTGGCGATCGAGTACGCCGGCGAGGTCGCCGACTACGATGTCAAGGCGATCACGCTGGCGGTGTTGCGGGGCTTCCTGGGCCGCATGCTGTCCTTCGACATCGTGAACACGGTGAACGCGCCAGCCATCGCGCGCGAGCGCGGCATCAAGGTGGTCGAAGCCCGGACGACACAGGCCAAGGGTTTCTCGAGCCTGGTCACCGTCTCCGTGACCACGGCGCAAGGGAGCAGCACGGTGGCGGGCGCGATCTTCGGCCAGCGGGTGATTCGTCTGGTGCGAATCAACGATTTCTTCCTCGATGCGGACCCGAACGGGTACATCCTGATGCTCCACAATCGGGACGTGCCCGGCGTCGTCGGTAGCGTCGGCACGCTGCTTGGCGAGGCCAAGGTGAACATCGCACGGCTCGAGCTCGGCCGGGAGCGGATCGGCGGCATGGCGATCTCGTTGATCCATGTCGACGATCAGATTCCGGACGGGGTTCTCGAGCGACTGCGCACGCTGCCGAACATCGTTTCGGCACAACTGATCCGCCTCTGACGACGGCCACGGTGGCCGAGAGGCGGCGCGACCTGCGAGGCACAGATGCCTGCTGTAGTGGTGGTCGGAGCACAATGGGGCGACGAAGGTAAGGGCAAGGTCGTCGACATCCTGGCGGAGCACGCTGACATCATTGCCCGTTATCAGGGCGGCAACAACGCCGGCCACACGCTCGTCGTGGACGGGCGCAAGACGGTGCTGCACCTGGTTCCGTCCGGCGTGCTGCACCACGGCAAGGTGTGCGTGATCGGCAACGGCGTGGTCGTGGATCCCGCCGTCCTCCTGGAGGAGATCGACGCCCTGCGTGCGCGCGGCTACCTGCTCGACGACGACTGCCTCAAGATCAGTGATCGGGCGCACGTCATCATGCCCTACCACCGCGCCATCGATCAGGCGCGCGAGCGGCTGCGGGGCGAGGGCCGTATCGGCACCACCGGCCGGGGGATCGGGCCGGCGTACGAAGACAAGATGGCCCGGATCGGCGTGCGGTTTGCAGACTTCCTCGACGACGACACATTTTCGGCCACCCTGTCCCAGACCCTCGAAGAGAAGAACGCCTACCTGCGGGCCATGTTGAACGAGGAGGCGCTCGACTTCGAGTCCATCCACCAGGCCTACCAGGAGTTTCGCAGCCGCCTCGCCCGCCATGTGACGGATACCGGTGTGTTCGTGCGCGCGGCGCTGCGCGCCTCGAAGCGGGTGCTCCTCGAAGGTGGGCAGGGGACGATGCTGGATGTCGATCACGGGACATATCCGTACGTGACGTCCTCGAACACCGTGGCCAGCGGGGCGTGCACGGGGAGCGCCATCGCACCGTCGCAGATCACCTTCGTGGTCGGCATCGCGAAGGCGTACACCACCCGCGTCGGGGGCGGACCGTTCCCCACGGAGCTGTCCGACGCGCTGGGCAGGAAGCTGCAGCAGGATGGCGACGAGTTCGGCGCCACCACCGGGCGGCCCCGGCGTTGCGGGTGGTTCGATGCCGTCGTCGTGCGGCAGGCCGTGGAACTCAACGGCGTGGGGGGACTGGCGCTCACCAAGCTCGACGTGCTCACGGGGATCGATCCGATCCGCGTCTGCGTGGCCTACGAAACGAAGCAGCGCCGCTACGAGACCTTTCCCGCGAGCAACGCGGTCATCCGCCAGCTCACACCCGTGTTCGAGGAACTTCCCGGTTGGCGGGAGCCGCTCGGCGGGGCGCGGACGCTCGATGAGCTGCCCGCGAACGCCCGACGGTACGTACGCCGTCTCGAGGAGCTGTGCGGGGCGCCCATGCTCTTGGTGTCCGTCGGGCCGGGACGCAACGAAACGATTATGCTGCGCAATCCGTTCCTGCCGTCCTAGCGCTCCTCCCCCTGGGGGTTGCCGCAGGCTGGGCGCGAAACCCGCGGTCGCAGATAAGACCCACTTGTGATCGCGGTTAGAGGATTTAGCCAGGGTTGCTCTTGCCGTGCGCGGGCAACTGGCATATATGCCCGATGCTCGTATGCCCCAGATATTCCATCCCAGCACGAATACGGTGGCGCGGGTGACAATCCTGGGCGCCCTCGTCCTGCTCGCCGGCGCCGGCTGGGCCATCACTGCCATCAGTCGGTCCGGGTACGTCACGGGCGCGAAAGTGGCCCGCCGCCAACCCGTCCCCTTCAGTCACAAGCACCACGCCGGGCAGCTCGGCATCGACTGCCGCTACTGCCACACTGCGGTGGAGCGGGTGGCGACGGCGGGAATTCCGCCGACGAAGACCTGCATCAATTGCCACTCGCAGATCTGGGTGGACAGCCCGACGCTGGAGCCGGTGCGATCGAGTTTCAAAACCGATCGCTCGATCGAGTGGATCAAGGTGCATGATCTGCCCGATTTCGTCTACTTCAATCACAGCATCCACGTGAACAAGGGCGTCGGCTGCGCGACCTGCCACGGGCGGGTCGACCAGATGAATCTCGTGTGGCAAGAAGCCTCGCTTCAGATGGAGTGGTGCCTGAACTGCCACCGCAATCCCGAGCAGTACGTTCGGCCGCGTGACCAGGTGTTCAACATGGAGTACGAGCCCCCGGCTGACCAGGTGGCGTTGGGACAACGGCTGGTTCACGAGTATCGCATTGCTGACAAGGGGCAGCTGAGCGACTGCTACACTTGTCATAGATAGGACCGATACGACCGATGGATACGCGAGACGCGACGCCTCCCTCTCGTGGTGTGCCCGACGCGGCCACCATCGATCTGACGGCCATCCGAGCGAGGCTGGCGAACGGAACCGGCCGCCAGTACTGGCGCAGCCTGGACGAACTCGCAGAGACGGACGATTTCAAGCGCTTCCTCGAAGCGGAATTCCCGCGCGAAGCGTCGGTGTTCGATACCGTCGGACGCCGCCAATTCCTCAAACTCATGGGCGCTTCGCTGGCGCTGGCGGGGCTCAATGGCTGCACGAAGCAGCCCACCGAAAAGGTCGTTCCCTACGTCAAGCAGCCGGAACTCGTCGTTCCGGGTCAGCCGCTGTTTTTTGCCACGGCCGCACCGCTCGGCGGCTTCGGTACCGGGGTCCTGGCGGAAAGCCATATGGGGCGGCCGACCAAGATCGAAGGCAATCCGGACCACCCCGCGAGCCTCGGGGCGACCGACGCGCTGCTGCAGGCCTCCGTCCTGCAGCTCTATGATCCGGACCGCGCGCAGGTGGTGCGCAACATCCGCGAAATCCGCCCGTGGAACGCGTTCCTGGATACGGCGGCGGCCGTCATGGAGAAGCACCGGCCAACCCAGGGGGCCCGGGTGCGCTTCCTGACGGAAACGGTGACCTCGCCGACGCTGCGCAATCAGATCGAGAGCCTGCTGAAGCAGATCCCGAAGGCGCGCTGGCACCAGTACTCGCCCGTGGGACGTGATCAGGTGCGGGCGGGGGCGATCTTGGCGTTCGGGGAGCCCGTCGACGCCGTCTACCACCTGGACAAGGCCGACGTGATCGTGTCGCTCGACGCCGACGTCCTCGGCGCGGGCGCGGGCAGTCTGCGCTACGCGCGCGACTTTGCCGGCCGGCGCCGGGTGCTCGATGAGCACGGCGCGATGAACCGGCTCTATGTCGTCGAGAGTTCCCCATCCGTCACCGGCTCCGCTGCCGACCACCGCCTGCCGATTCGTGCCGTCGATGCCGAAGCGGGTGCGCGACAGCTCGCGGCGGCCCTCGGGCTAGACGTTGGCATCCCGTCCGAGCCGTCGCTTCCTGCGGAGTGGGTCAAAGCCGTGGCCGAAGACCTGCAGCAGCACCGCGGAGCCGGCCTGGTCGTAGCGGGGGACTTCCAGCCACCCGAGGTCCATGCGCTCGCGCACGCCATCAACGAAGCGCTCGGCAACGTCGGCCAGACGGTGGCGTACGTCGAGCCGGTCGCCGCGTCTGTGGATCAGGCGCAGTCGTTGCGCGAGTTGGTGGCGGACATGGAAGCCGGCCAGGTCGACGTGCTGGTGATGCTGGGTGGCAACCCGGTGTACGACGCCCCGGCGGACCTGCGCTTCGCGGCGGCGCTGCAGAAGGTTGGGTTGCGCATTCGGCTGGGGCTGTACGACGACGAAACCTCGGAGGTGTGCCACTGGCACATCCCAGAAGCGCACTACCTCGAGTCGTGGGGCGACTTGCGGGCCTACGACGGCACGGTGACGATCGTGCAGCCTCTCATCGCTCCGCTGTACGGTGGCAAGACGGCGCACGAACTGCTGGCCGCGTTCACCGATAAGCCGGAGCGGACTGCGTACGAGATCGTGCGTGAGTACTGGAAGGGACGCGCCGGCGCTGTCGACTTCGATCTGTGGTGGCGCAAGGCCCTGCACGACGGCTTCGTTCCGGATAGCGCGGCGCCCGGCAAGGCGGTCTCGGTCCAGTCGCTGGCCTTTGCGAAGAAGGCGCCCGCGGCGCCGAAGGCCGGGACACTCGAAGTGGTATTCCGCCCGGATCCCACCGTCTACGATGGACGGTTCGCCAACGTGGGCTGGTTGCAGGAGTTGCCAAAGCCGATCACCACGCTGACGTGGGACAACGTAGCCATGCTCAGTCCGGCAACGGCGGAACGGCTCGAGTTGTCGAACGAGGACGTCGTGGAGGTGCGTTTCGACGGGCGGACCGTTCGCGCGCCGGTCTGGATTGTGCCGGGCCATGCCCGGGACTCGGTCACTGTACATCTCGGATACGGGCGGACGCGCGTCGGGCGCATCGGCAACGGTGCCGGCTTCAACGCGTACGCGTTGCGCACGACCGGCGCGCCCTGGGCTGGCCTCGGGGCGCAACTGCGCAAGACCGGCGAACGCTACTGGTTGGCTTCGACGCAGAATCATTTCAGCCTGGAAGGGCGGGACCTGGTGCGCAGCACCACGCTCGACGAGTTGACGCACCATCCGCACGCCGCGCACGAGGGGGGCGGACACGGCGGACAGGACCTCTCCTTCTATCCCGCGCACGAGTACAAGGGATATGCGTGGGGTATGGCGATCGATCTCGGCTCGTGCATCGGATGCAACGCCTGCACGATCGCCTGCCAGGCGGAGAACAACATCGCCGTGGTCGGGAAAGACCAGGTATGGCGCGGGCGCGAAATGCACTGGATCCGGGTCGACCGCTACTACGAGGGCGACCTGGACACCCCCCTGATACACGCCCAGCCCCTGCCCTGCATGCAGTGTGAGAACGCCCCGTGCGAAGTGGTCTGTCCGGTGAATGCGACGAACCACAGCACTGAGGGCCTGAACCAGATGGTGTACAACCGCTGCGTGGGGACCAAGTACTGCTCGAACAACTGTCCCTACAAGGTGCGGCGCTTCAACTTCTATCGCTATTCCAATTGGGACGTCGAGGCGCTGAAGTTGGTTGCCAATCCCGACGTCACGGTGCGCTCGCGCGGTGTCATGGAGAAGTGCACCTACTGTGTCCAGCGGATCAACGCTGCGCGTATCCAAGCCGAGAAAGAGGACCGCGAGATTCGTGACGGCGATGTCGTCACCGCCTGCCAGCAGGTCTGTCCGACCGAGGCCATCGTGTTCGGCAACGTCAACGACCCGGAGAGCCGGGTGGCGAAGCTGCGGGCGAACCCGCGTACCTACGCGTTGCTGGGTGCAGAGCTGAACACGCGGCCGCGCACGACCTACCTGGCCGGCGTGCGAAACCCCAACCCCGCACTCGCGCAGAAGGAGGGCAAGGCATGAGCGGCCCGCTGCCCGTCCAGGAGCCCGCTCCGATCATCGGACCCGGGCACACCTTCGAGACGATCACCGACAAGATCAGCGCGGTCGTGCTGACCCGGAAGACGCCGCGCGGGTGGTTCGTCGGGTTCGGCATCGGCTTTGCGCTGCTCATGCTCTTCCTGCTGGCGGTGACCAATCTGGTGTTCCGCGGCATCGGGATCTGGGGGGTCAACATCCCCGTCGGCTGGGGCTTCGACATCATCAATTTCGTATGGTGGATCGGCATCGGGCACGCGGGGACCCTGATTTCCGCGATCCTGCTGCTGTTCCGGCAGGAGTGGCGCACGTCGATCAACCGCTTTGCCGAGGCGATGACGCTGTTTGCGGTCGCCTGTGCGGGTATGTATCCGCTGCTGCACCTGGGACGTCCCTGGCTGGGCTACTGGCTGTTCCCCTACCCGAATACGATGGCGATGTGGCCGCAGTTTCGCAGCCCCTTGATGTGGGACGTCTTCGCCGTCTCGACGTACGCCACGGTCTCGTTGCTGTTCTGGTTCGTCGGTCTGATTCCCGACCTGGCGACGCTGCGCGATCGATCGACCAACCGCGTCAGGCGGGTGGTCTACGGCCTGCTCTCCATGGGCTGGCGCGGATCTGCAACGCACTGGCATCGCTATGAAACGGCGTATCTGTTGCTGGCCGGCCTTTCCACGCCGCTGGTGCTGTCCGTGCACACCATCGTCAGTTTCGACTTCTCGGTGGGGGTGATTCCCGGCTGGCACGCGACCATCTTTCCGCCGTACTTCGTCGCGGGGGCGATCTACGCCGGGTTCGCGATGGTGCTGACGCTGGCGATCCCGTTGCGCAAGTTCTACGGGCTGGAGGACTTCATCACCGACCGCCACCTGGACTACATGGGCCGGGTGACGCTGGCGACCGGCCTGATCGTCGCCTACGGCTACATGATGGAAGCGTTCATGGCCTGGTACAGCGGCAACACGTACGAGGCCTACATGATGTACAACCGCTTCGTCGGCCCGTACGCGCCGATGTATTGGGCCCTGATCGTGTGCAACGTGCTGGCCCCGCAGGCGCTGTGGTTCAGCAAGGTGCGGGGCAGCGTGCCTGGTCTCTTCATCGTCGCCATGTTCGTCAACGTCGGCATGTGGCTGGAACGGTACGTCATCATCGTCGTCAGCCTCAGCCGTGACTTCCTCCCCTCCTCGTGGGGCATGTATTCGGGGACGATTTGGGACTGGTCCACGTTCATCGGCACCATCGGCCTTTTCCTCACGTTGATGTTCCTCTTCATCCGGTTCCTGCCCATGATTTCGATCTTCGAGATGCGGACCTTGCTGCCGGAGGCAGAGGTCAAGGAAGAACTGGCATGAGCGCGCATCCGTCGAGCTACGGCCTGCTCGCCGAGTTTCACGACCCGAACGAGCTGATCGTCGCCATCCGCCGGGCGCGGGAGGATGGGTACACGCGCCTCGACGCGTACACGCCGTTTCCGATCGAGGAGGTGTCCGAGGCGCTGGGCTTACATCACAGTCGCCTGCCCCTGCTCGTCTTGCTCGGCGGCATCACCGGGGCCTGCGCCGGCTTGGCCCTGCAGTACTGGACCTCAGCGATCGACTACCCGATCAATGTCGGAGGGCGGCCCTTCTTCAGCGTGCCGGCGTTCATCCCGATCATCTTCGAGTGCACGGTGCTCTTCGCTGCCTTCGCCGCGGTGATCGGCATGCTCGGCCTCAACGGCCTGCCGATGCCGTACCACCCGCTTTTCAACGCGCCGCGCTTCGCGCTGGCGAGCCGCGACCGTTTCTTCATGTGCATCGAGGCGACGGACCCCAAGTTCGACCGCGACATGACCCGGCGCTTTCTCGAACGACTGGTGCCGCGGTCGGTGACAGAGGTGGAGCCCTGACCATGGATCGGCGGAAGTTCCGCGCTGCGGTGCTGGTGCTCCTGGGTGCGCTGCTCGGGGCCGTCGGCTGCCGACAGGACATGCACGACCAGCCGAAGTACAAGCCGTTCCGCGCGAGTGCGTTCTTCGCGGACGGACGCGGATCGCGGCCGCTGGTCGACGGGACCGTGGCCCGCGGCCATCTGAACGACGACACCCTCTTCTACACGGGCAAGGTGGGCAACGACTTCGCTGCCGAGTTCCCGTTCGCGGTGACGGCGGACGTCGTGCGGCGCGGGCAGCAGCGCTTCGACGTGTTCTGCTCACCGTGCCACGACCGGACGGGCGCGGGCGGCGGCATGATCGTGCAGCGGGGCTATCGCCGTCCGCCGTCGTTTCATAGCGATCGGCTGCGCCAGCAGCGGGTGGGCTACTTCGTCGACGTGATGACCAATGGCTTCGGCACCATGCCGAACTACGCGCAGCAGGTGCCCCCGGCAGACCGGTGGGCGATCGCTGCGTACATTCGCGCGCTGCAGTTCAGCCAACACGCGAGCGTCACGGACGTGCCCGAGGCGGAGCGGGCCCAGCTCGATGCGCCGGGGCGGCCCGCCGCGGCCGCCCCGGCGAGTGGACATCATGAGTAGCCTGGATCCGACCTCGTACGTGCTGATGCCAGACCATCCGTTGCACCGGGTGCAGCGGACCGCCCTCGCCGCCGGCCTGCTCGCGCTCGCTCTCAGCGCCGTCGGGGCGGTGGCGACCCCCGATCAGTTCTTCCGCTCCTACCTGGTCGCCTACATCTACTGGTTCGGTATCGCGATGGGGAGCCTCGCCATCTTGATGATCCATTACGTCGCCGGTGGGAAGTGGAGCGCCGTCATCCGCCGCGTTCTGGAGTCCAGTACCCGGACGTTGCCCGCACTGGCGGTGCTCTTCGTGCCGCTGTTGTTTGGTATCGGCACCTTGTACGAGTGGGCGCAGCCGGCCGAGGTGGCGCACGATGCCCTTTTGCAGAAGAAGGCCCTCTACCTGAACGTCCCGTTTTTTCTGGTCCGCACCGTCGTGTATTTCGTCGTGTGGTGTCTGCTGGTGCACTACCTGAACCGCTGGTCGCTGGAACAGGACACGTCGAACAACCCCCGCATCACACGCCGGCTCGAACTTCTCAGCCGCGGTGGCCTGGTGGCGTTCGTGGGGACGATGAGCTTCGCGGCGGTGGACTGGATGATGTCGCTGGAGCCGCATTGGTTCTCGACGATCTACGCTGTCGTGGTCATGGGCGGGCAGTTGTTGCTGGCCATGGCCTTCACCATTCGCGTCATGCTCACCCTCACCGAACGGGGGCCGTTGGATCGCGTGGTTTCGACCGAGCAGTTCCACGACCTGGGCAAGCTGATGCTGGCCTTCACCATGCTGTGGGCCTACTTCTCCTTCTCGCAGCTGCTCATCATGTGGTCCGGGAACCTGCCCGAAGAGAGCCCCTGGTACTTGAAGCGCATGGCCGGCGGATGGCAGTATCTCGGCCTCGCGATCATCCTGTTCCAGTTCCTCCTGCCCTTCCTGCTGTTGCTGTCGCGCAGCCGCAAGCGCGATGCGGTCCGCCTGGCCCGGGTGGCCATTTTGATCCTCGTCGTGCGCTTCGTTGATCTGTTCTGGGTGCTCACGCCTGCCTTCCACCCGCAGGGCTTTGTCCTGCACTGGTTGGACATTGCCTGTCTGGTCGGCGTGGGGGGCCTGTGGGTGTGGGTGTTCGTGTATCAGCTCAAGGGGCGCTCGATCCTGGCCGTGGGCGACCCAAAACTACCGGAGTTCGCATAGACCCATGGCACACACACGGCACACGTCTCAGGCGGGCGGTGGTGCGCCCGGGCACGAAACCCGCGACGTCAGGCTGGGCCCCATCATTTGGAGTGGGGTCGCCTTCTTTCTGCTGGCGGCGCTCGGCTTCGTGATCGCCCTGCCGACGCTTCACTTCTTCGCGGATGAGGAATCGCGCTCGAATCCGCCCCCCAATCCGCTGGTCGCGTCGGCGGCCCGGCAGGTGCCGCCGGAACCTCGCCTGCAGGGCAACCCGCTCGACGACCTGCGCGCCCTGCGCGCCGCCGAGGACGAGGCGCTGCGGACATATGCCTGGGTGGACAAGAGTGCGGGGGTCGTGCGCATCCCCATCGAGCGTGCCATGCAGCTCTTGGTGGAGCGAGGTATGCCGGCGCGAGCGCAGGGGGCGCACTGACGCCATGCGTCCCTGCCGACAGCACGCGCTGGTCGCGCGATTCGCGGTTGCGGCCCTCCTCTGCGCGGCCGTCCCGGCGCCTGCGGCCGAAGGCCGCCCGGAGGTGCTCAAGGACGTGGGCTTCGACCAACGCCTCGATGAGCAAGTGCCGCTCGACCTGACGTTTCGCGACGAGACCGGCGCGGCAGTCGCTCTGGGAACGTACTTTCGCGCCAAGCCGGTGATCCTGGTGCTGGCGTACTACGAGTGTCCGATGCTCTGCACGCTGGTCCTGAACGGCCTGACGGGGGCGCTCAAGGCCCTGCCGTTCGACCTCGGGCGCGAGTACGAGGTGGTGACGGTGAGCATCAATCCCGACGATACGCCCGCCTTGGCGTCAGCAAAGAAGGCCAACTATCTGGCGCGCTATGGTCGGCCCGGCGCCGAGGCCGGGTGGCATTTCCTGACCGGTGAGGCCGATGCCATTGCGCGTCTCGCCCGGGCGGTCGGTTTTCGATACACGTACGTGCCGGAGCAGAAGCAATTCGCCCACGCCGCGGGGATCATGGTGTTGACCCCGCAGGGCAAGATCGCGCGGTACTTTTACGGGATAGAATTTGCTCCTCGCGACCTGCGGCTGGGCCTGGTCGAAGCGGCACAGGGCCGCATCGGCACCCCGGTGGATCAGATCCTGCTCTTCTGCTTCCATTACGACCCCGTCACGGGCTCGTACAGTGCGCTGGCGATGAACGCGGTGCGGGTGGCCGGTGCGATCACCGTCGCCGTGGTGGCGGGGTTGCTCCTTGTGTATCTGCGGCGCGAGGCCCGCGCGCGACAACTGACGCTACGGACTTAGCAGGCTATGTTCTCAAACGTTCCCTTGTTCCCCGAACAGGCGTCCACCGTCGCCCCGCAGGTGGACGCGCTCTATTTCTTCCTGGTTGCGGTGAGCGCCTTCTTCGCGGTGCTGATCGCGATCGTCGTGATCGCCTTTGCCGTCAAGTTCCGCCGACGGTCGGCGACGGACCGGCCGGCCGAGATCCATGGATCCCTGGTGCTCGAGCTGGCGTGGACGATCATCCCGTTCGGCATCGCGATGGTGATGTTCTTCTGGGGCGCGCGCGTCTATGTGACGCTGCAGCGGCCCCCGGATGACGCGTTGCCTATGTTTGCGGTCGGGAAACAGTGGATGTGGAAGATCCAGCATCTCGAGGGACGGCGGGAAATCAACGAGCTGCACATTCCGGTCGGACGCCCGATCAAGATCACCCTGACCTCGGAAGACGTCATCCACAGCTTCTTCATCCCGGCGTTTCGGGTGAAACAAGACGTGTTCCCGAACCGCTACACCACGATCTGGTTCCAGGCGACGAAACCGGGATCGTACCATCTCTTCTGTGCCGAGTACTGCGGGACCGACCACTCGCGCATGGGGGGGACTGTCTACGCGATGGACCCGCGCGACTATGAGCAGTGGTTGGCCGGGGCGGCGGCTGCTCCTGCTCCGGCTGCCGCAGCCGCGGCACAGGGCCCTTCGCTGGCCGAGGCGGGGGCCGCAGCCTTCCAGCAGCTGGGATGTCCAAGTTGCCACCGGGCCGGGTCCGGCGCGCTCGGGCCGGACCTCGGCGGTGTCCCGGGCAGCCAGGTGAAGCTCACGACGGGCGAAACCGTTGTGGCGGACGACGCGTACATGCGGGAATCCATTCTCAACCCGCTGGCCAAAGTGGTCGAGGGTTTTCAGCCGGTCATGCCGCCGTTCAAGGGCTTGGTGAGCGAGGAGCAGATCATGCAGCTCATAGCGTACATCAAGTCCTTGCCTCCCGCTGGCGGGTCGCCGGGAGCCGCGGCGCCCCAGGCGGGGGCCGCCGCGCCGGCACCGCAGAATTGACGGGGTCTACGCTTCGAGGCCGCGCATTCCTGCACGGGCGATCGCTCGAGGGACAGTACCTATGGACGCAACTGCGCACCGTACGAACTACTTGACCGCGGACTATGGCATCGGTTCGTGGCTGCTCACGAAGGACCACAAACGCATCGCCATTCTCTATCTGCTGTCGATCACGGCGATGTTTCTGCTCGGAGGAATCTTCGCCGGGGTGCTGCGGCTGGAGTTGCTGACACCCCCGGGCGACCTGGTCGAAGCGGACACGTACAACAAGATGTTCACGATGCACGGCATCTTGATGATCTTCTTCTTCCTCATTCCTTCGATTCCGGCGGTCTTGGGGAACTTTCTCGTCCCGCTGATGATCGGCGCCCGCGACCTCGCCTTCCCGCGCATCAATTTGCTGAGCTGGTACATCTACGTCGTGGGGGCGCTGTTCACCCTCTTCGCCATGATCACCGGTGGGGTGGATACCGGCTGGACCTTCTACACGCCCTTCAGTACCCATGCCTCCAACACCAACGTCATCCCAACCGCCATCGGTATCTTCGTTGCAGGCTTCTCCTCCATCCTGACCGGCCTCAACTTCATCGTCACCATCCATCGCATGCGCGCGCCGGGGCTGACGTGGTTCCGGCTGCCCCTGTTCATCTGGGCGCACTATGCGACCAGCCTCGTAATGATACTGGGCACGCCCGTGGTGGCCATCACGATCGTCCTGGTGGCGCTCGAACGGGGATTGAATCTGGGTATCTTCGATGCGCGGTTGGGCGGGGATCCCGTGCTTTTTCAGCATCTGTTCTGGTTCTACTCGCACCCGGCTGTGTACATTATGATCCTGCCGGGCATGGGTGT
>Ga0316622_100002445_pt1 | contig 12859 bp, 13 predicted proteins | sample OWC_Aug_OW2_C1_D_FD_207646 | JGI IMG/M metagenome (GOLD analysis project Ga0316622, IMG submission 207646) | Wetland soil microbial communities from Old Woman Creek delta, Ohio, United States - OWC_Aug_OW2_C1_D5_C | ecosystem: Environmental > Terrestrial > Soil > Wetlands | place: USA: Ohio... | reverse complement strand
CGGCTCGGCGGCCAGGTTGATCAGCACGTCCCGATGCGACCCGGGCAGCGCGCCACTCGCGATCAGCACCGGCGTCTCGTCCGCGAGCGCGGGATCCGCAGGCCAGATCGCGTGCGGCACGAAACTGTGATCGCTGAACGTCCACAGCAGGTCGTCGAGCTCGACCGCCTCTGCGGGGCTCGCGGTGCGCACGGTCACTCGCAGCCCCTGGTCGAAGGCCTTCTCGGCCAGCCGGCAGGCGGTCGCGAGGCGGGCCCGCGCGTCCGGTGCCCCCAGCAGATAGAAATCGACCTTGGTCGCGGGCGCGTTCAACGGCGGTGGATCAGGAAGTCCATCAGCAACGGGACCGGTCGCCCGGTGCTGCCCTTCTGCGCGCCGGTCAGGTACGCGGTCCCGGCGATGTCGAGGTGCGCCCAGCGCAGGCCCTCGGTGAACTTGGCGAGGAAGCACGCCGCGGTGATCGCGCCGCCCTCGCGGCCGCACGAGTTCGTGAAATCCGCGAAGTTGCTCTTCAGTTGCTCGTGGTATTCCTCGGCCATCGGCATGTGCCACGCGCGGTCCTCGGCGCGGCGCCCGGCAGCCTCGATCTCGGCGGCGAGGTCGTCGTCGTTGCTCATGACGGCGCTCGTGTGCGCGCCGAGCGCGATCACGCACGCACCCGTCAGGGTCGCGACGTCCACGACCACGGCCGGCTTGAAGCGCCGCGCGTAGGTGAGCGCGTCGCAGAGGATCAGCCGGCCCTCGGCGTCGGTGTTGATCACTTCGATGGTCTGGCCCGACATGCTGTGCACGATGTCGCCCGGCTTCGTCGCGCGGCCGCTCGGCATGTTTTCGCAGGCCGGCACCAGCCCGATCACGTTGGCTGGCAGCCCGATTTCCGCGGCTGCCTTCAACGCGCCGAAGACGCTCGCGGCTCCGGTCATGTCGAATTTCATCTCGTCCATGCCCGGCGGCTGCTTCAGCGAAATGCCGCCACTGTCGAACGTGACGCCCTTGCCGACCAGCACCACCGGCGCCTGGCCGGCCGGGCCGCCCTGATGCCGCAGCACGATCAGCTTGGCAGGCTCGTCGGTGCCCGCCGTGACTGACAGCAGCGCGCCCATCTTCAAGCGCCGCAACGCCGCTTCGTCGAGGATCTGCGCCTTGATGCTGGCGTGCTGGCGCGCGAGCTCGCGCGCCTGCTGTGCGAGATAGGACGGCGTGCAGACGTTCGCGGGCAGGTTTGCGAGATCGCGGGTCAGCGCCGCGCCAGCCGCGATGCCGCGACCGTGCTCGAGGCCGCGCTCCGCGTCCTGCTTCTGGTCCTTCTCCGGCACGGCGACGCCGAAGCTGCGCAGCGCCGGCGCCGACGGCTTGCGCGTGCTGCGGATCGCCGGGATCCGGTACAGCGCGCTGCCCACCGATTCGGCGGCCAGCCGGGCGCGGTAATACGCGTCGGTCTCCGGCAGCGGCTCGGTGGCGAGGTAGCTCACCGCGTCGCGCGCGCCGGTCTTCGCGAGTGCGGCGGCCGCGGCCAGCAGCGCCTTCTTGTACTGCTTGCGGCCGAAGCCGTCCTTCTTGCCGAGACCGACCAGCAGCACGCGCTCGCACGGACCGCGCTCCGCGTCGATCAGCGTGACTTCGCCGGCCTTGCCGCGCGCGTCGCCGCGCTTCACGAAACGGGAGATGCGACCTCCGAGCGCGGCATCGAGCTGGGTCGCGGCGCCGGTCAGGGTCCCCGATTCGTAGAGGCCGACGATCGCGCAGTCCGTGCGCTGGCGCGCAGCCGAGCCGCTCACGGCGTAGTAACGCATGTTGTTTTCCTTCGGTCCTGCGGGTTGTTCTGGCGGCCGCGCCGTATCACCGGCTGGCCGCCCGGCCATCGCGCCCGTTACACTTGCGCCGCGCGCTGACGCCGAAGTCTACCGTTTCCCGACCGGAGCCGCGACCTGTGCTCACCCGGCTTGACCGATACCTGCTGCACGAAGTCGCACAGACTTCCGTGGCCGTCACCGGAGTCCTGCTGGTCGTGCTGCTGTCGAACCAGCTCGCGCGCGTCCTCGGTCAGGCGGCACAGAGCGGCTTTCCGGGCAGCGTCGTGCTGACGCTGATCGGGCTCACGACGCTGCAGCAGCTCACGGTGCTGGTGCCGATCGGCCTGTTCCTCGGCATCGTGCTCGCGCTCGGGCGGCTCTATCACGAGAGCGAGATGACCGCGATGGCGGCCTGCGGGGTCGGGCCGGTCAGCATCTACCGGCCGATCGTGATCTTCGCGCTCGTGGTCGTGGCGCTGCTCGCGGCGTTGTCCTTCCGGGTCGTTCCAGCCGCCGGCATTCGCGCGCAGGAGATCCGCATCGAAGCGTTGCGCACTGCCCAGTTCGGCGCGCTCGAGGCCGGGCGGTTTCGCTCGTTCGCCGGCGGCGACGCGGTTTTCTACGCCGAGAAAGTGCAGCGCAACGGGCAGCTCGAAGGCGTCTTCGTGCAACGGCGGGTCAAGGACCGGCTCGAGATCGCGGTGGCCGAGCGCGCGGAGCAGCGCGGCGCCGGGCAGGCCGAGCAGGTCTTCGTGCTGTTCGACGGCCGGCGCTACGAAGGCGTGCCGGGCCGCAACGAGTGGCGCATCGTCGAGTTCAAGGAGCACGGCATCCCGGTGCGGATGCCCGAGTACCGGGCGAAGAAGGAGCGCCGCGAGCTCAGGCCCACCGCGGCGCTGCTCGGCTCGGAGGAGGGGCCCGACCGGGCCGAACTCGCCTGGCGCATCGCAGTCCCGACGATGGCCGCCGTGCTGACCCTGCTGGCCGTGCCGCTCGCCAAGCTGCGCCCGCGGCAGGGCCGCTTCGCCCGCATCGGCGTCGCAGTGCTGGCTTACTTCATGTACTCGAATCTCGTCGCCACCGTGCGCGTCTGGATCGAGAAAGACGCTGCCGGCGGCGCATTCGGCATGTGGTGGGTGCACCTGCTGCCCATCGCGCTGGCGGTGTGGCTGCTCTGGCGCGACGAGCGGCCGGGGCCGTTGTGGCGGCGGGCGCAGGCGGGGAAGTGACGTGACCATCCTCGGCAACTACGTCATCCGCACGATTCTCGGTTACACCGCGCTCGTGATGCTGGTGCTGCTGGCGCTCGGCGCGCTGTTCCTGTTCATCGGCCAGCAGGACGACATCGGCACTGGCGGCTATTCGGCCAGCCAGGCGATGCTGTTCGTCGGGCTCAGCCTGCCGAGCTACCTGTTCCAGCTGTTGCCGGTAGGCGCGCTGATCGGCGCGCTGCTCGGGCTCGGCAACCTCGCGCGCGGCAGCGAGCTCGTCGTGATGCGCGCTTCCGGCATCACGACCGCGCAATTCTGCCGCTGGCTGGGCATTGCGGGGTTCATCCTCGCCGTCGTGATGGTCGGTCTCGGCGAGTTCGTGGCGCCGCCGCTCGAGAAGTACGCGCGTCAGATCAAGACCTTCAGTAAGTTCAGCGAGTTCAGCTTCGCCGGCAAGGGCGGCACCTGGGTCCGTGACGGCGACACGATCATCAGCGTCGAGCAGCAGTCGGCGGACTCGCGCTATGGGGGCGTGCAGGTGTTCCGCTTCGACGGCGGCCGCCGCCTGCTCAGCGTCGGGCGTGCAGAGACCGCCAGCGTGGACGAGCAGAGCCGCTGGCGCCTCGAGGGATTCGCCGAGACGCGCTTCGCAAACGGTGGCACGGAGTCCGGGCGCGCCGACATTCACGAGGTCAAGTCGTCGCTGTCGGCGGACTTCCTCGGTCTCGCAGTGGTCGCCCCGGAAACCATGGGCCTGCGCGACCTGGTGACCTACATCGGCTACCTCGAGCGCAACGATCTCGATGCGCACGCCTTCGAGATCGCGCTGTGGTCGCGCCTCGCGCGCCTCGTGGCGCTGCTGCTGGTCGTGATCCTCGCGCTGCCATTTGCGCTGGGACCGATGCGCAGTTCCGGGCAGGGCGCGCGGACCGTGATCGGCATCCTGATCGGGGCCGGCTTCGTGCTGCTGAGCCGTACGCTGGAGAGCAGCGGGCGGCTGTTCGACCTCGAGCCGTGGATCGTCGGCTGGGGGCCGACGGTGCTGCTGGCGGCGCTGACGTTCGGACTGCTGCTGCGTACGCGCTGAGCGTCCTCAGCCGCGGCCGGTGCCCTTCGGCACGAGCAGGATCCGCGTGCCGCTCAGGCGATCGTGCCACGCACGCCGCTGCGGGTCGATCGCAATCCACAGGTAGCCGAGCCCGAAAGGCAGCCACGACAGCACGGCCGCCCCGAGACGCAGCGCGGTGTCGCGCCAGCCGAGCGTGGTGCCGTCGTCGCGCTCGATGCGCAGGCGCCACGAGGCCATGCCGAGCGTCTGTCCGCGCCGGGTCCAGAAGATCCCGAAGTAGCCGACGATCAGCAGCACGAGCACCGCCCGGTAGACGAATTCGAGCGCCGGGTGCGCGTCCGGGTCGAGCGCTTCGCCACCCGTGAGCGGCAGGAAGGCCGCCGTCGCGATCATCAGCACCGCGAGCAGCAGCATCGCGTCGTAGAGCACGGCGCCAAGACGGCGCAGCAGGCCTGCGGGGACGTCGGGCGGAGACTGCGGTGGGTTCGGTGACTGCACCGGCTGTGACGATTCGTGACTTGCGGTCGCCGGGCTCAGAACTTGTCGGGCCGCAGCACGCTGACGTCCTGCAGGTACAGGATCATCGCGTAGTGGTCGTAGTAACGCTCCCGCAGCCGCGCGGCGACGCGCTCGGCGAGCGCTGGCTCGCAGACGATCTCGATGCGCACGTTGCCCTCCTGCGCCCAGTCCGACTGGCGGGTCCCACGGCCGCCCTTGCCGCGTGCGTCGGTGATCGTGTACCCGCGCACGCCGAGCGCCTCGAACTCGGCGAGCAATTCGCGCTCGAGCAGGGCCTCCGTGACGATGGTGAGCAGGCGGCGCGGGAAGTGCTCCATGCCAGTAATCCTCAGCCGGCCAGCGCCGTGGCGAGGCGCTCGTAAAGCGGGATGCCGACGATGATGTTGAACGGGAACGTGACGGCCAGCGATGCCGTCAGCGACAGGGCCGGATTCGCCTCCGGCACCGCGGTGCGGATCGCGGCCGGCGCCGCAATGTAGGAGGCGCTGGCGGCCAGCGTCGCCAGCACGATGGCGCCGCCCAGGGAAAGCCCGAGCGCGCGACCGAGCAGGGCGCCCACGACCGCGAAGACGAGCGGCGTCAGGACGCCGAAGATCGTGATGAACAGGCCGTGGCGGCGCAGCGTCGGCAGGTGCGCGGCGGCGATGAGGCCCATCTCGAGCAGGAACAGCGCCAGGATCCCCTTGAACAGGTCGAAGAACAGCGGCTGGATCGACGTGGTGCCTTCCGGCCCGGCGAGCCATCCGATCGCGAGGCCGCCGAGCAGCAGCACGATACTGCGGCCGAGGAACAGTTCGCGCAGCAGTCGGCCCCACGCCACGTCGCCTTGCAGGCCCCGCGCCAGCACGATGCCCGCAAGGATGGCCGGCACCTCGAGCAGCACCACCCAGACCGGCGCCCGCCCCTCGAACGAGATGCCGCGCGCCGTGAGATAGCTCACCACGACGGCGAACGTGCCGACGCTCACCGAGCCATAGTGCGCGGCGAGCGACGCCGCGTCCGCACGCGAGAGCCGGCCGATGCGACGCGCGACTGCAAATGCCGGCAGTGGCAGCAGGAAGCCGAGCAGCAGGATGCCCCCCAGTTCGACCGCAGGCAGGCCGCCCGTGTCACGCGCGAGTTCCACGCCGCCCTTGAGGCCAATCGAGAGCAGCAGCACGGTGCTGACGAATTCGTAGATCGCTGCGGGCAGGCGCAGGTCGGCCCGGGCAACGCCCGCGGCGAGGCCCAGCACGAAAAACCAGATGACCGGGTCGAGTTGAAGCATGCCGCAGCGCCGGGCCTTGGGGCTCGAAGTCGCGCAACGGTATGCGAATCCGGCGCTGGAGTCACGCGGCCGATTGCTAGAATGCGCGCTCGCCGGAGACACCCGATGGACAACGTCCTGAAGCGCACGACCCTGATCGTCCGTGATGCCGCGCGCTCGCTCGCGTTCTACCGCGACGTACTCGGCATGACCGTGTGGTACGACGACGAGATCGTGCTCTCGGGGCACGGTCTCGCGGCCGGCGCACCGGGGGATCGCACCCGGCTGGTCATCATGCAGGCGCAGGACCCGGTGATCGGCATGCTCGGGCTGCTGCAGTTCACCGCTCCTCCGCTTGACGCGCCGGCCAGGGATCGGCAGTGCCTCGCGATCGGCGACGTGGTGTTCGTCATGCAGACCGACGATGTCGACGCGGTCCACCGCCGGCTGACCGACTGGGGTGCCCGGGTGCATGCCGCTCCGCACGCATTCGAGGTGCGCGGCGCCGACGGTCACCTCGTGCGGATGACCTCGCTCAGCTTCTGGGATCCGGACGGGTACTTCTTCGAGGCCAACCAGCGGTTGGTCGCCTGACCATGCCGCAGGCGACTCGCCTCGTCTGGGACCTGCCGGTGCGGATCACGCACTGGTTGCTCTTGGCCTGCGTTGCCGGCTGCTGGGCGACGCACTACGCGGGCGTGGAGTGGTTTCACTGGCATCACCGGCTGGGTTATGCGGTGCTGGTGCTGGTGGCGTTCCGCGTGGTCTGGGGCTTCGCGGGCACGCGACACGCGCGGTTCGCGAACTTCCTGCGCGGCCCGCGCGCGATCGTCGAGTACCTGCGCAGCGGCCGCGAGACCGCGGGCCACAATCCGCTCGGTGCGCTCGGCGTGGTCGCGATGCTGGCCTTGCTCGGAGTGCAGGCCACGACCGGCCTGTTCGCCAACGACGAGATCATGAACGCCGGGCCGTTCTACGGCTGGATCTCGCCCGCAACGAGCAATCGGCTGACCAGCCTGCACCACGCCAACTCGGACTGGTTGCTGGCGCTGATCGCGCTGCACGTGCTCGCGGTCGGCTGGTACGCGTTCGTGCGCCGGCGCGCTCTGGTGCGGGCAATGATCACTGGCGCAAAGGACGAGGGAGTGGTGTCCGTTGTCGACGCGATCAGCGGTTCCCGGCTGCCCCTCGCGTTGGCGATCGTCGTGCTGCTCGCCGGCGCGCTCGCGCTCGTGGTGAGCGCGGCGCCCGAGTCGACGATCGCGCTGTACTGATTCAGTCGGCCTTGAACTTGTCGTGGCAGGCCTTGCAGGTATTGGCTGCGTCGAAGAAGGCGGCCTTCGACTTGGCTTCGTCGCCGCCCGCAGCGACCTTGGCGAGGGCCGCGCTGCGCTCGACGAGGTCCTTCATCTTTGCGTCGAAGTCCGCCCGGCTGGTCCACAACTCCGGCTTGGCCTTGGAGCCGGTGACACCCTGCGATTCGGCTGAATAGGATTCCGCAAGCATCGGCGTCAGTGCGGCCACGCGCCCGGCTCGCATCGAGAATTCGGCCGCGTCGAACGGCGCCTTGCCTTGCGCCATCGCGCCCATCGGGCCGAAATTCCACGCGATTGCCTGGTAGACCGCCTTGCGGTACTTGAGCAACTGTTCGCCCTTCGATGGTTGGCCCTGCGCCAGCGCGGCGCTGGACACGGCGAGGGCGCCCAGCAGGGCAGGGATGGCGAACAACTTGAACTGGCGCATGGGCGGCTTCACTCCATTGGCTGGGCTGCGAGAGCGGGCGAAGGTACCGCAAGCGCATCCCGCTCGTCACCCCGGCAGCCGGCGGCGGCCGCTCAGTCGAGCGGGCGCCTGGCCTGCGCTTCGATTTCGGCGCGGTGGCTGCGCAGTATTCTCCAGACGTCCTGCTCGCTCGGCCGGTCCGCGAGCCGCGCGATCAGGCCCGCAATCTGCGGCCACTCGCGGCCCCAGTTCAGCATCCGCACGGCATCGGCGATGACCAGCGCCGTGACCTTGTCCACGTCGGCCGGCCTCGATGTCGTGGGCGGCAAGACGGGTACCGCGATTGCCCTCGAGGGCGGGGCGACGGTCGGCTTACGGGCTGTGCGTGGCGCGGCGCGCGTCCGTTCGGCACTGCGGGCGGGCGCCGGGGCGGACCGCGTCCTGTGGGGCGCAGTCTGTTCGATCGTGGGGTCCACTGACGGAGCCTCGGGTCGCGTCGCTGCGCGCGGCTTCGCAGGGGCCGGCGCTTCGGTGGCGAGCGGAATGAAGCGCTCGACGTGCTCCGAGCCGACCAGGTTGGCCAGGAAGCCCATCAGCTCGAGCGCCTCCGCGAAGGTCGCATCGCCCTTCGCGATGCGCTCGGCGTGCAGTCGCTTCAACTCATTGAGCCGGGTGCGCGCGAGATCGATGACCCAGCGCGTCGGGCGTTCGTGCTTCGGCCAGGCCTGCACCTTGGCATAGGCGGCCGCGTCGAGCTCGAGGTAGCGCGCGTGCAACTCGACGCTCGCCAGCCATCGGTCGAGCAGCTCCGCGACGCGCTTGTCCGCTGCACTCATTTGGTTTCCGTGTTCCGCCGCGAGCGCCAGTGTAACGAGGCGCCTCGGCCAGTGCATTGGGGCCGGGTCGAATCCTCTCGAGCCTGCGACCTGGGTCGCGATTGAGTTCGTTGGCCGATGCATGAGCTGTCCGCTATTGCTAAAAGGATCCATATGTGAGATAAAAAGTCCCATATATGGAAATTTCGGTCACAAAGTCGGCCCTGAACGCCTGCGAGCGATGGTTGCGTCCCATTGCTCGCTGGCTGCTGCGGTCGGGCGTGACTTGGAAGGAGTTTGCCGACCTGGCGCGCGGTGTCTTCGTCGTCACGGCCTCCGAGGAGTTCGGTATTCGCGGACGACCCACCAACGTGTCGCGCGTGGCGCTGCTCACGGGGCAATCCAGACGCGACGTGCGGCGCCTGCTGGCCAGCGCACGGTCGGAGGTCCCGGACGCTGCCGATGAAGCCCTGAATCAGGCGAGCCGGGTGCTGTCCGGCTGGCACCTGGACGCGGATTTCCTCGAGCGCGACGGACGTCCGCGAACCCTGCCCGCCGGCGGTGCGGGCCCGTCGCTGGAACAACTGCTGAGGCGGTACGCGGGCGACATCCCGACGACCGCGCTGGTCAAGGAGCTGCAGAAATCCGGTTCGATCGAGCGGCTTGCCGACGGCTCGTATCGGGTCCTGCGCCGGTATTACATGCCGTGCCCGATGGACGGCCAGGCGATCGAGCGCGCCGGCAGTGTGCTGGCAGATCTGGCAACGACGGTGGAGCACAACCTGTCGCGCGATCCACGCGAGCCGACCCGGTTCGAAGGCCGCGCCCAGAACCGGCGCATCGATCCGCGGCACCTGCCCGCGTTCCGCGCCTACGTCGAGCGCGAAGCACAGGGATTCCTCGAGCGCGTCGACGACTGGCTGAGCGCGCACGAAGCCCCGACCACGGAACCCACCCTGCGCCTCGGTGTCGGGGTGTACGCGATCCAAGACTTGATGCCCGGAGACTCACAATGAAGACTCGATTCCCGACTCGTTTACTGCTCGCCGCGTTGCCGGCCGTTCTGCTCGCGTGCGGCGGTGGCAGCGGTGGAGGCGGCGGCGAGCCGATCGTCGGTATCGACCGCGGCGGCGTGACTATTTCCCAAGGGCCGATCAATGGATTCGGCAGCGTGATCGTCAACGGTGTCCGCTACTCGACGACGGGCGCCACCATCACGATCGACGACCGGCCGGGCACCGAGTCGGAACTTCGAGCAGGGCAGGTCGTGCGCGTCAAGGGTACGGTGGACGCGACCGGATCGGCCGGCACCGCGCGCTCGATCGAGTTCAACGACGACGTGGAAGGCCCGATTCAGAACATCGATCTCGCGACGGCACGGCTCGTCGTCCTCGGCCAGACCGTCCAGGTTGGCCGCGCGACCTCGTTCGACGACTCGATCTCGCCGCGCTCGCTCGAGGGTCTCGCAGTGGGCGATCGCATCGAGGTGAGCGGTCTCGTCAACGCCGATGGCCAGATTGCGGCGACCCGAATCGAGCGCAAGCCCCCGTCGGCGTCAGTCGAGGTCAAGGGCTCGGCGAGCGCGGTCGACAGCAACGCCCGGCGGTTCCGCATCAATCTGCTGGTCGTCGATTACTCGACTGCGCAGTTGAGCAATTTCGCCGGGGGCACCCCGGCGAACGGCGACCTCATCGAGGCCCACGGCAGCCTGGATGCTGCCGGCGTATTGATCGCCACGCGCCTCGAACGCCGCAACGCTTCGCTGGAAGGCACGAGCGACGATTCGGCCGATCTCGAGGGCCTGGTCACCCGTTACGTGTCGAGCCTCGACTTCGACGTCGCGGGGCAGCGGGTGACGACGACCGCGACCACGGTCTACGAGGGTGGCAGTGCGGCGGACCTGGTGCTCGGCGCCAACGTCGAGGTCGAGGGCGGATTCGCCGCGAACGCGAGCCTGGTCGCGGCCCGGATCGAGTTCAGGCGGGAAAGCGAGGTCGAGCTTGCCGCGCTGGTCGACTCAGTCAATGTCGCGGCCGGCAGCCTGGAGGTGCTCGGCATGACAGTACGCATCAACGCCCTGACGCGATTCGAGGATCACAGTGATGCGGATCTGGTGCGTTTCAGCCTGGCCGATCTGCGTGCAGGCGACTACGTCGAACTGAGCGCATATGCCGACGGCGGTGGCCTGGTGGCCTCGCTGCTCGAGCGCGACGACGCGGACGATCGCATCGAGGTCGAAGGTCCGACCAGCGCGGTCGCGGCGCCGGACTTCACGATCGCGGGCATCCGCATCACGACCAACGACCAGACTGAGTTCAGAAACAACGACGGTGGGTCGATCTCGGCCGCCACGTTCTTCGCCGCGGCCGCAGGTCGCGAGGTGAAGGTGCGCGGCACGCTGGTCGGCAACACCGTGCTGGCCGAACGGGCCGAGCTCGAGGACTGACCGGGGCTCCGGGGTATGGCGGGCGCGCTAGAGGTGCCCGATCCGATCAGTGCCGAGCTATTTAGAGGTGTGAAATGCAATCGACAAGACGAAAGTTCATCCTGCCCGCCGCGGCGTCGCTGCTCGTCGCCGCTTGTGGTGGCGGCGGCGGCGGAGACGATTCCTCCAGCGGGCCAGCCCCGCCCCCGCCGGGCCAGCCGCCACCGACGGGCAGTGCGAAAGCGGTATTCGTCAGCGGTGCGATCAGCGGCTTCGGCAGCGTGATCGTCAATGGAGTCCGTTATGACACGACTGGTACGGAGGTCCGCGTCGACGATCGCGTGGGTGCCGTTGCCGAGTTGCGCGTCGGGCAGGTCGTTCGCGTCGAGGCGGAGGTGGACGATCGCGGCCAGGCCCGCGCGCGGCGCATCGAGCAGGAACACCTGCTGAGCGGCACAGTGCAGTCGGTCGATGCGGCGTCCGGCGCGATCACGGTCGCCGGGCAGGTCGTTCGGATCGACGACGACACGTCCTTCGACGACTCGATCGGCGGCTCGGCGGCCGGCATCGCCGTCGGCGACCGGATCGAGGTTCACGGTTTCACCGGGTCGGATGGGCAGGCCCGCGCCACGCGTCTCGAGCGGGCCGATGCGAACGAAACGGAAGTGGAGGTCACGGGCCTCGTCGCCGCTCTCGACACGGCCGCCCGGCGTTTCAGCGTCGGCAGCCTGCGCGTCGACTACTCGACGGCGACGCTCGAAGACTTCGGTGCGACGAGTCTCGGCAATGGCGTCCTCGTCGAGGTCAAGGGTCGCGAGATGCTGGCCGACGGCGCGTTACGCGCCACGCGCGTCGAGCGCGAGAACGGCGGTGCAATGGGTCCGACCGGCGGTGAGGCCGAGATCGAGGGGCTGGTCACGCGGTTCGGGTCCGCGACCGATTTCGACGTCGCGGGGCGACGGGTGACCACGACCGCCTCGACCGTGTTCGTCGGCGGCGCGGCGACCGATCTCGCGCTCGATGTCAAGGTCGAGGCCGAGGGCCGCGTCGATGCCAATGGTGTGCTGGTCGCAGTCAAGGTCGCGTTCAAACGCGCGTCCTCGGTCCACGTCACGGCGCCGGTGGAGGCGGTCGACGTTGCGGCGGGAACGCTGCGCGCCTTAGGCCTGACGATCGCGGTCGACGCAAACACGCGCAAGGAGGACCATGAGAGCGACGACCAGTTCTTCAGTCTCGAGTCACTGCGCGTCGGTGACTGGGTCGAGGTGCGAGGCTACCCCGATCCGTCCGCCAGCGGTCGCGTCATCGCGACGCGGCTGGAGCGCGACGACCCCGAGGACGAAGTGGAGCTGCGCGGCCGCGCCGAAGAGTTGCAATCACCCCGGTTCCGAATCCTGGGCGTCAGCATCGAAACGACGCCGGCCACCGAGTTCGAGGACGAGGATGCGCGCATCGATGCCGCGACGTTCTTCGAGCGTGCCACGGGTCAGGTCGTCGAGGTCGACGGGGCGTGGAATGGCACGTCGTTGCTGGCTCGCGAGGTGGAGATCGAGCACCAGGACGACGGTGGAGCACCGCCGGTCGTGATTCCGCCGCCGGTTAGTCCGCCCCCGGTGACTCCGCCGCCACCCGTTACGCCACCGCCCCCGGTGACCCCGCCGGCGCTCGATGGCGCCGCGCTCTATTCGATCAACTGCGCCGGATGCCACGGGGCGATCACCGCGATCCGCAGCATGCCAGCGTCGAACCGGACCGCGGCCGACTTCCGGCGCGCGATCGACGCCAACAAGGGCGGCATGGGATTTCTCGGCTCGATGACGGACGAGCAGCTTCAGGCGATTGCTGACGCGATACGGGCTGCCAATCCGTAACCGTTCAAGGACCCCGGACCTCTCGGTCCGACTCGGGCGGGCAGCGCATGCTGCCCGCCCTCTTTTTTATCGCCGAACCTCGAGGTCACGCGAAATCAGCTGCCCGAGCGGATTCGCCCGGACTCCGACCACGTCGGAACTGACGAGGCGCTTCGAGACGCGGAAGAAAATCGGGATGACGGCCACGT
>Ga0316622_100002444_pt1 | contig 12864 bp, 9 predicted proteins | sample OWC_Aug_OW2_C1_D_FD_207646 | JGI IMG/M metagenome (GOLD analysis project Ga0316622, IMG submission 207646) | Wetland soil microbial communities from Old Woman Creek delta, Ohio, United States - OWC_Aug_OW2_C1_D5_C | ecosystem: Environmental > Terrestrial > Soil > Wetlands | place: USA: Ohio... | reverse complement strand
TGGCCGATCCCGACTGTCCCACCCTGCCGCCGCCGTTCGAGACCGTGGTCGCCGCCGCCCTGCCGCCGCGCGTCGAGCTCTCGGCGCCGGCGCCGCCGCTCGACACCGGGCTCTCCCTGAGCTTCTCGGCCGCCCTCCCCGACCTGGGCCAGACCGCCCTGCTGACCTGGAGCTTCGGGGACGGGACGGTGCCCTACACGACCGCGCCCGCCGGCTCGCCCGCTGCGCGCGCTCATGTCTACTACGTGCCCGGGCCCTACACCGTGACCGCCACCGTCCAGCACCCGAACGGAGGCCAGCGCGTGGCGACCCTGGCGATCGCCGTCACCGGCGCCGACCACACGATCTTCCGCGACGGCTTCCAGTCCGGAGACGCGTCGCTCTGGAGCCTGGTCGCGCCCTAGCCGCTCCGGCCGCCTCGAGACCGCCCGCCGCGCTCCGCACTCCTCCCGTCCCCCCGTCCCTCGCGCCCTGGCGCGGCTCCCGGGTGTTACCATTCCGCGCTCGAAAGCGCGCCGTCAGCCGAGAGGAGGCCGCATCGGATGAGCATCAACGGGATGCCCCGGAAGTGGACGGTCGAGGACTCGATCGACCTCTACAACATCCGCCAGTGGGGCAACAACTACTTCTCGGCCAACGACAAGGGCAACCTGGTCGCGCAGCCCGGCGGTCCCGGCTCGCCCGCGCTCGACCTCAAGGAGCTGGTCGAGGAGGTGCGGCGCAGGGGCATCGCGCCGCCGCTCCTCATCCGCTTCTCGGAGATCCTCAAGGCGCGCGTCACCGAGCTCAACGAGTCGTTCCTGCGCGCGATCGCCGAGTACGGCTACCGCGGCACCTATCGCGGCGTCTACCCGATCAAGGTCAACCAGGAGCAGTACGTGGTCGAGAAGCTGGTCGAGGCCGGCCGCCCCTACCACTTCGGCCTCGAGGCCGGCTCCAAGCCCGAGCTGCTCGCGGTGATGGCGATGCTCGACGACGAGGAGGCGATCGTCGTCTGCAACGGCTACAAGGACGAGGAGTACGTCGAGACCGCGCTGCTCGCCACCAAGCTCGGGTTGCACGTCATCCTGGTGGTCGAGAAGTTCTCCGAGCTGGCGCTGATCTCGTCGGTGGCCGAGCGCGTCGGCGTGCGGCCCGCGCTGGGCGTGCGCGCGCGCCTCTCGGCGCGCGGCGCCGGGCACTGGGAGGCCTCGGGAGGCGACCGCTCGAAGTTCGGGCTCGGCGCGCGCGGTCTGGCCGAGGCGGTGAAGTTCCTGAACGAGCGCGGACTGCTCGATTGCCTCCAGCTCCTGCACTTCCACCTGGGCAGCCAGATCTCCTCGATCCGCAACGTCAAGGAGGCGCTGCGCGAGGCGGTGCGAACCTACTGCGAGCTCTCCAAGCTGGGGGCGCCGCTCGGCTACCTCGACGTCGGCGGCGGCCTCGGCATCGACTACGACGGCTCGCAGACCAACTTCTCGTCGTCGATGAACTACACGCTCCAGGAGTACGCCAACGACATCGTGTTCGGCACCATGGAGCTGTGCGACGCCGACCGCGTGCCGCACCCGACGCTGGTCTCCGAATCCGGCCGCGCCCTGGTCGCGCACCACGCCGCGCTGGTGGTGGACGTCCTGGGCGTCGGTGAGTTCCGGGTCGGGACGCTCCCCGAAGCCCTGCCCGAGGGCGCGCCCGCGCCGGTGCGCTACCTGTTCGACACCTTCCGCGAGGTGTCGCGCAAGAACCTGCTGGAGGCCTACCACGACGCCACCGGGTACCGCGAGGAGGCGCTCTCGCTCTACAACCTGAGCCACCTCTCCCTCACCGAGCGCGTGCTCACCGAGGACATCTACTTCGCGCTCTGCCAGAAGATCCTGCGCATGGTGCGCGAGCTGCCCGAAGTCCCGGAAGAGCTCGAGGGACTGGAACGCCAGCTCTCCGACACCTACTTCTGCAACTTCTCGGTCTTCCAGTCCCTGCCCGACGCCTGGGCGATCGACCAGCTCTTCCCGATCCTGCCCATCCACCGCCTGCACGAGGAGCCGACGCGTCGCGCCGTGCTCGCCGACATCTCGTGCGACTCGGACGGCAAGATCGACCACTTCATCGACCGGCGCGACGTCAAGCCGGTGCTCGAGCTGCACCGGTTCGGAGAGGACGACTACTATCTCGGCATCTTCCTGGTCGGCGCCTACCAGGAGATCCTGGGCGACCTCCACAACCTCTTCGGCGACACCAACACCCTGCACGTGGTGCTCGACGAGGGAGGCGGCTACCACATCGAGCACGTGCTCACCGGCGACACGGTCGCCGACGTGCTCAAGTACGTCAGCTACGACCGGGACGACCTCGTCGCGCGCGTGCGGCGCGCCGCCGAGCGCGCGCTGCGCTGCAATCGCATGACGTTCGAGGATTCCAAGACCCTGCTGCGCGTCTACGAGCAGGGCCTGGCCGGCTACACCTACCTCGAGCGCGACTGACGCCGCGCCCGCCCCGGCACGCCGCGGCGCGCGCCGCCCGGATCAGCTCTTCTTCGCCCTCCAGGCCGCCAGCACCTCGGCCTCGCGCGCGGCCGCGATCCCGGCGCGCAGCTGGCCGCGCCGTTCCGCGGGCAGGGCGTGGAACCAGTCGAGGGTGTCGAGCGTGGTGCGTGCTAGCGGGCGATAGGTGAGCCCGGCCGCGAGCGCCCGTGCGTTGCTGCGACGGCCGAAGCCGAGCGTGTCGCCCGCGGCCGGCACCCAGACCGGCATGTCGCTCCAGGGCGCCACCTTCTGCTCCTCCAGGAAGGGAGCGGGAACCCAGGTGATGCGCGCTCCGGAGGTGGTCGCTGCGCGCACGCCGCAGAGCAGGTCGCCCATGGTCAGCTCGTGCTCCGGGCCGACCGCGTTGAACGCGCCCAGGGTGCGGGTCTCGACCATGCGGATCGTCCACTCGGCGAGGTCGCGGGCGTCGATCACCTGCACCGGGTCGCTGCCGTCCCCCGGCGCCAGCACCTCTCCACCTCGCTCGAGCCGCACCGGCCAGTAGGTGAAGCGGTCGGTCTCGTCGCCGGGCCCGACGATGAGGCCAGGCCGGATCACCGTGGTCGCGCCCGGGAACCACTTCTCGGCTTCGCGCTCCGAGGTCGCCTTGAGGGGTCCGTAGAGCTCGAAGTTCGAGGCGCGCACGGCGTCCATGGACTCCTTCATCGCGTCCGCCCCCTTGTACTCGGCGGTCGCCGCGCTCTCGTCGGCCCCGGGCTCGTTCTCCTTGGCGTAGACGGAGACCGTGGAGATGAAGACGTACTGGCCGACCTTGCCGGCCAGGACCTGCCCGGCGTCGCGCACCCAGTAGGGCAGCGTCGTCGGATTGTCGATACAGACGTCCCACTCGCGCCCCTTGAGCGCCTCGAGGTCGCCGGTGTTGCGGTCGCCGGAGAGCTCCTCGACCTCGCCCGGCCACTCCTTGGGACGCCGTCCGCGGTTGAAGAGGGTCAGGCGGTGCCCGCGCGCGAGCGCGTAGCGGACCTGGTGCGGGCCGGTGAAGCCGGTGCCGCCCAGGATCAGGATGCGCAGGGGGCGCGGCGCGCGCGCGACGCCCTCGAGCGGCGGCACCGCGACCGGCGCCGGTCGCGCCGCGGGAGCCGCCTGCGCGCGCAGCGCGCCCGGGGCGAGCCCCAGGCCGACGGCGCCGGTGGCGGTGAGCTTGAGCAGGTCTCTGCGGGTGGTGGGCATGGTCTCCTCCGCGTGCGGGTCGAGATGCGGTTCAGGGCGCCGGCGCGACCGCCGCCCGCGTCCGTTGGGGTGATGCCGTGCGGACCAGTCGAGCGTGCCGCCGCCCGAGCCAGACCGCGAGCGCGAGCCAGAGCGCGGCGAGCGGGGCCGCGGCGCCGGCGATCCCCGCCACGCCGAGGCCGAGCGCGGTCAGGCCGGCGCTGGTCCAGGCGCCGGCCTGATCCCCGAGACGATAGACGAAGGTGTCCACGAACGCCTTCGACTTGTACTTCTCCTCGCGCGAGAGGGGGATGAAGAGAATCTCCCGCGCAGGACGCGTGAGCGCGAAGTTCGAGGCCCGCCGCGCGACCTGGACGAGCGCCAGCAGGCCCAGCGTGGGCAGTGCGCCGAGCGCGGCGAAGCCGGCCAGCGAGAGCGCGGGCAGCAGCGCGAGCGTGCCGCCCACTCCCAGCGCCGCGAGCACGCGCCCGGTCGCCCCGGTCTGGAGCACCAGCGTCGAAGCGTTCACCCAGAGGTCGAGGCGAGCGAAGAACGCGGTCCTCGCGCTGCGCTCGGGCAGGGCCGTCGTCACGATGTCGGCCTGGACGAAGTAGAGAAAGGTCGAGGACAGGGTGTAGAGGAAGAGGAAGCCGCAGATCCCGGCGAGGTAGGGCGAGCGCAGCACGCTCGACACCCCGGCCAGCGCGCCGCCACCCACGGCCTCGCGTTCCGCGTGACTCTGCTCGACAGCGGCTGCCGCCCGGCGCCGGCCGAGAGCGCGCGCGCAGCGCACGCCCCCCTCGAGCAGTGCCGCCGAGACGAGCAGCAGCGGCGCCTCGCCCAGCCGTTCCACGAGCCCGGCGGTGAGAGCCGCGCCGAGCACGCCACCGAGGGTCCCCCCTGCGGCCACGAAGCCGAACAGCCGCTTGCCCTCGCCGACCTCGAACAGGTCGTCGACGAAGCTCCAGAAAACCGAGACGATGAAGAGATTGAAGACGCTCGCCCAGACGAAGAAAGCGCGCCCGAGCCAGAGCTGCGACGCGCCGGGAGCGGACTCGAGCAGCAGCCAGAAGACGAGCAGGTGGAGCGCGAAGAAGCGGTACGTCCAGGGCACCGAAACCGGCCGCGGCCAGCGCGCCACGACCGCCGCGTAGAGCGGCTGCGCGGCGAGCATCACGAGCAGCGTGGCGGTGAACAGCCAGGGCAGGTCGTCCACGCCTCCCGCCGTGCCCATCGCGTCGCGGATCGGCCGCAGCACGTACCAGGCGGCGAGCACGAGGAAGTGGTAGAGGGCGGCGAGCCCGAGCACGGCCCACTCGCCGGGCCGTGCGTCCACCAGCCGCCGCGCCAGCGCGTCCGCCCACCCGCCCCGACCGTCTCCGTCCGCGCTCTCCACCCCGCCTTCCCTCCCTCCGGGCGGCCCGCTCCGGAGGCGCGACCGCCCGTGCCCGGACCGCGTCCGGGGACCGCGCCGGATACGCGCCCGGCAGCTCGAAGTTGCACGCGCCACGGTTGGGCCCGGGCGGCCGCCGTGGCAGGATCGCACGCATGCTCGAATCCGGCTCCGAGCTGGCGGCCCTCGGCCTCGCCTGGTTCGCGGTCTTCCTGTTCTCGACCTGCTGTCACGAGGCCGCCCACGCCTGGGCCGCGCTTCGCCTCGGCGACCCGACCGCCTACCTGGGCGGCCAGGTCTCGCTCGATCCCCGTCCGCACATCCGGCGCGAGCCGGTGGGTACGCTGGTCGTGCCGCTCCTCACCTTCCTGCTCTCGCGCTCCTGGATGATGGGCTGGGCGAGCGCACCCTACGATCCGCTCTGGGCCGACCGCCACCCCCGGCGCGCGGCCTGGATGGCGCTCGCCGGCCCGGCCGCCAACTTCGTGCTCGTGCTCGCGGCGGCGCTCGGCATCCGCGCCGGTGTCGCCGCCGGCCTCTTCACAGCGCCCGCGGAGGCGACTTTCTCGAGCGTGGCGGCCGCGAGCGGAGGCGGCGCGTCCGCGGGCGCCGCCACCCTGCTCTCGATCCTGTTCTCGCTCAACCTGGTGCTCGGGGTCTTCAACCTGATCCCGTTGCCGCCGCTCGACGGCAGCGCCGCCGTGCCCCTGCTCCTGCCCGAGCGCTGGCGCCGGGGCTGGCTCGAGTTCCTGCGCCAGCCGATGCTCTCCTGGGCGGGCCTGCTGCTCGCCTGGCGTCTCTTTCCGCCCCTCTTCGCTCCGCTCCACACGCTGGCCCTGAACCTCCTCTGGCCGGGCTTCCTCTACCGCTGAGCCGCCGGGTTACCATGGAGCGGTGAGCGCCGTCGTCCCGAATCCGACCGACCGCATCGGGCGGCCCTTCGCCGACCTCCGGATCTCGGTCACCGACCGCTGCAACTTCCGCTGCACCTACTGCATGCCGCGCGAGGCTTTCGGCGCCTCGTACCGCTTCCTCCCCCGCTCCGAGATCCTGACCTTCGAGGAGATCGAGCGTGTTGCCGGCATCTTCGCGCGTCTGGGCGCGCGCAAGCTCCGCCTCACCGGGGGCGAGCCGCTCCTGCGCCACGACCTGCCCGGGCTGGTCCGGCGGCTCGCCACCGCGACCCGCCTCGACCTCGCGCTGACCACCAATGGCTCGCTGCTCGCCGAACAGGCCGCGGCGCTCGCCGGGGCCGGCCTCGGGCGCGTCAGCGTCAGCCTCGACTCGCTCGATGACGAAGTGTTCCGGCGCATGAACGACGTGCGCTTCCCGGTCGCCCGGGTGCTCGCCGGTATCCGCGCGGCCGAGGAGGCCGGCCTCGCGCCGATCAAGCTCAACGCGGTGATCCGCAGGGGGCTCAACGAGGACGCCATCGTGCCGCTGGTGGAGCGCTTCCGCGGCACCGGGCACGTGGTGCGCTTCATCGAGTACATGGACGTCGGGGCGACCAACCGCTGGCGGCTCGACGACGTGGTCCCGGCGCGCGAGATCCTCGAGCGCCTGCGCGCCCGCTTCGAGCTCGAGCCGCTCGACCCCGGCTATCGCGGCGAGGTCGCGCGGCGCTGGCGCCTGGCCGACGGCAGCGGCGAGATCGGGATCATCGCCTCGGTCACCGCCCCCTTCTGCGGCGACTGCACCCGGGCGCGCCTGTCCGCCGACGGGCACCTCTACACCTGCCTGTTCGCCGCCGCGGGATACGACCTGCGCGCTCCCCTGCGCGCCGGCGCCGACGACGCCGAGCTCGAAGCGCTGGTGCGCTCGCTGTGGGCGGGCCGGGAGGACCGCTACTCGGAGCTGCGCGCGGGGATCGGGGGACGCCCGGCACGTATCGAGATGTCGTATATTGGCGGCTGAGGTCGGCATCTCATGACTACGAACCGGGATCGGCGACGCCAGCGTCGCGTTCGGCTGCCGGAGAGCCACGGTAGCCTGGTCGTCTCCCTCGACGGCACGGTGCTCGACATCAGCCTGTCGGGCATGGCGGTCGAGACCAATACCCGCCTCGCACCCCACCGCGCGCTCACCCTCCGCCTCGGCAACGGCGGCCGCGCGATGTCGCTCACCGGCCGCGTGGTCTGGTGTTTCCTCCACGGCACCCGGGCCACGACCTCCGGCGAGCAGCTGCCCGTCTACCGCGCCGGCATCCAGTTCCAGGACGTGCTCTCGCCCCAGGCGCAGGACCTGGTGCGTTTCCTGGAATCCCACGCCATCGTGACCCTCGAGACGCGGCTGTTCGGCCGCTTCCGCATCGCCGAGGACGACTCGGTCGAGGTCAGCTCGTCGATCGAGTTCCGGGTGGTCGAGCTGGACGCCAGCGGCCTGACGGTGGAGACTTCGATCGGCCTCGAGCCGAAGGAAGAGTGCGAGGTCGAGATCCAGCTCGACGGCGACACGGTGCGGGCGCGCACGGTGGTGCGCGAGGCCCATCGCCTGGCGAGCCAGGAGGCGAGCGAGTCCTGGCGCATCCAGCTCGAGTTCACCGGCCTCGACGAGCCCTCGCGCACCCGAATCCAGGAGTTCCTGCGCGGCGAGGTGGGCTCCGCCGCCGACGAGCCCGGCTGACGCCGGTCAGTTCTTGAACAGCGCGTCGAACGCGGCGCGGGCGTCGTCGGGCTTGCTCGCGGCAGGCGGTTTCTCGCGCGCGAACTCGGCGCGCAGGCGTGGCTCGTAGAGCTCGCAGGCGTTGGCGCGGTCCTTGGGCGAGATCCGCTTCGGGATCGTCCTGCGGCACTCGAACGCCGAGCCGGTGTCGAACGAAGCGCAGTTCGTGCAGGTGTGGAGGTCGTTGCCGCACTTGGTGCAGCGCGAGTCGAGAGCCATCGCGGCCGCCACCGTGGCCTGCTCGCCGCAACGGGCGCAGCGGAACACCTCGGCGGTCGGCGCCCCCAGCCCCCGGCCGCGCGGAGCGTCGCGCTTGTCCACCGGACCCTTCGGCGCCGGCGGGCGCGCCGCCCCGCGCTCCTCGCCGCCGTCCTGGTAACCGCGCTGCTTATACTTGCGATCCGACATGGACGCAGTCTACCAGCCGCGCGCGCGGCTCCGGCGCGTGCTCCTGCTCGCGGTGCTCGTGGCCGCCTGCCGTGACGACGCCGCGCCGCGGCGTCCGCTGCCGGCGCCGCCGCGCAGCTGGCCGCTCGACGTCTTCCTCGCCAGCCAGGCCTGGGAGATCGCCGACGTCGACGCCTCGGGGCGCCTGCTCGCCAACGAGTGGATCCGCGGCGCCGCGCGCGCGGTGCGCATCGCGGCGGGTGGGAGCCGCGAGCTCCTGGCGCCCGGCGAGCGCAGCTCCCACCGCGCCCTGGCCGCGCTCGCCGGCGACGAGGTGCTGGTCGAGCTCGCGCCGGTCTCCGAGGGCACTCCGAGCCGGCTCTCGATCGCGTCCGGTCACGGCGCACCGCGCGCGCTCCCGGCCGCCGACGCGTCGCGATTCCTGAGCGCGGACCGCGACGGCCAGCGCCTCTGGGTCGCGAGCGCCGGCGCGGACGGCCTCGAGCGGCTGCTCGAGATCTCGCGCACCGGGAGCGGACGCGAGCTGGTCGAAGCACCCCCGGGCTTTCGCTTCGCCGCCGTCACGCGCGACGGCGCCCTCGCCGCGATGGTCCGACCGGTCGGGCCGGGCGCCGACGAGGTCGTACTGGTCGACCGTCCCGGCGGCGAGCGCCGGCTGCTCCTCCCCACCGGAGCGGACGGCCGCTTCTCGGTGCTCCGTTTCTCCGACGACGCGCGCCGCCTGCTCGTCGCGGCCGACGACGGATCGGAGCTCGCGCGGCTCGAGTGGCTGGACCTCGACAGCGGCGGCCGGTCGCCCGCGCTCGCGGCGCCGGAGTGCGCCGCGCTCGGCGTGCGCGCCGCGAGCGGCGTCGCCGTCGCCGACCTCGTCTGCACCGGAGCGCGCCGCGCCGCCGTCCTGGACACGGGGACGCCGCCCTGGCAGGGGCGGCTGCCGCCCGAATCGACGGTGACGGCCGCCCTGCCCGCGGGAGCGGGGGCCTGGTGGCTCGAGCTCTCCGGTCCGGCCTCGGCCCGCGACCTCTGCCGCCTCGACGCGGACGGCGTCCTCGTTCCGCTCACCTGGGCGCTGGCGCCGCGGCTCGAGCCAACCGCGCTCGTCCATCCGGCCGTCGAGAGTCTCTCGCTCGGCGACGTCCGGGTGCCGGTCGAGGTCTGGCGCCCGAGGGGCGTCGCGCGCGCCGCCGCGATCTGGCTCGAGGACGACGGCGCGCCACCCCGCTGGGGCGAGTTCCATCCGCTCCACGCCTTCCTCGCCGCGCGCGGCGTGCTCGTGCTGCGGCTGCGTCCGCGCGGCTCGGACGGCTTCACGCGCGCCCTGCGCGAGGCGGGCGGCGAAGACCGCCTGGCCGCCGCCGCGCTCGACGCCGAGCGGGCGGCGGCGCAGGCGCGCGCGCTCGCCGGCGGCGCGGTGCCGATCGCGCTCGTGGTCGAAGGCGCGCGCTGGCAGACGCTGGCCACGCCCGAGGGCCCCGATCCCTTCGCGCTGCGCCACGCGCTCGGAGCGCCGCCCTCCTTCGACGCGCTCGCCGGGGCCGGTCGCGCGCTCGAGGCGGCCCTGCTCGACCGCCGCTGACGCGCCCGAGCGTTCGCGGATCGCGTGCTATCGTGCGCCCGGCGCGCGCATGCAGACGCTGGGCAAGTACGAGATCGTCGAGAAGATCGGAGTCGGCGGCTTCGGCGTCGTCTACAAGGGCTTCGATCCGTTCATCAAGCGCCCGGTCGCGATCAAGACCTGCTCCGCCGAGGACACCGAGACGCGCGAGCGCTTCCGGCGCGAGGGCGAGATCGCGGGCAACCTCCAGCACCGCAACATCGTCACCGTCTTCGAGTTCGGCTTCGAGAACGACATCCCGTACCTGGTCCAGGAGTTCCTCTCCGGGGAGGACCTCGACCGCAAGATCAAGCGCAACGAGTTCGTGCCGCTGCCCGAGAAGATCCTCTGGCTGGTGCAGATCGCGCGCGGGCTCGCCTTCGCGCACGAGCGCGGCATCGTGCACCGGGACATCAAGCCCGGCAACGTGAGGATCCTCGACGACGGCACCGCCAAGATCCTCGATTTCGGCATCGCCAAGCTGGCGCACCAGCCGTCCAACCTCACCCAGGCGGGCATGACCCTGGGCACCGCCGCCTACCTGGCCCCGGAGCAGATCCGGGGCCAGCCGGTCGATCCGCGCACCGACGTCTTCTCCTACGGCGTGCTCGCCTACGAGCTGCTCGCCTTCGAGCGCCCCTTCCGCGCCGCCGAGATCTCCGCCATCTTCTACAAGATCCTCCACGAGACGCCGCCTTCGCTGGCGGCGCGCGTGCCCGACGTGCCGGTCGAGCTCGACCGCATCGTGGCTCGCTGCCTGGCCAAGGATCCAGCTCGCCGCTGGATCCCGACCGCCGAGCTCGTGCGCGCGCTCGAGGGCCTGATCCAGCGCCGGCCGGGCGCGGCCACGATCGACACCACGCGCACGAAGATCGCCACCCGCGTCGCCGAGGCCGCGACCGCCCCGGCCGCGGTTCGCCCCGCCGCCGAGCGGCCCGCTCTCGACGAGCTCGAGTTCCACCACTCCGAGGCCGCGCCGCGCGTGCACAGCCGCTCGATGGCGACCACCGCCTTCGGGTTCGGACGGCCGAAGCGGTGGACGCGCTGGCTGGCGCTCTCCGCTCTCGTGGCGGCCGTGTTCGCCATCGGCGCGGTCTGGCTCGGACAGGCCGGCCGCCTGGCGCGGGTCGGCGACGAAGCCGCCTCCGCACCGCAGCCCGTTGCGCCCGTTGCGGCGGCTCCCTCCGCCGCCGCGCCGCAGTCGCCGGCGCCGGCCCCGGCGGGCCCGGCGCGGCCGGCAGAGCCGGCGGTCACGGCCGCGCCCGAGCCCGCCCCGGAGCCGGTCGCGGCCCCGCCGCCGCCCCCGCCGCCGAAGCCGGGGCAGCTCGTGGTCGGACCGGCGTGGCATCCTGAGATCGAGCTCCGCGTCGCCGGGCGCCGCCTCCGCCTCGACCGGCAGCACCGCCTCGAGCTGCCCGCCGGGGCCTACACGCTCACGTTCTCGCTCGAGACGCCCAGCTACGCCTTCCGCAGGGAGAGCCGCGTGCGCCTCGACGAGGGCGAGGCTGAGCGCGCCGCGGTGCCGATCGAGCGCCCGGGCCGGCTCACCGTCCAGCCCCACCTCAACACTCCGGGCGGCATCGTCCGACTCGACGGTCAGATGGCGGGACCGGCGCCACTCCGGGGCCGTTGGCTTGCGCCCGGCGAGCACCGGGTCGAGATCTTCCCGGTTTCCGGAATGACTGCGACGCCCGTGCTGAGCCAGGCGGTGACGGTCCGGAGCGAGGTGGAGACCGTGCTCACCTTCGACCTGGCCGGCGGCCAGGTGACGCAGGTCCGGGAGCGGCCCGCACCGCCCGGGTAGGGCCCGCAGCTCTGCTAGATTCCCGCGTCGGCGACGATCCCGATGCGCGCCTCTCCCTTCGTTTCGATCGCACTGACGCTGACCTCGGCCCTGGCCGCGCCGGGCCAGACCCCGCCACCCCCCCCGGATCCCGACCGGATCCTGGTCGAGGACCTCCCGCCGCAGGGCGCGCAGGAGGCCGCCGCCCCTGCCGGCGGGGAGCTCGCCGGGCTCGAGGCCGAGGCCGAGCGCCTCTACGCCGACGGCGAGCTCTCTCGCGCGCTGCTGCTCTACGCCGACCTCGCCGCCCGCCACCCGACCGCCGCCGAGCGCGCCCGGCTCGGCATCACGGCGGCCTGGCTCTCGTTCCAGCTCGGCGATCGCGACGCCGCGACGGGCCAGCTCGGGCGGGTCCTGTTCGACGACCCGTCCGCCCCCTTCCGGCCCGAGCTCTTCAACCCCGACTTCGCCGCGCTCTTCCTCGACACGCAGCGCGACGCGACCGAGCGCCGCGCGCGCGCCGCCGCCGAGCGCACCCGCTCCGCGGTGGACGCGATCCGCGCCGGGCGCTTCGCGGAGGCGCGCAAGGCGCTGCTCGCCGCCCTCGAGCTCGCCCCCGACGACCCCGAGGTGCTCTACAACCTGGCGCTGGTGGACCAGCGCGAGGGAGATCTCGACGCCGCGCTCGCCGGCTTCGAGAAGATCCTCTCGCTCGGCCGCGCCCAGCCGGGGCGGGTGGGACGCGACCTCGAGGCGCTGGTGCTCAACAACGTCGCGGTCCTCTACTTCACGCGCGCGGACTACGAGGTGGCGCGCGACGCGCTCGAGCGCGCGCTCCGGCTCGACCCCGACGACGCGCGCGCCCTCTACAACCTCGGCCTGACGCGCCAGCGGCTGGGCGACGCCGAGGGCGGGTACGCGGCGCTGCGCCAGGCGCGCGGCATCGACCGCCGCGACACCGACATCGCGCGCGCGCTGGCGCTCGCCGAGATGGCGCACGGGCGCTGGGTCGAGGCGGTGGCGCTGCTGCTCGAGGCCACCCGGGACCGCGCCGAGGATCCCGAGCTCTGGTTCCAGCTCGGGCGCGCGCAGCGCGGACTGGGCAACGCCGACGGCGCGCTGCAGTCGCTGGCCGCCGCGGAGCGCCTCGACCCGCGCAACCGCGCCGGGGTCGCCCTGCCGGCGGCGCTCGCCGCGGTCGAGATCCTGCGCCAGCGCGGCGACTCCGCCGGCGCCGCCGCCGCCGCGGAGCGCGCCGTGGCGCTCGACCAGGAGGGCGTGGACGGGTGGATGCTGCTCGGGCTCGCCCGTCTCGACGCCGGCGATGCGGCCGGGGCTCGCGCCGCGCTAGAGC
>Ga0316622_100002442_pt1 | contig 12865 bp, 13 predicted proteins | sample OWC_Aug_OW2_C1_D_FD_207646 | JGI IMG/M metagenome (GOLD analysis project Ga0316622, IMG submission 207646) | Wetland soil microbial communities from Old Woman Creek delta, Ohio, United States - OWC_Aug_OW2_C1_D5_C | ecosystem: Environmental > Terrestrial > Soil > Wetlands | place: USA: Ohio... | reverse complement strand
GCAGGGCAGCAGCCTGCAGCAGATCATCGCGAGCGGGGAACCGCGGATCCTCGACGATCTCGAGGCCTATCTGGCCGACCACCCGCAGTCCGACTCGACCAGGCGCATCGTGCGCGAGGGCATGCGCTCGAGCCTGACCGGGCCGCTGATCGCCAGGGGCCGGCCGATCGGCTTCATCTTCTTCTCGAGCGTGCGGCGGCACGCGTTCGGGCACCAGCACACCAGGCTGTTCCGCCAGATCGCCGGCCAGCTGTCGGTGATCGTGGAGAAGAGCCGGCTGCTTGAGGAGCTCGCGGAGACCAACCGGAAGCTCGTCGAGGCCCAGCAGGCTCTCGAGTACCAGGCGGCCCACGACCCGCTGACCTCGGTGTGGAACCGGCGCGGGATCGTCGACCTGCTGGGCATGGAGCTCGCGCGTTCCCGGCGCGATGAAGTCCCGCTCGCGCTGCTGCTCGTCGACATCGACCACTTCAAGCAGATCAACGACACCCACGGCCACGCCGTCGGCGACGAGGTGCTGCGCGAGGTTGTTCGCCGCCTGCAGCTGAGCCTGCGCTCGGCCGAGGTGGTGGGCCGCTACGGGGGTGACGAGTTCGTCGTCGTGCTGCGACCCGGCACCGTCGCCACCGCCAAGCAGGTCGGAGAGCGGCTCACCGAGCTCGTCGACTCGACGCCGATCGAGACGCGCGCGGGAGGGATCCCGGTCACCATCACCATCGGGGCGGTCGTGTGCCCGGCGACCGAGGCGCGCGACCCGGACCGACTCATCGAGGTCGCCGACGAGGCGCTCTACCGCGCCAAGCGGGAGGGCCGCAACCGCACCGAGGTTGCGGAGCTGCGGTAGGAGTTCGCACCGCATTGGCCTTCTCGGCGGGCGTGGTCGACCGAAGCGTTGTCCCACGGCCACCGCGGCACGAACTCCTCAGGATGCGCACAGCGCATCCCGAGGAACGTGGGGGGCAGAGGCCAACCACAACAACCTCATCAGGAGCGCGCACGGGGCCTATGCCTCACACGCTCCAGGGGCCGGGTCAGAGCTCCAGGTTCTCGGGCTCGAAGTACTCGCGCTCGTGCTGGCAGCAGGGGCACTTCCCCGGCGGCTCGGTGCCCTCGTGGATGTAGCCGCACACCGAGCACTTCCAGCGGATCGGTTGGTCGCGCTTGTAGACGGTGCCCTTCTCGAACATCTCGAGCACCTTGGCGTAGCGGTCGCGGTGCTCGGCCTCGATCCGGGCGATCATGCGGAACAGGATCGCCGCCTCCTTGTTGCCCTCGGCCTGCGCCTGCGCCGCGAACTCCGGGTACATCGACTTCGTCTCGTGGTCCTCACCCGAGATCGCCGCCCGGAGGTTGGCCGCGGTGTCGCCGAGCTTACCGGCGAGCCTGAACTCGTCCTTGGCGTGGCGCATCTCGTTGAGTGCGGTCTCCTCGAAGATCTTGGCGATGTAGTGGTACCCCTCCTTGCGCGCCACCTGGGCGTAGAAGGTGTACATGTTGCGGGCCTGGCTCTCGCCGGCGAAGGCCGCCATGAGGTTGTCCTGGGTGCTCGCCATCACTCGCTCCTTTCCGAGGGTGGTCAGCCCGTCCGTTCGGGCTCGCCTACATGGGCGATGGATGTGTGGTTGGCGATCTCCGAGCTCGTGGTCCGGAGGTCGTTGACGCTCAGCTGGTGGATGTCGTCGTGGCCGGTCAGCCGCGCGAAAGCCTGCAGCTCGACGGTGGTCACGCGCAGGAAGTTGGCGACCCGCCTCGCCGACAGCTCGACGTCGAGCCGCGCCCGCAGCGCCGGGTCGTGGGTGGTGATGCCCACCGGGCACCTTCCGGTGTGGCAGATCCGGTACTGCTGGCAGCCGGCCGCGATCAGGGCGGCGGTGGCGATAGCCACCGCGTCGGCACCCATGGCGAGAGCCTTCGCCACGTCCGAGGACAGGCGCAGGCCGCCGGTGATCACCAGCGAAACCGCTGCCGCCCCCCGCTCGTCGAGGTAGCGACGCGCTCTCGCCAGGGCGTAGATGGTCGGAATGCCGCTCGAGTCCTTCACCACCTTGGGCGAGGCGCCAGTCCCTCCCGCCCGGCCGTCGATGGTGACAAAGTCGGGGCCGGCGGCGAGCGCGACCGCGAGGTCGGCCTCGATGTGGCCGGCGGCGAGCTTGATGCCGATCGGCTTGCCTCCGGTGGCGCCGCGCAGGAGCTCGACCTTCGCCCGGAGCTCGTCGATGTTGGTGATGTCGGCGAAGTGTGCCGGGCTGATGATGTCCCGGCCCGCCGGGAAACCGCGGATCGCCGCGATCTCCTCGGTCACCTTGCTGCCTGGCAGGTGGCCCCCGAGGCCCGGTTTGGCCGACTGGCCGAACTTGATCTCGACCGCGTCGGCCGAGCGCAGGTTCTCGTCGGTGACGCTGTACCGGTTGGGGACGTACTCGAAGATGTAGCGATGGGCGGCGGCCAGCGACTCGGGCAGTATCCCGCCCTCGCCCGAGCACACCGCGGTGCCAGCCGCGGCGGTCCCCTTGGCGAGCGCGATCGTGGCCTCCCGCGACAGCGCGCCGAACGACATGTGGCTGACGTAGACCGGGGTGTCGAGGACCAGCGGGTGCCGGGCGCTCCGACCGATCACGGTCCGGGTGCTCACCGGACGGTCCTCGTTCAGTGGCAGCCGCGCCAGCTGGGCCCCCTGGATGAGGATCTCGTCCCACGACACGACGCTCTTGCGGGACCGCATGGGCTCGATGACCGTCTCGCCGGAGATCGCGGCCTGCTGGATCGCCGCCATCGTCGACTCGAGGTCGTCCGTCGGCCTGCGCCACTGCTCGAGGTAGGCCGCGATGTCCGCGTCGGCGACGGCGACGGGCTGGACCGGGGAGCGGAACGTCGGCGGCCCGCCGCCTGCCGCGGTCGCGTCCATCGGTTCGAAGTACGACTTGTCGGCGCCGCAGATCGGGCAGACCCAGTCGTCAGGAAGGTCTCCCCAGCTCGTGCCCTCGAGCTTCTCGTCATAAATGTGAGCGCAGACCGAGCACTGGAATCTCACCGCTTCGGCCCCCCTCGGCCGGCCGCGGAGCGTGGCATCCGCGGCCGAGCCCGCGGTACTCCGTCCGAAGGTCGGCGAGCCTGCGTCGATTGTCAAGTCAAGCCGAGATGAGGCCTGCCGCTCCTGCCTGAGAGCTGATCTCACGAAAACCCCGGCGGCGAACGCCTCATGAGCCGTCGGCTCGCGGCTCCCCCCGGCGCACGACGAACGGGCTGCCTACCAGACCGAGGCCGATGACTGCCGCGGCAGCGCCGGGACGGCCGTCCTCACCGAGTCCCACTGCAGCTGCGCTAGCGAAGATCGCGAGCCACATCACGAGCAGGACCCTGGCCACCGTCCGGCGGGGCATCCGCGCGCCGGGCTCGAGGAAGGCCAGAAAGGGCGCGAACAGGGGGATCCGGACCAGGCGCTCCTCGAGCCACGGGCAGCTGTGGGCGAAGCACCAGCAGGCGGCGATCAGAAACACGGTGGTGGGCAGCCCGGGCAGGAAGACGCCGAGGGCGCCGAGGCCGACGCAGAGCACGCCCAGGCCGGCCAGCATCCAGCGGGCGAGCCGGGAGGGGGTGGGGCGGCAGTCAGGGGTCGGGCATCCGGCCATCGTTCGGGAAACCCCGTTCCGTCGCGGTGTATGCCGGGGGAGGAATCCCAGCGATCTCGAGCGGGGTCGAGGCCGGCGCCGCGCAGGCGACTCCGGGGCGGGCTCCGGTGGTAGGGTGCCAGCCCGGTGGGCCGAGGGCCCCGGCGAAGCTGCCCTGCGGTCCTGCCCACAGGGCCTCGGATTGCCGGGCCGTCGAGGACCAGCCAACAGGAGCCTCAGCTCCGGATCGGGCGGTGAACCTGCCGCGCTACCGGCTTCGCCGCCGGACGACTTGCGTGCCGTCGGCAGAGAGCGCGATCACGCGATCGACAGCGCCGGACTCGTCGCGGGCGAACTCCATGCGCAGCTCGTCGTGGCCCTCGAAGCGGAAGAGGTCGTTGCCCATGGGCACCATCGGGAAGCTCGACTCCCCGTCGCGATGATACTGAAGGACGCCCGCCTCGCTGACCGAGAACGAGCGGGTCTCGTAGGTCCCGCAGTACTCCGCCAGCTGCTCGCGACTCAGCACGGTCGGGTTTTGCCCGGCCTCGAAATCCTTTCTCGCCCACTCGAGGCGTCGGCGGGCCTCCTCACTTTCGGCCCTCTCGAGGAGCACATCGAGGACCGCGTTGTAGGCCGTCGCCAGAGCCTCCTCAGCAGGCACCTCGACGTCGGGAGCCACTCCCACGCCCTCCCAGCTGGTGCCCGTGATGTGGTTGATGGACCTGGCGTTGGGAACCATCATCGCGACCGCCATCTGATCGCGGATCAAGCGCGCGAACCCCACTGGGTGGCCGCCGCCCTTCGATCGGACGCCCACGACAGTGGCGCGGCCGAGGTGCTTGAGGGCGTACGCGAAGTCCTCGGCGGCCGAGAAGGTCTGGGCGCTGGTCAGGAGGTACAAAGGGACCTCGCTCAGCGATGGACCCGGGACGTACTCCGGCGTCCAGACCTGCTGCGTCACGCCGGAGGCGCGCTCCCAGGAGTCGTTGAGCCTGGTCGCCTCGTCGAAGAAGTACCCGGAGATGAAGCCGACAAGACCGGCTCCTCCACCGTTCCACCGGAGATCGATGATCAGCGCTTCGGTGTTGCCCAGGGTGTTCATGACCGCGACGGTGGTCGGGCCACCGAGGGCGGGGTGAGCGAACTCGTCGATCCGGAGGTAACCGACGTTGCCCGGCAGGATCTCGATCTTCTTGTATCCGTAGTTGGTCCGGCGCAGGCGTTCCACGTACCCGGCATCCGCCGGCGTGTAGTCGGTGTCCTCGGCAAGGGCGTCCTCGATCCGCTCCGGCCACAGCCCCACGTGCAGGTCGTTGGACGCCGCGCGGAGGTCTTGCTCCACTGCGTGCAGGAAGGTAGCGGAGTCATCGAGACCGTCGTAGGCTCCTCCAGCAGCCCGCGATCGGATCTCGTTGACCATGGCTGAGGCCACCTCTGGATCGACGTAGCGCTTCGACATCGTGTCTGCGATCCAGTCGAGGATCTCGGCCCGCGCAACGCTGTCGATCGTGGGCGGGAACTCGTCAGCGGTTCCAGGGCCGGCGGCCACCACGCTGATGGCCCCGACGATGAGGATCGCGGCACGGAGGCTCCAGCTCGCGCGGACCGAGCGTGCAGACATCAGCTTTCCTCCAGTTGGCTCGTGAATCTCCTGTGGGCGGCGGCGTCGAGGCGCATCGTGAGCGCATCGCGGGCTACCTCCGATGGAGGGAGCGGGCTACTCCGGATGCGCCGGAAGCCGACCTTGCGGTACACCCTGCGCGCTGCCGCGAGCCTCGGGTGGGTCCGCACGTAGAGCGCTTGCGCGCCCAAGTCGAACGCTCGCTCGACGGCAGCCGCCGCCAGCGCCGTCCCGACACCTCGGTTGCGATGGCCGGGATCCACCGCCATCTTCACGAGCTCGAACGCGCTCGAGCGATGGCGCACCACGGCGCAGGTGCCGACCACCTCGCCCTTCAGCAGGGCGAAGAGAATGCTCCCTCCCTGTCTGAGGATGCGCCGATTGGGGTCCGCAAGGAGCTCGGCGTCGTGTTTCTCGATCGCAAACTCCGCCGCGAGCCACTGTTCATTGAGTGCCCGGAAGTGCTTCTTGTAGGCCGGGCAGTAGTCGGTGATCTCCAGCTCCGGCTTCGCGGGGAGCCCGAAGTGGGCGTCGAAACGCCGGCCGAGGCTGGCGGTCCGCAGCGCTTGCTCTACGCGATCGAGGTCCTTCACCAGGTCGACCCCGGCCTCAGCCATGAGCTCACTCGCGACCGACCGAATCCCGTGCCATACCGACTCGAGACGAAGCCGGGTCGAGCGGCCGCGTCGCGACAGCACGACCCGCCGTACGCGGGAGTCCTTCGGGTCCGAGGTATTCCGAATCAGCCCGGCTGCAAGCAGCTCATCCGCGATGTTGCCAACCGCCTGAGGGGTGAGGCGGACGTCGGCCGCGAGCTCGGAAATCGAGGGCCTGCCGCCGGCGCCGATGGCGTAGAACACGGCGAACCAGCGTGGTTGGAAGTCGACGCCGAGCCTCTCATAGAGGGCCGCGGTCTCCTCCCAGAGGGCGTCGCCCAGTCGATGGAGCCGGCTGACCAGCGCCAGCTCGCCGAGCTCGGCCATGAGATCGGGAGGTCGGTGAGCCTCGTTCATCATCTGTAAGCTACGAGAAATTGCGAAAGCGGTTTCATATTTTCATGACTGAATCCTACGTGACGAGGACACTCAGTGCGGGGGTTGCACGACCGGGGAGCCGGACGAGGAGCTGCCGGGCACGCCTCGCCACCATTACCGGCCGATGGGGACTCCGGAAGGCGCCGCCGACACCTGATTGGCCCGAGGTCCTCCAGGATTGCCACGAGGAACACGCAGCCATCGCCCTCGGCGCCGTTGTCGAGATCCGGCGCTGGGTTGACGGCGAGTCGGAGATCGGAGACCGCTGTCGATTGCCACATCGCAGCCACCGTTTGCCACGAGTCGGCCCTGCTGTGGACTCGTTTGCACGCCACGCTGGGGGTCAGTGGAGGTGAAACCATGGCAGCTCAAGTGGCAGATGCGGGTCTCGCTCTGATCTCGTCGTGGAGCCGGTCGGTCCGGTGGATTGGTGTCGCGATCCTCGCCCTGGTCCTGCTGATTCCGCTGAAGATGGTCGAGTCGGTGGTGCGCGAGCGGTACCAGACTTACCAGGAGGTGGTTGCGGACATCGCCGGGAGCTGGAGCGGCGATCAGGTGCTGGCCGGACCGATCCTCGTGGTTCCATTCAGCGAGAGGGTCGAGACGCGCGACGAGGTCGTCACTCCCGACGGTGAGAAGAAGATCGTCCAGCGTTGGGAGAGCTGCCCTCGACGAGCGGCGCTCCTGCCCGACCTCCTGACCATGACCGGGACGGTCGCGCCGGAGACACGGCGGCGCGGCATCTATTGGGTGCGGGTCTACACGGCGGACGTCGCGGTGTCAGGCTCGTTTCGGGATCCGCGCGCGGCGGTGGAGGCGCTGAGCACCGCGGACCGGCTCGAGGGCATCGACTGGTCGAACGCGGTCGTCGGCTTCGGCCTGTCGGATCCGCGCGGCATCGTCGCGGCCGACGGGGGCGAGTTCGACGGGCGCTTGCTGCAGCTGCGGCCGGGCACCAGCCTGGCCGAGATGCTGCCGCGCGGGTTCCACGTGGCGGTTGGCGAAACGGCCTCCGACGGCCTCGAGGTCCGGCTTCCGCTGACGATCCGTGGCAGCGGGAGCATCCGTTTCCTGCCTCTCGGCGAGGCCACTCGCGCAGCCCTCAGGTCTACCTGGCCGCACCCCAGCTTCATCGGGGGCGTGCTGCCGGTCGAACGGACGGTCGACGACGACGGCTTCTCGGCCGAGTGGACGATCTCCTTGCTCAACCGCTCCTTCCCGCAGGCCTTCCTCACCGGCTCGGCGGTGGCGATCGACGAGATCGAGGCCGGCGTCCGGCTCTTCGAGCCGGTCGCCCTCTACGACCTCGTCACTCGCGCGGTCAAGTACGGCCTGCTCTTCGTCGCCCTGACCTTCCTGACGCTCGGGCTGATCGAGCTCGCCATGGGAGTCCGGCTCAGCCTTGTGCAGTACCTGCTGATCGGCGTCGCCCTGGCGCTCTTCTTCCTCATCCTGATCGCGCTGGCCGAGCACATCGGCTTTGCAACGGCCTACGTGCTGGCGGCCGCGACCGTGGTCGCGCTCAACACTCTCTACTGCGCGGCGATCCTGCGGCGGTGGGCGACGGCGGCGCTGGTTGGCGGCGTGCTGACCGCGATCTACGGCGTGCTCTACACGATCCTGAAGGCCGAGGACTTCGCCCTGCTCGGAGGAACCGTGCTCCTCATCATCGCCCTCTCGGTCACGATGTTCCTCACCCGCAGGATCCACTAGGCGTGAGCACAGGTATGATTCCGGCCTGGAGACGGCGCCATGAAACCAGGCAGCATCCCGGTCCTGACCATCTGCGGGAAGACGATCCCCCACGCCTACGAGAGCGCCATCAAGGAGGTCTGGGAGAACGGCGCGCGCCTACGCACCGAGTACGACCGGCCCGGGGATCCGCCGAGCCGGGACGCCACGGTGATCATCACGGTCGAGGAGCCGTTTGCCCAGCCGCGCTTCCACCGCTCGTTCGCCGACGGTCTGGGAGGCCTCTCGGAGTACGTGATGGAGGTCGTCCACGGCGCCCACGACTACTGGATCAAGCCGCGGGAGGAAGTCCTCAAGGGGGTTGACAGCAAGGACACCCGCTGGACCTACACCTACCACGAGCGCCTCTTCGCCTACAAGATCGAGGAGGAGGTGATCAACCAGGTGGAGTACCTGGTCGCGAAGCTCGCCCGGACCGGCTACAGCCGGCGCGCTCAGGCGATCACCTGGAACCCCAAACTGGACCCGCCGACCGACGACCCGCCATGCCTCCAGAGAATCTGGGGACGGCTCCTCGAGGACGAGGACGGTGGCCTGACCTTCAACATGAACACCCACTGGCGGAGCCGAGACCTCTTCAAGGCCTGGTTCGAGAACGTCATCGCGTTGACCACGCTGATGCGCAAGATCGCGGCCGGGATCTCCGAGAAGGTGTCGCGGCCGGTCGCCATCGGCCGCTACGTCGACGTCAGCGACTCGCTCCACATCTACGGCTCGTACTTCAGGGAGCTCGAGGGGGACCCGGAGCGCGGCATCAGGAGCTTCTTTGAGAAGCTGGCGAGCCGGTCGTTCGAGGATCGGACCTGGAGCTCCGAGTTCGTCCGGCCCCACTTCATCGACGACGGCGTCGGCAAGGGCCTGCGGCCCATGCTGGCCCGGGAGAAGGACATGCCGGCTCAGGTGCGGGCGGCGATCGCCAGGGAGCTCGCGGCGATGGAGCAGGAGGGCTACCCGGTCTGACGAGCTGCGATGTCGTCTTCCGTCGGCATCTCGCCCGACGGCGGACGCGAGTTGCCCGTTGATCAAGCCAACCCGGTCAGCCTCTTGACCAGCGTCACGGCATTCGAGGCGTCGTACCCGTAGCCGTCGGCGCCGATCGAGTCGGCGAATGCCTGCGACAGCGGCGCCCCGCCGACGATGACCTTGACCCGGTCCTCGAGCCCCTTGCCCTTGACGAGGTCCACCACGTCCTTCATGCCGGACATGGTGGTGGTGAGCAGGGCCGAAAGCCCGACAACCTGCGCGCCCTCGGCCTCGGCGGTCTCGACAAAGCGCTCCGGCGCCACGTTGGCGCCGAGGTCGATGACCTCGAAGCCCGCACCCTTGAGCATGACACCCACCAGGTTCTTGCCGATGTCGTGCAGGTCGCCCTTGACCGTGCCGATGACCACCTTACCGAGTGAGCGAACCTCGCTGGCGATGAGCAGCGGCTTGAGCAGGTTCATGCCCGCGTTCATGGCACGCGCGGCCAGCAGCACCTCGGGCAGGAAGATCTCGTTGGCGCCGAACCGCTCGCTGACGACATCCATGCCCGCGAGCAAGCCGTCGTTGAGGATCTGGCCGGCCGCCAGCCCGTCGTCGATCGCCTGCCGGGTCAGCTCGGCGACCTTCTTGTCCTCTCCCCGCTGGAGGCTCTCGCTGATCTGCTGCAGGACCGTCATGGTGCCCTCCCGACAGGCGCGCGTCATTATCGGTCGGCCCCGTGCCCGACCGCAAGCTCATCGCCGGCTCCGACGGGGGCGGTCCGCGCCCGGCTCCCGCTAGGAGTTCGTACCGCATTGGCCTTTCGGGGGTTGTGGTGGACCGAGGTGTCGGCGAACGGCCACTGCGGCACGAACTCCTGCATACCGGGGCCCCTGCCCCACACGCTCCTAGCGCGTGGCGGCGGGCTAGCTTTGGTGGCCCTGGCCCTGGTCCTTGACGGCGGGGGCGGACTCGGCCTCCAGGCGGTCGAGCCGCCACACGACCTGGTTGACGTGGTCGGGGCAGCCGATGGTGATGGTGCCCTCGCGCTCCTCCCAGGGGAAGTCGGCGCCGAAGCGCAAGGCCGTCAGGTACGGCAGGCACGAGCTGAAGGAGCCCATGCAGATGCCGCCGGGCGTCCTGCCGTCGACCAGCCACTCGTCGCCGGCCCGATGCCCGTTGGGGCACTTCTGCCGGACCTCGATGATCCGCATGCGGACCGGGTGCGCCTTCTTCATATCCTTCCTCCCCTGGCCGGGTGTCGCCGGCCCGGGCGATCGGCCTCCGGAGCGAGAGGCACGCAGCGGGTGGGGCGCCCCCGGCCCGGCCACCGAGCGGCCAGCGCCAGGGTGCCACAGCGGCAGGTGAGTCGCCAGCCCTTCAGATCAGCCGGAGCGACAGGCGGTAGGTGACGGCACTGACGATCGCGCACAGCACCGTGCCCCACGCCAGGTCGACGAGCGCGACGGTCAGAGGAAACCCCTCCAGCGTCGCGAGGTTGGTCAGGTCGTACGCCGCGTACGTGACCAGGCCGAGCAGCGCTCCGAGGACCAGGGCATGCGCGAGGCTCTGCCGCTCGACCGCTGGCCACACCGCCAGCACCACGATTCCGGCCACGAACAGCAGGTAGAACACGATGGCGGCCGCCCAGTTGACCTGGGCACGCATCAAATGCCCCATCTGACTCTGATAGAACGAGCGGGCGACGACGCCCAGCCAGATCATGTCCATCACCAGGAACACCGGCAGGGCCACGGCGTACAGCCTGAAGAAAGTCGATGCGCTCACGGTACTGAACCTCCCCTCGGACACTGACATACCACGGAAACTCGCGACACGCCGTCGTCGGGCCGCGACGGCCACGAGGATTCAGCGGCGTCCATCACCGATGCGCTCCCACGCTCAGGCGTCGAGCGATTCTGCGAGGGCTTCGAGCAGGCGGCTGCCGTCACCGTGCCAGGCGCTGCCGTGCATGCAGGCGAGGGTCGTCGGATTGGCCGCGGAAAGCCGAGCCAGGAGCGATCGTCCGTTCTTCGTGTGTGAGTAGTAGTCCATCTGCTGTCGGAATGCCTCACTCGGTCCGAGGATGTCCGAGGAGGTGAGAGGGGGAAGCTCCGCCCCTCCCTGGGTGAACAGATCGCCACACAGAAGCGTGTTGGTGTGCTCCTCCATCAGGTATCCGCACTCCCACGCGTGGGGCAGGTGCGGCGTGTCGAACCATCGAACGCGATGCCGGCCGAGCGGGAGCGCTTCTCCGTCGGCGAGGACGCGCGCCGGCCTGTCGAAGCAGTCGCCATTGATCATTGCGTTGATCTGGCCGCACAACGGCACCGCGTTCGGGGCGACGCGTAGGAACTCGGCCAGCGAGCCGCACTCGTCGCATTCGAAGTGCGAAAAGCCGATGAAGCGCAGGTCCTTGACGGCGAGGACGCTGGCCACAGCCTCCTTGACCAGCGCAGCGATTCCCCTGGGTCCGGTGTGGAACATCAACGGCTCGTCATCTCTGACCAGGTACTGGTTGAATGAGAAACCACCCGGAAGCTCCTTGAAGGGGGTGCTGATGCGGTAGATCCCGTCGGCGACCTCATCCACGCGAGTCCCGGACTGTGTGTTCGTGATTCCCATGACAGTCTCCTTTCACGACCGCGATCCATCGTCTCGCGAACGACGAGAGTGGTCGCAGTGCCCGACATCGACACTGATTCAGAGAGCGAAGGCGTTGACGGCCGCGGAATCGCGTCGAGTGTACCACCGCCGATGTGCTACAAGTGGCCGCAGTACAGTGGGACCCATGAGAATGTCGTCCGTCCCCTGGGGCCTGCGCCCGGAGGGGCAACCATGACCGAGAGGGAGCGCTTCCTCGCCACCCTGCTCGGGGGGAGCGCCGACCGCTTCCCGTTCTTTGACCTCGAGCCGGCCGACTCCACGCTCGAGCTCTGGTACGAGCAAGGGCTTCCAAGAGGGACGACCGCCGCCGAGCACTTCCGGCTCGAGACCCATGAGTCCGTGGGGTTGGAGATCAGGAGTGCCCCGTTCTACGAGATGGCCCCGGATCTCCTCGAGTCTCCGGATGCCTTCTTGCGACATTACGACCCCGACGATCCCGACCGCCTCCCCACCGATTTCGAAAAGCACTGCGCACGCGTGCGTCGCCAGGGAAGGGTTCTTCATGTTGACGCCTCGGGCGGCGGGCTCCTGCAGATGCTCGGGGTGGGGGACTGGGACTCGCTGGTGGCGGCATGTGACGCGCTGGTGAACCGCCCGGCGCTGGTGGAGTCCCTGATCGAGCGGACGACCGAGTTCCACTGCCTCCTGCTCGAGCGGGTCCTGGCCAGGGTCAGGGTGGACTACGCCGCCTTCTACGAGCCCATCGCCTCGAACGCCGGACCGGTGGTGTCGCCGGCGATGTTCGACCGCTACTCGATTCCGGGGTACCGGCGGGTCATCGACCTCCTGGTCCGGCACGGGGTGCCGCTGCGGATCCTGTGCACCACCGGCGGCAACCTGCGCCCGCTCCTGCCGTCGCTGCTCGATGCCGGCATCAACGGGCTGTGGATCAGCAACATCACCAGCGCCGGCATGGAGTACAAAACGCTTCGCCGTGACTACGGCCATGACGTCGCTCTGATCGGCGGCATCGACAGCACGGCCCTGCTCCGGGGCGAGGCCGCCGTTCGGCGCGCCGTCGAGGAGACCGTGCCGCCGCTCCTGAGCCAGGGCCGCTACCTTCCCTGCCTCGACGACCGGCCGCGGGACAACACCCCGTTTGCCATGTACGCCCTCTACCGGGAGCTCCTCGCCGAGATCGCCGAGCGCGGGTGACGCCTCCGGCGAGTACCCCAGCCGCGCCGGCGTCGCTCGCGTTGCTGCGAAGCGACCCTTCG
>Ga0316622_100002441_pt1 | contig 12865 bp, 9 predicted proteins | sample OWC_Aug_OW2_C1_D_FD_207646 | JGI IMG/M metagenome (GOLD analysis project Ga0316622, IMG submission 207646) | Wetland soil microbial communities from Old Woman Creek delta, Ohio, United States - OWC_Aug_OW2_C1_D5_C | ecosystem: Environmental > Terrestrial > Soil > Wetlands | place: USA: Ohio... | reverse complement strand
ATCCTCATCCGGTAGAACGAACGCCACAGGAACGTCACTCCGACCGCGTAGAACCCCGCGGCCAGGGCCAGTGTGGTGCCGGTTCCGACGTCTGCGCGCAGCTGCACCGCGAGTTCCACCGCGAGCAGACCGAACAGCGTTGTGAACTTGATCACGGGGTTCATCGCCACCGAGGACGTGTCCTTGAACGGATCGCCCACGGTGTCTCCGACCACGGTCGCTGCGTGGAGCGGGGTGCCCTTCTGCTTCACCTCGACCTCGACGATCTTCTTCGCGTTGTCCCAGGCCCCGCCGGCATTGGCCATGAAGATCGCCTGGAACAGCCCGAACAACGCGATGGAAATCAGGTAGCCGACGAAGAAGTAGGGCTCGAGAAACGCGAACGCCAGCGTGGAGAAGAACACCGTCAGGAAGATGTTGAACATTCCCCGCTGGGCGTACTCGGTACAGATGGCCACCACCTTCTTGCTGTCGGTCACCGAAGCCCTCTCGACCCCCTCCAGGCGGATGTTGGCCTTGATGAACTCGACGGCCCGGTGCGCGCCCGTGGTCACCGCCTGGGTCGAAGCACCCGTGAACCAGTAGATCGTGGCGCCCCCCATGATCAGCCCCAGCAGGAACGGCGGATAGAGGATCGAGAGGTTCTGCAGGTACTCGGGTTTGAGCCCGTGGGTCAGGAGGACCACGATGGAGAAGATCATCGTGGTCGCCCCCGCCACCGCCGTTCCGATGAGCACCGGCTTGGCGGTCGCCTTGAAGGTGTTCCCCGCGCCGTCGTTCTCTTCGAGCAGGTCCTTGGCCCGCGCGAAATCCGCCTCGATCCCGTGCTCCCGGCGCAGCTCGTCCTTGATCCCAGGAATCTGCTCGATCAGGGACAGCTCGAAGACGGACTGCGCGTTGTCGGTCACGGGTCCATAGGAGTCGACGGCGATCGTCACCGGTCCCATGCCCAGGAAACCGAAGGCGACCAGCCCGAAGGCGAAGACGGCCGGGGCGATCATGAGTCCGGACAGCCCCAGGGTGCTCACGCCGTAGGCGATCGCCAGCAGGGTGATCATGGCGAGCCCCAGCCAGTAGGCGCTGTAATTGCCCGCGACGAAGCCCGACAGGATGTTCAGCGAGGCCCCGCCCTCCTGGGACGAGGTGAACACCTCGCGGACGTGGGCGGAGTCGGTGGAGGTGAAGACCTTGACCAGCTCCGGGATGATGGCGCCGGCCAGCGTGCCGCAGGTGATGATCGTCGACAGCTTCCACCACAGCGTTCCGTCCCCCAGATCGGGGATCAGGATCCAGCTCGAGAGGTAGGTCAGGCCCACGGACACGAACGAGGTGAGCCAGACCAGCGACGTCAGCGGCGCCTCGAAGTTCATGCGCGCGGCGGATCCGAAGCGGGCCCGCGCGATCGCGCCGTTGAGCAGGTACGACAGCCCGCTCGCGACCACCATCATCACGCGCATCATGAAGATCCAGACCAGAAGCTGCACCTGGATCGCGGGCTCCCGCACCGCCAGCAGGATGAAGGAGATCAGGGCCACCCCGGTCACGCCGTAGGTCTCGAAGCCGTCCGCGGACGGCCCGATGGAATCCCCTGCGTTGTCTCCGGTGCAGTCCGCGATCACACCCGGGTTGCGGGCGTCGTCTTCCTTGATCTGGAAGACGATCTTCATCAGGTCGGAGCCGATGTCGGCGATCTTGGTGAAGATGCCGCCGGCGATGCGGAGCGCGGCCGCGCCCAGCGACTCGCCGATGGCGAAGCCGATGAAGCACGGTCCGGCATAGTCCCCGGGCACGAACAGCAGGATGCACAGCATCATGAACAGCTCGACGCTGATCAGGAGCATTCCGATGCTCATCCCGGCCTGAAGCGGGATGTGATGGCAGGGGTAGGGGAGCCCGCGCAGGCTCGCGAATGCGGTGCGCGAGTTGGCGAAGGTGTTGATGCGGATCCCGAACCACGCCACGCCGTAGCTCCCGCCGATGCCGATCAGGCTGAACACCAGGATGATCAGCACCTTGTGGAACTCGAAGTGCTGGAGGACCCCGAAGTACAGCACGATGATCACGCCGATGAACGCCTCGAGCAGCAGGAGCAACTTGCCTTGCTGCGTGAGATAGGTCTTGCACGTCTCGTAGATGAGCTCGGAGATCTCCGCCATGCTGCGGTGGACGGCGAGCTTCTTGAGCGAGGCCATCTCCACCAGGCCGAAGACGAGGCCCAGGACGCAGATCACGAGTCCGAACATCAGCAGGGACCGACCCCCGAGGCCGAGGAAGCGGGCCTGGTCCAGGTCGGGCAGCACCAGGGACGCCTCGCCCCCGCGGTGCTCCGACAGCGCGGACGCGTCGCCGGTGGCCGCGTGGGACGACGGCGCGAGGGCCACGAGGATCGTCACGCAGAGCACGAGCGCCAGGGGGAAGAGAGCCCGGGCCGTGCCGCTTCCGGGGCGGCGGGGCGGAATCCGAACCAAGTCCATGGGCGCGATCTCCATTGGGTCCATGACAGGAAAGAGACGTCCGGAGCCCTCCCCAGGGCCCCGGCGGGAACGCACCTTATATCAGGGTCTCGCGGCGATGTCGATGCCTCGCCGCGGCTTACTTGACGCGAACCGCCCCCTTGGTCCACCCTAGGCATAGGCGCAGCCGACGGGAGGAACGGAGCCGCGGCACGCTTCGTCCGTCGGCCGATTCCCGGGGAGGAAACCATGACGGATCCCGCCTCCAGACATCCCGATAACAAGCGTGGTCATGGCGGACTTCACTCCGCCGAGGTCTTCGAGGAGGAGATCGAGGATCTCGAAAAGACGGGGGTCACGAACTGGAGCACCTGGCTCGCGGGGGTCGGCGCCTTCGCCTTGATCGCGGGAGTCGTCCTCATGGTGATGGCGTACGAAGCTCGGACGCGCAGGGGGCCGGCGGTCATCGGGAACCTCCCCTCGATCCGTCTCGTCGAGCCCGCGGGAACGATCGATCACCTTCCCGCGCAGTTCCGCTGGGACGGGATCTCCGGGGCCGCCACCTATCTGGTGACGATCCAGGCGCAGGATTCCGACGAAGTGCTCCTGCTGCGCTCCTCGCGCGGCACGAATCTCGCCCCCACGGCGGAGGATCTCTCCCGCTTTCTCCCGGGTGGTTTCCGCTGGACGGTCGAGGCCAGGGGAGAGGACGGCAAGACGATCGCCTGGGGCGAAGGAGAGTTCGTCTTCACCCTCGGCCCCCACTAGGGGCGGGAGCTAGAAGAAAGCCGCCTTTTCCCGCTCCGGGACTTCTCGCCACGGTGCAGGTTGCCGCCCGCTGTGCGCGGTTTCGCCGTATAGGAGACCGCGGGGGCGGCACGGGACGATGCAGGACGAAGCGGTCTCGTGCCCTCGGAGGCAACGTGAGACCGTTCGCGCGCTCGCTGCTCCCCTTGCTTGCCGCCCTCGCACCCGTGCTCGCGGAGAGCCGGGCACTGCCGGCGGCCCCGGACCGGCCGCGTGACGCAGATGCTGCCGAGGGCAGTTGCGCGCTGAGCGTGAGCGCGAGGGTCGTCCCGTACGTGCGACTGGAGTCGGTCCGGCAGGACGCCGAGCTCGAGGTGACTTCCGCGGAGATCGCCCGCGGCTACGTCGAGGTCTGGCCGGCGGCACGGTTGTCCGTGCGCACGAACAGCGTCGAGGGCTACTTCGTGAACTTCGAGCTCCACGGCGGAGTCATCCGGCGCGCCGAAGTCTTCGGGCTCGCGCGGGAGGCCTCCCTCGAGCCCGGCCGCGGGCGCGTGCGGCGGGTCCCCGCGGAGATCCCGCGCGACAGCCTCGATCTCGGCTTCCGCTTCCACCTCGCGCCGGACACGAGACCGGGCGTGTATCCGTGGCCCGTGAGCATCTCGCTCTCGGCCCTCGATGGGGAGCCGAGCGGTCCCTGAAGGGCGGGCGGATCAGGATCCTCCGTCCGAGACGAGCGGTCCATCCGGACCCGGCGGGTCCTCTTCCTCGCTGCTGGGGCGCAGGCAGGAGGGGGATCCGGCGCCGGACCCCGGCCGGCACAGGACCTCGACCAGCTGCCCAAGACAATCGCCGCGCAGGTCCACGGAGAAGCGCGTGACCGTCCAGCGATGGGGCGCGGGATCGAGCGGGCTTGGACTCACGACCAGGACGTAGGTTCCCGGAACGACCTCATCGAAATGGAACCCGCCCACGTTGGAGGTCACGGCGCTCTTCCGCTCGCCCCCGGCGACGAGGGTCAGGCGCGCGCCCGCAACGGCCGCCCCGGGCTCTCCGCGACAGGTCACGAGCGCGCCGTCGAAAGCGCTGAACCGGGCGAGCTCGAGATCGATCTCAGTCGGCACCCCCGGGTACACCTCCACGACCTTGGCGTCTTCTCCGGCCACGCCATAGCGCGGGTCCAATCTGCCGAGGTCCAGGGACACGCTGTGCGTTCCGGCCGGGACGCGAAGCATGCGGAAGGAGCCGTCGGCGTGGGTGATCGCGCGCGGCTGCCCATCGAGGAGAACCGGGATCCCTCCGACCCGCGCCTCGATCCCCCGGACCGTACCGCGCACGCTGCCGCTCGGTCCCGAATCGGAGTTCGAGGAACCGCTGCCGAAGGCGGCGAGATCGCTCCAGGAGTACCGGTTCCCGAGCTCCAGCGAGAAGATCCCGGTCCGGGTCTCGCTGCGCTCGAGCCCGATCGAGAACGGAATCCGCAACTCGGCCCGCATGCTCCATCCCTGCCCCGAGAGCCGGCGCGAGAGGCCGACGCGCGCCACCCCCTCTCCGCTCCGAAGCCCCGCCCGATCCACGTAGGCCGCTCCCAGCCCGGTCAGGTACGAGAAGCGCCCGCGGAGGGGGCGCTCCACGGCTGCCTCCGCCGTGGCGCCGGCTCCGCCGAGCTCGTCCCGCTGGATCACGGCCGAGCCGTCCAGGAACGAGTAGGGGCCCACGGACCTGCGGAACAGGACCAGCGCCTGGTCGCGGTCCAGCGCGGCGCCCTCGGCACGGTTGCGCTCGAGGGTGAGCGTCAGCTGCCCCGCGTTGTTCGCCCAGTAGAGCGAGGCCGCGTAGCGGTCCGCCGCGAAGCGGCTCCCGGGGCCCAGCAGCGAATCCGACACGAGATCGTCCCGGCTGTAGTCGAGATGCAGCGTGGGACGGTTGCTGCCGAAGCGGAGCCCCAAACCGAGAGTGCCCCTCAGGTCTGATCGAGCGAACAGCGTGCGATCCGAGGCGTAGTAGACATTGCCGTAGAGCGTGGAGATCTCCGTGAGAGCGTAGCGGCCGCGAACCTCGAGGCCGCGCTCTCCCGGGCGGTACACCGGGTAGAGCCAGGGGAAGCTCTCGTCGAAGCGGAACAGCGAGAAGGACACGCCGCCTGCCTGCGAGCCCATGACCCCTCCGACGCGGCCTCCGAGGGATCCCTCCTCGGCGAGGAACGCTTCGGCGAACATGCGCGCCCACGGGGACAGCCCGAAGAAGTAGCGGCCGGACAATACGGCGTCGCGACCGCGCACGATCTGCGGATCTAGGTACACCGGATCCTCGAGAACCGACCATCCTCCGCCGAAGCTGTTCCGGCCGACCTTGACCAAGCCCTCGGCGCCGAAGACCTCCGGCCGCGCCGGCGCGAACCCGGGGGGCTCGAGCAGGTACTTGGATCTGCCGCCGAACACGCTGAACATGACGCGATCGTGGACGACGCGTACGCTCGCACCCTCGAGCGCGTAGGTTCCGGTCGTCGAGGGGCCGCTGTTCAGGGGCTCCAGGGAGCCGAGCAGGATGTCTCCCGCGGCGACGCTCGCGCTGCTCTCGTCCCCCACGCGAATGCCGTCGCCCTGCACCCCGTATTGAGGAGAGTAGCCCGGAAACCCGCCGCTGAACCACAGCGACCAGGTCCCCGCGTCGCCGAAGCGCTGATTTCCGAAGAGGTGGTAGGCCGTCAGGGAGTCGTTGCCGAACAACGGGGCGCGGAAGATCCGCGTCGCGACCCCCATGTCGTAGTACCCGGGCGTCGCGTCCTGCGGGGCCGGGGTCGACTGCGCCGCTGCGCTCCGGACCAGGCCCAGGCCGAGCGCCACGCAGAGCGTCGCTAGTCGTTGGCCGCCGGCACCCAAGTCCGGGACTCGTACGACGTGCGCAGGGATGTCGCCACGCGCAGCTGCACGTCGAGCTCGCCCGTGGGGACCGGCCCGAAGGCCAGCCGCCATTGCCGCATCTGGCCGGGCAGCACCGGCTCCCTCCCCTCGTTGAAGGGGAAGCTCCTCTCGAACTTGCCGTCACGCGTGCGGACGCTGACGAAACCCGTGGGCCGGATGTTGCGCGCCCCCTGGTTCTCGGTGGTCAATTCGAGGAGCAGCTGATCGGGGCTCTCGGCGGATCGCTGCCATTCGAGATGATCCACGCGCAGCGAAGCCTGTCCCGCCTTCGTGTTCTCCACGTACAGCGGGACGCCCATGCGCGGCACGATCCGGACCTGGTTGGCCTTCGCCGGTGTTTCGGGGAGCGACGAGAAGTAGAGCATGGCGCGAAGCTGCCGGAATTCCTCCGGGGTCTCCACCACGTAGCGAAAGCTGGCCTGCTGGTTCGGGGCCACGCGCATCGAAGTGGGCGAGATCCGGAGGTAGGGGACGAGGCTCGTGTCCTGGCTCCCCGGGGGCTCCTCGGAGACGTCGCCCTGGTCGCCGACGCGGAAGTCGCTGAGGTCGACCGAGACCAGCACCGGCTCGCTGCCCCGGTTGGTGAAGGAGATCGTGTCGGAGACGGAGGTCCCACCCGCGACGAGCTTCTCGGCGTACGGCGGCACGATGGCGATGGACACGCCGGCCGTCGCGCGCGATCCCGCCAGCAGGAGGAAGGAAACCGCGAGCAAGGCCCCCCGTGGGGCCTTGCTCGCGAAACGCGCGCGGTGCATCAGGCGCCGCTGGCCGTGAGCACGACGGTCCACGTGTTGGCTCCCGTGGTGTCGGCGTCCAGGACGTCCAGGCGCAGGTCGAGGCTGCCGGTTGCCGCGTTGCTGCCGTTCCCCGTCGCCACGCTGTGGACCAGGTTGCCGGACCCGCAGCTGCCGACGCCGCCGTCACCTGCGGTCGTGAACGTCTTGTATCCGCAAGAGGTCGAGCCGGACGGCAAGCCCGCGCTCGGGATCTGCAGGCTCAGGCGGTCGGCGGTGCCCCAGTTGATCGTGGCGGTCGTCGAGGCGTTGAACACACGGACCGTCCGCGAGGGCGCGCTGTTGCAGGTCCAGGTCGTCACTCCCGCCGCGGTGTACGTGGCGCCGTTGTTCGCTCCGTTGCGGGCACCCGCAACACCCGTGGACGAGGTCGTGCCATCGGCAGTCAGCGTGCCAAAATCGAAGGAAGTGCCGACGATGTTGAACAGGAAGATCCCCTGATTCGCCGCGGTGACGCTGAATGAGTCCGTTGCGGACTGCGCCTGCGCGCTGCCCGCCGCGGCGATCAGCGCCACCAGGAAGACCGAAAGCACCAGACTGGTTCGTCTCATCGCTCTCTCCTTGGCCCCGAGTAGGTTCGTCTTGATCATCGGCCTGGAACAACGCAGCTCATGGTTTCGAACGCGGTGAATTGCGCGCGGTCGGGGCGCGCTCCCCAACCGTGCTTCACAGTTCCTCCAGCAGCAGCCGGAAGCTGCACGCGTAGTGGCCCGTGGGGTCCTCCGCCGCGAGGGACAGCCGGGCGTCGACGATCACGAGGAACCCCGCGCCGCCGGTCGGCGCGCCCCGGGCAATCGTGAACGGCCCGTCCTCGCGGACCGGCACGAAGCCCCCGGAGATCGGGCTTCGCCAGGCCAGCCGGGTGAGTGGAACGGACTCGCCCCCCTCGACGACGCGAAGCGAGGAAGTCGGGACGAAGCTCAGCGTCCAGTCGCTCTGGCTGAACACGCGTACGCGGATCGCGGCCGGGATCTCCGAGGCGACCCCGGGCTCGAGGGAACCGAAGGTCACGGGTCCCGATTCGAGGATGTAGCGCGAACGGGCGGTGTGCGAGGGCCGGCGCGACGCATCGCCGTCGCCCGGGATCTGTAAGGGCGGGCCCGGGTCCGGGAGGGGCAAGGGTGCCGGAGCCACGAACGCCTCCCGCGCGGCGGGGGTGCGCTCGTGCCGTGCCTCGCCAGGCTCGCGCGCCTGGGCTGGTGCGAACAGCACAAGGGCAGCGAGCGCGGCGCGGGCCCCGCGCGGCCAGCCGGAGCGCCGTCGCCTCGGGACTTCCATGAGCGGTCCTCGTTCCTCCGGCGCCCAGAGGCGCCCTCCCGTTGCCTTGCGCGGGTACGATGCAATATGGTGTCGCCGCAGAAGGCAGTCCAGTCAGCGACCGAGGGCGGAGAACTGGGATCCAGCGTGAGCGAATTCCGCACGGACGAGAGGCGCCAGGACGAGCCCCGCCTGCACCGCGTGGTGCTGGACGATCTCCGTCGCTCGGGCCTGCGCGGGACCCTGGCCCGTGACGTCCAGGACCTCTACGACTTCTACCTGGACGAGCCGAGGCGCGCGCGGCTCGAATCCATGGGCCGCGTCCGGCGCTTCTTCGTCGTGGGGTTTTGGCTATTTCGAGGCCTGCTCCTGAAGCTTCACCCGACCCGCAGGCTGATGCTCCTCGCGGCGATCCTGCTCGGGCTCTTCGGCGAGGTGAGCTTCAACCTGGGGGGGGACGTGCGGGTGGGGGTCGACCCGCGTTTCTGGGGGATCCTGCTGCTGCTCGTCGTCCTGATGCTCGAGCTCAAGGACAAGCTCCTGGCCCGGGACGAGATCGAGGTGGCGCGCGAGGTGCAGCTCGCGCTCCTGCCGAAGCGCGCGCCGAACTGCGAGGGGTTCGCGCTCTGGAGCGTGACGCTGCCGGCCAACGACGTGGGCGGCGACCTGATCGACTACCTGCCCCTGGACGGGAGGCGGCTGGGTGCGGCCCTGGGCGACGTCGCGGGAAAGGGGCTCGGGGCGGCCCTGCTCATGGCCAAGCTGCAGGCCACGCTCCGGGCGCTGGCGCCCTCGTGCCCCCGTCTCGCCGACCTCGGTTCCCAGATCAACGGGATCCTCCACCGGGACGGGCTCGAGAACCGCTACGCGACGCTTTTCTATTTGGAGCTGACGCCCGGAGTGGGGTCCGTGCGCTATCTCAACGCGGGACACAACCCTCCGTACGTCATCCGGGGGGCGACCCTCCAGACCGTTCCGTCTTCGTCTCTTCCTCTGGGGATGCTCCCCGGCACGACCTTCGTGGAGGGACGTGTGGAGATGAACCCGGGCGACCTGCTCGTCGTGTACTCGGACGGGCTGACCGAGGCTCGGAACGCATCCGGAGACGAATTCGGGACGGAGCGGCTCGAGGCGCTGCTCCGGCAGCTCGGCGTCGATTCCCCGGAGCGGAGCGGGGAGCGGATCCTCGCCGAATTCCGCCGCTTCGTCGGGAACGAGCGCACCCACGACGACCTCTCGCTGCTGCTGGTCCGGCGGGAGGCCTGACGGGCCGCCCGGCGGGGGCACGCCGCGGTTGTCGCGCCGCCGCCCGTTCCTCTAGGATGGTCCGCGTCGGCGACGGGAGTCGATCATGAGAAGCCTGTGCGTGCTCGCGCTCGGTCTGCTCGCCCTCCACTGCCACGGGACGAAGCCGCCCGGCACCGCGCCCGTGCCGCCGCCTCCCGGGCCCGCGTCCGCACCCTCGTCCCGCGATGCTCTCGCTGAGCTGCGCGCGGACATGGATCCGGGCGCCGATCCCTGCCAGGATTTCTACCGCTTCGCGTGCGGCGGCTGGCTGGCGCGCACCGAGATCCCGCCGGACGAGGCACTCTGGACCCGCAGCTTCGGCCCGATCGGCGAGCGCAACCGTCAGACCCTGAGGGAGGTCCTGGAGGGCGCCGCGGCCAGCCCGGGAGGCGACCCGGAGCGGGCCAGGCTGGGGGCGTTCTACGCGGCGTGCATGAACGAGGACGAGATCGAGCGGACCGGGCTCGATCCGCTGCGCAACCTGCTGCGAAAGATCGAAGAGATCCGCGAGCCCTACACGCTCATGAGCGTGACCGGCCAGCTTCACAGCATCGGGATCCAGGCGTTCTTCGGCCTCCACGTGGACGCCGATCGGGCGGATCCCGGGCGCGCGATCGTGTTCCTGCTCCAGGGCGGGCTGGGGCTGCCCGGACGCGAGTACTATCTCGAGGACGGCTCGCGCATCCGATCCCTGCGCGGTGACTATCAGCGCCACGTGGCGCGCATGCTCGAGCTCTCCGGCCAGAACGCCGCGCACGCCGCCGCGAATGCGGAGATGGTGCTGGCCTTCGAGACGGAGATCGCCAGAATCTCTCTCCCGCGCGCGGAGCTGAGCGATCCCCGGAAGACCTACCACAAGATCGATCGCGCCGGGCTCGCGCAGCGGACCCCGGGGATGCGCTGGGAGGCATTCTTCAACGGCGTCGGCGCCCCGGATGTCCAGGATCTGAGCGTCGATCCTCCGGAGTACTTCGAGAAGCTGGCGACGCTTCTGGCCGGGACGCGGCTCAGGAATCTCAAGGCCTACCTGCGCTGGCAGCTGATCCATGGCCTGGGGAAGGACCTTCCGCGCGCCTTCGCCGAGGAGAGCTTCGCGTTCTACGGGGCCGAGCTTGAGGGCCGGAGACAGATCGCTCCGCGCTGGAAGCGCTGCGTCGAGGCGGCGGATCGCTCCCTCGGAGAGGTCCTCCGGAGCGCGTTCGTCGAGCGCTCCCTTCCGGAGGAGAGCCAGGTTCTCGCGCGCGAAATGCTGGAGGGAGTCGAGTCGGCGCTCGAGGAGACTCTCCCGGGGCTGGGCTGGATGGATGCGTCCACCCGCGAGCGCGCCGCGCAGAAGCTCGGCACGCTCGCGAACCCGGTCGGTGTGCCCGAGGGCTTCCCGGGCTACGGAGAGGTCGCGATCGAGCCCGCGACCCACCTCCTGAACGTCATCGTCGCGAGCAACTTCGAGGTCCGCAGGCAGATCGCCCGGGTCGGCAAGCCCGTGGAGCGCGGCGCCTGGCCGGCAACGCCGGCCACGGTCGGCGCGGACTACGATCCGACCCGGAGCGCGCTGGTCCTTCCCGCCGGGATCCTGCAGCCGCCGCTTCTCGACGCGCGCTCCTCGCCGCCCCTGAGCTACGGCGGGATCGGCACGCTGATCGGACACGAGCTGGCCCGCGGTTTCGACGACTGGTGGGGGGCGGAGCCGGCGGCCGGTTTCGACGAGCGCGCCCGCTGCGTCGAGGAGCACTATTCCGGCTACGAGGTGCAGCCCGGGCTCCGGCTCGACGCTCGACGCACGCTCGCCGAGAACATCGCCGACCTGGGCGGGATCCGGCTGGCGTACCGCGCGTGGCAGGGACAGGCGGGCCGTGCCGGGGCACCGGGGCCGTCCGTGGCCGGATTGACCGCCGAGCAGCTGTTCTTCGTGGCGTTCGCGCAGATCTGGTGCGCGAAGGCCACGCCCGAGATCGAGCGGATCCTGGCCACAAGCGATCCTCACGCGCCTCCGCGCATCCGCGTGCTCGGTTCGCTCTCGAGCGTTCCCGAGTTCGCCCGCGCCTTCCACTGCGCTGCGGGGACGCCCATGCGTCCCGCGCGGGTGTGCGAGGTGTGGTGAGGGGCCTCGGCATCCCGCGAGCCGTCCGGCCCTCAGCGAGCCAGCTCCTCGATCCCGCCCGGACCCGACACCAGAACGATGCTGGCGAGAGAGAGGAACAGCCCGTGCTCGACCACGCCGCAGCGCGCGCGGATCGCCGCGGACAGGCGCGCGGGGTCACCGATCGCACCGAAGTGGCTGTCGAGCACGAGGTGACCCTCGTCCGTGACGAAGGGGTCGCCACCGGCGCTCCGGCGCAGGGTCACACGAGCGCCGAGCGACTCCAGATAGGCCCGCGCCGTCCCCCAGCCGAAGCGCACGACCTCCACGGGGACCGGGGCCCGTTCGCCGAGCCGCGCGACGCGCTTCGTGTGGTCCACGACGATCACGAGGCGGCGCGAGGCGAGCGCCACGATCTTCTCGCGCAGGAGCGCGCCGCCCAGTCCCTTGATCAGGTCGAGCGCGGGGTCGACCTCGTCCGCGCCGTCGATCGTCAGGTCGAGAACCGGATGCTCCTCGAGGGTGGTGAGGGGGATGCCGGCAAGCTCCGCGATGCGCGCGGTCCCGTCCGACGTCGGGACGCCGAGGACGTCGCGCAGGCTGCCCTCGCGGAGGCGCTCACCCAGGCGCTGCACGGCGTGTCGGGCCGTGCTCCCCGTGCCCAGTCCGACGACGCTACCCGATTCGACCATCTCCGCGGCGCGCAGCGCGGCGACCCGCTTCAGCTCGTCGAGGTCGGTCGAGGCCACACGCGCATCCCCCGCGGTCCGCGCCATGATATCCCAGGATGACTCTTGACGGGCCGGCGCGCCGAACTTACGTTGAATGGCCGGGGCCGCGCCGGCGCGAACCGGCGAACGCTCTCCGGAATCCGGCAGGTGATCGATGAGACTCACGGACACGCTCAGGGAGGAAGGTCCGCGATCGCAGGGCCGGCCCTCGGGCGAGCAGTGTCCGCGCTGCCTGGAGCGGCTCTCGCTGCTCCCGAGCGTCGAGGCGTCGGCCTTGGGGGGCGTGCGGGTGCGGCGCTGCCGGCGCTGCGGCACGCGCAGCACCGAGAGCTCCCCGTCGCGGCTCCTCTTCACCTGCGAACGCTGCGGGCTGCCATTCCAGGCCGAAGCACTGCTCCCGCACACCGAGCAGGTCTGCGGCGACTGTGCGGAGGGACGCCCACCGGGTCCGCTGCCGGAGCCCCACGTGGTCCGCGCCACCGAGAACGAGGTGCGGGCCGCGCTCGCAAATCGTTGGCGCTGCGTCTCCTCGGCGCCTCTCGCCGCCTACCTCGATCGCCTGACGCGGCACGTGGCACGGCGCGTGGAGGCC
>Ga0316622_100002440_pt1 | contig 12866 bp, 14 predicted proteins | sample OWC_Aug_OW2_C1_D_FD_207646 | JGI IMG/M metagenome (GOLD analysis project Ga0316622, IMG submission 207646) | Wetland soil microbial communities from Old Woman Creek delta, Ohio, United States - OWC_Aug_OW2_C1_D5_C | ecosystem: Environmental > Terrestrial > Soil > Wetlands | place: USA: Ohio... | reverse complement strand
AACCACGGATGAACACGGTACAGCTTTCGGAGATACTTACTGGATCGAACTCGTTACGTCTCCAACCGTGTGCGACTCGGTCGCCCGTGGTTCATTCGCTCCATTCATCCTACATCCACTTCTGCGGCCCCAGCGCCGAGATCTCGGCCACGTAGCGCGCGATCTTGAGGACCTCGTCCTCGCTGCTCTTCTCGCTGAACATGGAGATCAGCTCGTCCATGTGTTCTTCGATGAACCGCGTCGAGAACTCCCCGGAGATGAACGACGGGTGGCGGATGATGCTGAGCAGGAGCGGCTGGAGCGTCTTGATGCCCTCGACCCTGAGGTTCCTGCCCAGGCTGCGGTTCATGACCCGGATGGCGTCCTTGCGGTCCGCGCCGGCGGTCATGAGCAGCATGAAGAGCGAATCATAGTAGGGCGGGATGTCCCCTCCCTCGTACACGCCCGAGGCGACCCGCACGTTCGGGCCCATCGGGATCTGGAGCCGGGATATCCTCCCGAACGACGGGCTGAAGGTCTTCGGGTCCTCGGCGTTCAGCCGGACCTCGAGGGCCCACCGGTTCGGCCGTATATCGGCCTGCTTGAAGGGCAGCTTCCTGCCCAGCGCCGTGTCGATCATGATGCCGACGATGTCGAGGCCCGTAATGAGCTCCGTGATGCCGTGCTCCACCTGCAGCCGCGTGTTCACCTCGAGGAAATAGAACTTCCGCGTGGCTGAGTCGAAGATGTATTCGACCGTCCCGGCAGTGATATAGCCGATCTCGCGCATGAGCCGCGTGGCCGTGGAACAAATGTCCTTGCGTAGATCTTCGTCCAGGCTGGGCGACGGGGCCTCCTCGATGATCTTCTGGTTCCGGCGCTGGAGCGTGCACTCGCGCTCGTAGAGGTGCACCACGTTCCCGGAATCGTCGGCGACGATCTGCACCTCGATGTGCCTGCCGCGCTCGATGTATTTTTCCACCAGGATGGTCTCGTCGCCGAAGGATTTTTTCGCCTCGGAGCGCGCCTGGGCAAGCGCCTGCGGGACAGCGTCCTCGCGCTCGACCTTGATCATGCCCTTGCCGCCGCCGCCGGCGGCCGCCTTGATCATGATGGGAAACGCGACATGCTCGTCCGCCATCCACTTCATGATCTGCGCCGCGTCCGTAACGTTGCTGACGCCCGGGATGACCGGCACGCCCGCCTTATGCGCCAGCTTTTTCGCCTGGATCTTGTCGCCCATCAGATGGATGACCCGGGGCGGCGGTCCGATCCAGAGCAGACCCGCGTCGATCACCTTCTGGGCGAAGGTCTCGTTCTCAGCCAGGAATCCCCAGCCGGGATGGATGGCGTCCGAGCCGCTCCGGAGCGCCGCGTCGACCATCCGGTCCATGTTGAGATAGGACTCGGCGGGCGGCGCCTCGCCGATGTGCACCGCTGAATCGGCCATGAACACGTGGTGGGCCAGCCGGTCCGGCGAGCTGTACACCGCCGTGGTGGGAATGTTCCGGTCGCGGCAGGTGTGCATCACCCGCACCGCCGGGACCCCCCGGTTCGCCACCAGCACCTTCTTGATCGTTCGCTCCATGGAACTTACTCCTGACCCGCGATGTTGAATGCTGCGTGAATAACGCCACGCTGCTTCCCGGAGGAAAAAGTAACGTAGAAAATACCATTATTCGACGAACTTGTAAAGACGTGGTTTTCGCATGCTCCGGCCGGCAGGAGATTCCTGTTCTCCCGGGAAAAAGGCGTGGTATAATGTGCCCATTCCGTCCAGTAGCCGGTCGGACCGGTCGCGCATTTCATTGATCAGGGAGGGCTGTGCATGAAGCGCTTATCCTTCATCGTCGCCATCGGGTTGTTCGTTGCCCTGTGCGGTATGGGCCCGGCTTGGGCCGAAGCATCCAAGGACGAGAAGAACCTCAAGCGGGAGGCAAAACGCCTGAACGACACGACGGCCAAACCCGACGGCGAAAAGGCCGTGGTCAAGAAGCTGGCTGCGGAGTTCAAAATGTCCGAAGCGCAGATCGCCGCGCTCCGCGTCGGGGATATCGACTACGGCGAGATCGCCATCATCCTCTCGCTGTCGCAGAAGATGCCCGGCGGCGCAACGGACGCCAACGCGCAGAAGGTGCTCGCCCTGCGGCAGGGCCCCCCGGTCGTGGGATGGGGCGAGGTGGCCCGTCAACTCGGCGTGAAGCTGGGAAAGACCGTGAGCCAGGTCAAGAAAATGAGCAATGACGCCAACCGGGAGATCAAGAAAAACCACGCCCAGGAGGGTAAAGCAGGTACGGCCGCGCAGAAGGAGCCGCCGCAGGAACAGCTGGAAAAGGAGACTCCGAAACAGGAACCCTATAAGGGCGATGGCCGGCTCCTGCCGCAGGGCAGCGGCGCGCTGTAGTCATCACGCACCAGGTCTCCAGAGAGAAACACCGGGAAGGCTGTTCTGGCCGGCAGGGTATCGGACAGGATGGCCTCTCTTTTTTCGACAGGATACCATGTTTTTTCACTCTCGCACAACCCATCCGGTCCTGTTCGCTCTCGCCCTGCTCCTCGCCGGGTGCCCGGCGGCACATCGTCCTGACAACGACGGCCGCGGCGACCTTTCATTCTCGCTCGCTGCCCCGAATGCCCGGAGCGTTGCCGTCGCCGGGAGCTTTAGCCGATGGGACCCGTCCCGCCATCTCCTGTCCGGACCGGACCGGAACGGCAGATGGTCCGCCACCCTGCATCTTCCGCCTGGACGCTATGAATACCTGTTCGTGATCAACGGAACCGAGTGGGTCCTCGATCCGGCGGCCCCCCGGGTCGACGATGGCATAGGTGGAAAGAATTCCCTGTTGGTCGTACCCGGTCCCGACTGAGCCGCCCGGCGGCCCTTGCCCGGTATGTAACCTTTTCAGCGCTGCCTCGTCTAATAGGTAAATAATGAACACCTTACCGCACCCTGATGAGTACGAAATAATCCAGCGATGCCTGGATGGCGACGGTGATGCCTACGCGGTCCTGGTGGACCGCTACCAGGCCATGGCCTATACCGCAGCGAGCCGGATGCTGGGCGACGCCGACCTTGCGAACGACATCGCCCAGGAGAGCTTCATCGCCGCCTACAGCGGCCTGCGGCAGTTCGGCTTCCGGTCGAAATTCTCGTCCTGGCTCATGAGCATCGTCCTGAACAAGTGCCGGGACCATTTTCGGGCTGTGCGGGAGACCGTCTCCGTGGACTCCATTGCCGAGGTCCGGGCAACAGGCCGCCGAGACCCCGAACAGGAGGCCTCGGCGCGCGAGACAACCGATGCCGTCCAGATCGCGCTGAACAGGCTGCCGCCGGCTTACCGTGAGATCATCATCCTGAAGCACATTGAAGAGCTGGATTACCAGGAGATCTCGGACATCCTCGGAATCGGCATTCCGGCGCTCAAGGTCAGGGCATACCGGGGCAGGGAGCTGCTGAGGCAGGCCCTGACCGGAACAGGAGTGGAGAGATGAAGAGCGAACGCGACATCGTTCACCGGCTGCTGGATGGGGACCTCCCCGCTGCAGAAAAAGAAGCGATCGTAAAACAGATCCAGGACGACCCGGTCCTGAGAAAGGAGTTCGACGACCTCGCGGACGCACTCGGCGTGGTCGAGCGGCAGGGACGGATGCGCCCTCCCCTCGCCTTCACCGCCTCGGTCATGAGCAGGCTGCCCCGCCGTACGGCCTCGCTGCCGGCGCGTGTCCGTGCGTTCCTGTTCAGCAGCCGCGTGCTGCGCTGGAACATGGCAACGGCCATGGCCCTGGTCCTGCTGACGGTTGTCTCCATCACCATGATAAAACAGATGACGAATGTGAACCAGGAGGCGGCGCGCACAACAGCTGCGCCGGGCAGTGTCGTGGAGACCGTCCGCCTTACCTTTTCCGATCCCGCAGCGAAGCGGGTCGCCGTGGCCGGTGACTTCAATAAGTGGCGCACCGACACCCACCTGATGACCAGGGAGAACGGCACGTGGACCATCGAACTCCCGCTGAAACCCGGTGTCTACACGTACATGTTCATCGTGGACGACGGAGAGTGGGTCACGGACCCCGACGCCGAATCGTATCGCGACGACGGCTTCGGATATCAAAACGCCGTGATGAAGGTGAGCATATGAAGAACAGGACCGTTTTCCCAACGTTACTGATAGTCCTGGGAGCCGCCATGGCGGCGGCCTTGCTCCCGGCAGCGCCGGTGTCGGCCGCCGGCAGCCCCCCGAACGGGGTCGCGCAGGCACTGGAACGTTCGTCACTTTCGGCGTCTGAACGGGCGGAGGTAGCGGAGCGCGTCCGGGAAGCCGCGCGCGCAGGCATTCCATCGGAAGATCTGGAGATCATCATCGGCCGGGGGCTGGACCGCGGCGTGGACGCAGCGACGCTCGGCAGCTTCCTGGATACGGCGGTCCGTACGAAGCAGCAGGGACTTCCGGTCCGGCCGGTCCTTGACCGGGTCCAGCAGGGCCTGTCCAAGAACGTCCCGCCGGCGCGGATCGATGCTGCGAGCAAGCGCCTTGCCGGCGGCCTCGAGAAGGCGCGGCCGCTGGTCGACGGCCTCCTGCAGGGCGGGATGGCGCCCGGGTCCGGCGACGCCCGCGAGGCAGCGCTCGAAAGCGTGGCCCGGGCCGAAGAGCAGTCAGTTCCCGACAGCGTCCTCCGGGCGACCGGCGAGAAGGTCCGCGCGCAGGGACAGACCCTGACGCAGTTCGAACGCACGGTCCGGACCCTCACGTTCCTGAATGAAGCCGGAATGCCCTCCGAGGCGGCGAGCCGGGTGGTACAGCGGGGTGTGGAACACGGTTTCACGGAGCGGGACTTCGGGAAGCTTGAGCGGAACGTGAACGAGATGGTCCGCCAGGGCCGCAGCATGGACGAAATTGTAAGCGCTGCCGAACGCGAGATCAGAGAGTCCCGCGGAGGAGCGCCGGAGAGCAGGGGGCGCGACCGTACGGGCGGCGGCAGGGAAGCCGGCGGACGGGGCGGACGGGGAAGATAGGAAAACGATCCGAGATCCCGCTGTCCGGATAGCGGGTATGAGACGGCTTCCGGAAGACCGTCTCGAACAGCACCACCCGGGGACGTTTCGGGCATTTCATCACGATAGAGGAGGGATGACCTATGTTCAGAAAAATGACCGCCATAGGGCTGGCCCTGGGGCTCATGCTGCCCGGGTACGCGGTCCTGGCGCAGGCAGCACAGGAACGGATGGAGAAGAAGGAGCGGACTGAAAAACAGGACATGGTCCAGACCGGTTCGCCGGAAGCGGGCACGCAGGCGCAGGTCCAGGAACGGCAGCGGACACGCGAGGAGACGCAGGCCCGCGACCAGGCCGGCGAGGCCAAAAAGCAGCAGAAACAGAAGGGCGCGGGTTCCAAGGCTGCCGGTGACCGGGATCGCGTCCGTGACAAGGACAAAGACCGGGACCAGCTCCGTGAACACGACCGCATCCATGAGCAGCAGGGAAGCGGAATGCAGCACCGGAGCGGCGGCCGGTAAAGAAGAATCCGCGGGAGGCCGGAAGAGCGGGGCGTTTTCCCCCTCTTCCGGCCCTTTTTTTATCACTGAAAGGAACAGGATACCGCATGATCATCCGCCATTCTGAACGCCTGCAAAGGCGTTTACCCGCTGTATTCTTCGGCGCCTGCGCCGCACTCCTTATCGTCCTGTCCTCCCCTGCACAAGCGGAACTTATCCTGGGAGCAGAAATGCGCCTGACCGCAGAGGACAGCATTGTTGGGCTTCTTGCGGGCAGCGGCGACTCCAACGGGACAAGCGGCGGTGCGGCCCTGGCGGCCAGCAGCAAGAGATTCGGCGGCGGAATGGGAAGCGGGGGGAGCGGCGGAGCAGGAAATTTTACCGGCGGCGGCAGCCAGTCACCCGGCGATCTTTCCGTGACCGCGGCAATGGAGGCGGGCGGATCAACAGAGATGGGCAGCCTGTCCTTCTTTACAAAGGGTTTTGCAGAAAGGACGAACTACCAGAAATTTTCGGAATACGATTCGTCCATCGCCGGAGTGGCCGCGGGCATGACCGCCCGCCTGAGCGACCTGCTGTCGATGCGCATCTCCGGGATCGGCAAGGTCCGGCGCTATGACAACGATCCGGACCGCGACGGCACCGGGTATGAAGGCACGGCAAGCCTGACGCAGCTGGTGACCAATGACCTCTGGCTTCGCGAAGCAGCGGAGTATGAGACCTACCGGGCAGCATACCAGGCCTTCAGCTACCGCGGGACGACCTTGCGTTTCGGCATGGGATATGACCTGACCGATAACCTGCTGGTCACGGCGGGATACCGTTTCCAGGCGCAGCACTACCAGGACATCGCGGCAACGGCCCTGCGGACGCGCACAGCATCGATCGGACCGGACTACGCTTTCTCGGACCGCTGGAGCGCCGGTCTCTTCTACGAGCGGGAGACCACCGTCGCAGGCACCTCCGATGTGATCACCAGGAACAACATTCTATCCCTGTCGATCCGCTGGTACTACTGATTGCGACGGGTCTGAAAATATCGTCCCACCACCTTCCCGATGTTCCGCTCGATGCTCTCCTTTGCGTTCACGATGAAGATGCGTTCCTGCACGTGAAAAAGCTCCCGCTCCAGCCGCAGGACCGGCGGGGGCCCGCTGCCCCTTCTTCCCAGCTCCTGCTCGAACATCGGCACGAGCTTGTCCTTCATCCGAAGCTCCGTGTCCATCAGGAAGATCGATATCTCCGGGGCCAGATCGTCGACGCGGTCTAAGAACGCCGCGACATCGCTTTCCGCAACCTGCTTCGGCGGCGAGGATTTCACCTCCACGTACAGGAGCGAACCGTCGAGCCTTGCCAGCACGTCGTAATCCCCCCCTACCTTCGGACGCCGGAACTTGACGCCCCAGAGCGATTCGGCGCCAAACTCCCGGCGGAGCAGCTCTGCTATATACCATTCCAGCGTCGGCCCGAAGCTCGTGACGCGCGGCCGCGGCAGGACATACCCCGCCGCCCCCTCTTCGATCAACCTGATGTCCCGCAGATAGTTCAGGTAGGACCGGACGACGCGGGCGGTCGAATACCGCGTCACCTGTTCGAGCGTGAACCCGTCCTGGTGCTTGATGACATCGCGAAGGAACAGCCGGAAGGAGTATTTATGAAGCATTTCGAAGAAGCTGTCGCGGAAAGGCCCGCCAGGCGCCAGAAGATCATCAGCCGGTTCCTTCTTGTAGACCCGGAACCCGCGGCGTTTGAGGATCATCTCGAGAGACGGCGCGAAGCGGTCCAGCGCCTGCCGCAGCCGCTTCACCTCTTCGCGGAGGAAAACCAGCTCTTCTGCGTCCTGGTCATCGAGCATTGCCATGGCACGATCTGAAGCGCTTGCCGGGAGGTGTTCCTGCCCTGTACCCTGTCGTTATCAATCCCAATCCAACAGCCGCTTCTGTCCTTCAAGCTTCCTGATGTCCGTCACGTCCTGGCTCACTTCAAGCGTTCCCCGATACGCCCCCTTCTCGTCGCGCACGGCGAAGTACTGGATGAGCAGGAACCTTCCCTTCATCTGGATCCAGAAATCCGCCTTGTCGCGCCTGCCCGCCCGGAACTCATCCAGGATCTTCTGCACCATGGCGAAGCTCTTGGGCGGATGGCAGTTCTGAACCTTCCGGCCGATGACGCCGGGGCTGCGCGGGAAGATGCGGTTTTTTGTCGCCGAGTAGTAGCGCACCTCGTCGTTCTCGTCGACGAACGAGATGTCCACAGGCATGTGCTTCAGCATCATATTGACTTGTTCGAGGGTCATTACGCCCGTATCGAGCCTGACCTTGCCCGCGCCTGCGCCGGCCTGTTCCTTCTCCTCCCCGGAGCCGGCGGCCCAGTCCGCCTCCGGCCTGGTCCAGGCATAGCCGATCTCCTCCTCGCCCTGCCGCACCTTTCCCCACTCGGCGTCGGTCAGGAGGTCCTTTGCCGTGGGGAAGAGAATGTGCTCTTCCTTATAGATCATGTCGCGCATGCTCTTTCCGAGATACCGGAGCGTATTCACCACATCGGGGACGAGCGAGTCCCGGACGCCGGCCTTCGCGCTCTTCATGGCCACGCGGATGTCGTCGTGGAGCGCCCACATGACCTGCGACGGCCCGGTGATGCCGTGGACCTCGAGCACCGGGAACAGCTGGTTCTCCTTCCTGAGGTAATGGAGGTCGATGTCGCTGAGCCGTTCGACAAGCTTTCCCAGCATCTCCCGCTCCCTTTCGAAGGCGGCGTTGTCCGGCGCGTCGCCGAGACGCGCCAGGACATGATCGAGACCGTGCAGGATGCCCTCGGCCTCCCGGTTCTCGAGCATGTAGGTATGGAGCGGATGGCCCGGCGGCACCACGGGCGCGTCCTGAGACGAGAGCGACTCCTTGAACACTTCAACGTGCACGTCGCAGAGCCGCTTCACCTCGCTCTCGGGCATGCCCTCGGCCATGAGCCGCTGCTCCATCTTCGCGATCTCCGAAGGGTCGATGTCCTTGATAAGCTCGCGGAAACGGTGCTTGAGGACCGTCATCTCAACGCCCTTGTGCAGGTCCCGGATGATGTCCTTCAGCAGCTCCTGGCGTGCATCGGCGTCCATGACCGGAGCGCCCCCCGCCTTCTCCGCGTCCACGGCGATGTCCCTGCCTGTCCTATTCCGGATCTCTGCTGCCAGCTCCAAGAGGAGCGCGGGCAGCTCGATCCCGCCGATGGCCGACGCCTGCGACAGGGTCGCGACCTTCCCCACGGTCTTCCGCATGACCGCGCTTTCCAGCAGCTTGAACTTGGGAGACCGGCTGACGAGATATTCCATCAGGAACGGATATTCCTTCAGCAGGTCGTCGATCTTGGTGTTGGCATTCAGTTCCATGGCTCCTCCTTCGGGGGAAGACATCTCTATCGTATCATAAAACGGTCCAGGCCGGGCGTACCCCCGCAACGCCGGCATGATACGGGAGCGGAAGCCGCGCGGATATGATGTAGATCATCAGGGGATGGAATTCAGGGGGGCGTTACGTCTTGCGGAGGCCTTCGATCGGGAGATACGTATCGTGCCTGACGAAGCGCGTGCCGGTCAGCACAAGGCCCGGCGTATTCTTCGCGTGTTCGAGGGTTTTCCGGGCGATCCGCGTAGAACCAGGCGGTAATGGTGTACCGGTCCCGATTCTCGCGGTCCATGGCGTTAAGCCCCGATATCGCGCTGCCATTCATCGTACCTGGACTCTATCCGCAGCTGCTCGAATCCCTGCTGCAGGCATCTTCTTTTTTCCGCTCGGCGAGCCGCATCTCGCGCCGGGACTTCGCCTCCCGAAAGCGCCGCCGCTCCTCGTCCGTCTCGACGACGAGCGACGGGACCGGCGTGGGCCTGCCCTGCCGGTCGATGGCGACATAGGTCAGGTAGGCCGACGCAGCGTGGCGCACCTCGCCGGTCAGCAGGTTCTCGGCCTCCACCCGGACGCCGATTTCCATGGAGGTCCTGCCGACGAAGTTCAGGCTGGCCTTGAAGAAGAGGAGATCGCCGACCAGAACGGGGGTATGGAGGTCCAGCCGGTCGATGGATGCGGTGACCACATTGGACCGGGCGTGACGCGCGGCGACCACACCGGCGGCCTCGTCGATGATCTTGACCACGACGCCGCCGTGCACGTTGCCCGCGGGATTGGCGTCCTGGGGGATCATCATCTGAGCGGTGATGACGCTGCTGTCCTTGACTCGTTTGCCTTCCATGGCGGACCCCCTTCACGACACGATAGGATAGGTTCATTGTATACCAGTGCCGGCTGTCTTACAAGCCGCTGCGGAAGCAGAAAACGCCTCTCCCCTGCTCCCTGCGAAGACATTTCCCTTCTGGCTTGACAAAGCATTGAAAAACGATTGCGCGGCGACTGCTGTTTCGCTATACTGCCTCCATCCTTATGAAAAGCAGACATCATTCACCGCGTGTCCGGCCCTTCCTTGCCGCCGCATTCATGGTCCTTTTCGGGGTCCTCGCTGTTTGCTGCGCGTCAGCGGAGGCCTCGGACCTCCAGCCCTTTTCATCAAGCGATGGATGCAGCCTCTTTCCCGACGGCACGACCAAGGACAGCACCCAGTGGTGCGACTGCTGCCTGAGCCACGATATCGCCTACTGGCGGGGCGGGAGCGAGGAGGACCGGAAAAGGGCGGACGAGGCTTTGCGCGGCTGCGTCGCCGAACGGACAGGGGACAAGGCGCTGGCGGAAACCATGTACGTCGGCGTGCGTACGGGAGGCCACCCGGCCTTTCCCGCCTCGTACCGCTGGGCGTACGGCTGGCGTTACGGCAGGGGGTATGAGCCCCTCTCTGACGCTGAGAAGCAGGATGTCCGGGAGCGGTTCGATGAATACCGTCTGAAGCAGCCGGCGGGATATTGCGGAAAACAGAGCCCCGCGAGCGCGGCCGCGCCCGAAAGCGGACGGCGCGCGGCAGCATGGGCAACGCCTGTCCCGTCAAAGCACCTCAAGAACTTCTACCGGCTCGACGACAAGGTCCTTCGCTCGGCCCAGCCGGACAGGAAAGGATTCCAGGAACTGAATGCGCTCGGCATCCGGAGCGTTCTGAGCTTCCGGGACCATCATTCCGACGACGACGGCAAGGGTCTCGGCCTCGATCTGTACCGGGTCAGGATGGAGGCGGGAGACATCCCCACCGGGAAGGTGGTCGAAGCCCTGCGCATCATCAGGAAGAGCGAAGGACCGATCCTGATCCACTGCTGGCACGGCTCCGACCGCACCGGCCTCATCAGCGCCATGTACCGGATCGTGTTCCAGAAATGGTCAAGGGAAGATGCGATCGACGAGCTGATGAACGGCGGGTACGGATATCACTCGCTGTACAAGAACATTCCGGAGTTCATCAGGCAGGTGGATATCGAAAAGGTACACCGGGAAGTGTTCGCGCAATGAAAAGGCCGTCTGCTGCCGCGTCCGCTCCCGCTGCGCAGACCAGGCAGCAGGATTATCCTTGCCCCATCCTCTCTCGATACTGAGACACCCTCTCCCCTTTTCCTTGACCTGTTGAGAGCAATCCCGCACTCACACCTCGTATAAACGCCACCTCCCTCCCTGTTCGGCCGGAGAGAGCTGTGGTATTTGTGCCGTGATCCTGATGGCCTTGACCTGCGCAGGCTACGGACGTTCCGGCGTTCCCTCTCCGGCCGGGTGGGCGGTCTGGAGAGGCTTCTCCGGCAGAAAGAGCACCAGGAGGAAGGCAAGGGCTGTGATGACCGCGCCGGCAAGAAAGGTCATGCTGATGGCATGGCGATAGGCAGCGATGACCGCGGCGCGCTGTGCATCGGGCAGCAGAGCGATGTCCTGCAGCCCCTGGTCGAGCAGGGCCCGTCCGCCTTGCGCCATGCCTGCCCAGCGCTCTGCATCAAGCGCCCGCAGCTGGCCGGTCATGATGGCGCCCGAAAGGGCGACGCCGAAGGTGCCGCCCAGGGACCGGAAGAACGCGGCCGTCGCGGTCGCCGCGCCCTGCTCCCGCGGGCCCACGGCGTTCTGGATCGCGACAACAAGGTTCGGCATCACCAAGCCGAAACCGAAGCCCAGGACGATGAGCGCAACCTCGACCACGCCGATGCCGGCTCCCATGGCCGCCGCGGCCATCACCACGAGGTAGGACAGGGATGCCGCGGCCAGGCCCGCAACAGGGAAGATCTTGTATCTGCCCGATGCGGATACCATGCGGCCGCCCATGACCGACGCCGCGATCATGCCACCCGTCAGGGGAGCCATCAGGAGCCCGGCCTGGGTCGGCGGATAGCCCAGCACGAGCTGGAAGAAGAGCGGAAGGAAGACCGCGGCGCCGAAGAGCCCCATGAACGTGAGCCCCATGACCGCGATGCCGACCATGACGACGCGGTTGTGAAAGATGTGCGGCGACAGCACGGGCTCCGGCGAGTGCCGTTCAACACCGATGAGCAGGGCGGTCAGCACCGCGGCTGCTGCTGCCAGGCAGATGACGACCGGGGACGACCAGGGGAACTGCACGCCGCCCCACGAGAGGGCGAGCAGGAGCGCCACCGTGGCCGAAGTGAGCAGCGTGACGGCCGTGTAGTCCACGCGGTGGGCCACGGCATGGTGCGGCCGGCGGAACCCGAAGACGATGAGCGCCAGCGCCGGGATCCCGATCGGCACGTTGACGTAGAAGATCCACCGCCACGACAGGGCGTCGGTGATGAACCCGCCCAGGAGCGGCCCGGCCACGCTCGAAAAGGCGAAGACCGCGCCGAACAGGCCCTGGTAACGGCCGCGATCGCGCGGCGCAACAAGGTCCGCGATGGTCGTCTGCGCCAGGGTGATAAGCCCGCCTGCACCGATGCCCTGGATCCCCCGGAAGACCACAAGCTCCGTCATGGAGCGCGACAGGCCGCAGAGAGAGGACCCGAGCAGAAAAATGACGATCGCGGCGATGAAGAGCGGCTTCCTGCCGTACATGTCGGAGAGCTTGCCGTAGAGCGGCGTCGTGGCCGTGGAGGTCACGAGGAACGCCGTGACCACCCAGGAGAGATGGGACAGGCCGCCCAGGTCGCTCACGATCTGCGGCAGCGCGACGCCCACGATGTTCTGGTCGAGCGAGGCAAGGGCCAAGGCAAGCATCAGACCGGCGAAGACGGTCCTGATCTCGCGCGGGCTCGCCGGCAGGGGCTCATGGTATTCCGGTAACATGGTCAGGGGATTATACGGGTTGGCAGAGGATTGTCAAGAAGGAGGACGGGCAGTCTTCGACGCAATAGAGAGTTGCTCCAGGCGGCGCCGCGGTGGCCTTTCTGCCCGGGCGGTGCTATACTTAAACGGGACGGTATTTGTCTCTTTAGCAGGGCAGGACAGCCTGGACCGCAGTACGGTCCTGCACAATGAAGGACC
>Ga0316622_100002439_pt1 | contig 12868 bp, 12 predicted proteins | sample OWC_Aug_OW2_C1_D_FD_207646 | JGI IMG/M metagenome (GOLD analysis project Ga0316622, IMG submission 207646) | Wetland soil microbial communities from Old Woman Creek delta, Ohio, United States - OWC_Aug_OW2_C1_D5_C | ecosystem: Environmental > Terrestrial > Soil > Wetlands | place: USA: Ohio... | reverse complement strand
CCCGATCGATGTCGCGGGTGGTGATCTCGGCCTTCTGGATCATGGACTCCGTCAGTTCGACAGGATATCCGTCGTAGGTGAGGGCGCGGATACCTGCGAGACCGCCCTCCGAGTGCTGATCGAGCACGAAAATCTGCCCGGAGGATTCCGGATGAGCGGGGTCGCGAAGCTTTTCACCGTCCATCTTGATGAAGTGTGAGGTGCCCTCCACGAGTCCGTAAAGCTCCGAGGCGAAGAGGTACTGATCCTCGCGCAAACCCACGAAGATCGCCTGGCCGCTTCCCTTGAGGGCAAGGTAGATCTTCCCCGGCTCCACGTTGCTCGCAAGCGCTATGGCGTGAGAGCCCTCGAAATCGTTCACGGCGAGCCGGAAGGCCTCCTCCAGGGTCTTCCCTGCAACGAGGTAACGCTCGACCTGTAAGGGGATGATTTTCGTGTCCGACGTGATCTCCGGGGCAATCTCGCAGTGGCAGGTCGACTCCAGAAGCGAGCGGAGCGTCTCGTAGTTGTCGATGTCGCCGTTGAGGACGACGCTGATCGTCCACAGGCCCGGGCCGTAGGCGGGGTAGAAACTCATCCCGGGGACCATCTCGACTGCGATCTTCTCCGCGATGTCTTCGGGGATCGAACAGAGGCCCGCAGGCGGGATCCGCTCTTCGGGGCCCGGCGCGCGCAGGGTGTAGCTGTTGATGGGGTGGCAATTTTCCTCGGTGATGGAGCCCACGGAAGCCCAGCGGGTGTGGGCGAGGGCTATTTCGGAAACCGCGGGTTCGCCCGCGAAGGCGTGCAGGATTTGGTCCGCGCGAACGGCTTCGCGGAGTTCGCGGACGTTGTCACCGAGCTTGCCGACGATGGAAGCCGTCTTATAGACGAAGGACAGGTAGACCCCTCCGTCGGGGTGGCGATGATCAGCCACGTGGATGGACCCGTTCAGCAGATCGCCGCCCTTCGTTCTTTCGACAAAGGTGCCGTGTAGATTTTTTTCGCGCAGTTGCGTCAATACCCTGTCAAGGTCTTCCTTGTTCCGCAGGGTGAAGGAAATCTGGATCCCCGCCGAGTCTCTCCCCCTCACCTCCAGACGGTCGAGGCTGTTGAGGAGGTCGTTGATCGTCCTATACTTCTCGAAGGCAACGGGACTGACCTCTTCGCGCCGGTTCCGGCCCGAGAGCTTCTCTATCTTTTCAAGGTTGGCTAGGATGTCCTTCTCGAGACCCCACACGATGTCCTTCAGGAGGGTCAGCCGGCTGTTGATGATCTCCATGTCTTCGGTGGAGAATGCGTTCGCCTGCTCTTCGACCATGCTTTCTTCCCGGCGGAGGAGATCTGCCATCCGCCGGGCGAGGTCAAAGAACTTCGCCGTTTTTGCCGTCGATGCGAAGAGTTGTTGGTAAGGGCCATGCTGTTTGAGGGTCGAGGTGACGTGCGCGAGCCCCTCCAGGTCTTTCGGTCCGCCCAGGTAGCGGGATGTTTTAATCTTCCGGGAGAGAACATGGTCCAGGGTTCCTTCTTGAACCCGGGAGAAGATCTTCGACATCCGGTTTGCCGGATCGGGCATCCTCGTCTCGCCCTTTTTTTTGATCGTGAGGATCCCGGCAAGTCCGCAGCACAGGGTGACCTGCGACAGGGGGAAGAAAATGATGCACCCCGGCGGGAGCGCTGCCGGATCTTTCCCGACGGATATCCGCCAGCCCTTCAATACAGATAAAAACTTATTAAGAACTCTCTGGGTCATTTATTTCCCCCGGCACGAACCGGTTGCTTCTCCTCCATGAATTTGTTCATTTTTCCCCATTGCTTCAGTGTTCATAAGCCTTTCTGGTCCGATGGAATTTCGACCCGCAGGATTCCATTCTAAACGTCAATGATTTCAGGGTCTTGCTGGGGAGGTCTGTCTTGAGGTGTATTTTACAATTTCTATGCCTTTTTGGCGATCATGTCGACAAAATATTGATGGATTCTTGTATCCTCCGTGAGTTCCGGATGAAAACTACAGACCAAGATGTTTTTTTGCCTCGCCAGCACGGCCTTTCCTTCATAACGGGCAAGCGATTTCACCCCCGCACCGGCCTTGCGGATCTGGGGCGCCCGGATGAATACGGCGCGGCAGGGTTTCGTTCCGGCAAAATCAAGGGTCACGTCCGCTTCGCGGCTGTCCACCTGCCTTCCATAGGCGTTGCGCTTCACGTCGACGTCGATCAAATTCAGTTGCCCGGTCTTGCGGCCGTCGATTTTACCCGCGAGCACGATGAGGCCTGCGCAGGTTCCGAATACCGGCGAACCTTTCCGGGCGAACTTTTTTATTTCTTCCGGAAACCCGTAGGCCCGCATCATCTTGTTCATCGTGGTGCTCTCGCCGCCCGGTATGATGAGGCCGTCGAGGCCTTTGAGTTCCGCGGGAAGCCTCACCTCCACGGCTTCGAGCCCCAATTTCCGCAGGATCCGGATGTGTTCTCTGAAATCGCCCTGGAGGGCCAGAACCCCGATTTTCATATCTCGATGATTACCCGCGGACCCTATTTCTTTTTCTTCTTGTCGTTTGTGATCCCCAACTGGGTCATCTTCTTCTGGAAGGTATTCCTGTTGATGCCGAGGAAAGAGGCCGCCGATGTCTTGACCTGGTTGGAGCGCCGCAGGGCGATCTTGATCAGCCCTCTTTCCACGATATCCAGGATGTCCTCATAGAGGCGACTCTTGCGATCGTCTCCCGAACGAAGGACGAGAACAAGCTCCTCGAGTTTTTTTTCAAGAACCTCTTCGATTCCCGGCAGCATGCGGGAGGACACTTTCTTGGGGTCACCGGCGCGCATAAAGAATAAGCCCTTTCCTGGATTTGAGGCGGATCCCGGTCTTGCAAAATCAGTTCATGAAAAGTTTAAAAAAGATGATCACGCAAAAGAACGCGGCGGCAGCCCAGGCCGAAAAAATATTGGTCCTGTTCTCCACCGGGTTTTCGAGCAGATTTAAAACCTCTTTTTCCACTCTTTCCTTCTCCACGCCGTCGACAATGGTTCTCAAAAGTCCATAGAAATTCTCATGGGAATTCGACAGGATGTGGAACCCCTTCGTCGTTGTCAGCACGGTGTAGACTTTGGTCCGCATCATGACGACACCGACGTCCGTGATGTTCGACCAGTTGAGTTCCCTCGTCCTGAAAAGCCTTGTCAGCCGGAGGGTCTCACCCTCTGTTTCGACCCTGCGGGTGTTCGCTTCCAGACACAGGTAAAGAAGCGGGATCAGCACGATGGAGAAAACGATCTTCTCCGGCGTGGATCCCCTGATGAAAGAGATAAAGACGAGGATGAGAAGCAGGACCGAAGCCAGAACGAGCGGGACCCTCAGCGCCTTTCTGATGCGGTAAACCGACGTGGCCATTTTTTTACCTGAAAACCCGGCCGGATCAATGCCGTGGTGTGCTGGATTAACCCTTTCTACGGAAGGTGCCGCTCTTCCCGCCCTTTTTCTTCATCAGCTTGATGTCGGAGATGCTGATTTCCCTGTCGGCGGACTTGCACATGTCATAGATGGTCAGGGCGGCCACGGAGACGGCGGTCATCGCTTCCATCTCGACACCGGTCCGCCCGGCTGTTTTTGCCCGGGCTTCGATGTCAATTTCCCCCTTTTCCGAACGAATGGTGAAATCGATGTCGATATCGGTCAGCTCGATGGGATGGCAAAGGGGTATCAACGCCCATGTTTTTTTAGCCGCCATGATACCCGCTGTCCTCGCGACAGAGAGGACATCACCCTTGGCAAGGGTCATTTCTTCGATGCGCTTCGTCGTGGCGGGCCTGGTCAGGACCTTCCCGCGGGCTACGGCTTCCCGGTGCGTCACCTTTTTGGCGGTGATATCAACCATACGGGCTTTGCCTTTCTCTCCGACATGGCTGAATTTTGTCATGACGCACCCGTCATCACCCCGGCCAGGAAATATACCCGTCCGAAAAAAGAATGGGGAAGCCTAGCATATCTCCCTTTGTCCGTCAAGAAGCCCCTTCGGCCGGTATCAATCGTTCTGAACGCGCTTGTGCATGGCACTCAGTCCAGGGAAATCAAACGGGACTCCACAGGTTGCCCGTAAAAGACCTGGGCCAGCCGGTCAAACTTTTCGGACGTGTCGGTGGTCATAAAGAGGCGTTTTTTCCCCCGCCCCAGCCGCCGCTCGATTTCGGAATGCCGGGAGAGATAATCCTCGAGCTTTTCGGCCACGATGGGTCCCTGTTCGAGGATGCGGATGCCCGGAGGGACGCTCTTGCTAAAAAGGTCGTAGAGAATCGGGTAGTGCGTGCAGGCCAGGAGCAACGTGTCGATGGAAGGCGCCCGGGTCAGCAGCTCCGCGAGGTACCGTCGGACGATCATCCCCGTGCCCTCCCAGCCCTGCTCTCCCGCTTCGATGATGGGGACCAGAAGCGGGCAGGCCTGTTGATGAACTGTGATGACCGGGTCGAGCTTTTCAAGTTCCTTGATGTAGGCATCCGAAAGAACGACGCCCTCTGTCGCCAGGATGCCGACGTTTCTGCTGCGGGTCCCGTCGGCGATCTCTTCCACGCTGGGGCGGATGACGCCGAGCACCCGCCTTTCGGGGTAGGAACGGGGCAGGACCTCCTGCTGAATCTTCCGGAGTGCCTTCGCCGAGGAGGTGTTGCAGGCGATGATGATCAGGGGGCAGCCCCCTTTGAACAGAAATTCGACGGCCTGTCGCGTGAAATCAAAGACAATGGCCTCGGATCGCCCGCCATAGGGGGCCCGGGCGTTGTCGCCCAGGTAGAGGTAGTCGTACTGCGGGAGTCGCTCGACGATCCGCTTGAGGACGGTGAGACCTCCGAATCCGGAATCAAAAATACCGATCATGCCGAAAATATCCTCCCTGTGTGAAAAGACCGCCGCTCCTCTCTTGCCACGGAGCGGGCCCACTGGAGGGGGACCATTTCATTACAACAAACCGCCCGAAATATGAAGCTGAAATTCCTTGATCCTGCCCGGCCTTTTCTATAGTATTCCCAACTTAGTGTAACAAAAGGCGGATATGCATCCCGCGCCGCAGCAGGCGGCAGCGGAAGTGGAGCCCCCTTGATCGTAAAGGTAAAAAGCAGCGCCGTCATCGGCATCGACTCCTATCCAGTGGACGTGGAGGTCGATATCGCCTCCGGCCTTCCCCAGTTTTCCACGGTGGGGCTGCCTGACGCGGCCGTGAAAGAAAGCAAGGACCGGATCAAAGCGGCCATCAAGAATTCCGGTTACCGCTTTCCCGAAAAAAGGGTGACCGTCAACCTCGCCCCGGCGGACATCAAGAAGGAGGGGACGGCCTTTGATCTTCCCATCGCCGTCGGGATCCTGGCGGCCGAGGGGCTCATAGACCCGGCGAAGCTCCGGGACTATCTGATTATGGGGGAATTGTCCCTCGACGGCGGGATCAAAGCCATCCACGGTGTTCTTTCTGCTGCCTTCCAGGCGAAGGCGTTGGGAATTGCCGGTATCATCGTTCCCGCGGACAATGCCCGGGAAGGGGCCCTTGTGGAAGGCCTTCCGGTCTTCGGGACGAAGACCCTCTCGGAGATCGTCGAATTCATTGGTGGGCGGAAGGAGATAAGACCGGCGAAGGTCCAGGTGGCGGAAGTCTTCAAAAAAAGCCTCCAGTACAGCGTCGATTTCAGTGAGATTCGGGGGCAGGAGCAGGCCAAGCGCGCCTTCGAAGTCGCGGCCGCAGGCGGTCACAATATCCTCATGGTAGGCCCGCCCGGCGCCGGGAAGACCATGCTTGCCCAGCGCATACCGACCATTCTTCCGGACCTGACCTTCGAGGAGGCCATCGAGGTGACCAAAGTCTACTCCGTGGCCGGCCTACTCAGCCGGAAGGAAATCTTCTGGGGTACGAGGCCTTTCCGGGCGCCCCATCACACCATATCAGACGCCGGTCTGGTGGGCGGCGGCCATGTCCCCCGGCCGGGCGAGATCAGCCTGGCCCACCATGGCGTGCTCTTTCTGGATGAGCTCTCGGAGTTCAAGAAGCACGTCCTCGAGGTGCTGAGACAGCCCCTGGAGGATGGTTACGTCGTCATCACCCGTTCGGCCATCACGACCACCTACCCGGCGCGGTTCACGCTTGTTGCAGCCATGAACCCCTGTCCCTGTGGTTACTACGGCGACCCCCGGAGGGAGTGCGGGTGCACCCTGCGTCAGATCCGCCAGTACAAGTCGAAAGTATCAGGGCCGCTTCTCGACCGGGTCGACATTCATGTCGAAGTACCCTCGGTGAAATATCGGGAACTGGCCGCGAAGTCAGGCGGCGAGACCTCGGCGGAGATCCGGGATCGTGTGGAGACGGCCCGGGGGATACAGAGAAAAAGGTACCAGGGGCATGTCAACGGGACCAATGCCCAGATGACGGGCCGGCAGATCAAGCAGTTCTGCGTTCTCGACGTGGAATCGCAGGGACTTCTAGAGATGGCCATGGAAAAACTGGGATTGAGTGCCCGGGCATACACGCGCATCCTGAAAGTGGCGAGGACCATCGCTGACCTCGAGGGGGAAGAGGAGATCTCCGCCGGCCACGTCTCGGAAGCCATCCAATACAGAAGTCTGGACAGAAAACTCATTTAGATGTAACATAAAAATTCATTGTAAGGACCCTGCATCCCCCTCGATGAAGGGGGGTGCCGCAGGCGTCGGGAGGATAGATGGAAAAGTTTGGTACCCTTACCGTAAAGGCGGGACTTGCCGAGATGCTCAAGGGCGGTGTCATCATGGATGTCACCACTGTCGAGCAGGCCAAAATTGCGGAAGAGGCGGGGGCTGTTTCCGTGATGGCACTCGAGCGGGTACCGGCCGACATTCGGGCGCAGGGGGGCGTGGCCCGCATGACCGATCCGGCCATCATTGAACAGATCATGGATGCCGTGACGGTTCCCGTCATGGCCAAGGTGAGAATCGGGCATTTCGTGGAGGCCCAGATCCTGGAGAGTCTCGGCGTTGATTACATCGACGAGAGCGAGGTTCTGACCCCCGCCGATGAAAAGTTCCATATCAATAAGTGGAAATTCAAGGTTCCCTTTGTCTGCGGTGCCATCAACCTCGGGGAGGCCCTCCGGAGGATCGGTGAAGGCGCGGCAATGATCAGGACGAAGGGCGAGGCCGGCACCGGCAATGTCGTCGAGGCCGTGAGGCACATGCGGACGATCATAGACGAAATTGCGAAGCTCGCGGCGATTCCGGAGGAGGAACTCATGACGGAAGCGAAAAACCTCGGGGCGCCCTATGAACTCGTGAGGATGGTGGCCCGGGACAACAAGCTTCCCGTTGTCAATTTCTCCGCGGGCGGGATCGCCACACCGGCCGATGCCGCTATGATGATGCAGCTCGGTGCCGACGGGGTCTTCGTCGGTTCGGGTATCTTCAAATCGAAGAATCCCGCGAAGAGAGCCGCCGCCATTGTGAAAGCGGTCACACACTTCAATAACCCGGAGATTGTTGCTGAGGTCTCCAAGGGTATCGGAGAGGCGATGCCCGGACTGGAGATCCAGAAAATCGGCAAGGATGGCCTGTTGCAGTTCAGGGGAAATTAAAAAGGGGGAGGAAAATGAAGATCAAGATCAAAGTCAAGAGAGTCTCGGCGAAGAAGCTGAAGGAGAAACCGACGGATGAATCAAAACTGGGGTTCGGGAAGATCTTTACCGATCGTTTCTTCACGATGAAATACAAAGAAGGCCAGGGCTGGTATGATGCCATGATCGAACCGTATCATCCGATCGTTCTCGATCCGGCCGCCGTCTGCCTTCATTACGGTCAGCTCATCTTCGAGGGGCTCAAGGCATACAGGGGGAAGGACGGCTCCATTTACCTCTTTCGCCCCTATGAAAATATCAAGCGGATGAACGCATCGGCCGATCGCCTCTGCATGCCGACGGTCGATCCCGATGTTTTTTTCCAGGGGATCAAGAAGCTTGTGCTCGTGGAAAGGGACTGGATTCCCCGGGGCATCGGCACGTCCATGTACATCCGGCCCACCATGATTGCCACGGAGGCCTTCCTGGGCGTGCATCCGGCGTCGGAATATCTTCTCTTTGTCATTGTCGGTCCCGTGGGGGCCTACTATCCCCAGGGCTTCAGTCCGACGAAGATCTACGTGGAGGAGGAGTACGTGCGTGCCGTGAGGGGGGGCATCGGCTTCTGCAAGGCCGCGGGAAATTATGCCGCGAGCCTTCTGGCCAGCAAGAAGGCCGAGGAGAAGGGCTACACGCAGGTTCTGTGGCTCGATGCCGTCGAGAGAAAATATATCGAGGAGGTGGGAACGAGCAACATGTTCTTCCTCATCGACGGCGAACTGGTGACCCCGCCGCTTGCGGGCAGCATCCTGCCCGGTGTGACCCGCGACTCGGTCATTCAGATAGCAAAAAGGTGGGGCCTGAAGGTATCCGAGAGGCAGGTCTCCGTGGATGAGCTCCGGGAAGCATACACCACCGGTAAGTTGCAGGAGGCCTTTGCCTCCGGAACAGCTGCCATCGTTTCCCCCGTCGGGCAGATCTACTACAAGGGGAAAGAATACCTCATCAACGGCGGCAAAACGGGTGAACTGACAGAGAAGCTCTACAACGAGATCCTCCAGATCCAGTACGGCGAGAAGGAAGATCCCTTCGGCTGGCGCATAAAGATTTCGAAATAAGCCTTGCCCCGCAAGGGCTCCGGGCCGGGGGTCGCCGTCCGGTCAACAGCCCGTGGATAAAATTGTGGACAGACCTGTTTACAGGTCGAGAAGATACTTGATTGACGGTTATTTTCACCGATTTGCCTAAGGGTTAGGCAAAAATAAAGATGCCGTGAATACAGTGAGTTAGACTCGCCTGCCGTCATTGACAGCCCTCTGATCACGTTCAGCCCCTTTTATCCACTCCGGGAAATAAATGTGCCAATTTCTTTGCATTCAAAATCATTTTTGAGGTCTTTGTCCATGGCGATATCATTCAGTTTTTACGGCCTGAAAAAATTGCAATTTCGGAAATTCAGGGCAGCACAGGATCAATCTAATCCTCGCATCTCGAAAACATTCTCCCGCAAGCGTTCCGGGATGGCGGCAACCGTTGTTTGGCTGCTGGCGGCCCTCTTCATCTTTTCTCCTTCTCTGTCGCAGGCGGATGAAATGGCTCTCGAGACGCTCGTTTTAAAGATTCAGGATGTTTACGAAAAGACGGACGATTTCAAGTCGTCCTTCAGCCAGGAGACGACGATCAAATCCTTGAATAAAACGGAGCGTGAGAGCGGTGTCGTCTATTTCAAGAAGCCCCGTAAGATGCGCTGGGTCTACACCAAGCCCAAGTCAAAGGAACTCGTCATCGGTCCCCGGAAGGCCTGGCTTTACGTCGCCGAGGATCGGCTGGCCTATCTTCAGGACTCGGAAAGTCTTCTGCGTTCAAAGGTGACCATCAAGTTCATGTCGGGGATCGGGAAGCTGGCAGAGGATTTCGACATCCGTTACGCGCAGCCCGAGAAGAAGGAGGGCCCCTATCGCCTGGAGTTGAAACCGAAGGCCTATGTGGAGGGTATTGAAAAACTGTTTCTGACCGTGAACCGTGAAAATTATCAGATCACCTCTGTCCTTCTGACGGATGTCTACGGGAATGTCACGAAAACGACGTTTTCAAACACCGAATTCAACCGGAATCTGCCGGACAGTCTTTTTACCTTCAAGCCGCCCGCAGGGGTGGATGTTATCGACCTCAACAAGAAGAAATAGCACGGGCCCGTGAAAAACGCCCGTCTGCGGCGTTTCCCTCACCCTTCGTCCCTGCGGCGTACGTAAGAGTACGCCTCACTCCTCAGGGTTTCGAGGGCCTTGCATCCGGGCCTTTTTGACCGGCCCGAAAAGGTTTAGCAATACGCGGGCCGGTGAAAGAAAACAGTTGTGAGTGGTGGGTTGTGAGTGGTGTGCAAGACCAAATGGACCAGATGGACCAAAGAGACGAGATAGACCCGGAGCCCCGAGAAGGGGTTTCTTATTTGATCCTACCCGCCCGCCAGGCCTTCTCGAAGGCCGTGACCATGTCGGGATCGAGCTGTGTTCCCGCCACGCGAAGGAGCTCGTCCATGGCGGTCCTGGCGGCAAGCGCCTTTCGATATGGCCGATCGGTGGTCATGGCGTCGAAGGCGTCCGCCACGGCGAGAATCCTTCCCTCCTTGGAGATCGCATTGCCTTTGAGGCCGCGGGGATAGCCCCTGCCGTCGAAGCGCTCGTGATGCTCCAGGATGAAGGGCGTCACCGGTTCCAGGAAGGAAATGCCCTCGATGATCTGGGAACCGATGAGGGGGTGGGATTTCATGATCTCGAACTCCTCGTCCGTCAGCTTCCCGGGTTTGTTCAGTATGGCGTCGTGAATGCCCACCTTTCCGAGATCGTGGAGAATGCCGCCCCAGTCGATGAGTTCGATTTCCCTTTTGCCCCAGCCTATTTCCGCCGCCACAACCTTGCTGATGTCCGCCACCCGGGCTGAATGGCCGCGGGTATAGGGGTCTCTTGCTTCGACGGAGTTCGCAACGGCCCGGATCGTGTCGAAGTAACTCCGCTTGAGATCCTCGAAGAGGTAGGCGTTTTCAAGGGAGAGGGAAAAGAATCCCGCCAGGATGTACAGGAGCTTGAGGGTCTGCTGACGGATGAAGTCCTCGTCCTCCTCGAAAATGATGATCACGGCGCCGAGGGTTCTCTCCTTGTTCGAAAGCGGCGCGATCATGGTGCTCAGACTCCGTGCCTCCCCCTTCCCGAAGACCTCAGCCGGAACGCAGGCCGGGTGACCGCTGTTGATGATCCAGCCGAAGGTTCCGGAGTTGATCTGCGCGTCCAGTTCCATCCTCACCCTGTGGGAGAGTTCGTCGGGGATGGAGACCTCGTGGAGGAATTCAAACCCCTCGGAGTCGACGAGGAAGACCGAACAGACTTTTGTTTTAACGAGTTCCTGAAATTTCGAGATGCCCGATGCCAAGATGGAGTGTATCTCGCGGGACAGCACCATGTCCGAGCGAAAATCACTCAGCCTTTCGAGCTTGTCCTGTATGGCAATGAGGGCCTGGTTCTGCCCCTCCAGGTAGTGGAGCTTCTCCACGACGGATTTTTCAGCCTCCGGACGGCTTCTCAACTTTTCTTCGATGATTTCCATGGGTGTTACGCAGATTCCAAAATGGCGATATTTTCCTTGTAGAGTTTGACAACTTTTTCCATGACCAGCTCGAGGCTGCCCAGGCCGAGCCCCAGCGTTTCCCAGGCCTTGTTGTGCACAAAGGGTACGTGCTTCTCCCCGCTGTACCCGAGACTGAGCGCCGTGGCCAGAATATTTCCGATGTGAACAGCCGCGATCGTCTTGTTCAGCCCCGTCGTTCCGTTCGACAGGTGATGCAGGGCGATCATGTTGGCCGTTTCCTGGGGAAACCGCCACCGGGTGGCGACTGCCGTCCCGATCTGGGCGTGATCAAACCCGAAGACCCGCTTCTCCGCCTCGACCATGGGCAGTCCTGTCTGGTCCACGAGTTCGATGACGCGGTTGAACTGTTCGGGGAAATAGCCGGCCTGTATGATTTTGCCGATGTCGTGCAGGAGTCCCCCGGTAAAGACATCCTCGGGGTTTTTGAGATCCGCCGCCTCGGCCAGGACCCTCGAGGCCACGGCACAACCGATGGAGTGTTTCCAGAAGCTTTCCTTGTTAAACTGGTGACCGGCCTGGACCTTCTGGAAGAGGTCCCAGACCGAGGTGGCCAGCACCAGGTTCTTGATGGCATTGAAGCCCAGGATGACGATGGCGCGCTGCAGGCTCCCGATCCGCTGCGGGAAACCGTAAAAAGCGGAATTGACAAACTGAAGGACCTTCGCCGCGATGACCTGATCCTCGGCAATGATGTTGCTGATGGCGTGGATGGTGCTGTCAGGCGACTGGAGCAGCCGCAGAAGCTTCGTGTAGATGACGGGAAGCGTGGGCAGTTTGTCGAGCGATCCAAGGACCTGTTCCACGTCGGAGAATTTCATGATGCAGCCTCCCCGGAGTTGCCGGAAGACTGCCTCAACTTGAGCTTCCTGGCGATCCGGTACATCTCCGCCATGACGGGATTGTTATCAAAAGGTGGAAAGACAGCCCTGAGCTCTTTTTCGATCGCTTCAATGAACTCGGGCGAAAGGGCGTGCATCTCTTCCTTCTCGACCTGGTCCCTGTCGAAACCGACCACGTCAGCCTCTGTGACCCCCCAGGCCTTCATCAGGAGGATGTGTTTTGCCGTAAGGGTGCTGCTCTCCCTGATGAGGATGTTCCCGTGCTTGTTTTTGATGTCCGCCGCCAGGACCATCCCCTCTTTGAGGTCGTTGAGATTCAGAATGCCCATGAGTCGGATTTCTCCGAAGTAACTGATAATGTGTTGGAATTCTTTCCGGGTCCGCGCACAGGAATCCCTGCCGGAAGTAACCCGTCAGTGGGGCAATCATGCAAGTTCCATGTCATGAAGATTTCTACGGCCTAAATTTTTTTAAAAATCGGAGAGTTCCATCGACCCGGGTGTCAAAAACGGCACGGGTCGTCCAGCGCCGCAATACCGCGCGGACGCCCCTTGAATGCGGAAAGACCTAAGGTATTTCGAAGCCCTCGAGGCTTGGAAGAATCCCTTGATAATCTGTGACTTCAGGCGTCAATGCCGGATTGGACTTTTCCCCCCGATAGTGCTAGGAAACCCGCGGGGGCCTTTAATCAGAGAATGCCCGGGAAGTGGAAAAAAAGGGAATTTTTTATATTTTACGCCTGGCACAATTCTTGATAAATTAAAGAAAAATGCTTCCGTCCATCACGTTTTCGCAGTCAGCATGATGGCTGGTAATATTCCTCCGCAAATGACGACGGAGGAAGGAGAG
>Ga0316622_100002438_pt1 | contig 12869 bp, 8 predicted proteins | sample OWC_Aug_OW2_C1_D_FD_207646 | JGI IMG/M metagenome (GOLD analysis project Ga0316622, IMG submission 207646) | Wetland soil microbial communities from Old Woman Creek delta, Ohio, United States - OWC_Aug_OW2_C1_D5_C | ecosystem: Environmental > Terrestrial > Soil > Wetlands | place: USA: Ohio... | reverse complement strand
GGGTGCTCTGGCCGGACCCGCCATCAAGGACTATGTCATTGTCGGCGAATTGGCCCTGGATGGGCGAGTGCGGCCGGTCAATGGCGTGCTCAGCATGGCCATCACCGCGGCGGCCAATGGTTTCTCCCGGATGATTGTCCCGCTGGATAACGCCAAGGAGGCCGCTGTCGTGCAAAATATCGAGGTGTTCGGGATCGGTTCCCTGTCTCAGGGCGTGGAGTTTCTGTCCGGCCGGCTTCTGCTCGACACGACGACCACGGATGTGGATGAACTGTTCAGCGTGGCCTCGCATTACGACATCGATTTTGCCGACGTGAAAGGTCAGGAAAGCGCCAAGCGGGCGCTGACTGTCGCGGCAGCCGGCGCCCACAACATCATGATGATCGGCCCGCCGGGCGCGGGCAAGACCATGCTCGCTCAGCGACTGGCGACGATTCTGCCTCCGTTGAGCGTGGAGGAGTCGCTGGAAACGACGCGGATCTATTCGGCCGTGGGATTATTGAAGAAGGACCAGGCACTGCTGGCGACGCGGCCTGTCCGGGCGCCGCATCACTCCGCCAGCGGCCCGGCCTTGATCGGCGGTGGGTCCTCGCCCCGGCCGGGGGAACTGTCGCTCGCCCACTTCGGGATTCTGTTCCTCGACGAATTCGTCGAGTTTCCCCGACACGTGCTGGAGATGATCCGCCAGCCGCTCGAAGACGGTTACGTCGTTGTCTCCCGCGCCAAAAAGACGCTCAATTTCCCGGCCCAGTTCATGCTTGTGGCAGCGATGAACCCGTGCCCGTGTGGGTACTATGGCAGCAATCTGCGGACCTGCAAGTGCTCGCCGGACCAGATCGCCCGTTACATGGCCAAGGTCTCCGGCCCACTCGTCGACCGGATCGACATTCACATCGATGTGCCGGCCGTGGCTTTCAGCAAATTGCGCTCGAAGACCCGGCAGATCGATTCCGAGACGTTGCGGGCGAGCGTCACGACCGCCAGGAGTGTCCAGAAACGTCGTTTCGGCAGTGGCAAGGTTCTCACCAACGCGCACATGACTCATAGACAGTTGGAGCAGTTCTGTCAGCTCGATTCGGCCGGCGAACTGTTGCTCAAACAGGCGGTGCTGGAACTGGGTCTCAGCGCTCGCGCCCATGACAAGATCTGCAAGGTCGCTCGGACCATCGCCGACCTCGACAGCAGCGAGAACATCCGTGCCGAGCACGTTGCAGAGGCCATTGGCTATCGAAAACTTGACCGAAAACTCTGATCTCGCGGACACGGCGTTCTATCCGGCGTGTTCAGGCCCAGGGAGGCGTCGCTTTATCGGCCCGTTGCGCAGGCGGATGGAAATCATGCGGTTTTCCTCAATCCCCCCGGCCTCGACGCCGATAATACGGATGAAGATGGAAAACCTTGGAAACTAAGGAGACCGAGTATGGGGATTCAGAACTGGTCTGAGGATATTATCCTTGTGGATTTGCCGGCCGAGCCGGAAATGGGCGAAGAGCTCAAGACCATCACGGAGATGGTTCGTAATCGTGGCGATTGCGAAGTCGTCGTTGACTTCTCCAAGGTTGATATCGTCACCTCCTCGAGCCTCTCGAAGCTGTTGAGGCTGAGAAAGCTTGTTGGCGATTGCGGCCACAGGCTCGTGTTCTGCACTGTCGCGCCGGCGACGAAAGGGATTTTTACCGTCACGGGTCTTGACGGAGTCTTCGAAATCGTGGACGATAAGTTCATTGCCCTGGCCAGTCTGCAAATGGTCGGATAGCTGACCCGGCCGTCAGGAGGTCAGGAGGTCCGGAGCCGGACCAGTTCCTGCCGCTTCAATGCAGAGATCGGGCAAAGGCACACAAGCGTTGTGCTTGCCCGTTGCTCGTGGAGCGGGTCACGAAGATCGCTCGATGGAGCGATATTCGTCATCTGCTCGCGGGATATGTGTGGCATCTACCGAGATGCCGTGTTCGGGTATGGTTTACTCTCAGATGGACAAAGACATCCTGCATCAGGTCGAGCAGATTCTTGGACACACGTTCACCGATAAGGACCTGATCGCCAAGGCCTTCACGCATTCCTCGGCCGTGGACAACCGGCTCGACAGCAATGAGCGGCTGGAGTTCCTCGGCGATGCGGTGCTCTCCTTAGTGATCTGCCAGAGCCTCTTTGAGGAGTTCCGCGAGTACCCGGAGGGGGAACTGACGAAGATGAAGAGCACGCTGGTCTCCCGCGGGACCTGTGCGCGGGTGGCACGCCGGCTGGGTCTACCGGCGTACCTGTCGGTGGGCAAGGGCATGGTTTCGAGCAAGGCATTGCCCGGCTCTCTGGCGGCCGGCTTGCTGGAAGCGGTCATTGCGGCGATCTACATCGACCGGGGATTCGAGGCGGCACGCGACTTCATCCTACGGAGTTTCACTGCGTTGATTGAGCAGGTCAACGCCGAGGAGGCACGCGGCAACTACAAATCACTGCTTCAGCAACATGCGCAGGAGCAGTTCAACGTGGCCCCCATGTACGTGCTGCTGGACGAGAAAGGGCCCGACCACAACAAGTGTTTCGAGTCGGAAGTGGTGATCGACCAGCGGCATTTTCCCAGCGCCTGGGGGGCGAACAAGAAGGAGGCGGAGCAGAAAGCGGCCTACAACGCCCTGGTGGAACTGGGCATTCTGGATCGGGCGGAAGCGGGTGACGACGCGTCCTATTAGAATGCGGACTTGTCCAGGATGGCGGGCAGCCGGTCCGTGACGATCCAGGTCATGCCGTAGAGAATCAGGGCCGCGGTGATGATGAAGACGAGGATCGACCCGAACAGCACCGCGGATTCCTTGAAGAACGGATAAGGCCGGATCCTGTGGACTTTTGTCGCCTTGTAGACCACCGCAATGGACGCCACCAGCGGCAGCAGCCACAACATCGATGCCGGGTCCGTATCGATGTGCATCGGAGTGGTGAAACTTGCCAACAGGATCTCATTGAGAGCCGTCATATCAATCGCCCGTCTGCTCGGTGGCGCGCAGGTGCGCCACATAAATCGCATTGACGATACACAAGAGGTTCAGGAGACCCGCGATACTGGTATAGATCTGCCCGATTTCATTGGGTCGGCCGTAAACGCGGTAGGAGAGGGTCTTGGCCGTGTTGAATCCCGTCCGCTCGCTCTCCGCCCGGCGCTGCACGTGGGCAACGTGAGAGCCCATGAGCAGTACCGCCGGAGAGTTCATGACTTGTGCGGCGTACCAGGGCTTGGCGCCGATGGGATCGATCACGCCGATGGACCCGACATACAAACCAACGAGAAACGTCAGGACAATGACCACGAACATGACTGTCGCTCGCCTATGCTCATGCAACGCATAGTGCCCTGCGCCGGGTATCAGCCAGGCGAGTAGCCCTATCGTGATCAGATAAAGGGCGTGGTTGTCCTTCCACGATGGAGCCGTCATAACGCGCCCTCGGGCGCCGGCTCGGCCACATCGACTCCTTGCGCCGGCGTTTCCCCTTGATCGACAACTCGATAATTCATCCGCTTCAGAATGTTCGCAGGGTTGAAGTGCACGACGGCCAGATTCTGTGTCTGGATGTAGTCTTCCTGCTGCAGGAGCATGCCCTTCATGCTCTCATATTGCTGCTGATTGAGCCACCTCACAGAGACGTCCTTGAGGGCGTAGAAGCTCTGCCTCGGCTTGAACTCCATGGCCTGAGGCATGTTCGGAGCCGAGTCCGCGTTGGGCGGAACCAGCGAGAAGAACTGATCGGCAAGCTGCTTGTCCACGCGGGTTTCATCGGCGATCATCGCCGCCGCCGGGTTGCCGATGGTCTGGGCGGCGACAATCTGGAGTTGGGCGTTGGAGATTCTCTGCAGATCATTCAGGCGATCGAGCCTGAAGACGTTCGGGTCGTTGGGGTCTTCCTTGGCCTGCTTGCCGTAGAGCTCGTTGAACTTGGCGATGGCAGGCTCCCACTTCTCTTTCGAGGCCAGCGCGACGAACTCCTGGGTTTTGCTCCTGGTGGTCTCCCATGCGGCCAGCCTCTGCACGTCCCGCGTCACCTTCTCCCGCACGGAGAACACGTTGCCCTTCTGCGGGGTCGAGTCGCCCACCTCGATGGTTCGCGTGGAGAACACGACATCGAGATTCTCCGGCGCCTCGGCCTTGTGAACCCCGATGAGGCGTGCGACAAGCATGATTTGCCCGGACAGATCGGGATTCGCCGCACCCATCGGGTCGGTGGCGGGGCCGATCGTCGTGTGCATCCTGGCAGGCTGAGCGAACATGAGGATGGCCGCGTTCTCGCCAAGCTCCTTGACGGAGAACAAGACTTGGCTCAGGCGAAGAGCGCTGGCGCCCTGGCTCGATACGACGAGTCTGCCGAGGTATTTGTCGGTTTGCATGTCCACCGCACTCAGCCACCCGGTCGTCCCGTTGACCAAGGGGATGCCATGCTTGGCGCTGACATCCTGGGTGATCTTGGCGTAGTCGCCGGCTTTGCCCTTCAACTGCTCGGCCGTCAGGTCCTTCTCTTCCACGGAGCCCAACCCCAGGTTGGCGTCCGCGGCGCTGCGCACCTCCTCCAGGATCTGCTCCGCTTTGGTGGTAATCTTCTGCCTCTTGAGCTGCTCCATGATCGTATCGGCGACCTCCGCGTAGCTGGTCACCTGCTGGATCGTCGGCGAATTCGGGTCACACGGGTCGGAGGGCACGTCCCTGGTAAAGAGTCGCTGGCGGTTCTGGCGATAGTACACCTCCGACTCCTCCTGAGTCGGCGGTTGCACAATCCCGGCTACGTCCTTGAGTTTCAGGGCGACGTATTGGAGTTCAAGGCGATCGGGCAGCTTGTATCCGAAGCCGAAAGGATTGTCCTGCGTCACGTGCCCGGGGGCGTTGTTCCTGTACTTGTTGAAGTGGTCCTTCAGCGTCTCTTCGGTCGGCACATTCTGCTTATCGACGAAGGCACGGGCCGGAATCTGGACGAACTCCGCATTCAAGCTGTCGCCGTTGAGACTGGCGATATGTGTCAACTGCGGGAGCGTCACATCTTCGACGGAGCAGATGGTCTGGGCATATTGCAGCACGGCCAGCAATTTGCCGAATGTTGCCAGGATTGTGTCTTCGGAAGCCCGGAATCTGCTGACCAGGCCACCCATGACCGCCTGATAGCTCTGGCCCTGGAAAAGCTGGGGGATGATTCGGCCGAGCGTAATGCCCACGTCGCTTGTCGGGACACGGATACCTGCCGCTTCCGCCTCGTTAGTCAGCAGAATCCAGTACACGGCGGGCGACGTCGTCCGCCCCTCGTACATCTCATTCAGTTGCTTGTCGCTGATATGCAACTGGCTTTGCCGGATCACACGCATGACCTGGTTCATCAGGGCCGGCGAGCCTCGATTTTGCGAGAACAACAGCTCACCGAGCGTGACGCCACGAAGGTCTTGCTGTCTCAGGACCGCGTCAGCCTGCAACGCTTGCAGAATCTCGATCTCGCCGCTGGCATTTCTGACCATGTCCGGGGTGATCTTCGCTTTCTTGGCGTAGTAGGCGAAGGCGTCCTTGGCTCCGCCGCTGGGTTGGAGCAGGTATTGCAGGGCCGACCCGCCGACGAAGGCGAACATCAGTACGATGACAACCACGGCCATGACTTTTGTCTGGTTTCTTCTTATCCACTTGATGAGATTCATATCTCGGCTCCGGGTTATAGTGCAACGCCAGTTATCTTCTGAGACACAAAAGGCTTAACAATACTGTAAGGCTCCGTCATTTGCAAGAAAAACCATCGAATTTACTGCTCGCGATTTCCGATTGACAATTCAGGGCGGATCGTTGATACCTACCCTTTACGACCCGGCGCCGATGTCTGTTTGCCGGGACAGTCAGCGGTCCGTGAAGGGGGTAAATCGTCAATGGCTACCCGTAAATCCCAGGAGGCGTTTGCACAGGCCTGTGAGTATATGCCGGGCGGCGTCAATTCGCCGGTCCGGGCTTTCGGTGGGGTGGACCTCAGGCCTGTATTCATCGCTTCAGCCAAGGGCTCAAGGGTCTTCGACATTGACGGCAACGAGTATATCGACTACGTGGGTTCCTGGGGCCCGATGATTCTGGGCCATGCCCACCCGGCGGTGGTTGCGGCGATCCGCAAGGCCGCGGACAAGGGTACGTCCTTTGGCGCCCCGACAGTGGCCGAGACGGAGCTGGCCGCACGCATCGTTGGCGCCTTCCCCACGGTTGAGAGGCTGCGGCTGCTGAGCAGTGGGACTGAGGCGGTGATGACGGCCATCCGGCTGGCCCGCGCCCACACCGGCCGGGACCTCATCGTCAAAATGGCCGGCTGCTATCACGGCCACAGCGACTCGCTGTTGGCCATGGCCGGTTCCGGACTGGCCGAAAGGGGTGTTGCCGCCAGTCCCGGCGTCCCGGAGGCCTTGGCCAATCTGACCATCGTGCTGCCGTACAACGACATCGAGGCGATGACGCAGGCATTCGCCAAGCACCGAGGCCGGATTGCCGCGATACTGGTTGAGCCGGTGGCCGCCAACATGGGACTTGTTCCACCTGTGCCGGGCTACCTCGAACAGGTACGCCGCTTGTGTGATGAAAACAGCTCCGTGTTGATCTTCGACGAGGTGATCTCGGGATTCCGCGTGGCGTTCGGCGGGGCCCAGGAACGGTACGACGTCAGGGCGGACCTCACCTGCCTGGGCAAGATCGTCGGTGGAGGTCTGCCGCTGGCGGTCTGCGGAGGCCGGGCCGAAATCATGGAGCAGCTTGCACCTGTGGGCCGGGTGTATCAGGCCGGCACGTTGAGCGGCAATCCCATTGCGACCGCCGCCGCCATTGCCACGCTCGACATCCTGGCGGAGGGGCGATGCTACCGCGAGTTGGAAACCGCCGCGGCTAATCTGGAGGCCGGGCTGGCCCAAGCCGCCTCTGACGCTGGCGTCCCCATCACGATCAACCGCGTCGGTTCGCTTCTGAGCTGCTTCTTCACGGCCGGGCCGGTGCGGAACTTCGACGACGTCCGGGCGACCGATATCGCCGCCTTCAAGCAGTTCTTCGCCCAGATGCTCCAGCGGGGCATCTATCTGGCGCCGAGCGCCTACGAGGCCATGTTCCTTTCCATGGCCCACACGAAGGCGGACATCGAACGAACCGTTGTGGCCGCCGGCGAGAGCTTCCGGGCGGTGGCGGGGATACGGCAGGCGGGCGGGTAAGACCTATGATGACTGCAATTCTGTCCATTGTCTTGTTAGGCGCGGCCCAGCCGATCGCCGCGAAGGGACTGCCGGATGTCCTGGGTGTCACGCACGTGGCGGGGCGGTACCACCTGACCGGCGAGGACTTCCTCAACGAAGGCGCGGACCAGATTCTGGCGTTGGGCTCGCGGGTCATCAAAGTGTGGTTCTACGGCAAGCGTCACGAGCATCCGATGGGCGTGTACCCGTACAACTCGCAGTGGCCGAAGGCCGACTCACTCGTCGAGGGCGCCCGAATACCGTATTTCAGGCAGCTATTTGGTGAGCCGTTCACCACGTATGTCATGGTCGTCACTTCCCTGGGCCGCGATGACGGTTACTGGCGCAACGGAATCACCGACGAACAGAAGCGAGACGAGCAGCGACAGTTCTATGAGCTGACCAAGCACCTGCTGACGGACTACAAGAGCACGGGCAAGACGTTTGTCCTCCAGCATTGGGAGGGCGATTGGATGGCGCGAGGCAACTTCGATGCCAAGGTCGAGCCATCGCCGCTGGCGCTGGAGAGCATGATCGAATGGCTCAATGCTCGACAGGCGGGAGTCAATCAGGCCCGCCAGGAAGTGGGGGAGCAGGGGGTCCACGTATACCATGCCACCGAGGTCAATCTCGTGGTCCAGTCGATGCGCAACGGAGTCGCCGGCGTGGTCAACAAGGTCTTGCCTCGCGCGCCATTGGACCTGGTCTCTTACTCGGCGTGGGACTCGGCCACCTCGCACTACGCCGACCCGAACGTCCTGCGAGATGCGCTGGATTTCATCGCAACCCATGTCCCGGACAGTCCCGCCTTCGGCAGCCGCAACGTCTACATCGGCGAATACGGCATGCCGGAAAACCAGTACTCACTTGGACAGATCAAAACGGCGATACCGAACGCCGTGCAGACCGGCCTCAAGTGGGGCTGCCCCTACATCATCTACTGGCAGCTCTACTGCAATGAGTTGAAAGACCCCAAGACCGCGCTGCCCGTAAAGAGCAACGATGCTGTGAGGGGTTTCTGGCTCATCCGTCCCGACGGCACCAAATCCTGGACCTGGGACTACTTCCACGGCCTGCTCACCACCAGACAGTAGAGGCGCAATATGTTGTGTCTCTGTTACGGCATCTGGGATCGGAAGCGGTAGTGGCCGGAGCCGACTTCGAAGACAGCATCGTCCCCTTGTGTCTCGACGAATCTGACGCCAACGGCATCCGCGGCAGGCCTGCGACCTTCCCGGATGGCCGCGGCATCCCTGGCCGGGATGTGGACGGTCGCGGTGGTGTTCGCCGGGACTGTGACATCGAGCAGGAATTCGCCGTCCTCCACTTTCCATGCCGTGGCGATCAGGCCTTGGATGGAATTGTAGCTGGCCTTGGCCCAGGAGATTCGTCCGCCCGGCTGGGGATGGATGATGATCCGCTGGTAGGCCGGGCCATCGGTGTCAATGCCGGCGATGGTCTTGAACATCCATTCCGCCACGGCGCCGAAGGAGTAGTGAGCGAAGGAGTTCATGCCAGGGTCCTGGAACCCGTTCTCAGGCGTCCAGCCGTCCCAGCGCTCCCAGATGCTCGTGGCCCCATGCTTGATCGAGAAACCCCAGGAGGGAAAACCTTCGTTGTGAAACAGTTGGTAGGCGACATCGGTGGCGCCGAAGCGGGTGAGCGTGGTCATCAGGTCCTTCGTGCCGACAAAGCCAGTGGACAGTCGCCAGTTGCGGTCGCGAATGTTGTCTACAAGGTATTTCACGGCGGTCTCTCTCTTCTCCTTGGGGAGCAGATCGAAGGCCAGCGCCAGGACATAGACGGTCTGAGTGTCGCCTTTGATCCGGCCATCCCGTGTGACGTAGGCGTCGTTGAACGCCTGCCGGATGTTCTCGAAGAGCTGCTCGTACTTTTGGGCGTCGTCCTTCTTGCCCAGTACCCCGGCGATCTCGGCGACCAGCTTCGTGCTGCGGGCGAAGTAGGCTGTCGCCAGCACGTCCTTGGGCGTGTCGGCCTGGATGCTCAGCCAGTCGCCATACCCTTGGGCGGGTCGCAGCAGTCCCTGAGAGGTTCCCTTGCAGTATTCGATCCATTTCTGCATGGCGTCGTAATGCTCGGCTAACACGCGAGTGTCGCCATAGATCTTGTAGATTGTCCACGGGCAGATGACGCCGGCGTCGCCCCAGGCGGCCGTGCCTCCGCCCGTTGCCACCTTCCGTGGGGAGACATCGGAGAAGCCGCCGTTCTCAAGCTGGGCATCCTCCACATCCACCAGCCACTTCGTGAAGAACGCGGACACGTCGGCGTTGTAGGTTGCGGTGCGCACGTAAATCTGCGCATCGCCCATCCAGCCGAGCCGCTCGTCTCGCTGCGGGCAGTCCGTCGGGATGTCGATGAAGTTTGCCCGCTGCGTCTGGCAGATATTGCGATAGAGTGTGTTCGCCGGCTTGTCGGAACATTGGAAGCGGCCGACGACCGGCGTATCCGACGTCAGTTCCACGCCAAGGAGGGTGTCGTGACTCGGCTTGCCCGGGTAGCCCGTGATCTCCACGTACTGGAAGCCATGGAAGGTGAATCGCGGCCGCCAGACCTCGGTGTCTTTGCCCTTGCAGATGTACGTATCGGTGGCTCGTGCGCCGCGCAGGTTAGTCGTGTAGATGGTGCCGTCGGGGTTCAACCGCTCCGCGAATCGCAGCACGATCTTCTGGCCCGGCCTGGCGTTGGTGACTTTCAAGCGGACGAAGCCGGCGAAGTTGGTCCCCATGTCGTAGACGTACGTGTCCGGCTCCGGCTCGCTGATGCTGACGGGCTTGATCCGCTGGAACTCGCGCACGAGCACGCTGGGATAGGCCTCGATCGCCGCGGCGACGGCATCGGTGACGTCGACCGGTTGCCATTGGCTGCCGTCGAAATCGGCCGTGCTCCAGCCGCCCAACTCCTTGCGGGCGTCGTACGTCTCGCCCATGAGAAAGTCGCCCTCGATGATCGGGCCTGTGGCGGCGGTCCAGGTCTGGTCGGTGACGATGGTCTCAGATGTGCCGTCGGTGTACTCGACGTGCAGTTGGGCCATGAATCGCGGATCCTTGCCGTAGTGGTCGCGGATGTGCATCCATCCGATGTGGCCGCTGTACCATCCATCGGCCAGGATCCCGCCCATCACGTTGAAACCTCGTCTGAGCAGGTTAGTGACATCGAACGTGTTGTAGTAGACGCGGATGTTGTAGTCGGTCCATCCCGGCGTAAAGTAAGCGTCGCCGACCTGCTCACCGTTGACATACAGCTCGTAATTGCCAAGGGCTGAGGCGTAGATGGTCGCGCGCTCGATGGATTTCTCCAGGCTGAATTGTTTTCGCAGGTACTGTGCGGGAGGCAGGAACAACTCGCCGAAGACGATATTCAGATTGCCCCATGGCGCGGCCCCGTAGGCGCCGACCGCCTTGGCGTTGTCCCACGTGCCGGTGTCGAAATCGACGTTCATCCATGTGGGACCGCCGGACTCGGAGGCACGCCAGGTCTCGTCCGAGACGATCGTGACAGCCTCGCCATCGGCGAATCGCAGTCTCAGGACAGCCAGAGCGCCCGCAGGATTTGGGGCGGTCCCTTCGTTCGTCGCCTCGATCGCCAGCACATTCTTGCCGGGGCGCAGGTGTTCCCTGATCTCGGCGGCCTCGAGTTGCTTGAAGTTGTTCCCGTTGCGGATTCTGCGGCCGTTCAGGAACATCTTGAAGCTGTTGTCGACGGTGACGGCGCAGGTCGCACGAACGAGTTCCCGTCCCTGTGGGACCTCGAACTCCTTCCGGAAGTATCGCGTGCCTGTAGCGGCGCTCGTTGCGGCGTTGGCCTCGGGGTACCAGAGCCACCTGGCCCCGGACGGATCGAGCTTTTGCGCCCCCTCGGCGCGCTGACGCGAGGCGTCGAAACCAATCCATGTCGCTTTCCAGTCCTCTGTGCTTAGTAGTCCCATCGTCCAGTACGCCGGCTTGCTCCAAGCCGAAGGCTTACTATCTCTGTCCCAGACCCGGACCTTCCAGTAGCAGCGCATCTGTGACTTCAAGGGCATGCCGTCGTACGCGATCTGGATCGATCGGTTCGATACGACCTTGCCGCTGTCCCAGAGGTCGCCCGTGTCCTTCTTCAAGCGTTCCGGGTCACTTGCCACGAGGATTCGATAGGCGGTCTGAGTCTTTGCCCGTCCGACGGCCCGGCTCGTCCAGCTCAGCCGGGGCTGGGTCTCATCGATTCCGAGCGGGTTGACCAGATACTCGCACCGCAAGTCCTCCGGTGTCAGCGAGCTGCCCTGCATCCGTGGTCCGACACCTGTCACCAGCGTCAGGAGACTGACCGCCAGGACCGCCACAATTGCCCGGGGAATTGCACTACGCGCTGCCATAATGCTTGACCTCCAAAAGCGAGTGTGAAGTGTGAAGTTTCAAGTGCCCTACCTGGTCACATGCCCTCGGGCTGTGCGCTTGAGACTTCACAGTTCACACTTCCGTCTTGACTGACCGTTTCACCCCGTGCCGCGATTCAGGACTGCGGTTCTGTCACATGTGGCTCCGGTGGGGCGGAGCTGTCTTTCGTGCCGCCGTAGATGAATCGCAGCCGGCCGACATTGGGGATCCATCGCAACGACACGATCCCCTGGGCTAGGCGCATCAGCCGGTTCCGGTTATTCTGCAGGAGGAAGGCCTTCACGCTCTGCGGCCAGGGAAACTCGAATCCGCTGGGCCAGTACACGAACAGGGCTTTGCCGACCATGTAGTAGCGGGGCACAATGCCGGCCTCGGGCACGTCCCATCCGCGGTTGGCCACGGTGGGCCTGTTCCACCATCGGCCGTCCTGGCTGTTGGGGCTGTTGTCGCCGAGCACGAAGAATTGGTCCTTCTTGAGCGTGAACGGATTGCCCTCGATGGCTCTGCCGCTGCGGCTGGATTGGCCGTCACCGGTATAATAAAGGTCTCGATAGACCGCCACGTGTGCCAGCGTCAGTCGACCGCTGCCGAAAATCGACGCGAGGGGCGATGGCTCCTTGCCTTGCTCCAGCGCGTTGGGCAGGCAACCCAGGTCCACCGACACCTGATCACCCCCGCATTCGAAAAGCAGTTGGTGGTCCACGTTGGCAAACTTGACCAGGTTGAATGCTCCCGATTGGAGACTGACCTGCTTGCTCGCCAGGATCGTTTCTCGCTCTTCATTGACCTTGCTAAGCACTACCTGGCCGAGAAAATCCATCTGCGCCTTGTAGTTGACGCCGTTCTTACTCAGGACGATGCCGATCTGTCCCTCGCTCCGGTCGGGGGTCTGACAATAGAAGCTGACCATGAGATCGCTGCATTCCGGCTTGCGGAGGTACATGCGGACATCATTGTAGGCGTACGCGATGTTGAAACCATTGGCTGAAGGGGCGCCATAGGTCATTACGTTCAGCCGGTCGCGGGGAGAGTCCAGGACGAAACGGTTAGGATTGGCCGGATCGATCTTCCAGTCGGATGTCCCAAGGTCAAAAGGCACCTGCCAACGGTCACCGTTGAAGGCGCCTCGCTGGTTTGGGTTAACCGGCTGGTAATCGTGATTGTACACCGGCATCCAGACTTCTTTCTGCACCTCGCCCGGCTTGCGCGCGATCTGGCCGTTGACGTAGATGTCTCCATCAATGATCTCGATACTGTCGCCCGGCAGC
>Ga0316622_100002437_pt1 | contig 12871 bp, 7 predicted proteins | sample OWC_Aug_OW2_C1_D_FD_207646 | JGI IMG/M metagenome (GOLD analysis project Ga0316622, IMG submission 207646) | Wetland soil microbial communities from Old Woman Creek delta, Ohio, United States - OWC_Aug_OW2_C1_D5_C | ecosystem: Environmental > Terrestrial > Soil > Wetlands | place: USA: Ohio... | reverse complement strand
CTACCGCCGGATGCGCGTGAGGCACCGCCGGAATGCCGGACATCACCTCGTACAGGACGGCGGCCAGTTTGAACGCGGCCACACGCCGCTGATACGGGTCGTCCGCCCCACAGAGGCGGCTGATTTCGGCAAACAACGCGTGGTGGCGGTCGCCCAGGCGCCGCGTCCGCCCCTCGCCGAATCCCGCATCGAGATCCGCCGCGAGTTGAGCGTCGAGCGTCGACTCCAGCTCGAGCCACGCAATGTACTGCAGCAGGTACTCGCTGTCGGCGGGTATGACACGGTGCTCGGTGCCCGGCCGCGTGTAGAACAGATCGCCCGGGCCGATCGAGAGGTCTTGTCCCTGCAGCTCGAAGCTGCCGCGTCCACCGACAACGTAGTGGAACTCGTAGGTGGCATGGGTGTGGCGCTCGAGCGAACGCCACGCCCGCGGCAGCAGACCACAGTACTGGAGGCGCATCGCGTCACTTTCTTACATGAATTTGTCACTGCGCTCCATTGCCGTCTCGACCCGTCGCGGTAGGCTGCACCCCAGGAGGGAGGTCGGCCATGCTCCAGATCGTCGGATCGAAAACGGGTACGACGCCGGTGCTGTCGCCACACGAAGCGCGCATCGAGCACGGCGAGTCCATTGGCCTGTTGGGCACCGCCGCACAGTCGAAGCGGGCCCGCATCCACAAAATGCTCGACGGCTTTCGCGAGCAGCCCATCCACCTGAATGTCGACCGAGCCCGGCTGCTGACCGAGTCCATGCAAGCGACCGAGGGCCAGCCCACGGTGCTCCGCTGGGGCAAAGCCTTGGCGCACATTCTCCATCACCACCCCATCCACATCGGGGACGACGATTTGCTCGTCGGCAGTGCCGGCCCGCCGGGACGGTATGCGGTGGTCTACTGCGAGCTCGGCGGGCCGGGGCGCTTTTACACGCACGAGCACGAACTGGTTCCGAGCCAGCCGGGCGAACAGGTCGTCGTCACCGCAGAGGACGTGGCCCTCCTCCGGCAGGACATCCTGCCGTACTGGCAACGCAACCAGTACCACGCCGCCTGCCTCCAGGCGTTGCCCGACGACACCCGGCAACTGATGGAGCGATTCTTCGTGGTGACTGCGACCGCCTCCGGGCGGACGATGCTGGCGTGGGCGCACGACTACGAGAAGGTCCTGCGCCACGGCATCGGCTCGATTAAGCGCCAGGCGGACGCCGCCCGTGCGGCCATCGGACCCTTCGACACGGCGGCCGTCATTCAGCGGACGCCCTTCCTCGACGCGGTGATCCTAGTCTGCGACGCCATGATCGCCTTTGCCCACCGCTACGCGGCCCTCGCCCGGGCGCTCGCCCAACAGACACCCGCCACCGAGCGGCGCGACGAGCTGCTGCGGATCGCCGCCATCTGCGAGCGGGTGCCGGAGCACCCCGCCCGCACCTTCCACGAGGCGGTCCAATCACAGTGGTTGGTGCAAGTCGTGTCCCGCCTCGAGCAGGCGATCGGCGGCGTCGTCAGTAACGGCCGGATCGACCAGTACCTGTACCCCTACTACGAGCAGGACACCGAGGCAGGGCGCCTCACCGACGACGAGGCGCTGCTGCTGCTCGAATCCATGTGGATGGGCATGGCCAGGAGCACGGACGTATACGCCAAACCGGGCGCCATCTCCCTGACCGACGGCTTCGCGCACTGGGAAGCCACCACCATCGGCGGCCTCACCCCCGGTGGCCGGGACGCCACCAATCCGCTCTCCTATTTGATCCTGCAATCGAAGCGTGAATTCCCGCTCAACTACCCCGATCTCTCCGCCCGCATCCACGCCCGCACCCCCGACTCCTTCCTGCACGCGGTGTGCGAAACCATCAAGGACGGCACCGGCTTTCCAAAGCTCTTCTTCGACGAAGAAATCATCCCGTCCCTGCTGGCCAAAGGTGCCACCATGGCCGAAGCCAACGATTACTGCGTGACGGGGTGCACCGAAATCAAGATGCTCAACCGCGACACCGTGGCCACCGGCTGCGCCTGGGTGAACCTCGGTGCGATCCTCGAGATGGCGTTGCGGAACGGGCACATGCGCTTCTACGGCACGGAGCCGGTGGGCGTCGGTACGGGCGATCCGTGTACGTTCGCGTCCTATGCCGAGCTGTGGGACGCGTTCTGCCGTCAGGCGGAGCACGTCATGCGGCACACATTCATCCAGCAGTACGTGGCGGACACCCTCAAGGCCAGGTACTTCGCCGCGCCGATGTTCTCGATGCTCCACGACCTGTGCATGGCGGACTGCAAGGACATCCATGACGGGCCGATCAGCGGCGGCCTCTACCTGGGCTTCTTCGACATCATGGGCTTCGGGACGGTCATCGATTCGCTCGCCGCCATCAAGACCCTGGTCTTCGACGACAAGCGCCTGACCATGGACCGGTTGCTCGCCGCGCTCGACGCCGACTTCGTGGGGCACGAAGACATCCGGCAGCTCTGCCTGCACGCGCCGAAGTACGGCAACAACGACCCGCACGCCGATGCCATCGGCCGCGACATCGAGGAGTGTTTTGCCCGTCTCGCCCATCAGCACACGACGGCGTTCGGCGGCGAGCTGGACGTGCGCTACGTGTCGATCACCTCACACGTCCCGCTCGGCCTGGTGGTGGGTGCGACGCCCGACGGTCGCAAGGCCGGCGAGCCGCTGTCGGAGAGCATCAGTCCGTCACAGGGGGTCGACGTCAAGGGACCCACGGCCACGTTGCTCTCGATCGCCGGCACCAAGTGCGCGCAGTACCGGGAACGCGCGGCGCGCTTGCTGAACATGAAACTCTCGCCGGCGTCGGTGGCCGGCGAGGCCGGCACCAGGAAACTGATGGCACTGATTCGCACCGTCAGCGACATGAAGATGTGGCACATCCAGTTCAACATCATCAATCGCCAGACGCTGCTGGCGGCACAGCAGAACCCGGAGAAGTACCGCAACCTCCTGGTGCGCGTGGCGGGCTACAGCGCCTACTTCGTCGACCTGACGCCGGCGCTGCAGAACGAGATCATTCGCCGCACGGAGCACGACTTCTGAGGGGCGAGACGTCAGCGCCCAGCCGGGTCATCACGACGAGGAGCCGCGCCGCATGTCGACCACGGGAGACCTTGTCGCACGCCCACCGCGGGGGCTCATCTTCCACATCCAGAAGTTCTCGCTGCATGACGGCAGCGGGATTCGCACCGCCGTGTTTCTCAAGGGGTGCCCGCTGGCGTGCGCCTGGTGCTCGAACCCGGAAGGCCAGGCGTTCGACCCGGAACTCGTCTACACGCGCGACCGCTGCATCGGCACCGGCACCTGCACCGGCTGCCTGCCCGCCTGCCCGCGCCAGGCCATCTCGCGCGGCGCGGACGGGCGCGTCGACATCGACCGTGGGCGCTGCGACCAGTGCGGGGTGTGCGCCCCCGCATGTCCGGCGCAGGCGCTGGAGATGTCCGGCGCGTTCGCAACCGTCGACGAAGTGTTGCGTCTGGTCGAGGAGGACGGGGCCTTCTACGTGCGCTCGGGCGGCGGGCTGACGGTGACCGGCGGCGAGCCGCTGTCCCAGCCAACCTTCGTAGTCGCCCTGCTCGCAGCCGCACACAGCCGCGGCCTGCACACGGCGCTCGAGACCTCCGGCCTCTGCCCGTGGCAGGCCATGGAGGCGGTGGCGCCCCACCTCGACGAGGTCTTCTACGACATCAAGTGCATCGACCCCGACACGCACGCCCGCACGACCGGGGTCTCGAACGCGCGCATCCTGGACAACTTCCGCCGCCTGCGCCGGCAATTCCCGGAGCTTCCCGTGACCATACGCACGCCGGTGGTGCCTGGCGTCAACGACTCGGCGGAGGCGGTGCAGGCCATCGTCGATTTCGTCGAGCACGCCGGTGGCGCGGCGGCGTACGAATTGCTCGCCTACCACCGCTTCGGCGAGGGCAAGTACGCCAAGCTCGGGCGGCGCTATCCGCTGCGGGACGTCGACCCTCCCGACGAGGGCCGCATGCTCGCGCTGCGCGCCGTGGCGCAACAGCTGCACACCCACTGAGCGCCGCCCCAGCGGCGGCAGTGCGCGAGGGCGGCGCGCTCCCTGGTCGATATCGATTGGCTCAGGCCGTGCGCCCGGGGACGGGTGAACGGCCGGCGAACTTCTCCGCCGGGCGCACGGCGGCGTAGGCGCCCAACAGGGCGTGCATCTCCCGCGGCGCGCTGGCGTGGAGGATGACTCCCGCCGCGCCCGCCGCGAACTGGTCGAGTATGCGCTGCGCGCAGTGCGCGGGTGAACCCGCCGCGTTGCTCTCGGTGAGCCAGTGCGACGGGTACACGTCGCGGATGGTGCGCAACTCGTCGTCCGTGAACTCGGTGGCGTCCGCGAGCCGTCCCTGCAGGAGCGGGTGCGCGCGCAGCCGGTCGAGCACCGCACGGTCCCAGCCGTTGGCGTCCACGATCAATTCACCGTAGCCGGGGATCTGCATGTACGTCGTCATCCGCCGCACCACGTGCCGCAGCTCCACCGATTCCGGCAGCGCGCACGCCGTCACGAGGCAGGACCACACCTGCACGGCCTCGGGATCGCGGCCGGCGCGTTCCGCTCCGCGGCGCACCCGGGCCACACAGTCGGCGACGGCCTGGTCGGTCCAGTGCGAGTGCAACAACACCGCGTCGTAGGCGCGCCCGCCCAGTTCCTGCGTCCGTGGTCCGAGCGCCGCCAGCACCAGCGGCGGGGCCGGATCGGCCGTGGTGTCGAGGCTCAGATACCCGAACTTCCCGAGGGGCCCGTCGTGTCCGATCACCTTCTCCCCGGCCCACAGGCGCCGCAGCAGTCCGGCGGTGTCCTCCAGCATGGCGTTGGTGACCCGCGGGATGCCCCACATGTCCGAGCGCATGTCGAACCCGCGGCCGATCCCGAGTGCAAAGCGGCCGCCGCTCAGCGCATCCATCGTCGAGCCGATGGCCGCCGTGAGCACAATGTGGCGCGTGTTCGGGTTGGTGACGCCGACGGCGATCGCCAGCTGGCTCGTCGTCGCCGCCGCCGCGCCGCTGAGGGTGGCGGCCTCCTTGACGTCCTGCCGCTCCGAAATCCACACCGAGCCGAGGCCGATGGCTTCCGCATCACGGACCTCGTCCAGCATCGGACGCGGGTCCTTGACTCTTCCGGGCAGCGTGTAGAATCCGAGTTCGGGAAAGCGCACGTTCATTGGAATCCTCTCGCCGTTGAGGGGGCCGCACGCCGGAACGTCCGGCCCATCGCCTTGTCGTGCGGGCGTACCACCGTTGCCGTGACTCGGGCAACTGTCTTGTGCGTCGCCTCTTGTGGCGGGCCGCCATCGGAGGCACAGTGCGCGCGATGGCGGCCCCCGCTCTGACCGGCCGGCAGCGGCGCGCACTGCGCGCCATGGCCCACGCACTCCAGCCCGTCGTCAACGTCGGCCATGCGGGCGTGACCGATGCCGTGCTGCAGGCCGTCGACGAGGCGCTCCTGGGCCACGAGCTCATCAAGGTCCGCCTGCACGAGCCCGAGGACAAGCGGGCGATGGCCGCTGCCCTGGCTGACGGCACCGGCGCCACGCTCTGCGGCCTGGTCGGCCACACGGCGATCCTCTACCGCCCGCACCCGGACGAACCGCGCATTCGGGTGTAGCGGCTAAGCCGAAAATCCCCCGCCGCTTCGCGGCCGCCCCCTTTGACAAAGGGGGCCGCGAACGAAGTGAGCGGGGCGATTTGTGACTGCCCGAGACCCTTTGCTGCCGGACCTCTGGCGCGACGACGCGCGCAACACGGGCACGGCCCCGCCCGTGTCTCAGGTCAACGCGCCCGCGGCCGCGACGTGCGCCAGTTCGTCGTCGGTCAGACCGAGGATCTCCTGCAGGACCTGGATCGTGTGTTCGCCGATACAGGGTGCCGGCGCCCGCGGCCCGCTGTCGTAGCCATCGATGCGGAACTGGTGCCCCTCGTACGGCACCTCGCCCATCTCCGGGTGTTCGAGCGGGCGATAAAACCGCCGATGCTGCAACTGCGGGTCCACGAGCAGATCGCTGGAGCGCTGCACCATGCCGGCGGGCACGCCGGCGCGCTGCAGGCGTTCCATCAGCGCGCGCGGTTCGTGGGCGACGGTGAACGCCGCCAGATGCTCGTCGATCGTCTCGCGCTGCGCCCGCCGCCCGGCCAACGTGTCGAGGGACGGGGACATAGCCCACGCCGGGTCACCCAGGGCACGGCGTAAAGCCCGCCACTGCGCATCCGTTTCGATGGCGATCGCGCACCACTGGTCCCGCCCGGCGCACGGATAGGCGTCGTGGGGACAGGCGTCGGGGGCCTCGTTGCCGGCTCGGCGCGGCATGCGGCCGCTGCACTGGTAATCGAGCAACTCCGGCGCCAGAAAGTGGAGCGACGCTTCCGCTTGCGACTGATCGATGCGCTGCCCCTGCCCCGTGCGGCGCCGGTGATCGAGCGCTGCCATCAGCGTCGCGGCGAGAAAGCGCGGGGCAATGGTGTCCGTGTAGGCGTTGAACGGCCCCGCGGGCGCCCGGTCGGGCCAGCCGGTCACTTCGAAGAACCCGCAGACCGACGCCGCATGGTACCCGTACCCGGCCATGGACGCGGCCGGACCCGTCTGGCCCATCAAGCACGAGCTGGTCATGATGACGTTCGGGTTGAGCGCGAACACCACCTCGTCCGTCAGGCCGAACGCCGCCATCGCGCCCGCCGTGAAGGACTCGATGCAGATGTCGGCCCACTGGATCAGACGTTTCGCCACCTCGAGGCCCTGCGGCACCTTCAGGTTGAGGCTCAACGAGAGCTTGGAGGTGTTGAACGAGCCAAAGAACTGCGACCGGTTCACCCCCGGCGTGCCATCCTTGAAGGGACCGACGAGCCGCAGGCGGTCGGCGGGATTCTCCGTTTCGACGCGGACCACGGTCGCTCCGTGGTCGGCAAAGTACTTCGCGGTGATCGGGCCGACGCCGATCCACGAGAAATCGGCGATCTTCACACCCGCGAACGGCAGCGTATCAACCCCCGGTGCTGCCGGAGCTACGGCGGCGCGAGCGCGGGTGGGCGCGGCCAGGACTTCGTCCGTATGCTCGCCGGGCGCGGGTGCCCGCCCGTCCAGCCGCAACGGCGTGTGCGACAGGCGCGCGAACGGCCCCGGCATGCGAAGCTCACGTGCGTCCGGCAACGGATACCGCTCCCAGTATGCGCGGGCCTCGAACTGCGGAAACGCCAGTACGTCGGCAATCGTCTGCACCGGCGCGACGGTCGCGCCGGCAGCGAGCGCGCGTTCGAACAGGTCCGCCTTGCGGTACCTGGCGCAGAAGGAACGGATATGGTCCTGCACGTCCTCCAGCGAGTGCGCGAGCGGTTCGCCGCTCAGCATGCGCACCTCGTAGGTCGTCCAGTCCTCGGCCATCACCCACTCGGGAGTAACGGTGCCGTCGGCGAGCATCGACTGGATGAGCCAGGCGGCCGTGGGGCCGTTGGCGATCAGGGTCACTTCGCCGTCGGCGCAGGGATACACGAGCGGCGTGGTGAGCGTGCCGAGCTGCAGCACGGTGCCGTTGCGCTCGATGTCTGCGCCCTGCACGGCGTAGGCGTTCATGGCGTTGAGCCCGGTCCAGAACACTGACGCCTGCACCGACACGTCGACGAACTGGCCCACGCCCGAGTGCAGCCGGCGCTCGTGCGCCACCAGCGCTCCGACCACCGCTTCGACGGCCCCGTGGTACCAGCACTGCGGCACCGTGATCCGCACCGGGCGCCGATCCGGCTCCCCGTTGAGGGCCATCATGCCACCCATGGCGGCCAGCGTGAGGTCGGTAGCCGCGTGCCCCGCGTACGGCCCGTCCTGGCCGAACGGGGTGATCGCCACGTAGACCAGCTGCGGATTGATTGCGCGCAGCGCATCGAACCCGAGGCCGCGGGCGGCCATCGATCCAGGGTCTGCGCACTCGAAGAGGAAGTCCGCGCCGGCCACCAGGTCGAAGAAGCGGGCGCGCCCGTCGAGGTGATCGAGGTCGAGCACAACGCTGCGTTTGCCGCGGTTCAAGGCGTGGAAGCGCAAGCTCGCCAGTCCGTCGGGCAGACGGGGGTCGAGCGGGGCGTCGTAGCGCGACGGGCTGCCGCCGGGCGGCTCCACCTTGATCACCTCGGCACCCAGCGCAGCCAGGCTGAGCGGGCCGAGCTCCGCGCGACCGTCGGTCAGATCGAGAACGCGATAGGGTTTCAGCATGTCTGCCCGCTTACCGCAGCCTACCCACGGATGCCAGCTGGGGGAGCTGGGCGGGCCGAGGGGGCGCAGGTGTGCCGGCGTCCCGCAGTCTCAGGCTTTGTGCAGGCGCGCGATGGCGTCCTCGACTTCGCCCGCATCGGGAAAGCGATCGACCGCGTGTTTCGAAAACACCAGCTTCCCATCGACCCGCACGTCGAACACGCCGCTGGAACCGCGGACGAGCTCGGCGTCGACACCGAACCGCTGCTTGAGGGACGCGGCCAAACTGGTCGCGCGCGGCAGGTAGTTTCAAGGCACACACCAGGTGATCGTCACGTGCATGGCACACCTCCCACGTCGTTCGTTACCCCCGGCGCGGCGCCCTGACAAGCCGCCGGCGCGTGCGCAGTGAACGGGGGGATCCCCTGCTCGTCGGAATGACGTTGCCGCCGGACCTCTACCGGGCCGGAGGACCGTCGCGGTCGGGCTCATTCGCCGCCGGTCCGGGCACCAGGCGGTAGACCTGCTGCGGCTGCTGAAATCCCTTGAGGGTCATCTCACCGACCGCGGCGGTTGCGTACTGCTCGCCGAGCGCGCTCCGCACGCGGGCGGTGATGAGCACCTCGCCGCCCGCCGCTGCCGCGCTGAGTCGCGCCGCGAGGTTGGTGACGTTGCCGATCACGGCGTAGTCCCGCCGCCCCTCGTAGCCGATGAAACCGCACGTGGCGTAGCCGGTGTGCAGGCCCATACCCACGTCGATCTCGTACCCGTTGCGGGCCCACCCTGCGCGCAGGTGTCGGGTGTCGGCCAGCATGGCCAGCGCCATGCGCGAGGCCAGCTCGACGTGGTCGGGCTGTTCGACGGGGTCGTTGAAGAACACCATGAAGCCGTCGCCCGCGAAGCGCTCGAGGGTGCCGGCGAACTCGGCGATGCGTCGCCCCATCGCCGCGTGGTACTCCGCGAGCGTGGCCATGACCTCTTCCGGCTCCACGCGCTCGGCAAACGAGGTGAAGCCGCGCAGGTCCGCGAACAAGACGGTCACCATCTTGCGCTGGCGCGGCAGTTCGGCGGCGCCGCCGCGTGCCATCACTTGATCGATGATCGCCGGCGGAAAGAACCGCTTGAGGTCCGCGAACTCCAGTTCCCGTCGCCGCAGCTCCTCGGTTGCCTCGATGCGGGTGATGGCCTGGACCGCCTGCTGCGCCACCGTCGACAGGGCCCCGAGCTCCGGGGTCTCGTACACGTCGCCGGTCGTCCGCCGGCCAGGCGCCACGCCGCCGATCACGCGGTTGTCCCGCAGCATGGGCAGCACGACGTCGGCACGCAGCGCGTCGAAGGCCGCGTCGCAGTCCGCCTTGATGTTCGCATAGAGCGGATCGATGGCCAGGCGATCGCGCGAGACCGCCGTGCGCGTGGTGAGCATGAGGCGGATGAGGGCCTCGTCCGAGAGTCTCTGTGGATCGAGGGTCTGCGCCGGATCCGTCGTCCGCACGCGCGCGTCGGCGCCCGTTGCACCCGGCAGCAGAAACGCGACGCCATCCAGGGCACCACACAGCCGTCGCGGAGCGGTCGCCAGCGCGTCGAGCACCGCCTCGACCGACCCGGCCGCCGCCAGATCCTCGCCGAGGGTGCGGATCAGTTCCGGGAGATGCGCCCGTTCGGGGTACAGCCACGCATCGAGCCGCCGGGCGAACTCCGGCCACACGTACAGGAGCGGAAACAGCAGGACCGCCACCGCGAACGAGCTCAAGGCAATGACCAGCAACGCCAGCGCGCTGAGCACGGTGACGACGCCCGCGTAAATCACCGCGCGGCGCACGGCGATGCGTGCGTTCAGCAGGTCGTGCCGCACCGTAATGTAGCCGAGCGCAAAGACGCACACCCCGAGCGGCCAATAGGCCACGCGCTGGTCGAACAAGAGGACGCCGAAGACGTTGCGCACGAAGTTGACGAGAACGAACGGCAGGGCGCTGGCGGCGCCGAGCAGCACGATCCGCGCCCGCTGCATCACGAGCGGGTCGCGTCCGCGCACGGACAGCAGCAGGGAGCGCGACAGGAGCAGCAACACCCCGGCGAGCAACATGGTCCCGTCGAGGCCACCCCCCGCGAAACGCCACAGCCCGTGCCATTCGTTCCACCACGCGAGGCCCTGCAGCACCGCGATGCCGAGGCCCGCGGCGTACAGCCACCACAGGATACCCGGTCGCCGCAGGAGCGCCCCGTGACCGACCGGGAAGGCGAGCGCCACGTGCACCGGCACCACGGACACCATGCCAACGGCCAGCCGGGCGTAGATGGCCCGCAACGCCGTCGTGTGGGGAAACGGCAGCAGCGCGGTGGCCAGGACCGCCCCGTAAAAGGTCGCGAAAGCGAGCAACGCCCAGCTCGACGCCGCAAACGGGCGCAGGAGAAAGCCCGTGACGCCGATGGCGAAGAACACCGCGCCGAGGCCGAGGGTCGGGCTGTCCGTATAGAGCACATCCCCCCACGTCAGCGGACGCACCGTGAGTGGCACGTCTCGCACGCGGCCACGCGGGCCCTCGAGCGTGACGGTGTTGACCGTGCCCAGCGTCTGAGAGACGAAGCCTGCCAGATCGTCGGCCACATCGGACAGGCGCAGGTTGGCCCCATTGATACGCAGGACACGCGAGCCCCAGATCACACCGGCTGCCGCGGCATCGTAGCGGGTCGGCAGCGCATAGGGCCCGTCCGTCACCCAGCCGAGGTCCGGCCGCCCGACGCGCTCCATCTTGTCGGTGAGATTCAGGGCGACCGCGCAGGCGTAGAAGGCGACCAGCAGCCCGACGAGGGCCAGCTCAGCGACTCGTCGCGCTCGTGGGGGCATGGTGGCGTCCGCCGGCTGTCATACGTCGTCCTGTGGCGAGCGTGACTGTATCGCTACTCGGACGGCGGGAACAAGGCGCCCGCGGCTCGACAGTCGGGGGCCGGCTGTGGTTATGAGCTGGCGGGAGGGACACACATGGCATTCGGGCGCATCGTCCTCGTTTTGTCGGCCGTGTTGTGGTTGCCGTACGGCGTCTACCTGTGCTTCCACCCCGGCTACCTGGCGGAGGCCGCCGGCGTGGCGTTCACGTCGCCGACCGGGAGCACGGAGATCCGGGCCATGTACGGCGGACTGCAGACGGCCGTCGGCGTGCTGGCCTTGATCGGGTGCCTCTCGGCATCGCTGCAGCGCACGGCACTGGTGGCGCTTGTCGTGCTCTGCGCCGGCCTCGGGGTGACGCGGCTGCTGGGCGCCCTCGCCGACGGGGGTTTCTCCTCCTACACGAACATGGCGCTGGGGTTCGAGTGGGTCGAAGTGGCCCTCATCACCTGGGCACTGCGGCGCACCGCGGCCGCCTGAACGGCTGCGACGCGCGCCGGCGCGAGCCTGTCGTGCTGCTCGCTCCCCCATACCGGACCGAAGCCTCGGCGTGACCGGCGGAAGCTCCCGCCCGCCTGCGCCCAACTCACCTGCCGGGCAGCAGCACGGGTTTGATGACGCGTCCGCTCAGCGACGCCTGCTCGGCCGTGTTCACCTCGCTGAGCGGGAAGGTTTGGACGAGGCGGTCGACGGGCATCCGTCCCTGCTGCCACAGCGTGATGAGCTGGGGCAGGAAGCGCTGGGGCACGGCGTCGCCTTCGAGGATGCCGATCACCGTGCGCCCCACGGCCAGCAAGGTGGGATCCAGAACGACGTCGCCGGTCTGCACGCCGACGAGGCCGCACACGCCCGTCGGACGCAGGCAGCCGATGGCCGTGGCGATCACCGCGGGCGCGCCAGTCGTGTCGAAGGCGTACTGTAGCCCGCCAGTGAGCGAGAGGATCTGGCCGGCTACATCCGAACTCGCCCCGTCGACCGCGTGAGTCGCGCCCAGTTCGAGGGCCAGGTCCAACCGGTGCTGGTGCAGGTCGACGGCAATGATCGTGGTGGCGCCAGCCACCCGGGCGGCCATGACCCCCGCCATGCCCACCGCGCCCACGCCGAACACCGCGATGCTCGTCCCCGCTCGCACCCCCATGGCGTGCAGCACGGAGCCGGCCCCGGTCTGGATGCCGCAGCCGAGCGGCGCCAGCAGCTCGAGCGGCAGTGACGAATCCACCGGCACGACGTTGCGTGCCGTCACCACTGCGTGGGTGGCAAAGGTCGACTGGCCGAACCAGCGGGCGGCCACGGGCCGGCCCTCCGTGTCGGTGGCACCGGCCGAGCCATCGAGGCGCAGGCCGGTGAAGTTGCGAGGGAAGAACGTCTCGCAGTAGGCGGGGTGGGCGTCGAGGCAGTTGGCGCACGTGCCGCAGGAGTCGAACGAGCAGAGCACGTGCGTGCCGGGCACGATCCCGAAGACGCCCGGGCCGACGGCCTCCACGACGCCAGCGCCCTCATGGCCGGGGATGATGGGCGGCGGAGCCATGAAGCCTGGCACCCGCGGCAAGATGTCGGTGTGGCACATGCCCACGGCGACGACCCGGATGCGCAGCTCGCCGGGGCCGGGCTCGGCCAATTCCAGCGTTTCGATGCTGTAGGGCTGATCGGGCGCCCGCAAGACCGCGGCCTGGATTTCCATACTCCTCCCTTGCTCAGCGTCGTTGCGCCGGCTCGGTTCTCCGGCTGAACCGCACTGCCTCGGCACGGTGCCACGATCGGGGGCGGTCCTCAAGGCGACGGGGCCTGTA
>Ga0316622_100002435_pt1 | contig 12872 bp, 8 predicted proteins | sample OWC_Aug_OW2_C1_D_FD_207646 | JGI IMG/M metagenome (GOLD analysis project Ga0316622, IMG submission 207646) | Wetland soil microbial communities from Old Woman Creek delta, Ohio, United States - OWC_Aug_OW2_C1_D5_C | ecosystem: Environmental > Terrestrial > Soil > Wetlands | place: USA: Ohio... | reverse complement strand
CCACTGTCGCGCCACGCCCTGCACCCAGGTGTGCCCCGTCGGCGCCTCCTACCGGACGCGCGACGGCGCGGTGCTCGTCGACGGCGAGCGCTGCATCGGATGCGGGTACTGCGTCCAGGCCTGCCCGTACGGCAGCCGCTTCATCCATCCCGCCACCCATACCGCCTCGAAGTGCACCTGGTGCTACCACCGGATCACGAAGGGCCTGAAGCCGGCCTGCGTGACGGTCTGCCCGACCGCGACCCGCCAGTTCGGCGACCTGAAGAAGGAGGGCGACCCGGTCCGCGCGGCGATCGAGCACGACCGCGTCCAGATCATGCAGGGGCACCTGCTCACCGAGCCGCAGTGCTTCTACACGCACCTCGACAAGGAGGTGCGGTGATGCCCGAGATCACCGGCTTCTCGTTCCCCAACGACGTCCACGTCACCTGGAGCCTGATGATCGTCATGTACCCGTACATCACCGGGTTCGTGGCCGGCTCCTTCATCGTCACCTCGCTCTACCACCTGTTCGGGCGCGAGGAGTTCCGACCGGTCGCGCGCCTCGCCATGGCCACCTCCTTCGCCTTCCTCCTCGTGGCGTCCCTGCCGCTGCAGCTCCACCTGGGACAGCCGCAGCGCGGCCCGTTCGTGATCATCACCCCGCACTTCACATCGGCGATGGCCGGCTTCGGCATCCTCTACAGCTTCTACCTGATGGTCCTGGTGCTCGAGGTCTGGTTCGTGTGGCGCCAGGAGATCATCGACCGCGCCAAGCGCAGCCGCGGGGTCGTCCGCGCCTTCTACATGGCCCTGGCGCTCGGCACCTACGACCAGTCCCCGGAGGCCGTCGAGATCGACCACCGGGCCATCAAGATCCTGGCGGGGATCGGCCTGCCCGCGGCCTGCATGCTCCACGGGTACGTCGGCTTCATCTTCGGGGCCATCAAGGCGAACCCCTGGTGGTCGACGCCGCTCATGCCGGTGATCTTCCTCCTGTCGGCGGCGGTGTCCGGGATCGCCCTGCTCGTCGTGCTCTACCAGGTGTTCGCGCGCATCCACCGGCTCCCGGTGATGGCCTCCTGCGTCTCGGCGCTGGCGCGCTGGCTCTGGTTCTTCCTGATCCTCACCATCACCCTGGAGCTGCTCGAGCTGATCGTGATGGCGTACGAGAAGTCCGAGTCCTGGCTCATCATCTCCGACCTGCTCACGACGCGGCTCGAGTTCTCCTACGTGACGATGCAGATGATCGTCGGCGGGCTCATCCCGGTCATCCTCCTCGCCGTCGTCGTGCTCATGAACGCGTACCTCCACGACCGCGTGCGGAACACGCTCACGACGGTCGCGGCGCTCCTCTGCCTGCTGCAGGTCTTCTCGATGCGCTGGAACATCGTCATCGGGGGGCAGCTGCTCTCGAAGTCGCTCCGGGGCCTGCGCTCGCCGTACGAGCCGGAGATCTTCGGGCGCGAGGGCGTGCTCATGGCCATCGCGCTCGTGGTGGCCCCGTTCGTGATCCTGTGGGTCCTGGACCGCGTGCTCGGCATCGAGGAGCCCGCGAACGAGGGAGGCTCGGCGCCGGCTCCGGGGGCGGAAGGGGCCGCCGGCGCCGACGTCCGCGCCGGCTGATCCCCGCGGCGACTCGAGGCCTCGAAGGCGGAGGGGAGGAAGGCGTGTCCGAGCCCACGGTGGATGTCGCGGCGAGGCTGGAGGAGCTGGCGGAGGCCATCCGCCGCGTGGAGCGCCGGGTCGCCGCCCTCGAGGGCTCGGGGACGGCCGCGCCGGCCGCGGCCCGTCGCCCGGGGCCGGCCGCGGCCGCAGGGAGCGGGACGCTCGCGGAGGCGACGGCCGATGCGGCGGTGGGGCGGGTCGTCCCGCTCGTGGGGCGGACGCTGCTCGTCCTCGCCGGCGCCTTCGTGCTCCGCGCGCTCACCGACGCCGGCAAGCTGCCGGCGGCGCCCGGCGTTGCGCTGGGGTTCCTGTACGCGGGGACCTGGATCGCGATGGCGGACCGCGCCGGGCGGGGCGGGCACGCGCTGGCCGCGGGCTTCCACGGCCTCGCTGCGGTACTGATCGGCTTCCCGCTCCTCTTCGAGGCGGCCTCGCGCTTCCAGCTGATCTCGCCCGCCGCGGCGCTCGCCGCGCTGACGCTCCTCACCGCCGTGGCCCTGGGCGTCGCCGCGCGCCGCGCCCTCCAGGGCCTTGCCTGGGTGACGGCCCTCGGCGGCGTGGCCACCGCGGTGGCGCTGGGCGTGGTCAGTCGCGGCCGGATCGCCCCGGCGACCTTCTACCTCGTGCTCCTCGGCGTCGCGACGCTCTGGCTGGGGTACGTTCGCGACTGGGTCCAACTCCGCTGGCCGGTGGCGCTCGTCGCCGACCTGATGGCCGTGGTGCTCGCGTTCCAGGCGGGCGCGCCGGGCTCGGCCGACGGGCCCGGGGCGGGGCTCGCCGTCCTCGCAGCCCTCATCGGCCTCTACCTCGGGAGCATCGCGACCCGGACGCTGGTGCTGGGACGCCGTGTGGTCCCGTTCGAGATCGTGCAATCGGCGGCGGTCATCGCCGTCGGCCTGGGCGGCGCCGTCTGGGTCGCCACGCGCTCCGGCATGGGGCGCGCCGGCTTCGGGCTCGCCGCCACCGCCTTCGGCGTCGCCGCCTACGCGGTGGCCTTCGCATTCGTGCAGCGACGGCAGGCGGGGCGGGCGAACTTCTACTTCTACACGTCGGTGGCCATCGCGCTCGTGCTCGCCGGCACCGGCCTGCTGCTGCCCCTCGGGGCCGTGGGGCCGGCCTGGGGCGTCCTCGCGGTCCTGGCCTGCGCCGCCGCGCAGCGGGAGCGCAGCCGGACGCTCGCGGCGCACGGCGCGGCGTACGGGGTCGGGGCGGCGGCGGCGAGCGGGCTCCTGGCCGGCGGGTTCTCGAACGCGTTCCTGGGCCTGGGGCCCGCCTGGACGCCGGGCGTCGCGTCGCTGCTCGCCCTGGCGGCGCTCGCCGCGAGCGCCTGGCTGGGGAGCCGGGCGGTGGCGCGCGCCACGATGTCGGAGCGGCTGCCGCAGCTGGCGCTCGTCGTCGCGCTCGCCGCCTCGGTGGCGGCCGTCGCCATCGCCTGGCTGGTCCCCGCCGTCGCCGGCACCGGTCCCACCGCGAGCCCCGGCGCGACCGCGGCGGCGCGGACGGGCGTCCTCGTGGTCGGCGCGGTCGCCCTGGCCTGGCTCGGGCGGCGAGAGGCCTGGACCGAGGCAGGCTGGCTCGCCTGGCCGCTGCTCGGTGCCGCCGGGCTCAAGATCCTCCTCGAGGACATGCCGCGCAGCCGGCCGGCCACGCTGTTCGTCAGCTTCGCACTCTACGGCGCCGCGCTGATCCTCGTGCCGCGCCTGCGGGCGCGGCGGGGCGGCGGAGAGGGGAAGGGCGCGGCGCCGGGCGCGGCGGCGACCGGGGCCAAGCCGGTCGCAGGCTCCGACGCGGGGGACCGGCCCACCGGGACGTGACCGGCGCGCCGCTCGACCGAGGCGGGGTCCCCCTGTGGAAGGGTGCCGGTCTCGAGGACGTCCGCACCACGGTCATCGACGTCGAGGCCGCCTACGCCGGGTTCGACGACTTCTGGGCGCCCTTCGCATCCGGATTCGGGCCGGCGGCCGGCTACCTCGTCGCCCAGACGGAGGAGCGACGGGCCGCGATCCGCGAGGCCTGCCGTGAGATCCTCGGCAGGCCGACCGGGCCGTTCACGCTGCCGGCGAGGGTCCTCGGGGCCCGCGGGCGGGCGTGAGCGCCGCCGACGTGGAAGGCCGCCTCCCCGGGCTCAGGGGCCCCGCCGCAGGACCGCGCCCCCGTAGCCCACGACCCAGGTCTCCCCGGGACCGCTTCCCCAGATGCCGGAGAGGTCCACCGCCGCTCCGCTCGAAACGGCGCTCCAGGCGCTCCCGTCGCCGTGCAGGAGCGTCCCCCAGGATCCCGCGAGCCAGACGTCGGTCGGCCCGCTTCCCCAGACGGCGTAGAGTCCGCGGGCCGTGCCGCTCGTGGAACCCGTCCACGCGCTGCCGTTCCAGTGCAGGACCGTCCCCCCGTCCCCCACCGCCCAGGCATCGTTCGCGCCGCTGGCCCAGACCGCCCAGAGGGTCGTCGCCGTGCCGCTCGCCGCGCTCGCCCAGCTGATGCCGTTCCAGCGAAGCAGCGTGCCGGCGTCCCCGACGGCCCAGGCATCGGTCGGCCCACTCCCCCGGACCCCGAAGAGCGCGTCCGCCGTCCCGCTCGACGCGCTCGTCCATGTGGCGCCGTCCCAATGCACGATGGTGCCGGCGTCGCCGACGGCCCAGACGTCGGCGGCTCCGCTGCCCCAGATCCCGTAGAGCGCGGACGCCGTCCCGCTCGGCACGCTCGCCCACGCGGTCCCGTTCCAGCGGAGGATGGTGCCGGCGTCCCCGACGGCCCAGACGTCGGTCGGTCCGCTCCCCCAGACCGCGTAGAGCCCGTTCGTCGTGCCGGCCGGGACCTCGGCCCAGCCCGTGCCGTCCCAGCGCAGGATCGTGCCGCCGCTGCCCACGGCCCAGACGTCGTCGGACGCGCTCCCCCAAGCTCCCCAGAGCGGGGCGGTGCTTCCCGCGGACATGAGCGTCCACGCGGTCCCGGTCCAGCGGAGGACCGTCCCCCACGCTCCGACGGCCCAGACGTCGCTGCCTCCGGACCCTCGGATTCCGGAGAGGTGGCTGGACGTCCCGCTCCAGATGCTCCCCCACGCCCCTCCGTTCCAGCGGAGCACCGTCCCGTCGTCCCCGGCGGCCCAGACGTCGGCGGTCGTCGTGCCCCACACGGCCCAGAGCGTGCGAGTCGTTCCGCTCGGCACCGAGCTCCAGCCGGTGCCGTTCCAGCGCAGGACGGTCCCGCCATCGCCCACGGCCCAGGCGTCCGGAATCCCGGTTCCACACACCGCCCAGAGCGTCGTCGTCGTCCCGCTCGGCACCGGCGTCCAGGCGGTCCCGTCCCAGCGCAGGATGGTTCCCCCGTCGCCCACGGCCCAGGCCTCGTCGGGCGCGCCGGCCCAGACGCCCCAGAGCGTGGACGTCGTGCCGCTCGACACGGGGGTCCAGCCGGTGCCGTTCCAGCGCAGGATGGTTCCCCCGTCGCCCACGGCCCAGGCGTCCGCGGTCCCGCTCCCGGAGACGCCCCAGAGCGTGCCCGTCGTTCCGCTCGGAGCGCTCCCCCAGGCGGCCCCGTCCCAGTGCCGGATGGCACCGCCGTCTCCCACGGCCCAGACGTCGTTCGCCCCGCTACCCCAGACCGCCCAGAGCGTCGCCGTCGTGCCGCTCGGGACGTCGCTCCAGTGCGTCCCGTTCCAGTGCCGGACCGTTCCGGCGTCGCCCACGGCCCAGACGTCGCCCGGCGCCCCCTCCCAGACGCCATTCAGCCAGTTCCCCTGGGGCCGGGGATTCTGCCAGCACCATCCGTCCGAGCTGCAGACGACCGAGCTTGCCGTGAAGTCCTGCCCCGCGACGTCCGCTCCGTCGACGACGACGGTGAGGCTCGCAGGAGAGAAGGTGAAGCCCGCCCTGGACGGCGTGACGGTGTACGTGCCGTTGGCGAGGCCGTCGAAGAGGTAGGCGCCGCTCCCGTCCGTCGTCGCCGAGGCCGTGGCGGCGCCGGCCAGCGCGACGGTCACCCCGGCGGAGGTCGCGCCGGCCACCTTGCCCGAGACGCGGTAGGTGAGCGCCGTCGCCGCGAAGTCCTGTCCCGCGACGCTCCCGCCGCTCACGGTGACGGAGAGGCTCGGAGGGGAGAAGGAGTAGCCCGGCTTGCTCGGCGTCAGAACGTAGCTCCCGTCCGAGAGCCCGGTGAACCCGTAGCGACCGCCGGCGTCGGTGCTCGCGGAGGCCGTCGCGGCGCCGGTGAGCGACACCGTGACCCCCTCGGCCGTCGCCCCGCCGATCGTTCCCGAGATGCCGTGCGTGGTCGGCGCGGCCGCCGCCGTGAAGTCCTGGCCCGCCACGTCCCCGCCGCTGACCGTGACGACGAGGCTCGCCGGCGCGAAGGTGAAGCCGGCCTTGGCGGGCGTGAGCGCGTAGGTGCCGTCCGCGAGCCCGCCGAAGCCGTAGGCACCCGCCCCGTCGGTCGTCGTCGATGCCGAGGCTGCGCCGGTGAGCGAGACCGTCACGCCCGCGGAGGTCGCGCCGCTCACTGCCCCGGAGACGCGGTGGGTGAGCGCCGTGGCCGTGAAGTCCCGCCCCGCGACGCTTCCGCCGCTCACGGTGACGGTGAGGCTCGCCGGCGAGAAGGCGAAGCCGGCCTTCGTCGGCGTCACCGTGTACGTCCCGTCCGCGAGCCCTGAAAACGCGTAGTGCCCGCCCGCATCGGTGCTCGCCGAGGCGGTCGCGGCGCCGGTGAGCGACACCGTGACCCCCGCGGCCGTCGCCCCGCCGACCGTGCCGGAGATGCCGTGCGTGGTCGGCAGGGCGGTCGCCGTGAAGTCCTGTCCGGTCACGTCCGCGCCGCTGACGGTGACGGTGAGGCTCGGCGGGGAGAAGGTGAAGCCGGACCGGGTCGGCGTGAGCGTGTAGGTGCCGTTCGCGAGCCCGTCGAAGCGGTAGAGGCCGTTCCCGTCCGTGGTCGCCAGGGCCGTGGCGGCCCCGGTGAGCGAGATGGCGACCCGCGCGGCCGTCGCGCCGCCCACCGCGCCCGAGACGCGGTAGGTGAGCGCCGTGGCCGTGAAGTCCTGCCCGGTCACGTCCCCGCCGCTGACGGTGACGGAGAGGCTCGGCGGGGAGAAGCTGAAGCCGGCCTTGGCCGGCGTGACGGTGTAGGTGCCGTCCGCGAGCCCCCCGAAGGTGAAGGCGCCGGTCCCGTCGGTCGTCGCCGAGGCCGTGTCGGCGCCGGTGAGCGAGATGGTCACGCCGGCGGCCGTCGCCCCCCGAACGGTGCCGGAGATCGAGTGCTTCGACCCCGAGGCGAAGCCGGTGCATCCCCCGGCGAGGAGCGCCCCGAGCGAGAGTGCCAGTGCGACCCCTGCGAGGCGCGTCCGTTCGGTCACGATGAATCCTCCGACGATATGGGACGGGGGACCGGCACGACGACCCGGTCGTGCGCGCCCCTCGGCCGAGCTTAGCGAATGCGCCTGACACCCCGCCAGCGTCGAGCGGAGGCGGGGCGCTCAACGGGCGGGCTCGACGGCCACGTCCACGGCGAAGTCGGCGGTGCCGCACAGGGCGTCGATGCGCTCGTCGTCGGTGAGGTCGTTCAGGCTCGCGCCGGCGTGGGCGCTCGCCACGCCCAGCGCGATGCCGGGCCGAGCGTGGCCCCAGCCGTGTGGCAGGCTCGCCACCCCGGGCATCATCTCGTCGCTCACATCCACCGGCACGCGGATCGTGCCGACGCGCGACGTCACCACCGCCTCGCCGCCGCTCGTCAGCCCCCGCGCCGCCGCGTCGTCGGGGTGGATGAGCAGCGTGAACGCCGGGCGGCCCTTCACGAGCCGCTCGCTGTTGTGCATCCACGAGTTGTTGCTGCGGAGCTGGCGCCGGCCGAGGAGCACCAGGCGGCCCGGAGCGGGCGGCGGCCCGTCGAGCGCCCCCTCCAGCCTCGCCAGGTCGCCCTCGAGCCGCTCGGGCACGAGCCGGATGCGGCGGTCGGGCGTGTGGAGCCGGCCCGGCAGCCGGGGCTCCAGGGGCCCGAGGTCGACGCCGTGGGGCGAGCGCGCCAGCGCCGCGAGCGAGAGGTGGTGGGGTCCGAGGCGGAGCAGGAAGTCGAGCAGCCGTCGAGGTCCGAGGGCACGGGCGACGCGAAGCGCGACGCCGATGCTCCTGCGCCGGCTGCCGCCCCCCCGCCGGCGAAGGGCGATGGCGAGGAGCGTGAGCACGTCCCAGTCGCGCCGCACGCCGGGGGGCGGATCGACCAGGGCGGGGGCGAAGCGCGCGGCGTTGCGGACCGAGAGCGCGTAGAGGGCGAGGTCGTACTGGGCGCGCTCGAGGCCGAACGCCACCGGCAGGATCAGGTGCGCGTGGCGGGTGGTCTCGTTGCGGTAGAGGTCGATCGAGACCATGAAGTCGAGCTGGCCGAGCGCCCGCTCGAGCCGGCCGCCGTTCGGGGTCGAGAGGACCGGGTTGCCCGCGAAGGTGACGAGCGCGCGGACGCGCCCCTCCCCCGGCGTGTCGATCTCCTCGGCGAGGGCCGCCGCCGGGAGCTCTCCCGCGAACTCGGGCAGGCCCCGGACGCGCGTCCCGTAGCGCGCGAACCCTCCCGGGCTCCCGAGCCGCGCCTGGAGCGCGACGAGGTCGGCGGCGGGCGTCGTGAACATGGCCCCGCCGGGCCGGTCGAGGTTGCCGGTGACGAGGTTCAGGGCCACGATCAGCCAGGACGCGAGCCCCCCGAACTCCTGGGTCGACACCCCCACGCGCCCGTAGCAGACGGCCGAGGGGGCCCCCGCGAACTCCCGGGCGAGGTCGCGGATCGCGTCGGCGGCGATGCCGGCCCGCGGGGCGACGCGCTCGGGCGGGAAGCGGCGAGCGATCGCCTCGAGGCGGTCGAGCCCGTCGGTGAAGGCGGCGACGCGCCCGGGGCGCGCCAGGCCCTCCGCGAAGACGACGTTCAGGAGCCCGAGCAGGAGCGCGGCGTCTCCACCGGGCCGGATCGGGATGTGCCGGTCGGCAAGCCGGGCGGTCTCGGTGCGCCGGGGATCGACGACGACGACCTGGCCGCCGCGCGCCCGGAGCGCCTCGAGGCGGGCGGCGATGCCCGGCGCCGTCATGAGGCTGCCGTTCGAGGCCAGCGGGTTCGCTCCGAGCACGAGCAGGAATGCCGTCCGGTCCACGTCGGGCACGGGGAGGAGCAGGGCGTGGCCGAGCATCTCGAAGGCGGCCAGGCTCTGCGGCAGCTGGTCCACCGACTGGGCGGAGAACCGGGCGCGGGTGCCGATGGCGCGGAGGAACAGGGCGGCGCCCAGGAGGGCCTCGTGTCCGTGGGCGGTCGGGTTCCCGAGGTAGACCGCGACCGCGTCGCGTCCGTGCCGCCGCTGGATCTCGGCCAGGCGCCCGGCCGCCTCGGCCAGCGCTTCCTTCCAGGAGACGGACGCGAAGCCCGTCTCCGAGCGGCGAAGCGGCTCGCGAATGCGGTCGGGGTCGGCCATGACGTCGGGGATGGCCGCCGCCTTCGGGCAGACGTGCCCGCGGCTGAAGGGATCGTCGCGGTCGCCGCGGACCTGCGTCACGCGCCCGCCCTCGAGGTCCACCGCGATCCCGCAGGCGGCCTCGCACAGCATGCAGGTGGCCCAGCGCGTCTCGACGGTCACGCGCAGAACGTTCTATCTGTCAAGGCGGACGGCAAGCGCCACTCCGGGGCGTCCCGGGCGGGACGACCCCCCGGCCGATGCGATCGATGCGTCGGCGTCGGGTCGGGTCGCTAGGATGGGCGGGGATGTCCTCCAGGAGGCGGATCGAGCTCCCGCACCCGGCCCGCGGCGTCGCGAGGCCGCTCTGGGAGCTGATCGCCGCCCGCCGCTCGGTCCGCGAGTTCGGGCGCAGGCCGCTGCGCGAGGAGGAGCTGTCGGCGCTCCTCTGGTCCGGCCAGGGCATCACCTCGGCGACGGGAGGCCGCGCCGCGCCCTCGGCCGGCGCGCTCCACCCCATCACCTTGAGCCTCGCCGACCGTCGCGGCGTCTTCCGGTACCTGCCGGCCCGCAGCGAGCTCGACGAGGTCGCCGCGGAGGACCGCCGCTCGCACCTCGCAGCGGCGGCACTGGGCCAGGAGGTGGTGGCGGAGGCGCCGGCTACCTTGGTCGTCACCGCGGAGCCAGCGGTGCTGGCGCGTCGCTACCTCGACCGCGCCGAGCGCTACTGCATCCTCGAGGCCGGCCACGTGGCGCAGAACGTCCTGCTCCAGGCGACGGCCTTGGGGCTCGCAGCCGTCCCGGTGGCGGCCTTTCACGACGACGAGGTGCTCGCGGCCGTGGAGCTGGGGCCGGGCCACCTCGCCCTCTACCTCGTCGCCGTCGGCCCCAGGCGCCCGGGCTAGGGAGCGGAGGCTGGCGCCCCGTGCGCCAGGGCCCCGCTGGACCGGGCGGGGAGCGGCCTCGGGAGCGCCACGAGCGCCGCCCCATCCGCCTCTCCGGCGACGAGCGCGCCGCTCCCTCACCACCAGTATGCCTGGGCGATCCGGCCCTCGGCGTCCACGAGGAACGAGAACCGGTGGGCGCTCTTCCCGAGGACCGCGCGGCAGCGGTGCAGCCTCCCCTCCGGCACGTCCTCCCAGTCGGAGTGCTCGAAGCTGCCCAGCGGGCCGTGGGACCCGATCCACTGCCAGGTCCCCTTGCCCGCCGACGTCCCGAGGAAGATGCGGGCGGCGGGCGTGAACGCGTCGAGGTCGGGCCTGCCCTCGAGCAGCTGCCCCAGCGCTCGCCGCAGCGCGCGCGCGGTCTGCTCGTCCGGCGGGGCCGCGGGCCGCCTCGGCCGCGCGAGGGCCGGGTCGTACAGGCCGGCCACCTCGACGGCGAGCTGCTCCGTCAGGCGGTCACCGAGGTTGGCGAGAAGGATGACGGTGAGCCCCCCGTCGAGCGCGCGGTAGATCACGGAAGAGAAGCCCGGGGTGCCGCCCCCGTGCAGCACGGCGCGACGGCCGCGGTGGTCGGCGGTCGCCCAGCCGAAGCCGTAGGGAACGGGGGTCACGCCACCCCCCGTCACGCGGGGCGGCGTCCACATCTGGCGCAGGCTCGCGGCGCCCACGAGCTTCGGGCCGCGGAGCGCGGCGTCCCACCTGGCGAGGTCCACGACCGTCGACAGCATCGCGCCCGCTGCGCCCGCCGACGACGGCGTGAGCGGCGCCCGGTTCTCCAGCGCGCCCTTCGCCCCGCCATAGCCCGCGGCGCGGCGCGGGACGATCGCGCGCGGGTCCGCGCTGCGCGTGCTGCGCATGCCGAGCGGCCGGAAGATCCGCTCCTCGAGGAACTCCCAGTACGACCGGCCGCTCGCCTGCTCGATGACCATCCCGAGCAGGTAGTAGCCGGTGTTGCTGTAGGACCACGTCGCGCCGGGAGCGAACTCCGAGGGCAGCCCGTAGAAGAGCTCCAGGATCCGCTCTCGGGTGAAGTCGGTCCGCCCGAGCGCCAGGAAGTCGCCCACGTCGGTGTAGTTCAGGATCCCGGACGTGTGGTTCAGGAGGTGGCGGAGGGTGATCTCCTTCCACCACCCGGGAGCGTCCGGGAAGAAGCGGGCGAGCGAGTCGTCGAGGCGGAGGCGGCCCTCCTCCACGAGCATCATCACCGCGGTGGCGGTGAACTGCTTCGTGAGCGACCCGATCTCGTAGACCGACTCCTTCGTGGCGGGAACGCCCAGCTCGAGGCTCGCGAGCCCGTAGCCACGCGCCTTCACGACACGGCCGTCGCGCACGACCGCGAGCGAGAGACCCGGGAAGCCGAGGGCTTGCCGCTCCCGCTCCAGGTAGTCGTCCACCGCGTCCGCCCGCGCGGTGCCCGCCAGGAGCAGGAGCTCGAGCAGCACCATGGCCGCCAGGGGCCGGGAGGCGCTCACCATGGCACGAAGGCTAACCGGGTGCGCCAAGGCCGCAAGCGGCCTCGACAGCGTCCTGCGTCCGGGCCCGCCTCGACGTGACCTCGGAGTGCCGGGAACCCGATGCGGCAGTGGCGACCGCGCTTGATGCACCCTTGCTGCAGGCCCCGGGACCCGGCAAGGCAAGGGCCGGGACCCCGCCCGCGAGTCGCGAGGAGGTCCCGGCCCCTGGAATGGCGCGCGGTAAGGGATTCGAACCCCTGGCCTTCGGCTCCGGAGGCCGACGCTCTATCCAGCTGAGCTAACCGCGCGTGCAAAGGCCCTTCTAGTGCATGCGCCGCCCCGAGGCAAGCGCGTCTCCGGAACGGGCGGCGCGGCGTCAACGGCCGCTCGCGACGAGGCGGCGAAGGGGCCCGCCGCGCATGCCGCGTCGCGGCGTGACCGCGAGTCAGGGGTGGTTGAACCGGCCCGCGGACGCGTGCTATCTGCCGACCCCCGATGATCCACTCCTTCGACGACCTCCTGAAGCTGGGTGCGCTCTCGGGCGCCCTGCTGTCGATCCTCATCATCGTCTGGTACCTGGCGAAGCGCCCGCCGCTCGGCCGGCTCGCGAAGTTCCTCCTGTTCCTGGGGCTCGGCGTCTTCCCGCTCGGGGTGGCGCTCATGGGGAACATCGCCGGCTTCGAGTACACGAAGACGCGCCAGTTCTGCGGCTCCTGCCACGTCATGGGGCCCTACGTCCGCGACGCCGGCGACGCGGCCTCGAAGAGCCTCGCCTCGGCGCACGGCCGCAACAGCTGGTTCGGCCACGACAACTGCTACACCTGCCACGCCGACTACGGGATGTTCGGGGCGGTGACCACGAAGATCACCGGCCTGAAGCACCTCTTCCACTACGTCACCGAGTACGCTGCCACCGGCCCGGACGGCGAGGGCGGGCGCCCGATCAAGCTCTACAAGCGGCAGGACCTCGAGGCGAAGAAGCTCACCGAGGAGCAGTTCACCAGGTACGTGAACGGCATCTGCATGAAGTGCCACTCGGCGTCGAACCCGATCTGGCGCGACAACGGCTCGCACTCGGGGATCGCGGCGGACGTTCTGGCCGGCAGCGCCGTCTGCATCGACTGCCACAGCGAGATCCACCCGACGGCGGTCCACCGCCGTCCGAGGCAGGCGAGTGCCGGGGAGGCCAGGCCGTGAAGCACGCCCAGGTGAAGAAGCTCACCTACGTCGCCGCGGCCGGCACGCTCGTCTCGGTGCTGATGATGTCGGCGTCGCTGGTCTTCCCCAGCCCGATCCTGCTCGTCTTCGCGATGAGCGTGGGGCAGGGGGTCGGGATCCTGGCCCTGTCGCTGTTCCTCCTCGCCATCGCGCTCGACCTGAACATCGCCGGGGCGCTCGTGGACAAGGTCGAGG
>Ga0316622_100002433_pt1 | contig 12873 bp, 14 predicted proteins | sample OWC_Aug_OW2_C1_D_FD_207646 | JGI IMG/M metagenome (GOLD analysis project Ga0316622, IMG submission 207646) | Wetland soil microbial communities from Old Woman Creek delta, Ohio, United States - OWC_Aug_OW2_C1_D5_C | ecosystem: Environmental > Terrestrial > Soil > Wetlands | place: USA: Ohio... | reverse complement strand
GCCCGTCGCTGCAGCGATCAAGGCCCGGCTGCAAGTCGGCCAGTCTTGGGCAATTGAGCGCAAGGACGACTGCTGCCGTTTGCGCTGACGCAAGCAGACCCGGCTGGTGTGCGCTTATCGTCTACGAGCGTATTTTCAGGCGTCGAAGAGTGCTGAGGGTCAGGGGTCTTGAATGACATCGGCGGGCGGTAGACGGTCATGCAATCGTCGGTGGCTGGGCTGGATCCTGCTCGGAGCCCTCGGCCTGCTCTGCCTGGCCGCTTGCAGCCGCCTGCCCGTGCTGGTGCCGGATCTGGCGCGGCGCCCGGGACCGCCCGTCCAGCTCGAGGGGTCGCGCGGCGCACTGTCGCCCACGCAAAGCCAGGCGATCCTCGAACGCCTGAGCAGGCTCGGTCCGGACACCGGCATCTTCGACCGCCACCTGGCGCGCGAGGAAGCCATCGTCGACAGCCCGCTGACCATCGGCAACCGCGTGCTGTTGCTGCAGGACGGCCCGGCCACCTACCAGGCGATGCTGGCGGCCATCGTGGCGGCCCGGGACCACGTCAACATGGAAACCTACATCCTCGACGACGACGAGGTCGGCCAGCGCTTTGCACAGGCGCTGATCGACAAGCAGCGCCAGGGAGTCCAGGTCAACCTGATCCACGACAGTGTCGGCACCCTCGGAACTCCGAAGGCCTTCTTCGAGCGCCTGACCGACAGCGGCATCCGGGTGCTCGAGTTCAACCCGATGAATCCCCTGGTGGCGCGCAAGGACTGGGAATTGAACCAGCGCGACCACCGCAAGCTGCTGATCGTCGACGGCCGCACCGCCTTCATGGGCGGCATCAATATCAGCAGCGTTTACTCGGGTGGCTCGTCCGGCCAGGGCGCGCATACACGGCAGGGTGCCGGGCCGGCCTGGCGCGACACCGACCTGCAGCTGCAGGGCCCGGTGGTAGCCGAGCTGCAGAAGTTGTTCCTGGCCACCTGGCAAAGCCAGCAGGGCGATGCGCTGGCGCCGAAGAACTACTTTCCGCAGCCCGAGACGGCCGGCAGCGAGGTGGTGCGCGCGATCGGCAGTTCTCCCGACGAACCGTTCAGCCTGATTTACGCGACGCTGCTCTCCGCCATCGGCAGCGCCGAGACCAGCGTGCGCATCACGAACGCCTATTTCGCCCCGGATCCGCAGTTGCTCGCTGCGCTCGAGGCCGCGGTCCGGCGTGGCGTCGAAGTGACGATGATCCTGCCGAGCCAGACCGATTCGTGGCTGGTGTTCCACGCCGGCCGCGCCTATTACGACCAGTTGCTGCGGGCGGGCGTGAAGATCCACGAGCGGCGCGGCGCCATCCTGCATTCGAAGACGGCGCTGGTCGACGGCGTGTGGGCCACCGTCGGCTCGACCAACCTGGATTGGCGCAGTTTCCTGCACAACCACGAGTTGAACGTCGTGATCCTGGGGACGCAGTTCGGTAGCCGGCTGCAGGCGATGTTCGACAAGGACCTCGCCGAGTCGGACGCGATCACCCTCGAGCAGTGGGAGCGTCGCGGGCTGCACCTGCGCCTGAAGGAGATATTCGGCCGGGCATGGGAGTACTGGCTATAGAACTGGCGGCGTCTCTCGCAGGGGGCCCGCACCACGCGTTGTCGCTTGTTCATCCCGGTGACGGCCGACTGCCGGGTTGTGTTCGTTGTCGCACGGTGGGCATTCACCCAAAGCGCGAGCATGGGATCCTCGCATCGCACGGTGGGGTAGGTCATGGGAGTCTTCAACTTCGGCGATCCGTCGAACCGCCGCCCGGCCTGGCTTGCTGCCCCTTGGCCCAAGCGCCGCGGTGCTGGCGCTGTCGTCAGGCCCGGCTACAACCCAGCCGTGAGGCCGATGGAGTCCCCGCCCACCGACCGCGGTCCGCGCGTCCTGGTCGTTGACGACAATCCAGTCCATCGGATGTTGACGTCGGAGATGCTCGCCCTCTGGGGTATCAAGCCGCTGCTGGCGGTGGACGGCAGCGAGGCGGTGGCCGTGGCGTGCGAACTCCCCCTGGAGCTCATCCTGATGGATATCCAGATGCCCGTGCTCGACGGTTTGGAAGCGACGAGGCAGATCAGGCACCTTGAGCTCGAACGGGCCCGTCCGCGTGTTCCCATCGTCGCCTATACCTCGGCCGCCTTCGGCAGCGCGCGATTGCGCCTGCAGGACTTCGGCCTGGATGGCGTGCTGGCGAAACCCTGCGAAGCGCACGAGCTGCATGAGTGTCTGTTGCGATGGTGTCCCGCGACATCCATCCCCGCTGACTTTGCCGACCTTCGTGGTGGCGATCGCGATCGACCGCGAAGCACCCGTTCGGCGTGACAGGAGTGCGGCGCCAAGCCACAGGGCGCGGTGCGGACCGCATCGACGGGCCGGTCGGTGGCCAAAGAGGGCTGGCGCACAGACATGGCCGCTGGCACCGCGCACAGTGCACCGTTCGCCGCCCCATGTCGGGTGCGGCGCCGAGAATCCCACGAAAGCGCCTCACATGACTGCCACCACCGTCCTCTCCCGCATCGCCGCCGCCACCCTGCTGACCTGCACCCTGGCTCCGGCCTGGGCGGCATCGATGGCGCCCGCCGAGTTGCGGGCCGCCAAGGACCGCGTCGAAGCCACCTACAAGGCCGACAAGGCCGCCTGCAAGAGCGTCAGCGACAACGCGCGCGACATCTGCCAGGCGGAGGCCAAGGGCAGGGAGCAGGTCGCGCTGGCCGAGATCGAGTACGGCCAGACCGCCAAGCAAGCCGACGCCGCGAAGGTGGGGCTGGCGCGTGCCGACGGCGAATTCGCCGTCGCCAAGGAGCGATGCGACGATCTCGCGGGCCAGCCGAAGTCGCTCTGCCGCACCGAGGCCAAGGCGACGCACACCAAGGCCCAGGCCGATGCCAAGCTGGCGACCACGGTCGGCGATGCGAAGAGCGAAGCCAGGCAGGACAAGATGGCCGCCGAGCGCAAGGTGGCCGCGGAGAAGTGCGATGCCCTGGCCGGTGACGCCAAGGGTGCTTGCCTGGCGGACGTGAAGGCGCGCTTCGACAAGAGCTGATCGCCGAAGCGTGCTTGTGTCGCGGACGACATGGGCCGGCGAAGGATGCTGCCGGCCGCGCCCGATGGCCGTGCCCCTGGCCCACGACTTCGGACGGATTGTCTGGCGCGCCAGCGCGTGACGCTGAGCCACAACCACCCCTCAGGAGAACACATGTCGGTCCGTCCATCGAAAATCCCGCCCGCCCGCCCGCCAAAGACAGCCGCCGAACCGGCGCGCACGCTGGCGCAGGAGAAGTCCGACTTCACCGCCGAGGGTTCACCGCCGCCGGGCCAGGTGGCCGGCGCCGCCCCGTTGCTTCCGGTGGACGATGCGCTTCCCCTGCCGCCGGCCACGACCTCGAAGGGTGCAGCCAATGCTCGCCGCCAGCCGCCGTCACCCGCTGGGCCCGTACGACGCGCAAGCAAGCGAAATCCGGCTGCCTGGCGCGGAAACGGCTGATCACGCAATCGGGAAGGACGCCATGAACCACGTCACTGCGACAGACAAGACCCAGCTCTAAGTCAAGGACTGGGGCTCCGGCAGACCCGTGATCCTGATTCATGGCTGGCCGCTGTCGGCGGACAGCTGGGACGACCAGGCCATGGCCATCGCCGACGCCGGCTACCGCGCGATTGCCTATGACCGCCGCGGCTTCGGCCGCTCGTCACAGCCCTGGAACGGCTACGACTACGACACGCTCGCCGACGACCTGGCGGCAGTTGTCGAGCAGACCGACGCGCGCGACGCCGTGCTCGTCGGCTTCTCGATGGGCGGTGGCGAGGTGGCTCGCTACATGTCACGCCACGGCGGCAAGTCGGTGGTGCAGGCGGTCCTCGTGTCTTCGGTTCTGCCGTTCCGCTTGAAGACGGCCGACAACCCGGCCGGCACCGAACAGGCCGCCTTCGACAAGACAGCCCTCGCCCTCAACGAGGACCGGCCCAGGTTCCTGGCCGGCTTCTTCCGGACCTTCTTCGGCGTCGACACGGCACGGGACCCGGTCAGCGACGAACTGCTGGCGTGGGCGCGCAGCGTCGCGATGCAGGCTGGCCTGAAGGCCACGCTGGAATGCCTGAAGTCGTTCTCGAGCACCGACTTCAGACTTGACCTGACCGCGTTCAAGATGCCGACGCTCATCATCCATGGCGCCGAGGACAAGACGGTGCCGATCGACGCCTCGAGCCGGGCCGCGGCGAAGGCCATCAAGCACAGCACGCTGGTCGAATACGACGGCGCGCCGCATGGCCTGTTTGCGACCCACAAGCGTCGGCTCGCCAAGGACCTGATCGACTTTCTCGGGCGCTGAGCGGCATCGTCCTCGTTGATCGTCAGACGCTGATCAGCGATGCCGATTGAGCGCCCCCTGGCCCGGTCCGGGCCCGGCCCGCCAGCCTCGCCATCACAGCCGCCACGGCGCGGTCGCAGTGCGCACCGTCGAAGCAGAAGGCGTCGGCCAATGCGTGATCGTTCGGCCGCTACGGCGAGGCACTGCTCGGCGTGCCCGCTTCGTTCACCTCGACGATGAAGTTCGCATCGAAGGCCGGGTTCTCGTTGACGCCGCCGCGGGCATAGCCACGCGGGTTGCAGACGACGCGGGTGCCGTTGACGCGGTGGTCGAAGCTGTCGTGGGTGTGCCCGTGTATCCACAGCGATACGCGGTCGGCCCGCAGCAGGTGCACGGCGTCGGATACGAAGCAGGCATTCAGCAGCGAACCGGCAAAGCGGGGGTGAATGCTGTGACGCGACGGCGCGTGGTGCGTGATGACCACCGTGGGCCCTTCGTGGACGGTGGTCAGCCGGCTTTCCAGCCAGGTGGCGTGGCGCCTGAACAGAATCGCCGAGTCATCCGGCGTGAAAGCCTCGGCCGAGGATTCGCGGGTACGGATGCGGCTGAAGTCGCGCAGCAGACGCTGGGCCTGCGCCTTCGACGCGTCGCGCTGCTGCGGATCGTCGAAGAGTCCGAAGTCGGTCCACAAGGTGGTGCCCAGGAAGCGCACTCTGCCGATGACGAACTCGCGGTCGTCCAGGATCTGAACCTGGGTGCCTGTGCAGAGGCGCTGAAGCTCTTCCAGCGTACCGTCGATGCTGCCGCCGTAGAACTCGTGGTTGCCGGGCACGTAGAGCACGGGCTTGTCGAACCTGAGCGCCCAGGCGACCGCTTCGGGTGGGCGCGAGATGTCGCCGGCCAGCACGACCACGTCGGCATCGTTGGCCGGCCAGTCCATCGCACCGAATCCCAGATGCAGGTCCGAGAGGATGTTCAGTTTCATGGGTGGGCATTGACCGGCGGCAGGCGTGGCGGGATCTCGTCGGGGAGGGCACTGTCTGGCAGGACGCCGCGTGGACTGCTTGTATCACCGCGTGATAGATATGCGGCACAAGTGAGGCGGCCGGCTGGGTGCGGCGCGTGGCCAGCCGCGACGACAGGCGCCGCGTCGAGGTTCACCTCACGTCGCAGGGACGGGCGTGTCTGGAACGACTCGTGCGCCTGCACCTGGAGGAACTGAACTCGATCCGCGAAGGGTGCTCGATTCCGGGCCTGGCGGGGGCGGACGGCAAGGCCCGGATGTAGAGCGTTCAGTCGTGCCGGCCCGCAGCTTGCGCGTTGGTCGTGTTCACGGAAGATCCTGCAGCGCTGCTCCGATCCCGCTCATCGCCTTGCCCGCCGAACGTCCGTGCTTCGAGACGCCCGATATTCGTGCGGTGTCGGATCGGCGTCGGAAGGTCGTTCCTGCGCATCAGAACGAGCACGGGTCAGCCCGGGGGTCGTCGCCTGCTGGAGACGATGGGTGTCGGGCACGATAATCCGTCGGCCCTGGACCTGCAACAGACCGGCCTCGGCCAGCTCGTGCAGGATGCGCGAGAAGTGTTCGGGACTCAGGTTCAACTGGGAGGCGACCTCACCCTTGGCGGCAGGCAGCGTCCACGACAGGCTGGGCTCGCCATGGGCCTGGTGCAGCAGGTAGGCGGCGAAGCGCGCGATGCCACTGCCGATGGCCTGCCGATCCAACTCGCGCACCAGGGCCTCGACGCGCCGGCTCAGGCCGGCAATCATCTGCCGGGCGAATGTCGGATTGCGATCGAGTTCCGCGAACACGCACGCCTTGGGCACGAGCAGCACCAGTGCATCGCACGCCGCTCGGGCATCGACCAGGGTCGGCCTCTCGAGGAACATCACCGGCTCGCCGAAGCTCTGTCCGGGCCCGACCGTGCCGGTCAGCCGAGTCCCGCGTGCCGGTGTGGTCGAGATCAGCTTGATCTCGCCATAGATGACCACGTAGATGCCCATCGCAGGTTCACCCTTGCGGAACAGCACCTCGCCACGCTTGAGGCGATGACGCATCGATTCCGAGGCCAGTCGGGCCAGCGCCGTGCCATCCAGGTCCTTGAACAGCGGCAGCTGCGCGAGCAGAGCCGTCGTGGGGATGTCCCTGCGGCTCATCGTCTTCAGGCGATCACGGAGATCAGCGCCGGATCGTCGGCATGATCGAGCAGGATCGCTCGCACCCAGCCTTGCCAGGCCTCGGCAAATCCTTTGCGCGTCGCCTCATCTGATTGCGGCGCCAGGGCGTCACGCATCATGTCCGCCAGCCCGGCAGGCCGCGGTACGGCGTGAGGGCTGTGCGCGAGTTCGACGGACCCGCCGCCGTCCAGCCGCGTGAAGCGGATCTCGCCCGTCATCGCCTCACCGAATCGCAGCAGGCCCTGGCGCCCGAACCGGCCCGCCAGCCCCTTGAAGCCGCCTTCGCTGGCGGCTCCGGTAATGAGACCGGCGACGCTGGCGATCACGCCGGCCACGCCCTCGTCGGCGGCCTGCCGCAGTTCGACCTGCATGCCGCCCCGTTGCGGTGTGCCGTCGGGATACAGGCGCGCCAGTGCCGTGCGCGTCATCAGCCAGGCACCGGCCACGGTCGGGCACGAATGCCCGGCGAGCTTGACCGCATCGAGATAGCGGTACTCGATGCAGCCGTCCTGGGTCGCGCCCAACAGTGCGGCCAGCGGGTCGACGACCTCGATCGGCGGCACGGCATCGAAGAAGGCTGGCGTTTGCATCGCCGCCATTCTCACGCCGGTCTCGCCGCTTGTTTGTCCAGGCGCTGCCGCACCACCTGGCCGACGAGGATGGCGGCCGGATACATCACGGCCTCCTCGGTTTGCGCATGCTCGACCAGCGTGTCGGCGAAGGCGACGACATCATCGCGGCCGGCTCGCTCTGCGGCCTCCCGCAACCTGTTCAAGGCATCGACGATGCTGCGGTGTTCCGCCAGCATCTGCGGCAACTCCGCTTCGAGGCGGTCGGTGAGTTCCAGTACCTCGACCATCTCGGCGCTGGCCTCGCCGCGCGCCAGCGCCACCAGCACGCCCAGTGGCGGCAGCGCGATCTGGTCTTCCTTGACGAAGTGCGGGTGCATCAGGCGCGCCAGCGTCCTGGCCGCTTCGCCGACCTCGCCGTCGACCTGTGTGGCCTGGCGTAGCCGCTCGTGCAGGGCCTCGTGTTCATGTTGCAGTGGGTGGGGGATCGTGAACTTCATGATCGGTCTCCTCTGGGATCAGTGAACGCTGGGGATCAGCTTGAAGCCGGGGTCGTCGAAGTGGCTGCCGTACTGGTTGACCGCCTGGGCCACCTTGACCAGGCCGAGCGCCGGGCGGGTCTTGGCGTCCTTGCCGGCCATCGCGTCGGTGCCCGCGCCGATGTCGGCGATCACCAGGTGCAACATCGCATCGGCCTTGGGCTCGAGCTTGCAGTTGGCGACGATGCCGCCGACCTCCGTCTCGATCCGCGTCGCCAGCTCGCGGTACTGCACGGGCTTCAGCCTGCCGGCGTGGGCGGCGCCCAGCTGCGGCTCGACCAGGCTGCGGATGCGGCTCATGCCGGCACGCAGCGGCTCGTCGGTCGTCCACTTCCGCCCCTGGTTCAGGCTGAGCTCGTGCGGCGTGGCGGCGTCGTGGCTGTGGGCCGTCGTTTGCGCCAGTGCCGGGCCGATGGACAAAGCCGCCAATGCCGTCGCCGCAGCGACCACCGTGAACAGATTCCTAACGAACCGTGCCATCTTCATCTCCTTGGGGTTGAAGGGGGCATCCTTGCCCACCTGCTGCGTCAGACGGATGCGCACCCCGTGGGTTCGATCCACCTTCGCATTCCTTAGGAATCATCAAGAAATGGACTCTGGCCGCCAGCGCCTGCAGCGCTACCGTGAACTTACGCGACGAGTACGGTCCGCCGCGAAGGATGGGCGATGCATCACTTCCAGATCTGCCGCTTCGAGCCGGACCGGGACGCAGCACCGCGCCTTCAGACCTACGGTCTCGATATCGATCGCGGTGATCGCATGCTGCTCGATGTGCTGATCAAGCTGAACGCCACTGCCGGGCCTGCCGGTGACCCGCGATCCGTTTCGCCGATCGCCGGCGCAGCGTGCCGAGTCGGGTCGAGATGCTTCACGGGTGCGGTGGGTTCACGCATCGGATCTCTTTGTCCTGGCGGGCTTGCGAAGGCTCCTCGGCGCCGCCATCGGTGCGACGTCGATGCGACGATGCGGCGATGCGACGCGGCCTGAAGTCGGCGCCGACACGGGCTCGACGATATCGGCCAGTGTCATGCCGTCGAGTTCCTTGAAGTAGGCGCGCAACGCGGCGTTGAACAAACCCTTCAGGCGGCAAGACGGACTCAGCGTGCACTGGTTGGTGCGCGGGTCGAAACACTCGACCAGGCGGAAGTCGGTTTCGGAGGCGCGCACCACGTCGCCGATGCGGATCTTGCGGGGATCCTGCAGCAGGCGCAGCCCGCCGCCACGGCCCCGCGTCGTCTCGAGCACGCCCTGGCGGCCGAGATCGGTGACGATCTTCATCAGGTGATTTCTCGACACCCGGTGGTGTTCGGCCAGTTCGCTGATGGTCACCAGCTGCTGCGGACGGGCCGCGCAGTACATCAGCACGCGCAAGGTGTAGTCGGTGTATTCGGCGAGACGCATGGATGCCCCTAAAGAGGCATCAAGTATATTGCTTTGGAGGGAACTCGGCTTTAAGATGCACAGAACATGCTTCTTATGGGAGCCGCACGACGGCCTGGCGGCCGCGGTGATTCCCGACACGCGATGCCCACACTGTCCCTTCAACCCGCGCCGCGCGCGCCTGGCGATGAACCACCGCCTGCAGGCTGGCCGCTGCTGCGCCTGGGGTTCCGGCCGTTCTACCTGGGTGCCGCGCTCTTCGCCCTGGCGGCCATGCCGCTGTGGATCGCGCTCTCCCTGGGGCAGGTGACCCTGGCGCTGACCGTGTCGCCGGTGCTGTGGCATGCGCACGAGATGCTGTTCGGTTTCGCCGTCGCGGTCATCGTCGGCTTCCTGCTGACGGCCGGCAAGGCCTGGACCGGGTTGGCCACGCCGCGTGGTGCATTCCTCGGCGCACTGGCCTTGCTGTGGGCTGCCGCACGCGTGGCCGCCGTGGTCGGCCCCTATCCGCTCTATGCCCTGCTGGATCTGGTGCTGCTGCCGCTGGTGGCTGCCGTGCTGGTCGACCTGCTGGTCCGTGCCCGCAACCGCCGCAATCTGCCGCTGGCGGGCATCCTCGTGCTGCTGTCGCTGGCCAACGGCGCCTTTCACCTGGCGGTGATCGGGACGATCTCGATGGCACCCCTGACCGCACTGCACGCCGGCCTGGCGCTGGTCGTGATGATCGAGTGCGTGATCGCCGGGCGCGTGGTCCCGGCATTCACGATGGGTGCCACACCCGGCCTGACGTTCGCCACTCGACCGGCCTTGGAGCGTGCGACCCTGTCGATCTCGGCGTTGGCGCTGGCGCTGTGGGTGTTCGCACCCTCGGCAACGGTCTGGGTGCCGGTCAGCGGCGCGGCCTTTGCGTTGAGCGCTGTGCTTCACGTCGTCCGTCAGTGGACCTGGCGACCGGTGGTGACGCGCGGCCGCCCGATCCTTTGGATCCTGCACGCGGCCTATGCCTGGATTGCCCTGGGCTTCGCTCTGCTGGCGCTGGCGCAGTTCGGCCGGATCGGCGTATCGGCCGGCGTGCACGCCCTGGCGGTCGGTGCGACCGGCGGTCTGATCATCGGCATGATCACCCGCACGGCGCGCGGCCACACGGGTCGGCCGCTCAAGGCTTCGAAGGCCGAGGTGCTGGCTTACGTGCTGGTGATGGCTGCAGCCGCCTTGCGCGTGCTGGGGCCGCTGGCGCTGCCGCAATGGCTGCCGCACCTCCTGGTCTGCGCGGCACTCGCCTGGTGCGCCGCCTTCGCCATCTACCTCGTCGTCTACGCCCCGTGGTTGGTCAGCACGCGCCTGGACGGCAAGGACGGCTGACGCCACGACGCCACCCTCAGCGGCCCCATGGGGCGCGCCGGCTTTCCACCCACCCCACCTGGAAGGAACCAATCCATGACGATCGCCCTCGCTGCCCCGACCGCCACGATCGACCTGCGCTCGATCGCGCCACGCGAACGCCACGCGCTGATCCTTGCCCGCTTCGCTGCGCTGCAACCCGGGCAGGCGCTGGAACTGGTGAGCGATGACGAGCCGCAACCCTTGCGTGTCCAGTTCGAGGACCGGGCGCCCGGGCAGTACGACTGGCGCACCCTCGAGGGCGGACCCGCTGCCTGGCGGGTGCGCATCGGCAGGAGCGCGGCCATCGCAAGGTCGAACGCCGGCGATTCCTGCTGTTCCGGCGGCGCCTGCTGCGGCTGATCGACCGGAACTGCAAAGCGCCAAGGCCCGGCAGGCCCTGCCGAACGCCGACGCGTGGCGCGAGGTGACCGACAAACGCGCTGAACTCGAACGCTGACCACCATGAACACCGTTGCCATCCTGCTGTCGGCCTTCGTGCTGTCCTTCGTCGCGTTGCTCGTCTTCATCTGGTCGCAGCGTACGGGTCTGTTCGACCGCAGCAGCAAGGGCGCGGAGGTGATCTTTGCGCCGGGCGAGGTCGGGCGCACCGAGGAACCCGCCGCCGCTCAGTCGGCGCAGGCCAGCCTGCAAGGCGCCATCGACACGGCGGGCGCCGGCCGCGCGACACGCGCCGACGCGAATGAACTGGCGGAGCGCGCACGCGCGGATGCATCCGCCGCACCGCTGGTGTTCTTCATGTTCAGCTGTGCCATCGCCTGGTTGCTGGTGGCGTCCGCGGCCGGGCTCACGGCCTCGATCAAGCTGCACGAACCCGACTGGCTGGTGCAACAGGCGTGGCTGACCTTCGGCCGCATCCGCACCATCCACCTCAACGCGGTGGCCTACGGCTGGGCGCCGATGGCGGGCCTGGGCATCGCGATGTTCGTGATCCCGCGGCTGCTGAAGACGCCGCTGATGGGCGCGCGCTTCGCCTTCGTCGGTGCCGTATTCTGGAATGCGGCGCTGATCGCCGGACTGGGCAGCATCGCCGCGGGCATCAACGACGGTCTGGAGTGGCTCGAGATCCCCTGGCAGATCGGCATCCTGTTCGCCGCCGGGGGCGCACTGATCGGCCTGCCGCTGGTGTTCACGCTGGTCAACCGGCGCGTCGAGCACCTCTACGTGTCGGTCTGGTACATGGCTTGCGCGCTCTTCTGGCTGCCGGTGCTGTTCGTCGTCGCCAAGATGCCGGGCCTGCACCAGGGCGTGCAGCAGGCGGCGATGAACTGGTGGTTCGGCCACAACGTGCTGGGCCTGTTCTACACGCCGCTGGCGCTGGCCTCGGTGTACTACTTCCTGCCCAAGGTGATCGGCCGGCCGATCCAGTCGTACAACCTGTCGCTGCTGGGCTTCTGGGGGCTGGCCTTCTTCTACGGCCAGGTCGGCGGCCACCACCTGATCGGCGGGCCGGTGCCGGAGTGGATGGTCACGCTGTCCATCGTGCAGAGCATGATGATGATCGTCCCGGTCGCCGCATTCACGGTGAACCAGTACCAGACGCTGCAGGGCCGCCTGTCGGCGCTGCGGTGGTCGCCGACGCTGCGCTTCATCGGCGTGGGCGGGCTGATGTACACCGCCAGTTCGGTGCAGGGCTCGCTCGAGGCCCTGCGCAGCATGAATGCGGTCACCCATTTCACGCACTACACGGTGGCGCATGCGCACCTGGGGCTGTACGGCTTCGTCAGCTTCGTATTCTTTGGCGCAATGTATTTCGTGATGCCGCGCATCACGGCGCGCGAGTGGCCCTACCCGTGTCTGATCGCGGCGCATTTCTGGCTCGTCAGCGGCGGCTTCACCTTGTACTTCGTGAGCCTGACCACCGCCGGCTGGCTACAGGGCCTGGCGATGCTGGACGCGGCGCGGCCCTTCATGGATTCGGTCGCCGTGACGCTGCCCTACCTGAAGGGGCGCAGCCTCGGCGGCGCCTTCATGGTGCTGGGCCATCTTGTCTTTGCGATGCACTTCATGGCGCTCGCACTGGGTTTCGGCCCGCAGCGCGACAAGCCGGCCCTGTTCCGGCAACTGTTGCACAAGGAGGCCGTGGCATGAACAACGAGATCAAGCTCATCTCGGGTGCCATGGTCATGCTGGCGCTGTCCACCAGCGCGCTGGTGGTGCTGCCCTATCTGCAGGTGCACGATGCGCCGCCATTGCCCGGCCTCGAGCCCTACACCAGCGCCGAGCTGCGCGGCCGCGAGGTCTACATCGCCAACGGCTGCGTCTACTGCCACTCTCAGCAGCCGCGCGCCAGGGCCTACGCGCCGGACTTCTCGCGCGGCTGGGGGCGAGCCACCGTCGCCGGCGACTACGCCTACGATCAGCCGCACCTGCTGGGCACCATGCGCACCGGCCCGGACCTGATGAATATCGGTGTGCGCCAGCCCAGCGAGCAATGGCACCTCGGCCATCTGTACCAGCCGCGGGCCTACATGCCGGGCAGCATC
>Ga0316622_100002432_pt1 | contig 12873 bp, 11 predicted proteins | sample OWC_Aug_OW2_C1_D_FD_207646 | JGI IMG/M metagenome (GOLD analysis project Ga0316622, IMG submission 207646) | Wetland soil microbial communities from Old Woman Creek delta, Ohio, United States - OWC_Aug_OW2_C1_D5_C | ecosystem: Environmental > Terrestrial > Soil > Wetlands | place: USA: Ohio... | reverse complement strand
TTCGGTACAGGCTCGCAGGGACAATCCACACCCCGCGGCACATATTTACCCCGCGGCACATATTGACCCCGCAGGCTTCGGCACATCCATTGCCGCATCCAAGGAACTCCGCGACAGCGGAATCACCAACTGGAGATCCTTGGAGGAACCATGCGCAAGACACGTATCAGTCTCGCCTTGCTCGCGGCGTTCGCGATCGCAGGCCCCGTCCCGCTGATGGCCCAGGGTGCCGACAGCACAAACCGTTCGCCATCGTCCGACCCGCCTGCGGGAGAACGACTACCTGCGTCGCCCGGCAGTCCCCAGTCGTCGGGCGCTACGTCGAGCGATTCATCGGTCAGTGGAACTTTCTCATCCGTATCGGGACAGAGCGGCGCAGGGACTTCGTCCGAAGAAGCGAAGTCGGGAACGGGCGGCCGATCAGGGACCGGTCAGAGCGGCATCTCTCAAAGCGGTACTTCACAAAGTGGTAGCGTGGAAGGGTCCGGGAGTGCCGCCCAAGGCCAGACATCCGATCGGATGTCAGGACGAGGGCAGATGTCGGGCCACGGCCAGATGTCCGGTCGCATGCACGGCAGACCGATGTCAGGGCAGGACATGGGCGCCAATTCCCAGGAGGAGGCCGCACGGATGGATGCGTGGCGCCGCTGGCACGAACGCATGGGACAGCAGCGCTGGCAGGACGATCGTGGCGGCGACTACTCGGCTGGTCCGGACTGGATGGACCGGGGCCGCGGTTCCGGCGAGTACGAACGCAATCGTTGGAGCCAGGACGATTACTACGATTATTCCGATCGTGGTCCGGGTTACCAGGGCAGGGGACGCGACAGAAACGCGATGGGATACGATGATCAGCGCCGCTGGCGGCGCGATCCGCGCGACCAGAGCTACTTCCCCGACTACTACTCGGATCGCGACGATTGGCGGGGACCGCGTTACGACAGGCGCCTCGAGGAAGGCTCAGGGTATACCTTCCGTGACGATCCCTACTATCGCGATCGCGGTTGGGGTGGACCGCGCTACGGTCGCGGTGGCCCCGGGTACTACGGCGATTACTCCGCCGAGCGGGATGGGGGCTATCGCGACCGCGGCGATTGGCGTGGCGGCCGCTGGCACGGTGAGCGCTGGGGCGAAGGTTCGGCCGAAAGATACGACCGCTATCCCCAGAGCCGGGGGCAGGGAATGGGCGACATGACCGGTCGTGGTTGGGACTACCCCGACTATTACCAGGGCGAGCGCGGCAGCCCCATGACCGGCGAGCGCTGGGACCGCTGGCAGGGTAGTCAGTGGAACGACGAGCCGCAGTGGCGCTCCGGTATGGACGGACAGAGGCAATACCCCAGCCGCGGTCAGCGTGGCCAGGCCGGGGCAGGCTCTGATCAGACCGGCTCTGCATCGGGCGGTTCCTCCGCAACAGGTGCGGCTGCGGGACAGCCGGGTGCAGGGACGTCCGGGGAGAGTGGCAGTTCCGGTGGTTCGACCGGGTCCAGCCGCTGAACGAACGCACTACGACAGGGGTCGCTCTCCAGAGCGGCCCTTTTTTTCGTCGGAAGTCTGCCTGGCGCCGCGCTTCGGTAAACTGTGTCTCCCGCTGATCGAGCGCCCAACAACGACGATGAAGATCACCGATCTCAAGATACATATTCTGCAAAGCCCGCTGGCCCAACCATTCGCCTTTTCGCAGGGCTGGGTGGGCCGCCGCTCCGCCACGCTGTTGGAGATGAGCACCGACGAGGGCATCACCGGCTGGGGCGAAGCTTTCGCGCAGGGACTGGAGCCGCCGCAGATCGCGGCCGCCGCGATCGAACACGCGCTCAAGCCGCTGATCATCGGTGCCAATCCGCTGGATATCGAGGTGCTGTGGCACCGCATGTATCATGCGACGCGCGACTACGGGCGAAAGGGCTCGGTCGTGGCGGCGATCAGCGCCGTGGACATCGCGCTGTGGGACATTGCCGGCAAGGCCTACGGCAAGCCCATTCACCAGTTGCTGGGCGGCGCCTTCCGCACCAAGGTGCAGTGTTACGCCACCGGCTTCTATCGCATCTCGGGCCAGGGCGAAGCGAAGCGCCTGGGCGAAGAGGCAATCGCGCATCACGAGGCCGGCTTCCGCGCCATGAAGGTCAAGCTGGGCTACGGCGTGCGCGATGACATGCAGGTGATGCAGGAAGTGCGTCGCGCGCTGGGCGGGCGCGACGTGCAGTTGATGGTCGATACCAATCACGGGTATGGCGTGGCGGAGGCGCTCCAGCTGGGGCGCGAGCTGGAGCAGTACGATCTGCGCTGGTACGAGGAGCCGGTTGTGCCCGAGGACTACGCCGGTTATCGCGAGCTGCGCGATAAACTGTCCATCCCGATCGCCGGTGGCGAGAACGAGCACACTCTGTTCGGCTTCCGCGAGCTGCTCGGGCAGCGCTGCGTGGACATCGCACAGCCGGACCTCGGCTCGGTGGGCGGCATCAGCGCCTGCCGTCACGTGGTGGCGCTCGCGCACGCGCATGGCGTGCAGGTCAATCCCCACGTATGGGGCTCGGCGATTGCACAGGCCGCCTCGCTGCAAATGATCGCTGCGGTGCCCACGGCGCATCACAGCGTCTTCCCGCAACAGCCGGTCTTCGAGTACGACCGCTCTTCGCATCCGTTCCGGCAGCAACTGGTGAAGCATCCGCTCGAACAGCACGACGGGTGGCTCGACGTGCCGTGTGTGCCGGGTCTGGGAGTGGAGGTGGACCGCAGCGTCCTCGAACGCTACCGCGTGTAGGGGGCGCCGGTATAATCGTCGGACATCTTCGCTTTAACGGTCACCTTCATGAGCGACTCTCCGTCGAATCCGCGCAGAAGGCGGGTCATCGCTCTCGCGGCAATGGGCATCGCGGCGGCCGCCTGCGCCGTGGGTGCGGCGGAGAAGGCCACACCGAGCGCGAAGAAGTACAGCAAGGAGCGTGTCGGCTATCGCGACGAGCCCTATAACGGGCGCACGTGCGGCGTGTGCATGCTCTACGCCGGCGACGGCGAGTGCGCCATCGTCGAGGGCGTCGTGCGCAAGCAAGGGTGGTGCACGCAATGGACGCCCGCGACCATGGGGGCGGCGCCCGCCGTCATCGGCTGACCCGCGCGTTGATCCGACGCGCTTGCGATTCCGGCCTGGAGGAGAGAACATGAGCCGTGCCTTCGTGAAGGACGACGACGCCGCGCTGTCGGGAGAAGAACTGCCCGAGCGGCCGATCAGCCCACAACCCAACTACGTCACGTCCGAGGGCCTGACCTTGTTGCGCACACGCTACGAGGAACTGAGCCGGCAGCATGCCATGCTCAAGGCAGCCGAGGAAGACTTCGACAAGCCGCGCCTGAGCGCCATCGAGCGCGACCTGCGCTACTTCTCGCAACGCCTCGACAGCGCCATCCTGGTCGATCCCCGCCAGGAGCCCCAGGATGAGGTGCACTTCGGCGCCACCGTGGAAGCCCAAGACAGCGATGGGCGCCTGCACTGCTTCAAGATCGTCGGCGATGACGAGGCCGACGTACATACCGGCAAGATCAGCTGGCAGTCGCCGCTCGCGCATGCGCTCATCGGCGCCCGTGTAGGCGACACGGTCAAGTGGCGGCGCCCCGTCGGGGACGCCGATCTCGAGATCCGTTCCATCAAGTACTGACACAGCCGTCCACGGCGCCGGCCACGAAAGGACAGAAAAAATGCATGATTTGCTGATTCGCGGCGCCACCGTCTACGACGGACTCGGCGCACCTGGCCGCGTGGCCGATGTCGCGGTGAGCGGCGGGCGCATCGCGGCAGTGGGCAAGGTCCGCGGAAACGCGCGCGACGTGGTCGATGCCGATGGACTGGCATTGATGCCGGGCATCGTCGACACCCACACGCACTATGATGCCCAGATCACCTGGGATCCGATGGCCAATCCTTCGCCCGCACTGGGCGTGACCACGCTCATCATGGGTAACTGCGGGTTCACCATCGCACCTTGCCGCCCGGACGACCGCGATCTGGTGATGCGCAACCTCACGCACGTGGAGGGCATGTCGCTGGACGCGCTGCGCCAGGGCATCCGCTGGGAGTTCCAGAGTTTCCCCGAGTACCTCGACATGCTCGAGCGCCGCGGGGTGGGTCCCAACGTCGCGTGCTTCGTCGGGCACTCCTCCGTGCGCACGTACGTGCTGGGGGCAGACGCGCCGCACCGCGCGGCCAGCCCGGACGAGATCGCGCGCATGCGCGCGCTGGTGGTCGATGCGATGCACGCGGGCGCAGTGGGCTTCAGCACCACCACCTCCGGTCAGCATAACGGCGAGAACGGCATTCCCATGCCGTCGCGCCTGGCGGACAAGGCCGAAATGGAAGCCCTGTGCGGCAGCCTGCGCGAGATCGGGCGCGGCGTGCTGATGATGACCAAGGCCAGCACCACGCCGGTGCCCTGGATCGAGGAACTGGCCGCGCTCGCGGGCCGTCCGTTCATCGTTGCGGCGCTGCTCCACAGCAACATGGCGCCCGAGGCGACGTTCGAGGATCTCGCCAACATCGCTGCGGCGTGCCGGCGCGGCCGGCGGCTTTACGGCGCGGTGGCGTGCACGCCGCTGGTGTTCGAGTTCACCATGCATGAGCCCTACGTGTTCGAAGGCCTGGTCTCGTGGCAGCCGGCCATGGCGCTGCATGGTGAGCAGGCCAAGGCGTTGTACCGCGATCCGGCCTTCCGCGCCGGAGTCAAGACAGAGCTCGCGCAGTCCGGCCGGCGCATGTTCAACGGCGAATGGGACAAGATCTTCGTGCGTCAGGCGGTCAGGCCGGAGCACGCCGAATACGAAGGGATGGCGCTGTCGCAACTGGCCCGCGCGCGTGGTGTGCATCCGATGGATTTCCTGCTCGATCTCTCACTCGACGAGAACCTCGACACGTTGTTCACCGCGACGCTGCTCAATTCGGACGAGGAGGCCGTCGGGCGTATGTTGCGCGACGAGCACAGCATGCTGTCGCTATCGGATGCGGGCGCCCACCTGACCTTCCTGTGCGATGCCGGTTTCGGCCTGCACTTCCTCGGGCACTGGGTGCGCGACAAGCGGCTGATGCCCATCGAGCAGGCTGTGCGCCAGATGACGAGCTTCCCGGCCGATGCGTTCGGCATCCGCGACCGCGGCCGCATTACCGAGGGGGCTTGCGCCGATCTGTTCCTGTTCGACCCGGCGAGCGTCGGGCGAGGACAGGCGCGGCGCGTGTACGACCTGCCGGCCGGTGCCTCGCGTCTGCATACGCCGTCGATCGGTGTGCACGGCGTGTGGATCAATGGTGTGCAGGTCGCCGACGACGAAGGCATTCTGCCGGAAGCGCCGACTGCGGGCCGCGTGCTGCGCGAGTTCGCCGCGTGAGCGGTCCGCTTGCCGGCCTGCGCGTCGTCGAGCTTGGGACGCTGATCGCAGGGCCGTACTGCTCCCGCATCCTTGCCGAATTCGGTGCCGAGGTGGTCAAGATCGAGGCGCCCGACGGCGGCGACCCGCTGCGGACCTGGCGCAAGCTGCACGAGGGCACCTCGCTGTGGTGGGCGGTGCAGGGGCGCAACAAGAAATCCGTCACCGCGAACCTGCGCGTCGAAGCGGGCCAGGAAGTGGTGCGCCGCCTGGCGCAAAAGGCCGACATCGTGGTCGAGAACTTCCGCCCCGGTGCGCTGGAGAAGTGGGGCCTGGGCTACGAGCGGCTTTCCGCCTCGAATCCAGGGCTGATCATGGTGCGTCTGTCCGGTTACGGTCAGAGCGGACCGTACCGCGACCAGCCCGGCTTCGGCGCCATCGGCGAAGCGATGGGCGGCATCCGTTTCGTCACCGGTTATCCCGACCGGCCGCCGGTGCGCGCCGGCATCAGCCTGGGAGACAGCGTGGCAGCCATGTACGGCGCCATCGGCGCATTGATGGCGCTGCATGCGCGCGGCAACAACGGTGGGCGCGGACAGGTGGTGGACGTGGCGCTGTACGAAGCGGTGTTCAGCTTGATGGAGAGCATGCTGCCCGAGTATGACGTCACCGGCTTCGTGCGGGGACGCAGCGGCTCGGCGCTGCCTGGCATCGTGCCGTCCAACACCTATACCACCCGCGACGGCAAGTATCTGGTCATCGGTGCCAACGGCGATAGCATCTTCAAGCGCTTCATGCTGGCCATTGACCGTGCAGACCTGGCGAGCGATCCATCCCTGTCGGACAACGCCGGTCGGGTCAAGCGCGCCGACGAGCTGGATGCGGTGATCGGGGCATGGGCATCGGGCGTCGAACTCGACGATGCGCTCGCATTGCTCGCCAAGGCCGAGGTGCCGTCGGGCAAGATCTACGACATCGCCGACATCGCGCGCGACGTGCACTACCGGGCGCGCGGCATGATCGAGCAGCATGCGTTGGCGGACGGAACCCCGATCAAGCTGCCGGGTATCGTTCCCAAGCTGAGCGAGCAGCCGGGGCAGACGCGCTGGCTCGGCCCACCGCTGGGGGTGCACACCGAGGAGGTGCTGCGCGAGATCGGCTACGGCGAGCAGGAGATTGCGGCATTGCGCGCGGCTGGTGCCGTGTGACGGGCGACTCGCGCAGCAGCCTGGCCTCCGACGTCCGCCCCCGCGAGGTGTGGGGCTGGGCGATGTACGACTTCGCGAACTCCGGCTACACCACGGTCGTCATCACCGCCATCTTCAACGCCTTCTTTGTCGACGTGGTGGCCGGTGGCGAGCACTGGGCGACGTTTGCCTGGACTGCTTCGCTGTCGGTGAGCTACCTGCTGATCATGCTGTGCGGCCCCATCGTCGGTGCGTACGCAGATGCGCACGCCAATAAGAAGCGTTTGCTGCTCGGCACGACCGTCGGTTGCGTGATCGGTACGGCGTTGCTCGCGCTCGCGGGGCCCGGTCAGTTCTGGCTCGCCTGCCTGCTGATCGTTCTGTCGAATTTCTTCTTCGGGCTGGGCGAGAACATCGTCGCTGCGTTCCTGCCCGAGATCGCTCACGGTGAGGCGATCGGCAAGGTGTCTGCCTGGGGATGGGCGCTAGGCTACATCGGCGGTATCGTCAGCCTGGGCGCCTGTCTTGCCTATGTCACATGGGCTCAGGGCCAGGGGCACGCGGCCACCCAGTTTGTCCCGGTCACCATGCTCATCACGGCGGCGCTCTTCGCGCTGGCGAGCCTGCCCACTTTCCTGTTCCTGCGAGAGCGCGGCGGGCCTCAGCAGGGGGCGCCCGGTGTATACGCGCGTGCTTTTTCGCGCGTGTTCGAGACGCTGCACCATGCCCGCCGTTACGTGGATCTGCGCCGCTTCTTGATCTGCATCGTGCTGTACCAGTCGGGCGTGTCGGCGGTGATCACCCTCGCTGCCATCTATGCCCAGCAGGCCATGAATTTCGCCACGCAGGACATCCTAATGCTGATCCTGGTGGTCAACGTAACCGCCAGCCTCGGTGCGCTGGCGTTCGGCCAGCTGCAGGACCGCATCGGCCACGTGCCCACCATCGCGCTCACCCTGCTGGGCTGGTGCGCGATGGTCATCATCGCTTGGCAGAGCACCACCGCGAGCGCGTTCTGGGTGGCAGCCAACCTCGCCGGCCTGTGTCTGGGTGCCAGCCAGTCGGCGGGCCGCGCGGTGGTGGGCTATCTGAGTCCGATCCAGCGGCACGCGGAATTCTTCGGGCTGTGGGGATTCGCGGTGAAGCTTGCTTCTATCCTCGGCCCCATCACCTACGGTATCGTCACCTGGATCAGTGGCAGCGATCACCGCCTCGCGATGCTCATCACCGGCATATTCTTCGTGCTGGGGCTCGCGGTGTTGCTCGGGGTCGACGTGGCGCGCGGGCGTGCTGCGGCGCTCGCCGACGAGGCGCGGGAATCGAAGTAGCGGTTCAGACGAGAACCCGGCGCAACCAGGCGCCGATATGATCGATCTCTTCCATGCACACCGAGTGCGCCATGGCGTATTCGTGCCACTCCACTCGATACCCGAGATCGACCAGCATCTGCCGTGAGCGCTTTGCGACATGCAGCGGAATGATCTCGTCCTGCGCGCCGTGCGCCATGTAGACCGGCGTATCCGCGTTCGCCGGATCGCGCTCTTGCGCGACACTCGAAGCCAGCGGCACGTAGGTGGACAGGGCCATGATCCCCGCCAGTCGCTGCCGGTGGCGCAGTCCGGCCTGCAGGGCGATTGCGCCGCCTTGCGAAAAGCCCGCCAGGACGATGCGCTCGGGCACTATGCCGCGCTCGGCTTCGCGCGCGATCAGTTCTTCGAGGCGCTGTTGCGAGGAGCGCACGCCGCGTTCGTCCTCGCGGCGCCCGAATTCCACACCGACGATGTCGTACCAGGCGCGCATCACATAACCGTGGTTGATCGTCACCGGCTGCATCGGGGCATGCGGGAACACGAAGCGCACCGATGCGGCCGCCAACTCCAGCTCCGAGACGATCGGCACGAAGTCGTTGCCGTCGGCGCCCAGTCCGTGCAGCCAGATGACTGCATGGGAGGGCGCGGGGCCCGTCTCGATCTCTATTGGCGGATCGGTCTGGGTGTTCATGCCGACGCGGGCTTGTGCCGGATCGCGGACTTGGGACGGAACGCCTTGACCACGCTCTCGTGCGTCTCGACGTAGGGCCCGCCGATCAGGTCGATGCAATAGGGCACTGCGGCGAAGATGCCGTGTACACGCTGCTTGCCATCGGCGTCGCGCAGGCCCTCCAGCGTCTCGCGGATGGACTTGGGCTGTCCCGGGAGGTTGATGATCAGCGTGCGGTTGCGGATCACCGCGACCTGACGCGACAGGATCGCCGTGGGCACGAAGTTCAGGCTGATCTGGCGCATCTGCTCGCCGAAGCCGGGCATGACCTTGGTGGCCACCGCCATCGTCGCTTCGGGTGTCACGTCGCGCGGCGCGGGGCCGGTGCCGCCGGTGGTCAGGATCACATGACAGTTCTCCTGGTCTGCCAGTTCCTTCAGCGCGGCTTCGATCACCGGCTGCTCGTCGGGGAGCAGGCGGGTGACAATCCGCCATGGTGAGCTCAGCGCGCGCGTGAAGAAATCTTCCAGCGCCGGGATGCCTTCATCCTTGTACACGCCCTGGGAAGCGCGGTCGCTGATGGACACCAATCCGATGATCAGGGTTTCTTCGCTGCTCATGCTGTCTCGGCTTCGTCGTCGCGCGGATTGTGCGCGTGGGGTTCGGGGATGATTTCCTTGAGCGCCTGGAACAGCTGACGATAACTCGCAGGCGCCTGACCGGCTGCGTGTTCCTTGCGTGCGTTGCGCACCAGCGTGCGCAGGCGCTGCAGGTCGCTTCCGGGGTAGTGCTCGGCCAGTTGTCCGATCGATTCGTCGTCGGCAAGCAGCCGGTCGCGCCAGCGCTCGAGCAGATGCAGGTGCGCGGTGGCCTCGCGCGAAAGGCCCTTCCACGCATCCAGGCGTGCGCGGATGGTGGAGACGTCGACTTCGGTCGCCCGCATCAGCTTGCCGACGTATTGCAACTGTCGGCGCAGGGCGCCGAACTTGGAGATGCGCCTGGCTTCCAGGATGGCGGCTCGTAGACGCTCTGGCACCTCGAGTTCAGCCAGGCGCGCGTCGCTCAGCGCCACCAGTTCCTCGCCCAGGTCCTGCAGGTCGTGGCTGACGCGCTTGCGCTGGCTCTTGCTGGGCTGCGTGGAATCCTGTTCGGAGTCGTCGATCGGTTGTTTGGGGTCGGGTCGCTGCATCGGTCCTGGAGCGCGGGGCGATAGGCCTCAGCTGGTATGATAACCAATCGCCCCGGCAGGTCCGTCCCGCCCCATCTCCAAGCAACAGCCGCCATCTCTCGTGCCCGACACCAGCGCGTTCTCCCACCGCCACGAAGAACTGCAGCAGATCGCCGCCCAGGTCCTCGATCACGCCCGCTCGCTCGGGGCAAGTGCCGCCGAAACCGAGGTCAGCGAAGGATTCGGGCAGACCGTGAGCGTGCGCAAGGGTGAGGTGGAGACCATCGAATACAACCGTGACAAGGGCGTGGGCGTCACGGTCTATATCGGCCAGCAGCGCGGACACGCCAGCACCTCGGACTTCAAGCCCAAGGCCCTGCGCGAGACGGTCGAGGCGGCGCACGCGATCGCGCGCTTCACGGCTGCGGACGAATGCGCCGGCCTGGCGGATCCCGATCTGCTCGCGCGAGAGGTGCCCGACCTGGACCTGTATCACCCCTGGAACCTGAACGTCGAGGAAGCGATTGAGCGGGCACGCGCATGCGAAGCGGCGGCGCTGGCGGTCGACAAGCGCATCACGAATTCCGAGGGCGCGACCCTGTCCACGCAGCAGTCGCACTTCGTCTACGCCAACAGCAACGCCTTCGTGGGGGGCTATCCGAGTTCGCGCCACAGCATCATGTGTTCAGTGATCGGCGGCGAAGGCGACGAGATGCAGCGCGACGACTGGTACAGCATCGCGCGGGCGGCCGCGCAGCTCGAAGCGGTGGAGGAAGTCGGCCGCCGTGCTGGGGTGCGCACGGTGCGGCGCCTGGGTGCGCGCAAGATCGGCACGATGGAGGTGCCGGTGCTGTTCGAGGCGCCCATAGCGGCAAGCCTTCTCGGGCATTTCGCCTCCGCCGTCAGCGGCGGTAGCCTGTACCGGCGCTCGTCCTTCCTGCTCGATGCGCTCGGGCAACGAATTTTTTCGCCGTTCGTGCGCATCCGCGACCTGCCTGACATCCCGCGCGGCCTGGGCAGCAGCCCGTTCGACGACGAGGGGGTCGCCACCCGGGCCCGCGACGTGGTCGCAAACGGCGTGCTGGAAGGCTATTTCCTCGGCAGCTATTCCGCGCGCAAGCTCGGCATGCGCAGCACCGGCAACGCCGGCGGTAGTCACAATTTGATCCTCGACAGTACCGGCGATGACTTCGCTGCGCTGTTGCGAAAGCTCGATCGTGGGTTACTCGTCACCGAGTTGCTGGGCATGGGCGTTAACCAGGTGACCGGCGACTACTCGCGTGGTGCAGCCGGTTTCTGGGTCGAGAACGGGGAGATCGCCTACCCGGTGCACGAGATCACCATCGCCGGCACTCTCAAGGACATGTTCAAGGGCATCGTTGCCATCGGCAATGACGCCGTCGCGCGCAGCGCGCGCCAGTGCGGCTCAGTGCTGATCGACCGCATGACCGTGGCGGGCGAGTAACGGGCACTGCCCGCCTCCCAGCCACTGCGCCTAGTCGGTCCTGCCGACGAATCGGCGCCACAACAGCTTTTCCAGTTCCAGAATCGCCAGCAGTGCCGCACCCACGAGGATGATGACCGCTGCCTCGGCGGCACTGACGGTGCGCGTGTCGAACAGCGCCTGCATTAGCGGCAGATAGGTGAATGCCAGCTGGAGGAGCACCACGCTGCTGACCCCGATCAGCACGGCCCGCGTGCCCAGCAATCCTTGCCAGGTCAGCGACGTCGCGTGCAAATAGCGCACGCTGAACAAGTAGAACACCTCCAGCACGACGATGGTGTTCACCACCAGCGTGCGCGCCTCCTCGAGCGATCGTCCGTTGTCTTCTGCCCACTGGAAGACTCCGAACGCGGCCACGGCGAACAGCATCGAGACGAACACGACGCGCCAGAGCAGGAATCCGGACAGTAGCGGCTCGCCCGCTGGCCTTGGCGGGCGGCGCATGGCGTCATCTTCGGTCGGCTCGAATGCCAGTGTGAGTCCGAGCGTCACCGCGGTGACCATGTTGATCCACAGGATCTGCGCCGCGGTGAGCGGCAGGGTGAGCCCGAACAGGATAGCGGCGATGATGGTGAGGGCTTCGCCGCCGTTGGTGGGCAGTGTCCAGCCGATCGTCTTCTTGAGGTTGTCGTAGACCGTTCTGCCTTCTCGCACCGCGGCGACGATCGAGGCGAAATTGTCGTCGGCGAGCACCATTTCGGCGGCTTCCTTCGCCGCCTCGGTCCCTTTGCGACCCATCGCGACACCGACGTCGGCGCGCTTGAGCGCCGGCGCATCGTTGACGCCATCGCCGGTCATGGATACGACATGACCGCTCGCCTGCAGCGCCTGGACCAGCCGCAGCTTGTGCTCCGGTGCGGCGCGCGCGAACACGTCCACGCGCGCGGCTCGTTCACGCAAGGATTCATCCGACAAAGCTTCGATTTCGGGGCCGGTCAACGTGTCTTCTACGTTCTCGAAACCGAGTTGGGCTGCGATCGCCTTCGCCGTCACGGCATGATCGCCGGTGATCATCTTCACGCGGATGCCGGCGGTCCGGCACTCGGCGACCGCCTCGGCCGCCTCAGTGCGGGGCGGATCGACCAGCGCCAGAAGGCCGAGCAGCGTGAGGCTGCCCTCGACATCGGCAAATCGCAGTTCGCGGTGGGAATTGGCCATGCGCCGTGTCGCCACCGCTAGCACGCGCTGCCCCCTGGCAGCTAAGCGTTCGATCCCGCGCTGCCATGGTTCGTGTTCGAGCGGCGCGTCGCCGCCGGCGAGCGCTTGCGCCGCGCACATCGCCATCACCCGTTCCGGCGCGCCTTTGAGGTAGATGAGCGCTGTGCCCTCGTGATCGTGATGCAACGTGGCCATGAAGCGGTGCTCAGCGTCGAACGGTATGACGTCGACGCGCGCAAGTCGCTTGCCCTCTGCCTCCAGGTCGATGCCGCCCTTCGTGGCCAGCGTGAGCAGGGCGCCTTCCATGGGATCGCCGTTTACCGCCCAGCCCTCTTCATTCTCCAGCAACCGGGCATCGTTGCACAGTCCCGCGGCGCGCGCGATCTCGAGCAGCAGCGGCACGCTCTCCGGCACGAGCTCCCGCCCGTCGATGGAGAAACTGCCGTGCGGTGCATAGCCTGCGCCCGAGACACCGTAGTCCGCTTCGGCGGTGACGACCGTACTCACGGTCATCTCGTTGCGCGTGA